>Ga0185342_1000818_pt1 | contig 14398 bp, 9 predicted proteins | sample ConPoolayeEmetaG_FD_128045 | JGI IMG/M metagenome (GOLD analysis project Ga0185342, IMG submission 128045) | Hot spring microbial mat communities from California, USA to study Microbial Dark Matter (Phase II) - Cone Pool mat layer E metaG... ...
CGGCACCTGTTCAAGGCTACCGATCCGACCGATCCCAACAGCATCGTTCGCGTCCTTGGCGGTGGCGACATCATCGAAGGTAAGCCCATCGCAACTACCGCCAGCAACTTTGACTACTGGATTTCCGACAACGGCCAACACCACATACACGTACTCGACATGAACACGGGTTCTTCGCTCGACAACATGCACGTGTATGTCGATGGTGCCTTTGTCGCTCAGGAGAGCTTGCCGACGGGGCAGGGCGACAACTGGAGCGCGTTTGACGCCCCAAGCATCAACAATGCTGGCAATTACGTTTTCGCCGGCGACACCGACGGCAATACCGCTACCGACGCCTTTCTGGCCTACAACGGCGTCATTGCCATCCGCGAAGGCGATACGATTGATGGCATTACCCTGGCAGTCGGTGCCGCGATCCGGGCAGCAAGCATCGGCAACAATAACGGCGTAGCCTTCATCTGGGGCTGGGGTTCCGGTACCAGCCTGCGCGAGTACCTCTTTTACGGTGCCGGAACAAACCTCCAGGCGTCGGTCAAACTGCTGGGCATAAACGACGAAGTGGATGTGGATGGCGACGGCTTGGGCGACTGGGTCATCACCGACTTCAACGCCAGCGGCACCATCGGGCCGGGCCTTGATCTCGGGCCGGGCGGCCTGGCTTACGTGGATGTCGACATGATTCCGGTCGGCGGCGGAAGCCAGGTCCAGGCCATCATCGGCGTCGCTATTCCTGAGCCTGCTAGCTTGCTGTTGCTCGCAGTCGCCGGCCTGCTGGCAGTACGTCGCCCGCACTGACGCGCCGGGCTGATCCCGCCTCGCGCCTGACGATCCAGTTTGAAACCCGGGTCGCAGCCATTGCTGCGGCCCGGCCGCTCTTTCGCCGACCTCGGTCCCTGCTGGTTGCGGGCGTGGCCCTATCCAGGCGTTTTCATGAACCGGCAGGCCGGTTTGGTCCGCCTCTTTTTTTCGTCCGGCCGACTTTCGCGCGATCCCGAGCGGGGCACTGCGCGCCTCTTGCAAGGTATGCGCCTCCTCATCCGAAGTTCGGCGCAAGGGTTGCTTAACCGACATCGTCGATCAGGCTTGGACGGTACGAGTTCAGGCGTGCCGGGGTCGCTTCGGCGCCAACAGCCCAATATGGATGCTGGCCCCGCCCGTCTTGATTTGGAGCCTGCTGGCGCTCCGAACGGCCGGGCTTAGGCTGGCGCCAGCGCGTTCTCGTCAACAACGCTCCGTCGCGTTTCTCGGTGGGCGCGGCTCCTGAATGGTGATCGTGCCTGGTTCTCTCTGGATACCTTGGGCTTGGGCAAGCGCGTTCAGTCAAAAAGAAGGCGATCAGTGTTCTTGCTCGCGGGCAGACATGAGCCGCGGTTCGTCATCACTAGCTCGCACACAGTCGCATGATGCGCATTCTTCATCGGAACGAGCTGGGCGTGGAAACCGTACTCCTGCGCTAGCGCCAGCACCTCGGGTGCCTCGTCGTATGTCATGATGACCGGACCGGCCGCGTTCCTGAGCATCTCAAACAGGCGCCGGTGATCGACCTGGCTGTACGCATACAGCCGTAGCCCCGCTCGTTTTCCTCCGGCAGTGTAGGGCGGATCGACGAAAAACGCGCAGTCCTCTTGGTGCCGAAAACGCGAGATGATTTCGAGGCCGTCCCCGTGAATGAACTCCAGCCGGTGGCGTATGGCGCGGATTTCGCGAATACGGCGTGCCAACGTCTGTGGGTACCAGCGCGACCGCAGGCCACGGCCGTTTTCACCCTGCTTTACCAGGCTGGCACCAGGGGCCATGATGCCTGCCCGCTGCACGCGATTGCGAAGCAGCGTCTGGAAAGCCAGATGGCGCTCGGACCGGGGTTCACGACGCAGTTCACGAGCCACGTTCCCGCGCGATACATCGAACGTGAGAATACGTCTGATCAACCAGTCTGCGTCGCCGGAAAGAATAGTTCGCCAGACCGAAGCGACGCGCTTATCCAGTTCCACGAGAAGCACGCGCTCTGCCAGCCCCTCTGCGGCGACTGTCAGCCCAACGATCGCGCCCCCAGCGAAGGGTTCCACGAATAGTGATGGCTTTGATGGCAGAGACGCCAGCCACCGGCGCACGAAGGGGACGAACCAGGTTTTTCCGCCCGGATAGCGGAACGGACTGCGCTGCGGTACGCTCGCAACATTGATTGGCATGGCGTACGAGAGGCGAATAGGTGCGGAGGAACTCATGACCGGGCTCCGCATCGCCGAGGTATTCGGCTACGCGACCGACAATCCTACCGCCGCTGCGCAAAAGTGTCGAGCCGAGCGTTGGTGCCCACTTGTGGAACGTCCTTGCACCAAGGGGGGCCGAGGCGATCCTCTCGGCGTCTGCTCGCTCACCGACGGCCGGCGTGCGGCAGTCCTGTGTCCTCGGCGCTTCTTGGAAAAAAAGCGGGTCCTGGTCGATGCCGCGAAGCTTGCTTTCGGCTCTAACGCGCGCTTTGTGGTTGCGCCGGAGCTGCGAATCCTGCGAGTGGGCGCGGACCGCCGCAAACGGATCGGCAAGGTGGACTACGTCCTCGGCAAGGTCGACGCTGCGGGCCAAGTGATCGACTTTGCGGCGCTGGAGGTTCAAGCCGTTTACTTTTCAGGCCCGTCGCTGCGACCGGCGTTCCGTAAGTTCATGCGTACGGGCCACTTGCCGCCGTCCAGTCAGCGCCGTCCCGACTGGCGGTCCTCGGCCCAAAAGCGCCTGATGCCTCAGCTAGCATTGAAGGTGCCCGTCTTCCGGCGCTGGGGCAAGAAGTTCTTTGTCGCGGTCGATGCGATGTTCTTCGAGGCCCTGCCGCCCATGGCCACCGTGAACGGTATCGCCAACAGCGAGGTGACTCGGCTGGCATACTCGCTCGAATACGACGCCGAGGACTTTACTTTCCGCATGCATTTGCCACGCGTTCTGTTCACGACGTGGGAAGGAGTAGAGGAAGCGCTGCGCGAGGGGGCCCCGCCCTCGCCGGACGAGATCCTAGAGGAGCTGCGCAGGCGCCGCCATCAAGGCAGGGTCGAGGAGCTTTGGGCCTAGCTCGTGCACCGGTGGTCGGCACCTCTTGGGCCGCGCCAGGCTGCGCGTCGCGCCACGTCGCCGAACCTCTAGAGGTCAGCGACACCGTCGCTTACGTCCAACTGACGCAGTCATGTGCGATAGCCGGCGGAGTCGATCGCGTGCCAGAAAGCAACGTCCCGGTCTTCACAACTATATGCTCGACCATGCTGCCCGATCATCGCGACCTGCCCGATCCGCGCGATTAGCCGCATGTAGCCGCCCGTGACGGATACCAAGCCCTGCGAATATCTGTCTTTTCGCTCTCCTTGCCGGTCAGGGCCAAAGGGTCACCGTGGCCGCGAAGCCAGAGGCCTACACGCGACCTGCGCCGCGGATGCCGGCCCGTGTGGCGCTGGGCTTTTCGCCCGTTGCTGCGGCGTCGTTCCGGCACCGGCGGAAAAATATTACGTTGCTAAGTCTTGGTGCGGGCCGCGCTTGAAAATATGGCGACCCGCCAAGCGGTCTGTGCGTTGCTTGTCAGCTCGTTGACTGACGCTGGATCTGCCGGGGGTGCGCTTCGGCGTTCCCTGCGCGAACTTCTGGTGCCGCGGCAGACCGTCGTCTTTTTCAACCGGTTTGCCTGCGATTTTTCTGAAAGTGCAGCATTTAGTCCGCAAAACGCGATTGCACGCGAGCATTGATCTTGGTAGCCTTAGGTGGGTGAAGTTCTTGGGCCTAGCGCGAGTTTTAGGGCGCGGGTAGCGGACAGGAGGAGGAACCATGAGGTCATCGTCACGTCATCGGGAGCGCAAGCACAGAAGTCGCACCCGGGCTGCTAAGGCGCTGGCGGCCGGGGCCGCGATTGCCGCCGGCACGCACGCGTACGCTGTTCCGATCCGCTTTGACAACCCCCCGCCGGGCGAACCGAATCACTTCGAATGGGGCACCGGCTACGCCTACTGGAATGCCCTGTACATCCACTTGCCGCCCCAGCAGCAGGGCAACCAGAACTACTCCGATCCTTACGGCGGCTTCATACGCGGCCCGCGGTCCGTCTCTCGGACCGCGGAGTGGTTTTACTACGGCTGGCACCCGGCCTGGGTCGTCGCGGGGTGGTTCTGGGAGGGCCTGCCGAACGCGGATATCCAGACCGACACCGGCAGCTACGGGAACGCTTGGGGCTTTTCGGCCGGCCAGACGATTCCCAGTCCCCTGGCGCAGTGGGACCATACGCCGTATGGCGGATCACTGGGCAGGGTCCGCGATCCAAACACCGGCTTTTCGCTGATTCCTCAGGGTGTACCCGCCTACTTGGGCGTGCGGATCAGCAATCTTGCCGGTGGGGCCGGCTGGCATTATGGCTGGATTGGTGTGATCCGCAACGGCGGCAACCTCCAAGCGTTTGCCTGGGGGTACGAGACGGAGCTTGGCACGCCGATCGCCGCGGGTATTCCAGAGCCTGGTACGCTGGCGGCGCTAGCGTTCGGGGCCATTCTGGCGGCGCGTCGGCAACGATAAGGAGGCTCGGAAAAACTGTCGGGGACCCGCCCGGGTGCCGCGGCAGCGTCAGCACGGAGGGAGGGGGCTATTATTGCGTGGCCGCCTTGCACAACGCGTCTTGCTGATCGGCTGGGACGGCGCCGATTGGCGCATGATCAACTCGCTCCTGGAAAAGGGGCAATTGCCCCACCTCGAGAAGCTCATCAACGAAGGTGTCATGGGCAATGTCGCCAGTCTGACACCGATGCTTTCGCCCATCCTGTGGACCTCCATCGCCACCGGCAAGTACGCCGACAAGCACCAGGTGCTCAGCTTCGCCGAGCCGGACGGTACGACCGGCCGCGTGCGGCCGGTCACGAGTGCCTCGCGGCGCTGCAAGGCGTTGTGGAACATCCTCTCTGAGCGGGGGCTTAAAGTCGGCCTGGTGAGCTGGCTCGCCAGCCACCCGGCCGAGAAAGTCAATGGGTTCGTTGTTACCGACCGCTTTGCTCACGCTCCGCTCGAGCCCGGTAAGGCATGGGAGCCGGTGGAAAACTCGGTGCATCCGCCGGAACTGCTGGAAGAGGCCTGCAAGTTCCGGGTTCACCCTGCCCAGACTACGCCGATGCAGGTCGCGCCGTTCATCCCCCGGCTGGCAGAGTTCGACGCTCTGAAAGACCCCAAGGTGCAGGAATTGCGGGTGCTGTTGGCCCAGTGCGCGACCACGCACGCTGTTGCCACGTGGCTCATGCAGACGCAGCCGTGGGATTTCCTTGCGATCTACTATGAAGCGATCGACCGCTTTGCGCACGCCTTCATGGAGTTTCATCCGCCCAAGGCGCCTCACATCAGCGATGAGGAGTTCGAGCGCTACAAGAACGTAATGACCGCCTGCTACCGGTTTCATGATCTGATGCTTGGCCGCCTGATGCAGCTTGCCGGTAACGACACAACCGTGATCCTGGTCAGCGACCACGGTTTTCACTGTGACCACCGGCGTCCGGAAGGGTCGAGCAAAATTCACGAAGGTCGCCCGGTCGCCTGGCATCGGCCGTACGGCGTCTTGGTGATTCGCGGGCCGCACATCAAGAAAGACCAGCGTGTGTATGGAGCGTCGCTGCTGGATGTCGCGCCGACGGTCCTGACCCTGCTGGGTTGTCCTGTCGCGCGGGACATGGACGGCAAGCCGCTCAAGCAGATCTTCGACCTGGAAACGGTCGAGATTGCGGAGATCGACTCTTACGAGACTCCGGGCGAGCCTGACGCCGCAGGCGCTTCTGCCGAAGACCCGTGGGCAGCCCGGCAGGTGCTGGCGCGGCTTGTCGATCTGGGTTATATGGAAGACGATTCGACCGAGGGGGCCGTGCTCGATCGGCTCCGTAACCTCGGACAGGTCTACGCCGCCACAGGCCGCCCGAAGCTTGCCATCGAGCAATTTGAGCAGGTCTTGGCGAAGAAGCCGGATGACAGAGGGTGCAAGATTTCAATCGCCGCCTGCCGCATACAGATGGGACAACTGGACGCTGCCGAACACCTTGTCTCGGAGCTTTTGGCGGACGAAGCTGACGCGCCATTAGCCAACTACTACCTGGGCCTCATCCATTTGCGCCGGGGTGACCCGGAGGCCGCACTCAAGTATCTTCGCCGTGCGGAAGAGGCCAACCCGGGCTGCGTCGAGTTGCAGTGCCAGATTGGGCAGGTCTACTTGCGGCAACAGCGCTGGAAGCGGGCAGAAGCTGCCTTCAAGAAAGCGATTGAGATGGACCCCGACTGCGCTGAGGCCCACGACGGCCTGGGGGTCGCCTATCGGGCCCAAAAACGACCCGAAGAGGCGGTATATGAGCACATGCAGTCGATCGCCCTGCTTCACTACCGCCCGCTGACGCACATTAACCTTGGCTTGGCACTGGCGGAGACCGGGCAGTTTGACTGGGCGATCCGGGCGTTCGAGGTAGCCTTGGAGCAGAACCCGTACAACCCGTTTCCCCACCGCTGCCTGGCCCACATTTACCGGCAGGTGAAAAACGACGCGCAGAAGGCTGCTGAGCACTTGGCGCAGGCCCGCCGGCTTGTCGCGGCCCGTCGACAGGCCCTGACCCAACAGATCGACACGCACCGTTCGAAAGACTCGCCGCAATGAATCGTCTGTGGTCTTTACCGTCGACGCCATAAGAAGAGCGACCGAATACGCCGCGCGCTTCGGCCTGTACCGTCCAAATCTGCGAACCCTGATCACGATAAGCTTCGCCGTTGACGACAACCTCAAAAGCGAGTTACGCGCTGGCAGACCGTGTCCCTCCCAGACGGCCGCTCTGCCCGCCTGCAATGGCAGCGCGCAGTTCAGGAGATCACACATTGCGACGGCGGACGGCGCGTTCGGCTCTGCCGTAGCCCCCGCCACTGCGGTCTCGCATACCGGCTCCTCGCGATCAGAAGGCGCGATGGACGATCAGCTCTGCCGTCGGCTGCCAGCACAAGCGGTGCCAGAGAATGTTGTGTGGATTCTCCGCCGGCCTCTTAATCAGCGCCGGTGTTCGACGTGTTCGGTTCGGCAGTCCATACAGTCTGTCTTCTTGACCGCGGCGTCCGCGTGGATGCGGCCCAGCGGCAAGTAGCCGAAAAGCGGAACGGCATCGGACCGGCCCGTGTCGCTGGACATGCAAACGAAGCCGATCACCGTCACCGGGCCGACGCGGTGGCTGGCGCCGCAAGGCGGCAGAGGCTGGTCTTCGGCGGCGGCATTCCAGCCTTGGCGAAGGGATGTTATTCTATTATTTCTTGGCCTGGGCCGTCGCTGGGAACACGGCGGCCCGCCAGGGAGTCCGTGTGTCGCTGGTCAGCCCGTTGACTGAGGTCCAATCTGGGGAAGGCGCGCTCCGGCGTTCTCTGCGCGAGCTTTTGGCGCGGCGGGAAACCGTTTGGTTTCTGACGATTAGTGGCCTTCGCGCGGGGCACCGCGACAAAATCCTGGGAAACCTCTGGAACCTGCTCGATCCCCTCCTGTTCATGCTCGTCTACTACTTTGTGTTCGGCGTGCTTTTTGGTATGACCGGCGGCGCGCGACCCGCACGCTTCATGCTTTATATCCTCACTGGCGTGCTGATGTATCGCTTCATCGACAGTGCGATTACACAGTCCAGCACGTGCATCCGGGCCAACCGCGGTCTCATTCACGAAATAAGTTTTCCGAAAGCCGTGTTCCCGCTGTCGGTGGTTTTTGCGCGACTGTACGATTTTCTCTGGGGTCTGGTGGTTCTCGCTGCTTTTCTGCTGCTTGCCGGCATCTGGCCGACGATCCATTTCCTATGGCTGCCACTGGTGGTGGCGCTGCTGGTCTTGCTGGTGCTGGGCTTGTCACTGATCGTGGCGTATTTGGGGGCGTTTTTCGCGGATACGACTAACGTGGTCACCGTCGTGCTGCGGTTGCTGTTCTATCTGTCCCCGGTCTTCTACTACGTACGCGAAAGACCCGGCATTTCGCGTAATCACGTGTTTCTGGCCGGCTACCCGACGGGGCGTTTCTGCTACTTCTTGAACCCGTTTGCTTGCCTGATGGAGTCGCTGCGCGACGCGATTCTCTGGGGAACGACCCCAGAGTTGGGCCTGACAGCGTACGCGGCAGCGGTGGCGCTGGTCATGTGTGTGGCCGGGTTCTGGATCTTCTGTCGGGGTGAGGGCAAGTTCGCCAAGTATGTCTGAGTCACCTGTTTTGCCACCCGTGATCGTTGCTGAAAGCGTCTGGGTCGGGTTTCTGATCCGGTACCATCGCAGCGAGGTGACGCTGCGCGAGACTTTTGTGCGCCTGCTGGACCGACTTTCTCGCAACGGCGATCCCACCGGCCGCTGGAGCCAGAAATTCTGGGCCCTGCGCGGGGTGAGCCTGACCGCGCAGCCGGGCGACGTGATCGGCATCGTCGGTCGCAACGGTTCAGGCAAGACCACGCTGCTTAAAACGCTGGCGGGTATCATCCAGCCCGATCGCGGCCGCGTCGCCGTTCGCGGCAAGGTGGGCTGTTTGATGAGCTTCGGCGTGGGCTTCAAAACCAATTTGAGTGGCCGCGAGAACGTTTTCATCAACGGCTCCATTCTGGGCCTGTCCCAGCGCCAGATCCGCGAGCGCCTGCCTCAGATCATTGAGCTGAGCGAACTGGGCGAGTTCATCGATGCTCCCGTGCGGACCTACTCCAGCGGAATGAAGGGCCGACTGGGTTTTGCGATCGCGGTGCATTTGGACCCGGATGTCTTGCTTCTGGACGAGGTTTTTGGAACCGGCGACGCCGCTTTCCGCGAGAAGGCTGGCACCATTCTGGACCAGTTCCGCAGCCGCCATAAGACCGTCATTTTCGCCAGTCACGATATGGGCATGGTCAAGCGCATGTGCAACCGCGCTATCTGGCTCGATCAGGGGCAGGTGCGCCTTTGCGGCTCGTCGGAGGAGGTTGCCCGCTGCTACCTCCAGGCCTCTGCTCCTGCGGCGGCGGCCAAGGGCAAGTAAGGCGCCTATTTCTTGCCCACTAGGCCAAAACCGCGCAGGGCGTGTCTATCGCCTGCCGCAGCGTCCGGGCGAACTGCCCAATCAGGAGCTGGTGGTCGAACCGCTCGCGGACGCTGCGTTGCGCCTGCTCGCGTAGCTGCCCGCGTAGCTCGTCATCAGCAAGCAGCTTCTGCACCAGCCCTGCGGCTTGCTCGACCTGGCCCACTGGGTACAGCAGGCCGTTCACGCCATCCTGCACGATTTCCGGGATACCGCCGGCCTTGGTAGCTACCAGCGGACAGCCGCAGGCCAGCGTTTCAAGTGCGCCAAAGCCGAACGATTCACACCGGCTGGTCAGCAGTACGCAGCCGCCAGAATCGGCTACAAGGCTGTATAGCCGTGGCATATCCGGGTTGGCGACCAGTGGCCACCAGCGCAGCCGACTGCCCAGCCCCAGCTTTCCGACAGTCCTGCGGAACTCGTCGCGCGCCACCTGCTCGGATTGCCCGCCGCCGACCATCCAGAACTCGGCGCTGGTTGAGCTGCAAAGCCGGGCTGCGATTTGAAGAAACTCGCCCCAGTTCTTGAGGGGGTCGATCCGGCCGATCCAGCAGACGATTGGCGGACCGTCAGCAGCGCCCTCAACACGGACATAGCTGAACTGCTCCAGGTCGACGCAGTTCGGCACGACAAAAACCGGCACCCGGTCGCGCAGCTCGCGCGGCAAGTAATGCCAGATGTTTTGCGACTGAAACTCTGACGGGACGACGATGGCGTTGATGCGGTGGCCTGCCATCTGTCGAAGCTGCGAAAGCGTGTGCTGGTATGTGCTGCGCAGTTCAACGACGATGCTGCCCTGATATCGGGCGTCACGCAGCCAGCTCAGCACGTCGAATGAGTCGATGATCGAGACCAGGTCGTAGCGATGCTGTGCAAGGAGCTGGCGAAAGCTGGAGTCATCGCCGCCGAAGAAGACGCGACCGTTGAGAGCCGCAAAGGCGCTGCTGCCGCCATGATCGCGCAGGAAAAGCGCGTGGGCGTTAATTCCGTGCTCGGGCAGGTGTTGCAAACGGAAGCGCAGGCCGGTTTCGACCCCGCCCATGGTGCAGTAGCGGTAGACGAAGAGGGCTTTCATCCGGCTACCCCTGCCAGCAGTGCTTGGGAGAGTCTGCGATTTTGCCGTCCGCGTCGACCCGCTTCAATTAGTGCCAGGCCGCGCTGGAGCCAGGTGCTTTTTCGCACAAACTCTTCCACCGCCGGGCGGTCCAAGCCCGCTCGAGCGGCCTTTTCCAGCAGCGATTCGAATTCGGCCGCCGACGTCGCTACGTGCACGCCCGGGTAGCTTCTAAGGTGCGGGATGTCCGTCGTGACCACCGGCAGCCCCAGCGCCAGGTACTCGTACACCTTGATCGGGTCGGCCCCGTGGCTCAGTGCCCCGGGTCGGAACGGCACGATCCCCACATCCCAGTTCTGCGCGTACCCGTAAAGCTGATGATGCGGCACTTTTCCCAGAAGCTGCACGTTATCGGGCAGCTTCGCCCCGGGAGGTTCTCCGTAGCCGATAATGTAGAATCGCCAGGCCGGGCGCCGCTGTGCCACCCCAGCCACCAGCTCCCAGTCGAACCATGCGCGGGCCAGGTATCCAAAGTAGCCGACGGTCACCTCTCCGCGCGCCAGCGGTCGCCGCGGCTCCTTCATATTGAACGAGTCGGGCGAGACCCCGTTCGGCACGATCTCGACCTCCAGCCCGGGAACCCAGGTTCGCGCCTTTTCAGCCAGCAGCGGTACGATCGCGGTGACCGCGTGGCAGTTGGCGCAGAGGTACTGCTCGACCGCGGGCTCGTACCAGACCGCCTTGCCAGCGGCGTGAAATTCTTCCCAGTCGTCGATGATGTCGTAGACCGTATTCCAGCCGGCCAGGTTCAGTTCATTTACGAGTTGGAAGGCCAGCGGGTGTGGAAACTCGAAAACGGCCGTTCGCACCAGGCCGCCGTCTGGCTTCCAGTCTAGCAGCCGCTGACGATGCCGCTCAAATATGTCCATCGGGATTTGGAAGAACTGCGGGTCGTGCGGCCGCGGCGCGGCTTGGTGGTACTCGTTCTGCCAGCGGAAGTAGGTCAGAAGTGTGGGCGTGCCGTGGCCCAAAAGTTCGCGGATGATCTGCGTGACGCGCTGCCCCTCGCTTTCAACAAACTTCACCCCTGCAACAAAAAGTACCAGGTTTTGTGCCCCGCAGGTTTCAATGCGCTGGAGGTACTCCTGAAGGCCCTCAATCAGAGCCGCTTTCGAGGGCCACGTTTCATCATCTCCTGCCGCGGATCCGTCGCGCCGCGCTGGGCCGGCGGATTGCCCCGTGCGCGCCCCCTTTGCCTGAACTGATCTGGCGCTTTTGCTGCCTCGCGGTCGGATCAGGCTCTTGATTTTCTCTTTGAGGCCCACAGGTATTACGGCTTTGAAGGCGCGCCAGGCGCCGCCGATGTATCGGCTGTTGTGCAGCCGGTTAAGAAGCTGCCAGGTTGGCGAATCCCAGACCTGTTGAAGCTGCGCGGACAGCTCCCGGATGCGCTCGTTTGCAAAGCGCAACTTGCGTTCTAGCTCCTGACGCGCCTGGCGCAAACTGGCGAGCTCGGCTTCGTTCTGGTGCGAGATCCGTGTCGCTGTCGCCTCCGATCGCAGCACACTGAGCTCGCGGTCGCGTGCTTGCAGCGTCTGCTCCAGCGCGCCTACTTTCTGCTGTACTTCGGCGAGCTCGCGCCGGAGCTTTTCGGTTTGCTCCCGCAGTTCTGCCTGAACCAGTTCACTTGAATTGAGCTTTTCGCGCAGCGCGCCCACCTCGTGCGCACGTTGCTCCAGCTCTAAGCTTAGCTGGCGCACCAGGCTTTCGTGGCCTTCGCACAGCCCGGCAAGCTGGGCGGCCTGACGCGCCTTCTCGCGATAGCGCAGGCGCAGCCGGCTGAGCAGAGCGTCCTTCCGCCGCAGCGCCGTCTGCAGGTTTTCCAGCAGATTTTCAGTTCGCGTGCTTTTTTCTTGCCACTGTTTCTGTTGTTGGACAAGTTCTCTTTGAAGCTGAAGCTGCTGCGCCAGCGAGTCCGCCAGCGCCGACGCCCACCGCCCGTCAAGCTCATGCGCCGCGCCGGGGTCGCGAAGCCAGACGGCGGGCGTGCCTCTGACCGGCTCGGTTGTCGATCCGAGTGCTGCCAGCAGATAGGCCTTATGCGCTCCCGGAAGCAGTGGCTGCCGGTGGACTTCCAAAATCTGCTTCTTGAGATTCTCGCCCAGCTCAGGCAGGCTCAGGATAAAGTCCTCGGTCCAGCTTTCCGCGACGAACGCCTGGCCCAGAAAGTTCAGCCCCGCTTCCTTGAAGACCTCCTCCAGCCCGAGCGCTGGTACTTCCTTGCCGTACGGCCAGTTACCCGAACCGGCCTGCCACAGACGCCAGAGCCAATACCAGTAGCACTGTCGGTTTGGGACGAGCACCATTACGTACTGGCGGCTCCGACTGCCCATTCCGCGCAGCAGGCGCACCTGCTCGGCCGGGTCGTAATGTTCCAGTACGCCTGCGTTGAAAACCAGGTCGTATTCGGGCCGTCCGGGCTCGAACAGGTCTCCGAGCACGAACTGCGCTTCCAGCTTGGCTTGCTCGAAGCGCCGCCGGGCCAGCCCCAGCGCACCCTGCGAAAAGTCCATCAGATGCGTTTCGTACAGGCCGGTTCGGGCCAGGGCTGCACTGAGCGTTGCCCCGCCGCAGCCGGCCTCCAGCACGCGCCCGCCGTCCGGCAAAAGCTCTTTCACCAGCGCGACGAACTCCGCCTCGAACCGGCGCAGTGCCTCGCTTTCGGGCTTGACCGGCAGATTAGCGTAAATTTCCTCCCACTTGCGGCGTTCCGCTTCCAGAGCGTCCACGGGCATTCCGAGTTGGCCTGTTTCGCTGTTCATCGGCTAAACTGGCGGGAGCGTCCCTGGTGGTTGCAAGGCTACCGCCGACCCGCAATTTAGGAGTGCTTGGCGCGCGCGTCAAGTTTCGTACCTGACGCGCTTTGGGATGCCTTAAGCCCGGTTGGTGCTGTGCTTGACGGCGTTTTACTAGACATGTACGGCACCCTGACCGCCGGAGACCGTGCCGCGGTCGAAGAGGTCTGCCGGCTTGTGATCGCAGATACCGGCGTGCGGATCTCGGCGCGTCAGTTGAGTGTGGTTTGGGGCGAGCGGTTCTTTGCGGAACTCGACCACTGCAACGACGAGCACTTCCAGACGCTGTTTGAGATTGAAGCGCGCACGCTGCGATATACGATGGCCGAGTTAGGCATTGATATCGATCCGCATCCGTACGCGTGGCTGCTCACAGACTACTGGCGAAACCCGCCGCTTCAGCCGGAAGTGCCGGCATTTCTGGCGGAGTTTCCGCTGCCGATCTGCATTGTTTCCAACGCCGACCGCGATGACCTCGCCTGCGCGCTTAAGCGACATGGAATACGCGTGGCGGGGGCGGTCACCTCCGAGGAGGTCCGGGCCTACAAGCCTTCGCCGAAGCTTTTTCTGGAGGCTCTGCGACGCACCGGCTGGAATCCGCAGCGCGTTCTGCACGTGGGGGATTCGCTGCACAGCGACGTGGGCGGAGCAAGGGCCGCAGGTCTGCGCAGCGGCTGGGTCAACCGTGCCCACCGCATCCACGACATCGGCGCGGATCAGCCGGACTACGAATTTGGCGACCTGATGGAGCTGCTTGTGCTGGTTCGCAGGCTTCTGGGCGTAACAGAGCGCCCGCGTTGACGCCCCTTTGGATCGGCCGCCTGCGCGTCAAAGCATCACCGGCCGCAGATTTCCTCGTACAGGGCTTTCAGCTCTCGCGCATGGCGCGCCATAGAGAGCTGCTCGCGCATCGCCGCCGAGCTTTCCACACAGTACCGGCGCACCTGCGGTTGCAACGCCCGGCGGATTGCCGCCGCGAGCTCCTCATAATCGCCCGGATCTTCAACAACTTCTCCGTTGCGCCCCGGTTCGATGACTTCGCCAGCACCGTTGTGCCGGGTTGTCACGACCGGCAGCCCGGTTGAAAGCGCTTCCAGCACCACCCGACTGCACGGGTCGTACCAGGTGGGATGCGCCAGCACATCCGCAGCGCTGTACCAGCCGGCCATGGACCGGTCTGCACCGGCAAAATGCACGCGATGGAAAAGTCCCAGTCGGGCCGCCAGCCGCCGGTATGGTGCCGTCCGGCCGTTTCCGACCACCAGCACCACCCACTCGCCTGCAACCGATGCTCGCAGCAGCTCGCCAAGCCCTTTGAGCCGGAAATTGTGAGCCGCAAAAAGCACCAGCGGCGCCTCACCAGACAGGCCCAGCAACTGTCGGCGCTTGTTCCGGTATTTCGCGACTTCTTCCGCAGCGAGCGACCGCATCTCGACGCCGTTGAAAATCACC
>Ga0185342_1000821_pt1 | contig 14376 bp, 12 predicted proteins | sample ConPoolayeEmetaG_FD_128045 | JGI IMG/M metagenome (GOLD analysis project Ga0185342, IMG submission 128045) | Hot spring microbial mat communities from California, USA to study Microbial Dark Matter (Phase II) - Cone Pool mat layer E metaG... ...
AATCTGGAGGGCATCCGTCGGATGGACCGGCTGCCGGGCGCGTTGATCGTGGTCGATTCGCGCAAGGAACACAACGCGGTCCGCGAAGCTAACGCGCTGGGGATTCCAACGATCGCGCTTTTGGATACCGACAGCGATCCGGAGGAAGTGACGATCCCGATTGCGGGTAACGACGACTCGATGCGCTCGATTGCCGTCGTAATCCGGTATCTGGCCGACGCGGTCGAGGAGGGACTTAAGGGCCGTCCGCCGGAGCAGCCGGCTCAAGCGGAGGGAGCCGAGGCCGGGCCGACCGTTTCGCGTCGGCGCTCGCGCGCCGTAGCGCTGACCCTGGCGGAAGCGCCGTCCGGGCCTGCCGCGGCCCCTGCCCCGGTTGGCGAAACTGCTGGGCAGGCCGCGACCGTTGCCGAGCCGGCTCCGACCGAGCCGGTGCCTGATGGCGGGTGAGTCTGGCTGCTCGGCGAAGCGGCAGACTCGAGTCGCCACGGTGACTCGCTCGGGGCGAGCCGGACGCGCACCACAGACTTCTTCGTACCTATAGGAGCAGCACTGATGGATATTACCTCGCAAATGGTCAAGGCGCTTCGCGACAAGACCGGGCTGCCGATGATGGAGTGCAAGCAGGCGCTGATCGAAGCGCAGGCAGACGAGGCTAAAGCGATCGAGATTCTGCGCAAGAAGGGCCTGGGCCAGCTCAGCAAGCGTGCCGGACGGGAGACCACCGAGGGGCGCATCGCTTGTTTTCTGGACGCGGCGGCCGGTCGCGGCGGAATCGTGGAGCTCCTGTGTGAAACCGCACCGGTGGCGAACACCGGGGACTTCATAAACCTGGCATTTCAGATTGCACGGCACGCGGCATATCTGGATTCTGCGACTCCTGACCAGGTTCTCGACGAGCCCTTCCGCGACGATGCCGCCCGGCGCGTGCGAGATCTGCTGCATGATGCCGTTAACCGCATGCGTGAGAACATCCGCGTGGCGCGCGTGGGTTCGCTTTCGGGGTATCTGGGGCATTACGTGCATCACAACGGGCAGGTCGGCGTGCTGGTCGAATTGAGCGCCGACTGCCCCACAGAGCTCAAGGCGGACGTCTGTATGCACATTGCCGCGATGCGCCCGAGCTGGGTTCGCCGCGAGGAGGTTGATCCGCAGGTGGTGGAGATGGAGCGCCGCATTGCGGCGGAGCAGGTCAAGGACAAGCCCGAGCACATGATCGCGCGGATCGTGGATGGCAAGCTGAACCGCTGGTACTCCGAGACGGTGCTGCTCGAGCAGCCGTTTGTCAAGCAAGACAAGAAGACCGTGGGGCAGGTACTGCTTGAGGCAGTTCCCGGGTTGACGGTCCGACGATTCTTGCGTTTCGAAGTGGGGGGTTCCTGAGTCCGCGACCGGCCGCTTTGGTCGCGGGCCCGGTCGTTCAGACAGCGCCAGGTGCCCGTGGCGGCCGGCCGCGGCAGACATTTTTGCGGGGAGCTGATGCGCAATAGTGGCGCGATCTTTGGCGGCGTGGTGGTCGTCGCTTCCTGACTACTTGTTTTCGGTCGATAAGGTGGTAACCGGGGCTGCTTTGAGCCGCGGTCTGGTTGCCGTCAGGGAGGGCGGCGAATCCTGCAGCGGAGGTGGCTGGAACCCGCCGCGGGCGGGCAACGATTTGCAGTCGGTGTGCAGGGAGGCACGCGGCGGCAGATCGGCCCCTCCGCGCCGGAGCGCGATCCCCGCGGCTGCGGGACCGATAACCTCCTAACCGGGCTGGCCGGCCTTCGCGTCGCTGCAAAAGTGCCGGCGGTATAATCGCCGACCCATGGATCGCGCCGAGATCGTCACGCAGCAGAAACCCCTTGTTTCCTACTGCGAACAGTGGCACTGCACGGGTTGGCTGGCGTTTGACACTGAGTTCATTCGTGACGAAACCTACGAGGCCGCGCTTTGCCTGGTACAGGTGGCCACAGACGAAAAAGTGGTGCTGATCGACCCGGTCGCGAAGCTGGACTTGTCGCCGTTCTGGGAGTTGATCGCGGATCCGCAGGTGACGGCGGTAGTGCATGCGGGCAAGGAGGATTTCGAGCTCTGTCTGCGTGCGATCGGCCGGCCGCCGCGAAACGTCTTCGACGTGCAGATCGCCGCGGGTTTTTTGGGCTACGGTTATCCGCTGAGTCTGTCGCGGCTGGCGGCGGAGGTTGTGGGCCGCAAGATCGGCAAGGCGCAGACGCTGACGGACTGGTTGCGCCGGCCGCTGACTGACGCGCAGATCCGCTATGCCGTTGAAGATGTGGTCCACCTGCCGCAGATGTATCGCCGCTTGCGCGGGGAGCTTGAGCGGCGCGGCCGGCTGTCTTGGGCGCTGGAGGAGTTTGCGCGTTTTGAAGACCCTCAGCTTTATGAGCCGCCGGTACGGGAGCGGCTGAGCCGGCTCAAGGGGACCAAGCGGCTGGACGGGCTGGGGCTGGCGGTTCTGGAGCGGCTGATCGAATGGCGCGACCGCTGGGCGCGACAGAAGAACCGCCCCCTGCGGGCACTGATGCGCGACGATGTGCTGGTGGAGATTGCGCGGCGTCGTCCGCGGCGGGCGTCCGATCTGGAAGTACTGCGCGGCTTTCCGCAGGCCCGCAATCCCAAAGTGGTCCGCGAGCTGCTGGCCCTGATCGAGGAGGCGTCACAGACGCCGCCGGAAAAGTGGCCTACTCCCTATAAGCCGCCGAAGGAAGCCCCCATGAGCGAGATCATGCTGGACATCTTGTCGGCAGTGACGCGGGCCGCCTGCGAAGAGCACCAGGTTAGCCACGAGCTGCTGTGCACGACGCAGCGGCTGCGCGAAGTGCTGGACTACCGCGCGGGGCTGCTCTTAGAACGGCCGCTGATGCTTCGTGGCTGGCGCGAGCAGTTCATTGGTCGGCGGCTACTTGAGCTGCTCGACGGTCACAACGAGCTGCACATCTGCGGCTGGCCCGAAAAGCCGCGTCTGCAACTGGTCACACGCCGGTCGGATAAGGCGGTGCCCGAGCAGGTTACCTGAAGGGGTCGGAGCGGCTCAGCGTGGCGATTATCCCCTTTGATGTCATCGGGCAGATTAGGTCGACCGCTGTGTCCTCGGCGCCGTGGCGACGGTGAAGTATAGTTTCGGCCCGAGCGCGCTAGCGGCGGGGTGCCGCGGAGAGTGGGCATGCCTGAAGATCGGACGGCCTGTGCCGGGTTTAGCCGGACCGAGCTGCCGCTGGGTTCGACGGCCCGTCGGCTCGGCAAAGTTTATCTTGAAGACTGGCCGGTTTCGACCAATTCTGACAAGCGCTCCAGTCGTACCAGTGACGGCTATATCAGCTCGCGGCAGTACCTGGAAGCGTCGCGCCGGGAGCGTCAAGAAAGCGGTGGCGATGGTCGGGTCGGCTGCCGCTTCGATTTGGATTATCATCACTGGCTTGAAGATGTGCTCGGCAAATACTGGATGCGGCAGATTCTGCACTTTCTGTCGCGGTCGCGGCCGGGCGCGCGCACCATCATCGAGGAAGCGATCAGTTCGTACGGGGATCCCCGCGCCTCCTGGAAGCAACGCTGGGCGTATTGGCCGATTCATTGGCTGATCCGTCATCTCAAGGGCTCGGTCAGCGACGAAGTCTTCCGTCGGCGCGTAGCGGAGCACAGTGGGACGGTGCGCGGGTTGGTGCTGACGGCCCGCAGCGTGGCCGAATTTGGCCTCAGTACGCCGCAGCGCTTCAGCGCCCCGATGTTCATCGTCTGGAACTTCACAAACTTCTGCAATCTGCGTTGTCGGCACTGCTATCAGGACACGACCCCGCGACGGCTTTCAGATGAGCTGACGCTGGAGGAGAAGCTGGACGCAGTCGATCAGGCGGGCGCGCTGTACGTTCCGATGATCGCATTTGCCGGCGGCGAGCCGACCTGCGACCCCGATCTGCTGCCGGTGCTGCATCGCTGTCGTCGCTGGGGGATTCACGTGAGCCTGGCGACCAACGGCACCACCATGACACGGCGGCTGGCGGCTGAGCTTGCGGAAGCCGGCGTACGTTACGTCGAAATTTCGCTTGACTCCATGCACCCCGAGCGCCATGACGCTTTCCGCGGCATGCCGGGGATGTGGCAGCGCACCGTCCGCGGAATGAAGTGCGTTGTGAATCAGCCCGGTTTGCGACTGGGCGTGGCCATGTGCGTGCACCGCGGCAATTTCGACGAAGTCGAGGACATGATCCGCTTTGCGGTGGACATCGGGGCCACGACCTTCGCGCACTTCAACTTCATTCCGGTCGGCCGCGGGCTGAACATGGTGCACGAGGACCTGACGCCGCAACAGCGCGAGGAGTTGCTCCGCATTCTGAACCGCTGGATGCAGTCGGGCCGGATCGGAGTAATTTCAACCGCGCCGCAGCTCGGCAAGGTCTGCTTGGCCTATGCGCCGCTTGAGGGTCGCACGGCGACCAGTCACGCCGGTTCCGGCGCCGGCTGGAAGGCGCGTGTGATCGCCAAGTATGTCGGCGGCTGCGGTGCGGGCCGCTGCTACGTGTGCATCGAGCCGAACGGTGGTGTGACCCCATGTACATACCTGCCGCACCGGATCATCGGAAACCTGCGGCAGCGCCGGCTGGCCGAGATGTTCCGCGACAACCCGTTCTGGGAGCTGACCTGCGATCGCGATCGGCGGCTTTCGCACTGTGAAGTGTGTGAGTTCAAGCGTTTCTGCGGCGGGTGTCTGGCGCGTTCGGATGCGTACTACGGCGTGCTGAACGCGGGCGATCCCGGGTGTTTGTTCAACGAGAAACATTGGGAGAAGCTGGTGGAGGCTGGAGCCCCAGCGCCGCGCGAGGCAAGGCAGCCGGAGCCGGCGCTGGTGCTGCACGGGCCGGCGTAGCGCGGGGCTAGCCGGTCCAGCCCTGGGCCCGCAGCACGGCAGCAATATCCGGCGGACGGAAACCCGAGCCTTTGAGAATCTTGCCGCCGACGTCCATCCCGCCGTCTTTGGACATGTTCGATCTGTGGACCTCGGCGAAGACTGGCTCCAAGTCGACGCCCAGCTCAACGGCCGCCCCATATACTACGACCAGCAGGTCGGCCAGCGCGTCGACCATCTGCACGAGGTCCTCGCGATCGGCCGCCTCAATGAACTCGCTTGCCTCGGTAAAAATAAGTCGGGCACGCCGCAAACGGTCCTTTGGGCTGATCATCGTTGGGACGGTTCGGACGGGGGCGTCGTATTTTTCGTGAAACTCCTGCACCATCCGTTGCTGCGGAGTCATCGGGCCTCCTTACTCTCGCTTTTTGTTAGGGCCTTTTTGAGTGCAAGCCTGCGAACAGTTGCATTTGAGCGTGCCGGATTCATGGCGGTCAAGAGCGGCTACCACCTTTCGCGCGATACTCCGACTGGACAATCCGGCAGACTCTTCAGAAAGCGGTGCCCGTAATTCCTGGTCACCACCCGCGGATCAAGAACCACTGCGATTCCGGTGTCGCTGCGGCTGCGGATCAAGCGCCCGAATCCCTGACGAAACTTCAGCACCGCCTCGGGGACCTGGTACTCATAGAAGGGGTTGCCGCCGCGACGGCGGATCTGCTCGATCCGGGCTTCTACCATGGGGCGGTCGGGAACCGCAAACGGAAGCTTGACGATCGTTACGTTGCTCAGCGCCTCGCCGACCACGTCCACGCCCTGCCAAAAGCTGTCGGTTCCGAAGATGGCGGCGCGAGGTGTCCGTCGGAATTCCTCCAGCATCCTTGACCGCGGCAGACTCTCCCCCTGGACCAGAATCGTATAGCCCTCGGCCTTCAGCTCCGCCGCGACCAGAGCCGCGACTTCGTTGAGCATCTGATAACTGGTGAACAGCACGAAGGCCCGGCCCTCTGTCTTGCGCAGATAGTGGACAATCGCGCGGCTGACAGCCGCGACGAACTCCGAACCCTCGGAGGGATCCGGAAGCCCCGCCTCAACGTACAGTCGTACCTGGCGCGCATAATCGAATGGCGATCCCAGGCGCAACGTGCGGACTTGGTGGGCGCTGGCATGCGGAGAGTCGTTTCCGCTGCCGACCTGATTAAGCCCGAGCCGCTGGAGCAGGTAACTGAAGTCGTCACCGGGGCCGGTGCAGAGGGTGGCGCTGGTCAGTACCACGCTGCGCAGGCGGTCAAAGAGCATCCGGCGCAGGAAGGGCCCGGGCTCCAGAGGTGCTCCGCACAGCGAGATTCTCCCGCCTGAGTCGTCGGCGGCTTCGATCCAGTAGACGTGGTTTTCGTGCTCCTGTTTAAGCAGGGCGTCGAGCTCATCCGCGATAGCAGCCGATCGTTCGAGCTGCCAGGAAAGTTCGAGCTGGTCTTCCTCGCGTGGGAGCGATTCCTTGAGCGGTTTGAGCAGACGGACCAGCTTGCGCAACGCTGTCGAGACTGGGTTTTCGATGGAAAGCGGTTCGATCAGTCGCCCGTTGGGCCGGCCGTGCTTGCGCTGCCAGCTTCGCAGCTCATCGAAGAACCAACCTGCGGCCCGGTGCGCGTCGATCACAGCTTTTCTGTGCTCGTCGAGTCCCAGGGCCGCGAGCAATCCCTTGCCGGTCCGCTCATTGAATAGCCCATTTAGCAGGTGGTGTACCTGAGCCTGCGAGATTCCGGCTGAAAGCCCTTCGGTCGCGACGGCCTCAAGCGTGTGAGCCTCGTCGATTACTGCCAGATCGTATTCCGGCAGCAGGTTCACACCTTCGCGGCGCAGCAGCAGGTCGGAAAGCAGCAGGGCATGGTTGACTACCAGCAGATCGGCAGCGCCGGCCCTTCGGCGCGCTCGCTGATAGAAGCAGGCGGCGTAGTGCGGACAGCGCCGGGCCAGACAGTTGCCGTGCTCGCTGCGCACCTTGTCCCACACTTCGATCGGTGGGACAAACGCCAAGTCGCTGAGCGAGCCGTCCTGCGTCTGATAGGCCCAGTCTTCGATGGTGTGGAGTACTTCGAGCAGTTCAGTTTCCGCAAAGAGGGTTTTCTGTCGCGCGCTGGCGCGCTGCAATCGGCGCAGGCTTACGTAGTTGTTGCGCCCCTTGACCAGTTCAGCGGTAAGCGGAAGTCGCAGGGCGTCTTTGAGGAAGGGAATGTCCTTTGCGATGAGCTGCTCCTGCAACGCGATGGTGTGTGTGCTGATCAGCACGCGGCAGCGGTTACGCATGATCTGGTCGATTGCCGGCACGAGGTAAGCGAAGGTTTTGCCGACGCCGGTGCCGGCCTCGACGGCAAGGTGCGCGCTATCCTCAAAGGCGCTGGCTACCGCTTGTGCCATTTCCTGCTGCTGGGGGCGGACTTCGAATCCCGGCAGGTGTCGGGCGAGCACCCCGCTGGGCGAAAAAGCATCTGTTGTGCTGCGCATAATTTGCCCCCTTGCTGCCGGCATGGTCAGCTTGCGCCGCCCTGAAGCTGAGCCACGAAGTGCGCGATGAACATCACCGTGACCGCGATCGTCACCAGGACCACGACCGTTCCGAACGCGACCACAAATGTCTGTCCGCCGACCCAGCCGTCGCGCATCGTTGCCATGATGTGCGGACGGGCCAAAATCAGCATGCTGATGATCATCGCGCCCGAGGTGAGCGGGACGGTAATGGAATGCACGTAGCTGTAGATCCAGGCGCCCCGGCTGACCTCGGTTTCAAGCCCGCGCAGGCTCCGGACGTGGTGCCCGCGGACGACGTAGGTGATCACCTGCGAGCCGTCCGGCCCGACCGTGACCCGTCGATAGCCGTTGTGCGCGTCGCCGCCCAGAATGGCGTAGGTCAGCGTGTAGAGCAGAAAGTTCAGCAGCCCGATCACCAGAATCGCAATGCAGAGCTGATTACGTCGGCGCCTCGGCCAGCGGTCGACCGGACAGAGCGGGACTTCCTTTTCTGTTGCCCGGGGCGAAGAAAGCGGCATGCTTGAAAACCACATGGCTCTGCCTCTTTCGGCACTGGCCGGCGTCGCGGGCGGAGACTTACTGCGGCCAGCGCCGCACCTGACTCTAGCGAGCCGCCGTGGAAGCAATCACTCCTTCGGAAGGAGAAGACGCACTGGCGTAGGGCTTGCGTGGGATGCGGCCGGCCCGGTAGGCGTGGTAACCCGCCTCGATCGCATAGCGCATCGCACGGGCCATCCGCACCGGGTCGCGCGCTCCGGCAATCCCCGTGTTCAGCAGAACTCCATCAGCTCCCAGCTCCATCGCGATGGTGACGTCTGAGGCCGTTCCGACGCCGGCATCAACGATCACCGGATAGTTCGGGTCGTCGCTCTTGAGATCCTCCAGCAGGATGCGGATATTGTTGGGATTGAGAATCCCCTGGCCGCTGCCGATCGGCGAACCTAAAGGCATGACGCTCGCTACGCCGGCATCCTTGAGCTTGCGTGCCAGGACCGGGTCGTCGTTGGAGTAGGCCATCACGATGAAGCCTTCTTTGATCAGCATTTCCGCGGCTTTGAGGGTCTCGACCGGGTCGGGAAGCAGCGTCTTCTTTTCTGCCAGGACCTCCAGTTTGACCCACCTGGCCCCGGGGTGGTTCAGGCCCTCCAGCAGCTCGCGGCCAAGCCGGGCGGTCCGGACCGCATCTTCCGCAGTGAAACAGCCGGCGGTGTTTGGCAGAATCGTATATCGTTGCAGGTCCAGATAATCCAGCAAACTGCGGCCCTGGCGGTCGTACAGCCGCTCGCGCCGAACCGCCACCGTTACCACCTCGCAGCCCGAAGCCTCCAGAGCCGCGCGCATCAGCTCATAGTCCGGTTCGCCATTGCGCAGGTACTTCCCCGTGCCGACGAACAGCCGCGACCGGAAGCTGAAGCCCGCGATCCGCAGCGGCTCGGGCCCCATCAGCCACCTCCTACCAGCGTCACGATTTCCACCCGGTCTCCATCCTGCAACCGGTGCTGGCCATAATCCGCACGCTTGACCACTTCCTCATTCACCTCGACGGCTACGCGCAGGGGCGTAAGGTTCAGCCGTGCGAGCAGCTCGGCGATGGTGATCTCACTGTCTGTCGTATGCGGCTCACCATTGACGATGATCTGCATGCTGCGCACCTGCGCCGGATTATAGCCGCGCCTCGAGAGACCACATACCAGGGCCGCGCTGTTACGACTGTCAGGACGCTGCGGCCTGCGCGGCCGCGGGGCATTCCGCGCAGAAAGAGTGGTTATTCGAAGCGTGCGGTCTCCTGCTGCGGGTCCGCTTCGCACAGCGGCGAACTGGGCGCGACGGATCAGGTGGGCCGGCGTGTGAGCGAGAACTTGAGGCCACAAAGCCCGCCCGCAAGCAGCGGGAGGAAGCTGACCAGGCTGACGCCGCAAAGCCAGTGCGCAAGGCCCAGGACGCGGAAGTCGCTGTCCTGGTCTTGCTGGTTTGATGGCTCTTCATCGGCAGGCGGCTCTCCGGCCTCGATGGGGTTCAGGTCGGGGTCGCGGATTTGCGTCTGGCCACCGTCAGCGGGCTCTTCGCCATCTGGTTGGCCGGTCGACTGGACAGGCCGTAACAAAAAGCCCATGCGGGTTGCCTGCTCGCCCGTGCCGACGCTGCCCCAGCCGACGATCAGCCCTGCGTCGTTGATATCCCGCGCTTCAGTGAGGCTGATGCGGAAACCGCTGGGCAGCAGAAGGTTCAGGTCGGACATCAGGTCGTTGATTCCGTCGCCGTCGGCGTCTGCGTACCAAGTGTCCGGAGTGCCGTCCGCGTCGGCGTCCGCTGGCCTGACCACGAAAGCGCGTTTTTGGCCTGCGGCATTGAGTGCCCAGCCGGCGATCTGACCGGAGGCGTTAATCGCGGCAGCGCTGCTGCCGGTCCCGCCGAGCGTGCCGAGGTCGACCATAGTTCCATCCTGCCAGAGGAAGGCGTGGGTCGACCCGTCAGCGGTATCGGCTTCGCCGACTATCTGGCCAGCGGCATTGATGTCGCGTGCCCAGCTATTGGTCCCGCCCAGTGTTCCGAGGCTGGTCATCAGTGCGTTGGCTCCGGTTCCGTCATCGGCGAACCACTGGATCGGCTGACCCTGGCCGTTGACGAGGGGGCGGATCAGGAAAGCCATGTACCCGCCCACGCCGCCATAAGACCAGCCCACTACCTCGCCAAGTGAGTTGACCGCCGTTGCGCTGCTGGCAAGGTCGGCTGCTTGGAGGGTGCCCAGGTTAACAAGGAGCGGGTTGTTTGGCTCTTCGCATGTCGAGCAGCCGGAGTTCCACTGCCCATTGACCGGCGTAGCAAGAAAGGCGCGCACCTGTCCGTTCGTCGCCGCATCTGACCAGCCCACAACGAAGCGTCCGTCGGGGCTGATTGCGGTTGCCACACTTTCGAGGAACTGGTCCGTTCCGAGGGCCCCCAGGTCAGTGACGGGGTCGCCCGGGTAGGGCGACGTGAGATCGGTCGCCGGGGCAGGGCGGAAGACGCAGGCATGCAGCCACTTGCCACCGGGGCTGTCGTCGGCGACCGCATCGTCCTGGCAGGAAGTCCAGCACTGTTTAGCCCCGACCACCTGACCGGTTTCAGAGACGCCGAGCGCCGCCGCGTAATCGAGCTGGAGCAGACGGCGATTCCAGCGGAGCTCGACGTTCAGGTCGAGCAGCTCGCCGTTCTGAAACAGAAACGCGTGTGTCAGGCCGTTGGTGTCCAGCGACCGGCCTACGATCTGGGCGCGGTTATTGATCGCATAGGCCTCGCTATCGCTGCCTCCGAGCGTTCCGATGGCGGTCGGCTGATATGCGACCTGCCCGCCTGCCGGTCGGGCTGCAAGTGTGAGCACGAGCAAAGTTATCACTGCCAGCAGGCCCACGAAGCTGAACTTAAGCATTCCAAGCTCCTCGGCCCTGTCTAACTGGCGCTGCCGGTTCGCCGCACGTCGGCGGAAGGAGGCGTTGAAAACGCGCGATAAGCCGGCGCGGCAGCAGGGGGCGCCACTTTCTCATAGAGCTTTCCTGGGGAGTTATCGTCCAAGTACGACCGAGGCTGCACGAGCGGCGTCTCTGGCAAGTCGCGGGGCCGCACCGGGAAGCTTATAGGCCCTTTTGGGACGGGCGCCGGAGGTTAGCCGATGGTGTTGTGTGGGTTACCGGGCCGCCTAGGAGTGCAACAGGGCCAACGCCTCAGCTCGGGTGCTTGCGTTTGTTTGCATGACCCCGCGCAGTGCCGAGGTGACCATGACGCTGCCGGATTTTTTGACTCCGCGGCAGGTCATGCAAGTATGCACGGCTTCGAGCACCACGGCGCAACCCTTTACGTGCACTCTCTTTGCCAGCAAATCGGCGATTTGCGAGGTGAGTCGCTCCTGGACCTGCGGCCGATGCGAGTACAAATCTACGATGCGCGCCAGCTTTGAAAGCCCCAGGATTTTCCCACCGGGAATGTAGGCGATATGCGCCTTTCCCTCGAACGGCATGAAGTGGTGCTCGCACATGCTGTTAAACGGGATATCGCGGAGCACGACCATTTCATGGTGGTCGACATCGAGCATGGTCTTGAGGTGCTCTTCGGGGTCCTGATGCAGTCCCGTGAAAAGCTCGGCGTACATGCGGGCGACGCGTGCCGGCGTTTGCCGAAGGCCCTCTCGGTCGGGGTCTTCGCCGATCGCGATGAGAATTTCTCGGAAAGCCCGCTCGATGCGTGGCACGTCGATGGCAACGTCGCGGCTGCGCCGGACCCTGGCGGCCTTGTGGTTCGCTTGCCCTGAAGGCATGCCTGCTCCTACTGACTTCCGCGACTGAGGTACTCGACCAGCAGTCGGACGCCGAAACCGGTTGCGCCCTTTCCGGTCGGACCGTCGTTTTCGTCGCACGTGGCGACCGCGGCGATGTCCAGGTGTGCCCAGGCCGTTTTCTCGCGGATGAACTCCTTCAAAAACATTCCGCCTACGATGGTTTGAGCGTCGCGCTTGCCGGAAGCGTTTTTCAGGTCTGAGTCGGTTCCCTTGATCAGGTCGCGGTAGTCGTCCCACAGCGGCAGCCGCCACAGCCGCTCGTGCGTGATCCGTCCGCATTCGCCGAGCCGACCGGCAAGTTCGTCGTCGTTGCTCATGATGGCGGCGGCGGCACGCCCGAGGGCTACGCTTGCCCCGCCGGTCAACGTTGCCAGATCAATGATTTCCGTTGCCCGGAGCTTTTCCTGGGCATACCAGAGGGCGTCGGCCAGAACCAGGCGGCCTTCGGCGTCGGTGCTGATAACCTCCACGGTCTTTCCGTTCATCATCTTGAGAATGTCGCCGGGCCGGTAGGCGCGGTCAGAAAGGGCGTTTTCCGCGGCGGCGATGATGCCGACCAGATTGCAGCGCAGCTTAAGCTCAGCAACGGCAGCCAAGATGGCCATGACAGTCGCGCCGCCGCATTTGTCATATTTCAGAGTTTCCAGCCCGGCGGCCGGCTTGATCGAGTATCCGCCGCTGTCGAAGGTAATGGCTTTGCCGACCAGGGCGGTGAGTCGGCGTGACTTGGGGAGTCGTCGGTATTCGAGCTGGATCAGGCAGGGGGGTTCGGAGGCGCCCCCGCCGACGGCCAGCAGGCCGCCCATGCCGAGCCGACGTGCCGCCGCCGCGTCTATAACCGTGCACTTGAGGCGGTACTTGGCGGCCAGCTTGCGGGCCTCCGCCGCCAATGTGGTGGGATTTATACGATTCCCAGGCTGATGTGCCAACTGCCGCGCATAGTTGATCGCGTCCGCAACGACGACTTCGCGCTGGATTTCGGGCAGCAGTCTCCGGCTCCGCTCCGGCTCGCTGGAGCGAATCCGCACATCGATCAGCGCTGGGGTTTTGTCGTCGGGCTTTTTGTACTCGCCGAAACGGAAGCCCGCGACGCGCATCGCGGCGGCCCACTCGCCCACACCGCGTGGCAGCCCGGTTGCGACCAGCCCGTCGGGGAAAAGCGCGACGCTGCTCACCTTCTCCCCGACCAGCCAGCGGGCGGCGCTGCCGGCTGCTTTGCGCACGGTCGCGATGGTCAGCTTTTCGGCCGATCCGAGGCTGACCACCGCAACCCGACGGTACGTGCCCGGGCGGGTCGTGTGCGAAATGTGGCCCGCATCTGTCCCCACCGCCTTCAGCTCCAGCAGTTCGGAAACGGCATCGTCGCAAAGCGTGTCCGCTTGGCTGACGAGCTGCAAGGCCGGCGGTGGGCTCACTACCAGTGGCACCATCAGCACGTCAGCCGCGGATGCCCGCTTGTCCTCCGGGCGGAATTCAAACCGCGTTCCCGTCTGGCTCATGCGCACCCCTTACACTTGCAAGAACTGCAAGCGTAACACGTCCGGGGCGGGGACGGAAGCCTGCATTCCGAACCGCTTGCAGCCTTAGGCGCCAAGCTCTCGAAGCAGTTGCTCGGGCTGGTCGACCAGGAGCGCGGCGCCTGCTTGCGTCAGGTCCTCCCGCGTGCGGAAGCCCCACGTCACGCCGATGAAAGCCGCCCCCGCACGTCGGGCGGTCTCCAGGTCGGTCGGGGTGTCGCCCACCAGGCAGACCTGCTGGGGCGGTAGGTCCAGTTGACCGCAGATGCGGTAGACATAGAAGGGGTCAGGCTTGCGGTGCTCCTCCTCCACGTATCCCTGGATGCAGTCGAACGCGTTTTTGTTCCAAAACGCTCGCACAACACGTATGGTCAGCTCGTGCGGCTTGTTGGACAGGACCGCTAGTCGCAGGCCTGCTTCCCGGAGCTTGCGGATTGCCGGGACAAGTCCGGGATAAGGACGGGTGTATCGGAGGGGGCGTACGCGGTAGCGCGCGCGGGCCAATTCTATAAGTCGTCCCACCAAGAGTGGGTGAGTTTGGCCGATGGCGCGCTGGCATAGCGTGGGCACGCCCTCCCCGACCATGTACCGATAATCATCTGCCGGCCGCGGCGGCAGTCCCAGCAGCACCAGGCATTCGTTGAGGGCTTCAGCGATATCGCGCAGCGAGTCGACGAGCGTCCCGTCGAGGTCGAAGATGCAGGCTCGAATGCCCGGTTCGGTCATGCTGCCGACCTGTCGGTAGCCCGGTCGCAACCTCTGGCCGGCACGCAAGTATAATGCCAGTAGCCGCCGACTGTGCGGGGACAGCGGGTCGGCGGCACAGATTGCGGCGGAGCACAGTATGAGCGCTCGGACTTGCGGCTTTCTGGCAGTTCTGATCGGACTTGCTTTGCCGGCTGTGGGGCAGGCGACGGTCGATCGCCCGTCCCGCACGCTGGGCAGCCTTATTAATGTCGATGCCCTCATCGACAACTACTTGCAGTTCCTGGTTCGCAAGTACGGCCTTACCGAGGACCAGGCGGCCTACACCGAACAATTGGTACGCTCCAGGGTCGACGAGTTTCTCAGCCGTCACCACGACCAGGTCAGCAGTCTGATCGACCGGCTGTTCGAGGTCCGCAGCGGCGGGGAGATTTCGCCGCCGGAACTCATCGAGTGGGGCCGGCGCGTCCAGCCAC
>Ga0185342_1000822_pt1 | contig 14376 bp, 9 predicted proteins | sample ConPoolayeEmetaG_FD_128045 | JGI IMG/M metagenome (GOLD analysis project Ga0185342, IMG submission 128045) | Hot spring microbial mat communities from California, USA to study Microbial Dark Matter (Phase II) - Cone Pool mat layer E metaG... ...
ATTGAAGTAGCTTCTAGATAACTTTTTATTTGTTTTCTACTAATTAGATATATGGCAGGCCCTAAACTTTGGAGCGAGGAGAAAAAAAAGGAAGAAGAGAAAGGAACAAAAGAAGAAAAAACCCAAGAATATTTACTAAAGTACGTATTTGAGAATTTATACGACCAATTAAACCTCTCTCAATTTGTAAATCCGGATCAAACTGTTAGAATTGATGAATTGGGAAATTATCTGAAGTTTCTTGGGTTTAAAGAAGAAACCATTAAGGTTTAAGAGAGGAAAGAAAAGAAAAAAAAAGAGGGAGGAATGTATAGGTAGGTAAAATGATAGTAAAAAATATACTGGTGGGGTTGTTCTGATGGAGCTGGATGAGCTGATCTCCCAATATGAAGAAATACACCGGAATGCGAAAAAGGTTGAGGTGGTTCTGCCACCGGTAGAGGTGAGCAAGATTTTTGACGATGCTCCGGAAGACCTGATAAACCTTGACTATACAGACCTAGTAAACATGTATAAAAAGATACAGAAAGTAATAGAGATAAAACAAAAATTCCAAACATACGAAGTACCGGAAAGGCAGGTTAGCATAGAGGCGGCCGGCAAACCAGAGGTTGAAAGGGCTGAAGAAATTCCGGTTGCAAGGCCTTTGCCTCCGCCGCCACCTCCTAGGCCTGTTGTTCCGCAGGAGAAGCCGGCTGAACTCCCTCTGCCAAAAAAAGAGGACGAGAAAAAAGAAGAAGTTTTAAAACTTCCGGAAGAAAAAGTTAAAAAACCAGAAGTCTCAATATTCGCAAAAGGTGAAGAGATGGAAGAAGAAGAGGAGAAGAAGCTCGAGGTGGCCGTCCCATACATAGACCGCCACGAGGAAGTTGTTATAGAAATGCCGAAACAGCTTTCCATTCCGGTTGATGAAGCGGCAAAAAGAAAGATGGAGGAGGTTGTGAAAAGATACCAGCAGGCGGGCGAGATAAACAAATCCGATGTGAAAAGAAAAATGATAGAGCTTACAAGGGAGCTTTTCAAGGAAAAATCCGCAGAACGAAAAGCTGAACTTAAGGCCGAGATAGTGGAGCTGAAAAAGGTTATCGAGCAGAAGGAGGCCGGAATGAAAGGAGAAGGGGTTTTGGAGGCTATAGTGAAGGAGCAGGAGGAAGACCTGAACAACATCATCTCAGAAGTCCTCGCTGCTTTCAACACAAATTTTGATAAAATAAACAATGAATACCAGCAGGCAAAACTTGTCATTTTTGACAACCCAGCCATGAGCGCCCAGGCGGATTCCCTTTTTTCCTCGGATTTGGAGAGCATACTTTTGCAGATAACAAGAATAATTGATGCATATTCGGATTACACGGTGAAGGTTCATGTCGCCGAGCTGGAGCATCTCAAGGGTTTTGGGGGCGTGGATGTTGGGAACATAAGCAAGAGAATAGAATACGTGCGGCTCAACTATCCTGCAAAGTTCGATGAGTTGAAAAAGAAGATTGTTTCAACAATAAGCAGAGCAAGCCCGTCAGTAGCTAAACCGCCGTCCCCAGCACCTCAACCACCGGCAAGGGAGGAAAGAGTGGCTGTAGCTCCTCCAGTGGAAAAACCCCGGCCTCCTGTTTATGCTCCTCCGGCCGAGAGCAAAGAGGAGGCGAAGGAGGAGGCAGGAGATGTCCTTGAGGAGATAAACAGGATGCATGAGGGCGAGCTTCTCCACTACCTAAGCGCCCGAGACAGGAGGGTGTTCGTGAGCTATGTGCGGGGCGAAATCTCAAAGGATGAGGCGGTGAAGCAGGCAAAAACCCTTCTCGCAAAGGAAAGGGGGGTCAGCGATACCCTTATAAAAACTTACTGGGGTTAATAATATGGCATTTTGCGACAATATGGTGGTGTGATGGCGAAAAGGATGGGCAGAATTCCCGTATTTTCAATTCTTTCCGATGCAGTCCTGCCGTATTTTCCCGGGCTGGATAAAAAACTTAAAATCGCAGTAATAGACAAGACCACCCACGAATTCATGGACTGGGTTGTATTCTCTTCTTTCATACTTTCTCTTTTCCTTGCCCTTCTTATCGGGCTGATCGCGAGCTCGCTGGGCGTAAGCCTGCTCTGGCTCGTTCCGGCATTCCTGCTGTTCTATATATTTTCATTTTTCTACTACCTCAACTATCCTGATGTGCTGATGCTGAAAATGAGAAAAGAGATAGATTATGAAATAGTTTTCGCAACCCGGCATCTTCTCATAGCCCTCCGCTCAGGTATGCCTCTCTTCGATGCGGTTGTCGGGGTGAGCAGGGGCTACGGCGCGGTGAGCAAAGAGTTTCGGAAGATTGCTGATGATGTCACTCTTGGAAAACCATTGAGCCAGTCCCTGAGGGAGGTTGCGGACACTTCGCCCTCATCCGCGCTCAAGCGCATTCTTCTTCAGATCGCAAACGCCCTGAGCTCCGGTTCTGATGTTGCGGAAAGTTTGGAGGGCGTTCTCAACCAAATAGCAAAGGAGCAGGTGATAGCGCTGAAGGAATATGGCCAAAAACTGAACCCGCTGGTGATGTTCTACATGATATTCGGCATAATATTCCCGTCGCTTGGAATAGCTTTTGCGATAATACTGTTCTCTTTCATAGGTGGAGGCCTCCAGATACCCGCGGCGTACCTTTTCCTTGTTGTGCTTGCGGTGGGCCTGCTGCAGTTCCTTTTCCTGGCGATGGCCGAGAGCTCAAGGCCGAAATACTCGGTGGTGTAGGATGATAAAAACAATCGGAAGACTGTTGCCCCGCGAAAGGGTGAGAAAAATAGAAAAGCTTGCGAACTCCGCGGGCATGGAGACAAGCGGCGAGGCCGTTTCCGGCTACATCATATTGTTTTCCCTGCTCTTCTTCATCCTTTCAACTGTCGTGCTTCTCAATTTTCCTGATTCAAAAACCTTCCTTGAAGAGATTGCGTTCTCCATCAACCCGGTGTACGCCGGCGCGATCTCAGTTCTTATTGCTGTTTTGCTCTCCCTCCTTATTGTTGTTCCATTTTTCGTGCTTATAGTTTACACCTACCTTTCGCTTAGAGCGGAGGCAAGGAGGATGGCTGTTGAATCTATCCTTCCGGATTTCCTCACTCTCGTTGCAGCAAACGTCCGCGCTGGGATGCCTCTGGACCAGGCGATGTGGCAGGCATCAAAGCCAGAATTCGGCCTGCTTGCGGAAGAGACAAAGGCAACGATAAAGTCCTCTTTCGGCGGAGAGCCCTTGGATGAGGCGCTGGACAAACTCGCTCTGAAGTTCGATTCCCGTCTCATCTCGAGAACCATAGAGCTTTTGAAGCAGGCGCTCGCGAGCGGAGGGGAGATAGCGACCATACTTGAGAAAACAGCTGAAGAAGCAAGGGAGGGGATGCTCGTGAAGAAAGAGATACAGGCCAGCCTTATCATTTATATAATATTCCTTTTCTTCGCGGCTGCAATAGGAACCCCGTTCCTCTTTGCGGTTTCAGAAAAACTCCTGGTAGTTCTTCATTCGGCTTTTGCCTTTGTCCCGCAGACAGCAGAAACATCTGCGCTCACAGGCCTAACCCCGACAACTCCTCCGATAACCCCAAAAGACTTTCATTACTTCGCCCTTTTCTCCATGCTCATAACCTCCCTGTTCGGTTCCTTCATAATCGGCGTGATACAAACCGGCTCAAGAAACCAGGGGCTCAGATACTTTCCGTTCATTCTTCTGATCGCTTACTTGGTATTTTTCTTTGCATCCTCTTTGCTGGATGCATTTTTCGCAGGGTTTATCGCATGAGGTGATAAAATGAACAAAAATTTGAAAGGTCAGGCAGCGATTGAATGCGCCGCTCCGCGCATAGCTCGCAGCTTGAAAGGCCAAGCTGCGATGGAATATTTAATGACATACGGATGGGCGATTTTGGCAATTTTAATAGTGCTCGCAATCCTTATTACTCTCTTTGGAATGATAAAGCTTCCGAGCGTTTGCAACTTTCCCAGGCAGGAGTTTGCGTGCGACGGCACTCCCCAGCTCTACGCTGATGCGGACAACTATGTTTACATAAGCATAAAAGTCATGAACAACAATCCCGAGAGCGTTGAGATAAAGAAGGTCGCGTGCGTGCAGGGAAACAAGGTTCTCGATTCAGCCGCGCAGGCAAACGAAAAATCCCTCCTCAGCGGAGAAACAGGAACTTTCCTGAACATTCCATGCTATGACCAAACAGGGGGAAGGTTGAGGATGGTTCCTGGCGATGAGTTTAGGGGAAAATTCGGCGTATGGTACAACCTCCGCTCAGACCCGGATAAGACGGTTTTGAGGGCAACGGACGCAACTGTTGTGAGCCCGGTCGCGCAGAAAACCGGCTGAACCCAACTCATTCACTCCTGCTTCTAATTATTCCAACAAATACAGCTATTTTGATTACTGCAATAATCAAAAATATATATTTTTTGAACATTACACTAATCAAATAAGCATATTAGCTTCCAACAACCTCATTTTTTCCCATGTAATTTTTTATCATGTTTATTATGTCCTTCCCTTTAATATGCCCTATTCCTCCTCTCATTGCGCTGTACTCGTCAAACCTCTTTACGTCATCCTTCCTCACAAGCTCGCCGCTGAAAATAATCGGAACCTCATGCCCAGAATGCCTTTTCAAGCTCCAGGGGGTGGAGTGATCACCGGTGACAACGATAACATCTGTTTCAAAATCAAACCTGATCGCGCTGTCTATTTTTTCAATAAACCCCTTCTTCCCTTCAAAATCCCCATCGTGGGAAAATGAGTCCGTTGCTTTTATGTGCAGGAAGACAAAATCATATTTTTTTAATGCATTCTCAACAGCCCTCCTCTTCGCTTCCAAATCTGTATTCCTATCGCCGGTTGCACCCTTAACATTTATTACATCCATTCCTATATATTTTGCAACCCCTTTGTAAAGAGCCCCCCCGGCGATGCATGCACCCTTCATTCCAAATCTTTTCTCAAAGCTCTCAACATTTTTATGCATTCCAGCCCCCCTTAGCAGCAAAGCATTCGCAGGAAGTTTTCTTTTTTTGTTTATTTCGTGCTGGCTCAAAATTTCCATTACTTTTTTTGTCCATTTATTTACCACTTCCGCAGTTTTTTTCGCTTCCTTTGTTTTTTCCAAAGGCTCGCACGCATGCAACTCGCCTATTTTGTGCGGGTCAGTATCTTTTATTTTTGCGCTCAATCCCTTTCCCCTGAGGACTACAGCGCCCCTGTGCTCGGTCGAATGCTTGAAAAGGATTTCAACACCATCAATTTTTATTTTTTCAACCGCCTTCGCAATTTTTTTCGCTTCCTCTGTTTCGATCCTTCCGGCCCTTCTATCTACTATCTGGTTTTTTATAACTGTTGCAAAATTCGCTCTGAAAGCAACATCTCCCTCTTTCAATTCCATCCCAACCCCAAGGGCCTCCAACGGACCTCTCCCAGGGTATTCATTTTTCCAGTCGTACCCAAGAATTGCAAGATGGCCCGTATCGCTCCCCGGTGCCAGCCCCCTTCCGAGTGTGCTCATCAGACCAACCGCGCCATTTTCAACCAATCCATCTAAATTAGGTTTTTTTGCCTCCTCGAGAGGAGTTCCTTTTCCCCTCGCCCTTATGTCTCCAACGCCATCTAAAATAACAAGAAGTGCCATGAAAAAATTTTCAGGGGAAGATTTAAAATCATATCCTAACTCTCATACACTTGCCTTAAAGAATCTTAAAAGCGATTTAATCTCCTTTTTGTCCTCGTCGCTCCATCTTTCTTTTGCGAGTAAGGTATCTACTTTGTTTGCCTTATCTTGATCGATATCTTTCATATAAGCGCGTATCTTATCCCAAATTTCGCTAGCTTTTTTATGATTTCCTGCATCCACTGCAGTTACCATATTATCTAGTTCTTTTTTCAAACTCGCTTTCATTTGTTTAACATCTCCTGGTTCAATTCCTCTAAGCGCTTTTTCAAATTCCGGATGATATTTTAGCAAAGTAGCAAGAGGGATGATTTTCGGCAAGACTATCGCCAGGTATGCAATTTTTTCTTTATTTTCTTCGTATAACTTATCGCCCAGTTCTTTTGGGAGCTCACTGATTATAATATAGCTTACACTACCATAGTAATAAAGAGCCTCCATATATTCCCCAGCTTTATCCATATTTCTTTCTTCTACGGCCTTTCTCCACTCGTTTGCAGATGCTTCAATTCCGCTCATCATTTTTTCAAATAAATGAACAGCCATCTTTTGATCCTTATTTATCAATTCTTTTATGTACTCGAGCTCGGCTTTCTCCTCCTCCCTGCTAAATACTCCGCTATCGCTTGCGTTTGCGTACGCTCCAATTAAGGACTGCAATTCAATTTCGCTAACCTTTTTTCCTACTCCCTGTTTCGCTGCATAATAACTTGCTTTTATAATCGTCGTCTTTCTTTCTCCTATCATTATCTGTTTTATTGGAGTATCGGTCATTAGATAAGAATACTCCCGCGGCATCATGGGCAAAAACCCATTTATGATATCAGAACTAAGAACAAACTCAAATGCGTTATCATACTTACCCTGCTTGATCTCGTCTGCCCAAGCATTAAACTGACTTGTTAGTTTGTCAAACCCATCCCTAACTGCTTTTGCGATCTCATCTTTCGGAACTACACAGGGCGATAACTCTTCAAAATTTTCTTTTATAAGAGTTTTTCTTTCAACTCCGGCGAGCTTCATTTCGAGATAAACTGTATTCTGCATGACATTCTTTCCCTGCTTTATCTCCTCCATCGCTTTTCTCGTTCTTTCTTCTATTTCCCTCTTAGCTTTTGACTTCTTCCATCCAGGAGGAAAGAGGGTAAAAGGCAGGCCGACATACGCGCCCATTATATCAATCCTATCTTTCATTGCCATCAAATATCCTCTAAATGCAGGTGGAAGCTTCTCATATTTAAGCCACATCTCAACATCATCCTTTGCTTTATCTACCATCCCTTCTCCCAACTCACGTTCAAGCTTTTCCCTCATCTTCACTATCTCCTCTGGTGTAAACTCTCTTGTTTTCGCATCCTTCGGAGTTTTTGCCCTGAAAACAAATCTATAAAGCGAATTTACAAATAACTTCCATGGCTGAACTAGGCCAACCTGTAAGCCAACATACCCGATTGAACCAAACATTCCTTTAAAGAAATGCGAAACTGAATAAAAAAACCTCTGGAACCAGTTTCCTTTGCTCCTTTTCCATGCCCTTGTACCTTCTCTTATTCCGCTGCTCAGCCCTATCAATTCACCAAGGCCGGCCAAAACTTTTTTTCCGGTTCCGCATCCTTCGCATTCGTTCATTCCTTTTGCATAAGCGTTTTGAACATAACCTATTATTCCTCCCCATATATTAAAGCCGCCATAAAAACCTCTTGTTATCGGATTGTAAAGAAAATACCACGGCCCATAGTTTAAGCCAAAATAAGGCCTTACCCACGCTCCTGTTTTTTTCCAGTCTACTTTAAGGTTCCATGCTCTCTCCACCCCTCTCATAAAAATAACATCTTCAATATCTCCGGTCATCAGGCCGAATTCCAGAGGCCCTCCCATTCCAATCCTCCATTTATCTGTTGCTGCTGAAACAAAAAGATCTGAATAGCTTACTGTTCCTCCATAAACCCCTGCGCTTGTGTAGCTGAGTTCTCCTCCCCAAGTTTTTCCGTACTTCTCCCTTCTTCCAAAAGTAATGTGGGCTCCTTTTTCAATTCCCTTTCCTCTATCCTCTGCTTTTACGGGAATGCCCATCCGCCCGCCGGCTTCAAACTCAAGAGTTCCGGCACCAAGGGCATCCTTCTTTTTCCTCTCGTCAATGTCTTTTTTCAACTCTTTTTCAAGGTTCTTCGGTTGTTTTGCCGCCCTCCAGTTTTCGATCGCTTCTCTAACCACGCTCTCAGGAATCTTATCCCCGGGCTTGTATTGGTTTCCTGTGTATTTAATCAAAAATGAAACCGGCACTTCATTTTTCCCAGCGCCTACAGTATAAACCCTCTCTCCTTTTATTACCTCTCCTTCTCCAAAGAGCTTTATAACAACATCAGCATGCTCCGGCTGCTTTTGCTTTCCATTAGCCATTTTATCACCCTATTGGTATCACAAAACCAATATCCCCGCCGATCCATAATATTCCATACCTTTCTGCTTCCGGCGCGCCTTTCGGTTTTATTGTTTGATATACTACAGAGAACTGGCCATACTCCTTGCTCCCTTTGCTGATAACCTCAAATTTCACAGCCCCTCCGTACTCCCTTTCCTCTAATTTTGTGAAAAGCCCTCCCATTCTTTGTATCTCTCCTGTCCCAAAAATCCCAGCAGTACCAAAAATGAACTGTTTGCCTGTGAGCGGGTCTATTCTCATAACAGTCCATCCTGGCTCAAGTTTCCATTTTTTCCACTGCTCTCCCGTCATATCCACTCCATGCGGAGTGAAAACACCATTTTCATATTTCATCAAAACATAAATCTCCTGTCTTGTTCCTTTAGCCATTCTTTCCAAAGGCCCGCCCCACCATCCAAACATTCCAGCTTCATAGATTGTAACATCCGTCCTTCCAGGAACTTCTCTATTGCCGCTTATCCATTCATCCTTTCTTCCTAAAACAACGCCTGCTCCCTTCTCCGAATACGGATTGCTCACCATCCCGCCAAATACGGTATTTCCTTCTCCATAGGTGCTTGTCCATGCTCCTCCTTGTAGAGCGGCCAAAGCGTCGCCGAGAGGCATTATTATTTTTCCTCCACCGGTTTTCAGCTTTACATCTGTTCTATACCCAAAATTCGCGCTTGCCCCGGCTCTGTCAAATTCAATAAAAGTATTCGCAAGCATGGCCAAATAGTCTTTGCTCATTCCAAGAGCGCTCTCAAGCCCGAACCCTCCTCCAATAAACTGTGCTGTCCAATACTGCTCGCCGGCAGCGGCCAAAAAAAGCCTGTTCGCAATATTCCTCCATCTCTCCTGCTCTTTTTGTACAACAAGCAATCTCCTTTCAGCATCCCTTATATTTTTTTCTAGTTCTTTGTATTCCTCGCTTTCTGGGTCATGCCCCTGCTGCTGAAATTTATACTCATCTATTTCTTTGAGTATCTCATTTTCTTCCTTTAGTTTTTGGAGAAATGCATTCCTTGCATTTTGAAATTGATAGTGTTTTAATTCCCTGTTTGCATGGAACCAGGAAACCTGCAATCTCGGATTTCCTAAGAATTTTCCATCCTTAAACTCAATTGCGCCCACGGCTCCTTCTGTTCCGGTTAAACTATACAGAAAATTGCTCATTATGAACGAATAGAATTGATCGTTTTGAAAATATCCTCCCCAGCCAGCCCTTCCTTTTTTTTCTCCCTTCTCATTCATTCTCTGAAGCCATGTTGCATCAACACCAACATTTCTTTTTTGCCACCCAAAACCTATTACTCTGTCCGCCGTTCCTTTTCCAATTCCTCCAAGCACCCATCCCCTATCTATAAATTTGCCCACATCTGTGTCTTCTTCAGATTCCCACTCATAAGCAATCCCCGCACCCATAAATTTATCAACAGTCATTTTTGGAAGAGTTCCCTTTGTATCCCAGAATGTTGTCAGATAAACAACACCATTATTCAAGTTTCCTGTTGAACTAGATTCCAAAACAATGTCCATTGCTGTTCCTAAGTTGATTTTTCCTTTCTTATCATATATCACGGCCCCTCCTATTCCTTTTGCAAGCAGATCTGTTTGCAGCCCAAGAATAAACCCACTCATTCCCTCTCCTTCCGTAAGCATTGCCCTAACATCTTCTGTTGTTGTGGTATAGCCAGCAAACCAGCTTGTCGCCTGCTCCTCGCTCATCCTAAAAACCCCTGCCCTCACCCAAACCGGTTCTTCTCCCTCTTTCATAGGAGGCTTCAGCCAGTAAACATACACTGTATAATACCCGTTTATAGTATTTCTTTCAGCAAACATCACAAGGTCCGAATTTGTCTGCCTATGGTAAAGGTCCAACATTGTTGTTAAGTGTTCGTCGGTAACTTTGCTTTCTTTTTCTGCAGGAGTGTAGTAAGTAATATTGCTTTTTGTATAACTGGCAGTGAAGTTATCTAAGCTCCAGTCCTCATTTGACAAATCTTTTGCAACCATTCTTGCCATGTACGCATCGTTCACCCGGCCTGTTTCATCCACAGGATTTTCAAGAGCCGACTCTCCCGCAGCACCGCTCAACTCCACCATACTCCTCGGCCCAAAAATCCCAACGCTTGCAGCTCCCCTTGCGGTTCCTGTTGTTACTCCCCCCCACTCCATAAGCCCATCCGCAGCGCTTTGGCTCTTGAGCGTTGTAAATTCAGTTCCCAAAAGTATTCTTTGCCAATCAACCTGCGAAAGCCTTGCAATCAAGTCGAAATAGCTCGCAGGTGGAGGCCTTACTGCCCAGTAGTTTCTTTCAGGAAGCATTCTCAAACTTGCAAGCGAAAACACATCCCTGTAGATTTCTCTTGCGCTTTTTATATCAACACCTACTCTTGCCCTCACATCATCAGGAGTTAGGTAGAGGTAAGTTTCTCCTTCAAACAGCGAGAAATTCTGAGGCAGCCTTATGTCCAAAGGAGTTATGTTTGCTCCAGCCCTCATCTGCAGCATTCTCTCCCATTTTGTTACAGGATCTTCCAGTTCAAATCGTTCTCCCCACGGCCGCCTTTCTCTTCCTGGAGTTATCGCCCCAAGAGCTTCCGAAGGGTCTTTGAGCAAATACTGTTCTGCCCGCCCCAGAAATGCTCCGAGAGCAGCATCCAATGCCGCGGGCACCTGGACTTCGCAGTAATGCTTAATAACCCTGGAGCTTATCGGCGCGAAATGGCTCTGTATTCCTTCACTCGTTGCTTCTATAGTGGTGAGGATGCTCATTATTGTATTGTATTCATTGTAATAACCGAGTATTCTTGGAATGCCCCTTGCAAACAATCCTGCCTGCCCTGCATAGCCGGTAGCCATTGCCACATCCCCGCATTTATCGATCATTTCCTTTGTAAACTGCTCTGGGTCGACTTTCTCTGGTTTATCATAATATTCATTGATATTTTCCGAATAAAACGTCGCCCTTCCCGCAGCCTCTATTGCCGGCAATGTCCATGTTAAAAAGCTGTACTGGCCCATCAAATCCATTTTGGCAAGCGTTTCCTCCCCGTATTTGTTTATGAAATCCCTCTTTTTCTGCCTGAAGGACTTGTCGTTTATTATCTGGTTTCCTATATTTTCAAGAATTTCAAGCGCATCGTTTCCTTTTGCTCCGCTCCACATGTTTTTCAACGTATTTTCATCAGTCACGCCATAAGTATATCTTACTGCAAGATTATAAGCAGCCCTTCTCTCAATATTCAGTCTTTCTATCTTTGCCCAAGCGCTCTCATAATCACTCGCTTCCCTTGCGCTTGAGAACTCCGCTATCAGCATTTGCGTAGCTGCGTATGCCTCTGCGAGCATCTCCGCATTATCATAAAAATTTCCTTTTCCGAATATTTGTCTAAGCAAATCGGTATGAGGTTCCAATGCTTGTTTTATCACAAGCGTTTTGTTTCTGCTCATTCCTGCGCATGCCCTTCCCCAGTCGCCAATGAGCATCGCTTTTATTCTTTCATTTATTTCAGCCCTCGCAGCATCCTTATACTCGGCCGGCACACCGTCCCAAACATTTTCGAATGCTTTCCAATTTTCTTGTTTTGGATCAGCAATAAACCACAGAAATGATTCATACGCCCTTAATGTTCTTTTCTTTACTTCAGCTCTTTTTGTAGGGTCTGAAATTTTATCTAATGGCGATTCGTATTCATAAACGGGCGTTGGAACCGCGCCGCCGGTTGCGTCTTCTATTATCTTTTCGATGTTGTAAAGGCTTGCTACCACTTTGGCAACTGTACTGTCTGGGTTTTTTACTAGGGTTATAGTATCTCTTATACTCTTTACTATCCTATCCTTATCATCCTTTGATATTTTATTTTCCTTGTATAAATCGTTAACATACTTCTCCAAATCGTAAAGTCTGGCTATAATTTCCACCTTTACCCCATATGAATTTTCTTTTGCATAAGATATTGTTTCTCTAATTTGCTGGATCGCCATGCTTATCATCCCTTTAGTTTCTCCCCTAATTGTATGAGGTTTTTCCTCACATCCCCGGGGAGAATGTCGTTCTTGAGCATCTGTAATTTGGCATAGTCGCTCGCCCCCATTAATGCTTCGAGAGTAGCAAGCATCTTCCTTTTCGCTTCCTCATCCTTTTCTTTTGCTATGATATCAGGAATGCTATCTGCCTTTCTTTTTTCTTCATCTGTCAACTGCGCGTATATTTCCGGCGGTATCAGCGGTTTCCTTTCATACTCCGGAGGAGCATACTCCCATCCTCTTCCTTCTCCGGCTCCTGGAAAGCCTTCTTCCGGAGTACCTACCACCCATTTTTCATATCCTTTTATGATATACTCGATCGCTTTTGCATGCCTATTTTTGAATCCTGAAGGGTTGTTTATTGCACCCTCCAAATCGCTCTCTGTTACTTTCCAGTCCTTTTTTTGTGCTTTATTGTATTCCTCTAAATATGCTTTAGCATTCCCAGTAAGCTGATAATTTCCGTAATCGTCTTTTTCAACAATCCCTCTCTCTTCTAGTCCTTTGGAATATTCTTTTTTCCAGTCGAACTTTTCATTCGGGCTGCTCTTCTTTGTTACCTTTCCGGCTTTAGAAGTAAACTCTTCTAAAGGTTCTTTCTTTTCTCCGCTTTCCTCCTTTATTTTTTTCTTTGGCACCTCTGCTCCTACCTTCGCCGGCTCTTTTCCCATTACGGCCGAGAGTAGGCGTGTATCCCCGGTTAGCAGAGCATATGTTCCGCTCCAGGTCTCTATTCCAAAATACCCATCAACAAGGATTCCCATCCCTGTTTTTTCATTTATCTGCCTCTGTAGATTTTTTATAGCCACAGATGTTTCACTGCTATACTTTCCATCTTCCTTTATTTTTTTCCCGGTAATCGTTCCTTCGTCAATCATTTTATTATAAAGCACTTGAAAGGCAGCGACCTCTTCCCCATATGTTAGGCCGGTCATCCCACCGATGTAAGCCCAGCCTTTATACTTTCTGTACCCGCTGAGTTTTGGGTTCATTCCCGGGTCGAGCACTATACTATTAAGAATTTCTGCGTTTTCCATGGCTTCAAACTTTTTCCCGCTTATATCTGGACGTTTTTTTGTCGTCTTTTGCGCCATAGCTGTCACCTTATATACTTACTCAGCAAGTGTTTTTAATGCTTTCTAAAATATCATCCTCGCGAGAGTCGGAAAAATCACCGCACCCATCAAACTCGTTTTTTCTGTTTTCGTTAAGTTTGCGAGCGTTCCGAGAGCAAAACCCGCAGCAACAACGGGCAAACTCGCAAAACCGTTAATAACCAAAGAAATTATAACCAAATATGCTGCGAGCGCGACTGCGAACGGTTTAAGGTCGACCTCTGCAAGTTTTATCAAAGCCCCGCGCAGAAAGTATAAAAAAAGTGCTGCGGCAGCCATGGAGATAGAAAAATATAGCAGAACGCTTTCTATGTTTTCCGCGATGTCTATTGACTTTGATGCATAAACAACCGCTCCTGCTCTTGCTTTCTCTACAGTGGCCATGGAAACGAAAGAATGGAACCCATTGCTTACAGCGATGCTTGGAAGAACAGCCAGATAGTTATATTCAGCCATCCCTATGCTCGCGAATGTTGCAACCTGCGCAGGAGAGCTCACCCCAGGAAGAATAACCGCGAATATTCCGAGCAGAAAACCCATAATAGAAGGAAGAAGAACGGATTTTGGGTCTGGTGCTTCGTCCCTCTGCTCAACAACCTTCCCTTTCTTATAAAAAATCAGTATGGGAAGGGCGAACATGCTAGAAAATAAAGGAAGAAATGGGTCTGAAAGCCCAAGTTTAAGCGTTTCCTTCCCAAGAACTCCGGCAGCGAGAAAAAGCAGGGTGTAAAAAACAGGGTTTTTTGACTTTGCGATGAGCACAACCACGACTGACAAAACAATATACGGTATGTATGGCGAAATGCTTTCAAAAACAACCGGATAAATCGCTAGAACATATCTATAGAACAAAGCTGAGATCAGCAAAGTTATAAGTGCAGAAGAGACGACTATTCTCAATGCCTTCAGCCCCTCCCCTTTCGCAGCCATCCTCTGCCCAGGAAGGACGCTCAGCACGGTTGTTTCATCGGGAACAGAGAAGAATATGGCCGGGATGAAGGAAAACAAAATCTGCGCGGCAAACATCGCAATGATAAAATACCCTTCATTCTCAACCAGGGCGGCAACGGTGTTTGAATGCAATCCGGGAACAAGCCCGCAGAGCATTCCGACAACCAT
>Ga0185342_1000824_pt1 | contig 14366 bp, 20 predicted proteins | sample ConPoolayeEmetaG_FD_128045 | JGI IMG/M metagenome (GOLD analysis project Ga0185342, IMG submission 128045) | Hot spring microbial mat communities from California, USA to study Microbial Dark Matter (Phase II) - Cone Pool mat layer E metaG... ...
ATATGGGTGTGGTGGATGCGTTGGGTTATGCTTCTGGAAATGACAGGTTTTTGTATCTTGTTTTGCAGTATGTTTGTCAGGTTGTTTCTGGGTTGTCGGCTGAGGTGCTTGTGGCTTTTGTTATGCCTGTTGTCTTGGTTTTTCTTTTGATGTTTGCGGCGTTTTGGCTTGTTAAGAGTGGCGGGCGAAACTTGTTTGTTGCTTCTTCTTGTATGTTATTTACGTGTTTTTCTTTTACTACTACTGTTGGCGTGTATGCGGGGTTTTTTGCAAACTTGTTTGCTCTTTTTTTCGCGTTTGTTTTTTATGGGTTTTTGTTGAGGGTTCTTAATGGGCGTCGCGGATGGCTTGTTTTGGTGCTTACAGTTGTTTTTTCTGTTGCTGTGCTTTTTGTTCATCCTTGGACTTGGATTCTTGTTGTTGTGATGAACCTTGCCACTTATTCAGTTGTTACTGTGTTGCTTGCTGTTTTTGGTAAGAGTGGCCTTCGTAGTTATAGGTGGGAGTTGTTGTTTCTTTTTGTTTTGATTGTTGTTAACTTGTTTGTTTTTTATGTTAGGCGTTTTTTGGGTGTTGGTGGTGGAGCTGAGTTGATTGGTGGTTATGTGGATGTTGCGAAGTTTCAGCCTAGTGTTTTTAATGTTTTTGCTTTTAAGTATTTTTTGGATAGGACCTTTGATTTTTATGTTGGGGGTTTTTATGGTTTTGTTCCTTTGGTTGTGTTTGCGATAGTCGGTGTTTTTTCGGTTTCTGATTATGAGGACCGTTTTAATAGGTTGTTGTTGTCGTGGTTGTTGATTGCTTCTTGTATGGTGTTTGTTGATTTTCCTTGGCAGGCGCGTTTTCTTTTTGATGTTCCGTTTAACGTTTATGCTTGTCTCGGGGTCTTGTTTGTGGCTGATTGGCTTTATAGATTTTTTGACAGGTTTGGGCGGAGGCGGTTGGCTGTTTTGGTTTTTTGGCTGTTTTACGTCTTATGTGTTCTTGTCTTGTTTAATTATGTTGTTCGGTGTATGGTTTTGAAGCAGTTTGGTCCTTCTGGTTTAACGGTTCAGCCATAGGTTTTTTTGTTTGTTTTTTTTGTTTGTTTTGTTGGTTGCGGGTTTTTGTTTTTTGGGTTTTGTTTTTGGTTTTGGTTGTTTTTCGGGTTTTGTTTGGTTTGGTTTTTTGTTGGTTTGTAGGTGTTTTTTGGTTGATTTCTTGGGGTTTTTTGTTGGGGATAGTTTTATTTTTTTGTTTCGCGTAGTTTTTGGTGGCGTTGTTTGGTGGTTTGTGTTGTCTTCTGTTGCTAGGGATTTGTTGTTGGCCGCTGCGGACAGTATTAAGAAGAGTATGGATTATGCTGTCAGCCAGTTGAATGCGAGGAAGGTTAGGGGAGAGGTGAAGCTGCGTTGGAGTCGAAGTTTGACGAAGCAGGCTGAGGCCTTGGTTAAGATTGCTGAGTCCTTGGAGAATCTGCAGGCTGGCTCTAAAGCTGAGATTGATCTTGCCTCTTTTCTTTCGGAGGTTGAGCGGAAGGTTCCTAGGGAATGCATAACCAGAAGGTTTTCTTCAACAGTTAGGAAGGTACGTTTGAGCGGTTCTCGTTATGAGCATAGAAAGGTTTAACGGGTTGCGGAAGAGGCTTCGGCAGGACCCTGTCTTCTTCGCTGAGGCTATTTTGGGTTTTAAGGTTTTCCCATACCAAGCTGAGCTTCTGCTCTGCCCGAAAAAGAGGGTTGTGGCTTGTTGGGCTAGGCAAACTGGGAAGACGACGACGATTGCGATTAAGGTGATTCATTACGCCTTTACGAACGGCAACACTACGACGCTTATTGTGAGTCGGGGGCTTAGGCAAAGCATGATCATGTTCGGCAAGATTGAACAGTTCATTATGGGTAACCCTTTTTTGCGGAGGTCTGTGGCTAAGTCGACGCGTACCTTGATTCAGCTTCGCAACAAGAGTCAAATCATAGCCTTGCCTTGCGGTCCTGATGGAGCTACGTTGAGGGGTTACACTGCCGACTTAGTTGTTATGGATGAGGCTGCGTTCATGCCTGAGGAGGTTATCCTAAGCGTTGTTTTTCCGATGTTGGCGACCACTAATGGGACGGCTATTATGTTGAGTACGCCTTGGGGTCGAGACCACGTTTTCTACAGAAGTTTCAAGAACCCTGACTTTTGGAGCCAGCATGTTAGGGCTGAGGAGTGCCCCCTCATTTCAAAGATGTTTCTTGAGGAGCAACGTGGAGTCATAGGTGAACTCAGGTATAAGATGGAGTATGAAGCTGAGTTTGTGGATGACGAAAACAGCTTTTTCAAGCAGGACTTGATCCGCGGCTGCATAGAAGACTACGACCTATTAGATTTTGGCCAGCTAAAGACAAGTGAAAGATTTAAGGGAAACTATTATTTGGGAGCTGATTTTGGCAAAAGAGTTGACTACAGCGCAGTGGCCTTGCTGCAAGAGGAAGAGGGCGAAAAGCTTAGGCTTTGCCTACTAAAACAGTTTGAGCTTGGCACACCTTACACTGAAGTCATCTCGTTCATATGTTGGCTGAACGAAAAGTTTGACGTTGTTAAGGGGTTTGTGGATCAAAGCGCCGTCGGCGAAAGCCTAGTTGAGGAGATACAGGGCTTTGCGTCGCAGATCGGAGGCTTAGCTTTCACCTCGAAAACCAAGCAGGACATGATGATGCTTCTTCATACGAGGATGGAGCAAAAACGCCTTGTTCTCCCTCTTCACAGAGCCCTTCTTGCACAAATCAACGAGCAGCGATACCGTTTCGGCAAGCCTGAACCTGATGAAAGCCCTGAAGAAAAAGGAACAATGGCCTTCTACCATCCGCAGGGCGCACATGACGACATGCTGTGGGCTTTAGCGCTCGCTGTCTACGCCTCAAAAGAGAAGTATGGGCTGCCAAAGCTTTTCATAGTTCGCTGAAACGCAGCCTGCAACATACGCGTATTCAGCCTCTTGAACGTGTAGTTCCATGAAAGTTTCGTTTCAAAGTAATTCTTTCGACATGAAGGGGTTTTAGAGTTGGACATTAAATCTCTCTGCTCGACTTTGTTTTCACAATTTCTTTAATTCTTTCTGCGAGCTTTTTGTCGTCAGTTATTAGTGTACAGTTATTTTTTTCGGCAGCGGTCACGTATGATGCGTCGTAGATTGTTAATTCATGTCTGCATGCGATCTCGAAGGTTTCTCTTTCAACACCCTCTATTGAGGCCTTGTCTATCACGTTAAAGGTTTTCTGTAACAGTGTGGCCAGCTCTAAGGCGGTATCTCTATCTATCCTTTTAAGTTTGAGATGTTCCTTCCACACCGCGTTCAGGGCTTCATACAATGCTAGGTCGAGGGTTGCTGCCTCCCGTAGCTTAGATATTTCGGCCCTCTTGACAATGTTCAGTAAGGCGCTTGAGTCTAGGAGGATTTTCATCGCTCCCTGTCCTCTCTGATAATCTCCGCGATTTCCTCATCAGATAGGTGGGACAGTTTTTGGCTGAGACCTTTTGCCTCTGCCTCCAACCTCTCGAGAAGAACCTTCTTAACCTCTTCTTCTAATGCCTTTCTTATAACTGGGCTTGGCTTGATCCCTAAAGCGTCAATTAATTCCTTGATTTTTCTGGGGATTTTTGCCGCTATCACGACGTAGCTGGACATCAGGTTTACTTTAAAAAGGTAAACCTATTTAAGGTTTTCCAAGTTTCAACACGCATGTTTAAACAGCAAACTGTAGATGGTTAGGCTTAGAACTACCAAAGAGTGCTAGGACGGCTACGCACGCGCAACTATGAGCATATATTAAGGGATAAGACTGAGAAGTTGTTGACAATAGTTAATAAGGATTTGATAATACATATTCCAGAGAAGTCCAGAGGTTTACGTATGGTAACTATGGCTGAGCTGAAAAAGATAAAGATAGACGCGGTTGAGGAGGTTCATGCGATTAAGGGAGAGGTGGCCAGCTATAGTTCAGGAAGAATACGGGAGCTAGCGTTGAGGGCTGGAGGGAAATAGAGAGACTTAAATGCTCCGAATAGCCCGCGCCAGAAACTGTGAATTTTCTTTTCTCGGTTTTCTATACTTCTTTTTTGGTGCAGTTATTCATGGTTGTCTTTAAAGCAGAGGTTGTGTTTACAAGCTATGCTTAAGGGTAGGCTCTTTCTCTTCGCTCAATCAGTAGCACATGAACCTTTTTGAGGTCCCATAGAATTTCATAGGTTACTCTAGCGTCGCCAATTCTAGCTCTGTAAGTATCTATGTATCCTTTGAGCTTCTTGATGTCATAATATTCGGCCGGAACTGGGTTTTCACGAAAAATTAAGAGCAGCTCAATGATCCTTCGTTTATAGTGCTCAGGGAGCTTCTTAATAGATTTTCTAGCTTTCTGAGATGTGATGACTTGAAACAAATAGGGTCAGCCTAACTCTTTAATTAAGTCTTCAAGGTTTACGCCCGAGCCCGACGTTATTTCCTTTCTAGCCTCTTCAAGTTCCTTCTTTTCTTTTTCATTCAACTCTTCTTCTGGGAGAAGCATGGCTCTAAGCCTCAAAAGTTCGAGTCTAACCGTGTCTAATCTGTCCAGTACCAGCCTCAACTGGCTTTCAGTAACAGTTACGTCCACCTTTATCACCTAAATGTTATAGGAAAAAAGGACTCTTAATAAGATTTTGTATTCTTACTAAACTTGCAAATTTTAGGGGTTGGGGTTCAGGCTTTGCGTATTCTTCAAACTATAGCCATGTACAGTGGCAAGAATAGCTTGTTGTATGTGATTTTTTGTGTGGCTAATACTGCGATGGTCATTGTTGTGGCTAATGCGACGGCTTTCCATGCTGTTTGCCGGCCTACTTCTATTTTGATTGTTTTTGACAGGGAGTAGACTGTTAGGGTGAATGTTAGTAGATTTGATGTTCCCCTAACTATTGCTAAGCCTGTTAAGCCTAGAAGCTGAAGTGTTGGCAGCATGGTTAGGCTTGGAGCCTATAGTTATAGACTAAGCTGTTGTCAAGGTAACGATGCAAATATGTCGGCAGCCGCGCATTAGGCAGCCTTCCTTTTTCCAAGAATCTCCGCAACCAGTTTTTTCTCTTTATGAGCCTTAGAATCATTAACGATTCTAAGCAAATTTCTATCCAAGTCTTTAAGGAACGCATATTCACTGATCACCTTTTTAGTTACTATTTCTTCAGACGGCAGGTCTCCCCTTCTCACCAATCGTTGAAGATCATTCCAATCGTACTTGTCCATAGATATGCTACTCAGAAGTGCATCGGGATTGAACGGTTCTCGAACATTCCAACACTTGACAAGCTTTCTCACCATGTCTCTATCAAACGGTCGTCTCGAAAACAAGTAAAGATCATACAAATCCCGAGCCCGAAGCCTCTGAAACGCAGCCCTCAACTTCTCTGCAAGCAACTCCTCCTTCTGCAAACATCTAACAGCGAACCTTGGAAACTCGCAGAACCTGAAATATATTTCATCGTAAAGAAGCACTTCTTGAAGAGGCAGAAGCGGTTCCTCTCTGTAGCTGACTTCAAGCGTAAACTCGTTAGCATTCCAACTATGAGCATAATCGATGATGATTAAGTAAGATTCACCGCCTGCACCAAGTCCTGCTCTAACATTTTCCTCTGCTATTCTGAATTCAATGTCATAATAGCTGCGTTTGTCCAGCGATTGCCTAAGCCCATGCCTAAGCTCCTCAAGAGAGATGCCCGAACTCGTAAAGTCAAGATCCATCGAAAACCGACCAACATTCCCAAAATATACCTTCTTCAAACACGTGCCACCTTTGAAAGCCAACCTCGGCAAAATGGGTTCTGACAAGATCTTCAAAACATAAGTTAAAACAACGTCTCTTTCTGCAACATCCAAGGGCACTCTGCCCGATCTGGCATAGAATGTCACATGTTTCTTACTCAACATCCTATCTCACCTCAATTTCGCTCAGCAACTGGTCAGGGGATAAGTTACAAACGACCCGCCATTCCTTATAGAAAGAACCTGTCTTCGGCTTCCGCGGATCAAGGTATATCGGAGTCTTTCCAACACTGTCCTGTAACAAATTCCTAAGACTTGACGGCAACGGTTTAACAAGCCTTTCTCTCGCAAGGAAGTCGATCATAAATCCGAGTCTTTGAACCAACGCATGCGATTTCATTCTAACAGCATATTCCGCCAACTTATTCTGGTCAACTTCTGCTAAGCCTCGCCACGTGATTCTTGCAAGCTGCTCTATTCCACCGGCGTAATGTGGCTTGTCGAAAGAGTCAACCAGAGACTTCTCAGGTTCAGCCATGTAAACCTCAGAGTCAAAGACTCTTTCAAGTCGATACCCAAAGAATTTATGCTTCGACAATGTCACAAATTTAAATGTGACACCCTGCCATTCAACTTTAGGCTTCTTCTTCGTAGTCGCAATGAACAAGGTGAACGGCATTTGAGTGGTAAAGCCATAATGGCTGTTAGACGTGTAGTAACTGAAATAGTATGGTTCAACAAAAGCTGCCCCAACAACCAAAGCATTAGCCGGCGGAATTTTTTCAGGATAACCGTAAGCTGCTGGTACAAACTGATACATGCCTCTGCCTATTCTTTCAAGCCACTTCTTCCGCTTGAGGTTATGCAGCAGAAAATAAGCGTAGTCAAGCGAACAGTGCAAAACACTCTGAACATCTACCGCCCGAACTACAGTTTTTTTCTCAGCCTCCCACCTGGCTACTAACCTTGCCTCTTCTGGCGACAATTTGCGAATTCTAAGCTGCTTCTGCTCCTCCTCAAGCTCTCTCATTTTCCCTTGAGTTATACCTAACTCTTCAAAGGAAACCAAACGAACAGGAAGCCCTTCAAGCTCCTCTTTTATTGACACATCAACCTCTGAGCCTACAATAATCAACTCAAACGTCTTCAAAGGCGGCTCCATATTAGACAAGGCAGAATACAGATTAAGTATCTTACTGAGCATGGAACGCTCTATCTTTCGTGTCGACACTTCCACAAACACGTCAGTACCATCCTCACTTCTTAAGTGAAAATCTACTTTGATTCGTCCGGGAAGTGCTTCATTCGTTGCTACCAGTGTGTATCCTTCAAAGACTTTCATGATCTCTCTCGAAACATACGCTTCTATACTGCGCTCCATTTTTTATATCACCCTATTCAGTAAATGACGCTGTCTTTATTATATTTTTTTCTGTTTTCCTTAGTAATTTTCTTTTTATTCTCTAAGATTTACGGAAATAAAAATAATGATGCACCAAACCACGTTAACTATAGAAAAAAGGGGATTTGCACACGGCAAGTCATCAGTGTGAAAACTGGTATGCACAATTCCGGCGGGTTTGAAAGGCTGTTTTAGGAGGGCCTGATTTTTTGTTGTGGTTTTTGGAGCTTTTTTGAAAGGCTTGTGTGTTGTTCCTAAAACTTAAATTTAGGTAAATTATAGTTTACTAATATGCTTAGGGAAGATGTGGAACGCTTCAATGAGTGGTGGTTTACTGGCAAAGTTAGGAGCGGTCTAGCCCCGCCGTTTAAGAGGTTTGCTTTTCAAAGGATTGTTGACAGTTTAGGGGAGCGGCAGATTCTTCTAGTCACTGGGCCTAGAAGGGTTGGGAAGACTACGCTTATGTATCAAGCGATTGATTGGCTGCTGCAAAATGAGTCGCCGGATAAGATTCTTTACTATTCCTTTGATGAGTCGCCTGTAAGCCCTAAGGATGTTTTAGAGTTTTACGAGCGGAGAGTTTTGATGAAGCCCTTTGAGGAGGCAGGCAGGGTTTTCGTGTTTTTTGATGAGGTTCAGTATGTTGGTAACTGGCCTGCGGTGGTTAAAAAGTTCTATGACTTGTATCCTAATCTGAAGTTTTTTTTGTCAGGTTCTTCGATGCTGTTGCTATCTAAGGAGGCCTCTGAAAAGTTGGCTGGGAGGTTCTTTTCTCTAAAGCTTAAGCCCCTAACCTTTCAGGAGTTTCTTGAGTTGAAGGGTGTAGAAAAGGCTGGGGCTGAAATCTATTCGAGGAGGCTTGAGGCGTATTTCCATGATTATTTGAGGAAGTCAGGCTTTCCAGAGATTGTTGATTGGGATAACGAGTCTAGAATAGCCGAGTACATTAGAAACTCTGTCATAGATAGAGTTATCCTAAGAGACATACCCTTAACATTTAAAACTCGAGACTTCGCATTAATGGAGAACATCGTCAAACTTGTTTTTTCAACGCCTGGAAGCATTGTGAATGTTAACTCGCTTTCGCGTCTTTGGGGTAAAAGCAAAGTAACCATCTCAAATTACCTTGAATATCTCGAAACGTCAATGCTGGCAAGGGCTTTATCCAACTTTAGGCCCTCGCTGCTTTCCACCTCAAGGAAGCTGAAGAAGTACTATCCAGCCACGTCTTCGCTGATTTTTGCACTTTCCAAGCAGAACTTTGAGGCCGCCGCTGGAGCGGTGCTGGAAACATACGCTGTAAACGCCTTGGAAGCTGAACACTACTTCAGACATGGAAAAAAGGAGATTAACATACTGCTGAAAAATGATGGGCTATTGCCAATTGAAGTTAAAGAAACCGTGAGCAACAGGGACCTAGCGAACTTCTCAAAACTAATAGAATACATTAAAGCGAAAAAGGGGATAATAGTTTCCCTAAATCAGGAAATGCAAAAAGAAAACATAAAAGTTGTTCCCGCATACATGATTGAGCCCCTGCTAACCCCGAGAAAACCCTAAAAACTTTGCTTAAGCAGAGGGGAGTTTACGGTTTGAGGGCTTTCCTCATGAATCCATGGTATTTCTTTACTGCCTCCTCTGGAAATGGGTTAACCACGCTTATTTCTTTTACTTTTGAAAGCTGCTTATCTAGAGAATACAGCGTTGAAGTTCCTAAGCTTTTAGCCAGAGATATAAGGTATCCATCCCAAGATTCAATGTTATAGTATGTTGCGTATTCAAGGGCGTTACTGGCCAGTTCGAATGTTATCTGCGGGTACAACGCTGGAGATCTTGTAGCTAAAAGGCCGTCTAAAACCTTTTTCACAGAGATGTTTGAAACTTTCAGGTATCTGGCGGCTATTTGGTATGCGCCTATAATGGATGAAATTGGAATAACCACGTGTTTTTTCTGAGTGAGCACATCTCTTAGGAAGGCTATGCCATGTTCCTTAAGGGGGTTTTCAAAGCACGAGACGACTATTATGCTTACATCGGCGACTCCTTCAGGACAAACCGAGCTTTCTTTTAGCGTATTCAAGGCTCATCCACTTCCAGCTGTCCTCCATGGCTTCTGAAGAAATTTCAGCCTTAACAGTTCTGGCTAGATTAACCCACTCTTCAACGCTTTTACTTAGGCTTTCAGGAAACGGTTCAAGCACTATTTTGGAACCTTCACGCCTAATTAACAGTTTTCCTCTTCCTCTGATTCCAATAGTTTTTCGAATGTGAGCGGGAAGAACAACCCTGCCTTGTTCATCCACGTTCAAGGTTTCTTCCATAACTTTCACCACATGGTGTAAGCCACACCATAACTTATAAATGTTCCTCAAGCATTACGTATCTTCATTTTTTCATTTCTTGGAGTGAGCTTTCTATTTCCTTCATTTTCTCTTTGCTGAGCTACGGGCCCTTCGGTGCTCAGTGAATCTTATTAGGGCCTCCTCGCATTATCTATTGTAATGGCGGGGGGTTTATATGGATTTAGGCTCAATTGTTGAGGTTGTGTCTTCAACTGGTGATAGGAGACGCTATGCTGTTATGAAGGTTCTGCGTGTTTTGGAGGGTGTTGCAGGTGTTAAAGCTGAGGAGGCGTTCGCGAGGATTGTTGGGGGCAAGCTTGATCCATATGAGGCTTTGTATAGGTTCGTGCGCTCACTTCAGGGGGAGGGTTTGGCTCCTAAGAGTGTCAGGTTTTACCTTTCCATGCTTGTGAGGATGTTGAGGATGGCTGGCGCAGATGTGAAGTCTGAGCTTCTCAGGTATAGGGTTCCATTGCCTGCCGCGCGAATTGTTAAGACGGATAGGGCGCCAACACTTGATGAGCTTAGGCGGATACTTGGCCGTAATGGGATCCAGGAACAGAGCCTTGTTCCTTATGCTTGCTTCGACTGGCATGAGGCTGGGCGAGTGTTTACAGTTGAGGCTTGGAGACATGCACTTCGATGACAACCCTCCATACGTGGATGTCAAAACAGCCAAGAACGGTATCCTAAGGAAGACTTAACAAGAGAATGTGCTGAAACTTTAAAGGCACACCTCGGAAGCAGGCTTAAGGACGACCCCTCAACGGCATGGCTTTGGCCGAGGCGGGGAAACCCATCAAAACCCCTTCAGAAGACCCATGCACAACAGTACTGGTACGCCGCCGCGAGAAAAGTTGGACTTAACATGCGCGACAGCAGCGGTCTAGGATATCAGCTTCACATACATTCACTCCGAAAGTTCTACAGGACACATCTTGAGAGTGCAGGCGTCTCAAGAACGGTGATAAGCCTCTGGATGAGCCAGGTAACCGGGCTGGATGTAAACTACTTCAGACCCGGCGAACCCCAACTCGTTGAAGAGTGGAGAAAAGCTGAACCACTCCTAAGCCTATCAGGGGCGGAGGATGTTGAAAGGCTTAAGAAGGACCTAGTGCTTGAAGCCCTGAGGCGTTTAGCAGAAACCTTCGGAGTAGACCCGATGAAGGTTAGGGTTGAGAAGCAAAAACAGCTTGGAAGAGAACCCACACCTGAAGAGGAAATAGAAACCATCCAAAACGAGATAAAAAGGTTCAAATTCGGGAACAGCGACCCAAAAAAGATTGTGGGCGAAACCGAGCTTGAAAAATACCTAGCCCAGGGATGGGATGTGCAAACCGTCCTGCCCTCAGGAAGAATAATCGTAAAGAAAGCCGCATAGCACAAACCCCTTTACTACGAGCATTACGGGTCTGAGGTGCTCGTAGTAACCATGGGAACAAATTACGCGCACGCCGCTTTCCACCATGATTCTTATCGTTGTGAGTTCAGGTCGGGCGGGATTAGCTTAATTTTTTATCCAAAAAGGATTTGTTAAGGCTTTAAACCTGCGGGTTCAAATTCTTTCTGTTCCATATAAGTTTTTTATTCCAAAAGGATTTATTTACTGTTGGAGGGTTGTAGGCTCAGGCGCGCGAGATCTAAGCCCTTAACAGTTAAAACATGTGGCTGAAAGGTTTGGCGAGGTTTAGGGAGGGTGGATGTTTGGGTGGTGAAGAGGGTGATAGGGTTTGGTGTCTGAGGAAGTATGATGCGGGTTATGATTCGCCGTGTGGGTTTGGAAGCCCTTATGTTTCTAGGCGGGTATGCGAAAAATGTGAGTATTTCGGGGGGAAATGCAAGTATCCAGTGTTGAGGAGTTTGCTCGAAAATTTGGTTGAGTTGGTTAAGGTTAGACTGCGGGTCTTAACAATAAAGTTGGAATAGTTATGGGCTCAAAACCTCGTTAAGTTGACACTCCCACGAATAAATTGCGTGGGATTCTTGCTCTTTTCGGCTTCATGACCATTCATGATTGTTCCACCTTAAGAGCAAAGGGTCTGCCAAGACCTTGCTACCGCTGAACCCCAAATCTGTGCTAAGGACAGGGGTTCCGTTCACGGCTACGTTTAATATGTTTACTGCACCGTTCACGTCTGCGTTGATGCTCTTATGCGCCTTACGGCACACCATTAAGCCCCTTTCCACTCTGCCGTTGTGTTGTTTTCCGCAGAGGCAACATGTCTTTGACGTGTTTCTTTCAGAGACCTTTTCAATGGCTACGCCATATTCTTCTCCAAGTACCATAATTCGCTTCTCGATGAGGTTGAAAGCCCAAAAGTTGTTGATTTTCTGGTTTGTTTTCTTTCCATGATTGTTTGCTTCAGCTCTGATTCCGTTGAGGTCTCCAATGTAGAGTTCGCCTACACCTTTGTCTTCGAGTATTGCGAATATGTTTCTCAGCATGGTGTTTATTGCTCCTGTTAGTGGAGCTGCTATCATGTAGGAGACTGTGAAGGTTGTTGTTCCGATGGCGAGTTTTATCCAGTTAGCTGTGCCTAGTTGAGAAGTAGCTGCATATGTGATTAGGGCTGCGAGGGCGGATGACATGAGTATTTTGGCTGAGGAAGCCCAGTTGACTGTGACCTTAAGGTGTTTTTTTACCCACCAAAGCCCTGTGATTAAGCTTGGAACCCCAGCTGTAAGCGTTGTTACGATTAAGCCTGTGATTCCGTAGTTTGGGATTAATAGTAGGCTTAAGGGGAGTCCTATGGCTGAGGAGATCAGTGTCAGTTTCAGGTTTACTTCTGTTCTTCCCTGGCTGTTTATGAGGCTTCCAAGGCTTAGGCTTCCAAAAGCGGAGTACAAGTAACTAACTGACATGAGAGCCAGAAACAGTGGTGCGTAGGTGTATTTTTCGCCGAAGAGTGTGGAGACGGCTGGTTGTGACAGTGCCATGACTGCGGCTGCTGCTGGCACAACGAGGACTGCTGCGTACTTTACCGAATACTGGAAGACATTTTTGAACATCTCATCTTCTTTTTGCGGGTTCAGTTTTGAGAATGCTGGGAAGAGCACTGTGGATATTGGTGTGGCGAAGAAGGTGATTAGGACTGAGAAGTTTACTGCTGCTTGGTAGTTGCCTATTATAGCGTCTGTGCAGTAAACGGCAATGAGGAAGTTGTAGAATTGCTGGAGAGAGCCTGCTAATATGGTTAAGATTGAAAGGGGCAGCCCGTATCTGAGCATGGTTTTCGTGGTTTCCGTTATTTTTGGCTTTTCGTTGTTTGGGTTGGGCGAGTTTCTGTAGAGAGTTAGGTACAAGATTGTTATGCTGATTAACCCTGAGATTAGGGTAGCTATTGTGGTTCCTAGGATTGCTCCGAAGGCTCCAAAGCCCATTATCACTAGGGCTGGTGCCAGTATGGTTTTGACTATGGCTTGGAACGTTATCGTGGCGCTGTATAGTTCCATTCTTTCGTAGCCTGTGAAGGCGGATTGCGCGGCGGTGGTCAGAGCTCCTGCGAAGACGGTGAGGGAGGCTATTTGGATTAAGGGTTCTATGTCTGGTCTTTGGAAAATGTTTGTTGCTAGGAATCCTGAAGACAGGAAGGATAGGAGGGTTAGGGAGAGGCCTAGAACAACTTCAAAGATGATGCCGGCAGCTAGGATGTTTTTCACGTGGGTTGTCTTGTCTTCGGCGCGGTACTGGGCTGTGTATTTTATAATTGCGGAGTTTACTCCCCAGTCTCTGAATATGGTGATGAGGCTGGGTGCCATCATGGCGACGGCGACTATGCCGTATTCAGGTGGTGAAAGAAGTCTGGCTAGGAGTATGACGCCTATGGCTGAGATGACCGTTGAAGCCGCTTTTACAGCGAAAACTCTTTCTTCTCAATGTCTCGCATAAATAATAAAATTAGTGTTCGATGAGTAATGTCCTTTTCGAGGTCTTTTCGGATCGTGCCAATCCTGCGCGTTACATATCTATTGACGGAAATCTTGACCAATAGATGATACCCTTTCCCCCTAGGTTTTTCTTTTGACGGTTAAGCCTTTCGGTTTGGCTTGATTTTCTCATGGTTGCGGATAACGTGTGAAAGTAATTTTTGGTAATAGTAGTCTTTGTTGCAGAGTTTAGTGACTACTACATCAAGCGGAGAGACCATGTTTTTCTTGGCACCTCTAATGGTGTCCTGAGTTGTTTTCTTTTCTTCCTTAATTCGGATGCGTATTTTGTTAGGAAGTTCAGTCTAAAGTTTGAAGATGGTTAGATGAGGGAGTTTAGGCTAGCTGTTATTATACTCTAAGGCTTTTAGGAATCTAGCATTTTTTGGAGTATTTTAGCATTAAGACGCGCTTTTCTCCTTAATATCCTCGTAATATTCAGTAAACGCTGTTTGATAGTATGCCTGATAGGTAGAATTAGTTCGATTTTTTTTGACAAGTGTTACGACATTTAGTTGATCGGCATTTAATAAAAACTCTTTATCGTAATCTATCAGATTTATGTAGCCTTCAACTTTTGGATGATAGTTTATTGCAATAAAGGGTGTTTTTGCTATCGTCGAGAAAATGAGAGAATGGAGGGGGGTGCCAATTAGAATATCAAACTTGGCAAAAAGGGTTATGAGTTGTACAGGAGATGTTATATTGCTGATTATTTTAACATTTTGTTGATTTTTCATTTTTATAAGAACCGAGTGGATTACCGCGTCATCATCAAAGATCGATTTTGATTTTAGCAACGATACAAAAACAATATTAGCTTTAAATCTATCAATCAAGTGATCAAGTGTTTGTGCGATTACATCCTCAAAATTCTGAGGTTTATGGGGTTCAAAATAGATAGGAGAACGAAGTGTCACTCCTACTGTAATATTATTAGAAC
>Ga0185342_1000826_pt1 | contig 14348 bp, 11 predicted proteins | sample ConPoolayeEmetaG_FD_128045 | JGI IMG/M metagenome (GOLD analysis project Ga0185342, IMG submission 128045) | Hot spring microbial mat communities from California, USA to study Microbial Dark Matter (Phase II) - Cone Pool mat layer E metaG... ...
TTTAAACGTTTTGTGTCCCTGTCCCACTGAATGGAAATATGAGGAATCCCAGGGCATTAAATTGGCCCAAATAGCCAATGATACTTGCGTCTGGCCGCTTTATGAGGTTGAAGAAGGCAAATATAGGCTTAATTATAAGCCCAAACAAAAGCTACCTGTAACTGAATGGCTGAAACCTCAGGGGCGATTCCGTCACCTTTTCAAAGAAGAAAATGCCTGGATCGTTGAGGCGATCCAACAGCAGGTGGATAAAGAATGGGAAGAACTTAACCAGTTAGCCGAACTAAAATAGGTTGAATCGGAGTTAAGTTCTGAAGCGAAAAGGCTTCCTTTTCAACTTTTTGGTTCTCCATTATCCTGCAAGGGAAGCAACGACGCTCCAGGTTGGTCGTATTCCTGTTTAGATTTTCCCCGCCGTGTCTCCTTCCTGCTTCTTCACGGTGGCAGCCTAAGCAACCTTTATCTGTTTGGAAGGGAACCATTTTTTCCTCAGGAGCAAATTAAATCTAAACCTAGAGCCGGATTATTACGGCTTGCGTGGGGTGAATTAAACTGGGGTAACCTTAAAATAGGGTAATAACCCCGATTAGGTTCAAATTCATCCTTCGTTTCACCCCAAAGGGCGATAGACCTAATTTAGCCTTTGACGCAAAATTTATTTTGTCATAGGGACCAAGTCTGCAATTAAAGGAGATTTCGCATGATAAAAAGTCCCAAAGGGGTGATGGCGATAATCTTCATTTTAATTGGCTTGTTTATGATAGTAGGTCTGACATTTTCTGCCGATAAAAAAATGCGAGTTATTGCCGACAGAGCTAATCTCCACCTTAGTCCTGATGAGAAAAGTCCGATTCTGGATATTATAGAAAAGGGAGCAATTGTTGGCTTGCTTTCTCCAGGCAAGTTTAAATTTTCTTGGTATTACGTGAGCTATAAATCTTCGGCAGGGGTGACAAAATCAGGTTATATACAGGAAACAGCCGTGGAACCCCTCTTCCAGGCGCAAAGGATAATCACCATCAAGGGTGACGAAGGCTCGCTTCTATTTTACTCGCCCTTAGGTCATCTGGAACCAGACCTTTGGGGAGTGTCCAAAGAAAAGATAATTGCAATCGAAGGCAAGCCTGAAAACGAGAGGCGGTTGGAGAATCTTGAGGTATTAGAATATAACCACAGCCTTAGGGGCTATGAAACTCATCTGGATTATGTTTTCAGCGATAATCGCTTGATTCAGGTGCGGCTCGAGCTCTGGCAAGTGGCGGGAGAGAAGAACGCTGCCTTGCAGACTTATGACCAAATCAAAGGCTATCTTCAAGAAAAGTTTGGCCCGCCGTTTGAGGATTCAGTTAACTGGGAGAACCCGACTTTTAAGTATGATGAGCTCAGCTGGGGCTATGCCGTCAGCTTAGGCCATCTCAATTATCAAACCCGCTGGATTTCCGCCAACCTAGAGCTGCGGCTGCAACTTAGAGGTGAGAATAAATCAGTACTCCTTGAATTCGAAGGTACTCAAGCTGATTTTCGAGAAGTGGCCAAAAAAATTGCCCGAGGAAGCTCATCCCATCTTAATTGGCCACTCCCTTAGGGCCAATAGTTAAAAACACGGCTCGTTTTAAATCGACGACGGTGGAAATAAAGGCAGAAATCTCCTCCCAGCCAAGGTTGTCAATCTTATTCAGAATAAAATTTTCAAAATCAATTCCCCAGCCAAAACCTGAATAAAGAGCCAGAGCCTCGGCTCGCGGTTTTTTCATCTCCTGGCTCTTATAAACTGAAAAACGGTAAGCCTCGCGACCTATTTCCACCTCTTCTGGAGTCAATCCATTCTGGGCTATAGCTTCTATCATCTCTTGAAGCTTTTCTTTGGCCAAGGAGAGCTTGGTAGATAAGGTCTTAAGATAAATAAAAAGGCAGCCCCCCGATTTCATAAGAATGGCCTTGGAACCGACTTCGTAGGCCAATTTTTCCCGCCAGCGCAGCGGCCAGACTTTCGCTTCCGGACCACCTCCGAGGCTCTGTTCTAAAATATGAGCCAAAACAAAATTGTCCTGAGTTAGCGGAGGCAAAGGGAAGGCGACGGCCAAATAAGCCGTCGTGGCCTCTTTTTCCAAGTTAATTTCCTTATTTTCAGGCAGCTGAATTTCGGGAAGCGGAGGGGTTATTGTTTCTCCCTTGGTCCAACCTCCAAATGTAGCCTTAATCACAGACTTGATTTTTTCTGGTTCCAGGTCAGAAACAACCGAAAGGATTAGGTTCGAACCAACAAAATGCCGGCGATAATAAGCGGAAACATCCTCTCCCTTAATCGCCTCGACGGATGCTTCTGTTCCGAAGCTACTGGCTCCATACCCTTTGGGCCCAAAAAAGGCAGCAAGTAAAGAAGCTTCAGCTAGAGAGTCGACGTCGTCGGTTTCCTTCTTTTGGCTATTTTTCATTATCTGTTTTAAGCTGCTTATCCTAATCCCAGAAAAAATAGGCCGGCTTAGAGTGCGATGAATAAGCCTTAGCGTAGGTTCAAATTGCGCGGAAGGGCATTCCACTGAAATCAACAGAAAATCACCGCGAGAGGAGACCCTGGTCTCGGCTCCGGTTTTCATAAATTCCCGAAGATAACCAGAATCAGGCGGGTCGAGCCCCAGTCGAAGCACTAAATAACCTAAACCCTCCTTGCCAGGGGGTTCAGTTAGCCGGCCACCACTGGCGAGGAGGCAAAGGGCCGTCAAATTATTAATTTCATTTTTATCGATGATTAAGGTGAGCCCATTTTCTAAAGTTGTAACCTCTGCTCCGAGCAAAAAGACCTGAAAAAAGTGAAGGGGGAATAAGAGAAAAAAACAGGTCAAAACCTTGAAGGTCAGGCGAGAAAAAAAGGATTTGCGCTGTCTCCAATATCTCGGTCCAAAAGCCATCTTGTTTTCCCTTTATTTTTCTTTTTCAGCTTTTTTCTTCTGGTTGATAACAACAACGACTGCCTCGGGCCGGCCCAGATACCGAGAAGCTGTCTGGCGGAGGTCGGAAGATTGGAGCCGGTCAATTGTTTCTAAGTAAGAAGGCAACTGGATTTCTCCTAACAATAAAAGATAGCTTGCGACTGCAGCCGCCAAGGATAAGCCGTCCTCTAAGGACCTGGCGGCGTTCAACTTAACCAGGTTCTTGGCACTTTGGAGAAAGTCATAAACATAATCTCTGGTTTCTCCTAGAACATCATCAGGAGAAAAATTTTCCCGATAGAGCTGACGCAGGAAACGGAGAGCCTCGTTTTCCGCGCTGGAGGCATATTTGGCCTCGACAGTTAAATGAATTAAAAACACTCCACTAAATTGATGGGAATAATAGGAAATGGCTAAATTAGCCAAAGGGACTCTTCTCGCGGCCAGGGCTAAGGCCAAAAGAGGGTTAAGACCTCGGCCTAAAATAGCAGTTAATAAATCAAAAGAGTACTGCTCTACCTGGCTGAAGTTGGGCGCTCTAAAGGCAATAAGCAAATGGCTTTGTGACTCATCTAATTCCTTGGTGATACGAGTCGTTTTGGCCAACGGAGCCGGGGAGCCGATAGGCGGGCGGCTAACTTTATCGCCTTTGAGTTGACCAAAATAATCCCTGATTATCTTCTCGAGCTGGCCTCGGTTCAAATCGCCAACTACAGTCAGGGCACAATTCGCTGGGGTATAATAACGATGATAGGCTTCCATAACCTTCGCGGCTGTGAGCTGGCCAATTGTTTCCTTTGTCCCGATAAGGGGATGAGCGTAGGGATGGTCCGGGAAAAGATTTTCATAAGCGATAGAAACAGCCAGAGAAAGAGGTTCTGAAGCCTGCAGGTTCATTTCCTCGAGAATGACCTCTTTTTCTTGCTCAAGCTCTGCTTCCTCCAATTGGGCGTTAAAAACGAGGTCGATAAAATCCTGAAGCCCCACGGCCAACGCCTTTGCCGGCAAAGAAAGTTCAAAAAGAGTTAAGTCCCGGCTGGTATGGCCGTTGACCCAAGCGCCCTTTTGCCGGAGGGAACGATTAATTGCCTCAATACTCTTGGACCTTGTTCCTCGAAAAAGAACCACGTGTTCAAGACAGTGGGCCAGCCCATAAGCTTCGGGGGTTTCATCTCTTGAGCCAAAACCAACTGCCAGGACTAAATGGACTAAGGGAGAATTGGGGCGGTCAATTAGAAGTACCCGCAGTTTGTTATCTAAGGTAAAGGCAACTTCCTTGGGCTCGGGAGGCTGGGGGGACGAAGGGAAAAGGCCGAGGGGCTCTAAAATTAGCGGCGATAAAATAGTCGAGGCTAAAATACCGAGGAGGCTAATAAAAAGGAATTTCTGGCAGCTCTGTGATATAAAACCCATTTTCAAATCTGGGCTAGAAATAGTGTTCTGTGTCCTTTTTGATACTTTAACCATCTTATCAGGGACTGTCAATTATTTAGGGGAATGTTCTTAAAAAGTGGTGGTATCAAGGGCTTTTTTATCATGAATATTCAGCTTTTTTCGCTTTAAATGAGATTTTTTTTAGTTGGGGAAGAGGGGGATTCTATAATGCATTACGCTAATTCCCTTTTATAGGCCAGAAGGGCCATAAATTGTCCTTCAATCTCAAAGCGGGTCTATGTTCGGCTTCTAATCTTGTATCCCCTTGTTTTTAAAAGAAATAGAGCCGATATAAGCTTAATAAATCACCATCCTTTTGGCGAAAGAACCCCATTTAGGGTCAGCCGCGAAAAGTGAAGCAAAAATCCTACGCTTTAATCTAATTCGGGGTTCATTATTTTGCCGCCAGCGCTCTTATTTTTTCGAAACAGTTCACCCCTCTGGCTAAATTGTTGATAAGTATTTCTCGGAGAAAAAGAATTAATTGGAAGTGTTAAATTTAAGAATTAAAAATTGCTTCCGCTTTAAAATAAACCTGGAATGAGCGAAATCGATAAAGTTTATCTTTCTTTTTTAAAGGAGCTTCGCCGAGTTTCGACTGAAACCTCCCTAAGCCTAAAAAAATATGTTAAAATGGCTATTGGCAATAAAAGCCGCAATTACGGATAAATTAAATTAGGGAAGAGGGAATGAAAAATAAAGGGCCAATTGCCCGGGTGCTCATTGTTGATGACGAGGAGGGTATTCGCAAATCTCTGCGAATGATTCTTGCCTATGAAGGCTACGAAGTCCTGGAAGCGGCCGACTCAGAAGAAGCCCTTAGCTTGTTAGAAGAAGTAGCCCGAATTGACGTGGTTCTTCTTGATGTCAAACTGCCAGGAAGAAGCGGTCTTGATGTTTTAGCCGAGGTAAAAAAACGGCCCTTCCCGCCTGAAGTAATTATGATTTCAGGCCATGGCACGATTCAAACCGCGGTTGAAAGCACCAAGCTGGGAGCTTTTGATTTTCTCGAGAAACCCTTAGAAAGAGACAGGGTTCTTCTCAGCCTGCGCAACGCTCTTTATCAAAACCGGTTGCGCCGCGAATATTTCGACCTTCGCTGCCGCACGGAAAAACGGTACGAACTTATCGGCAATCATCCGTTAATGAAAAAACTCTGGGAGGATATTTTGCGCGCCGCGCCAACGAATGCCACGGTTCTTATTCATGGCGAGAGTGGCACCGGCAAAGAACTCATTGCTCGAGCTATCCATGAGAATAGCCTAAGGGCTAAGGAGAAGTTTATTCAGGTTAATTGCGCCGCCATCCCCGAAGAACTGATTGAAAGCGAGCTCTTCGGTCATGAAAAGGGGGCTTTCACCGGCGCTACTGAAAAGAAATTGGGCAAATTTGAGTTGGCTGACGGCGGAACGATCTTTTTGGATGAAATTGGGGACATGAGCCTTAAAACCCAATCCAAGGTTCTCCGCGTTTTGGAACAAGGCGAAGTTCAGCGAGTCGGCTCAAGCCGGATAATTAAGGTCGATGTGCGGGTGATAGCCGCAACCAACAAGAACTTGTCGGCCGAAATTCGGGCCGGCCATTTCCGGGAAGACCTCTATTTTCGACTTAATGTTATTCCTATCACTTCCCCTCCGCTCCGTGAGCATCGCGAGGATATCCCGCTCCTGGTTGATTACTTTGGCCGTTTATTTGCCGAGGAGAACAATTTTCGGCCAAAGCGGTTTTCGGCTGAAGCCCTCGAGGCGATGAAACAATATTCTTGGAAGGGGAATGTTAGAGAATTAAAGAATTTGGTGGAGAGGCTGTTGATCATGGTGGAGGGTGAAGTCATTGAAAGATATCATCTGCCAGATTACGTTCAAGGAAAGTCCGCACCGTCCTTGCCTGTCGATAAAATGGCCAAAACACTCCAAGAATTCCGTGAAGCAGCCGAAAAAGCTTTTATCCTGACTAAATTAGAAGAAAATAATTGGAATATATCTAAGACTGCCCGAGCCATTGCGACGCCTCGCAGTAACCTCTACAAAAAAATGGCCCAATATGGTATAAAGATAGTGGTTGGAGCCGATGAGGCGGTTGCTCCTCCTTCGTCTTCAGATAAAGGAGGGGAGGAAAGTCCGAACTCCACAGGGCAGGATGGTCGCTAACCGCGACTCCGGGTGACCGGAGGAAAGTGCCACAGAGAACAGACCGCCGAAGGGAAGCTTATTAAGTTTCCTCAGGCAAGGGTGAAACGGCGAGGTAAGAGCTCACCGCCTTGATGGTGACATCAGGGGCAAGGCAAACCCCATCCGGAGCAAGACCAAACAGGCCCCCGTTGAGGTGGCCCGCCTCCTGGGGGCGGGTAGGTCGCTTAAGCTTCTGAGCAATCAGAAGACAAGACGAATAACCGCCCTCGCCCGCCAGTCGGCGAGAACAGAATTCGGCTTACGGTCGGCTCCAACCAATTTTCTTAAAGGGTCCTTTTCATTTTAAGGGGTTAAAAATTGGTGCCAACTAGGTACGCCCCATGTCGAGTATTTAAAATAAATTCTCAAAGAACAGAGTCAAACAACTATTCGCCCTTATTGAGGGCAATGTATAGATTCGAGTGACTGGCCAAGAGGACTTAGATTGTTTCAAGAGTGTGCCTATGACCAGGGAGGCAAATTTCGGCTGCTTTAGGGGGAGTGTGAGGACGAAACGACGCCAAAGTTCAGAAACGAAGTAAAGTTATTTTAAACGCCTCATTTCCCAGCCCCATAAGAACGAAGATAACCTTTTAACTTAGGGGAGAGAAGAAGTAGTCAGAGCTTGGCGAATGAGACTTATCAATCTGGCAGGAAAGAGACCTAACTGAAAAACGCCGTATAGACAGAAAAAGATGACGATCAGAAGAAGAGGTGGTTCAGCTTTCATAGCAGGTAGAGCAGGGGCCTCTTTGATCATATACATATGAACGATTACTCGCAGGTAATAATAAACCGAGACTAAGGAGGCCAGGACAGCGATAATGATTAATGAGGTAAAACCCTGCTTCACCGCCGTGCTGAAGATATAAAATTTAGCCAAGAACCCGGCGGTCGGCGGGAAGCCCGCCAGAGAAAGAAGAAAAACTGACATGGCCGCTGCCAGCCACGGCCTTCGTTCTCCCAGGCCGTTGAAATCTTCTAGTTCATGAAATTCCTGTCCCTTGGCACTCAAGGCTACCAGAACGGCAAAGGCCCCGACGTTCATAAAAAGATAAGCCAGTAAATAAAAGGTTAAACCCTGGCCATCACGAGATAAAAGAGCAATAGCGAGGTAGCCAGCGTGGGCAATTGAAGAATAAGCTAAAAGCCGCTTCACATTTTTCTGGCGAAGCGCAATCAAATTACCAACGACCATCGTCAGGACACTCAAAATCCAAAGGATGGTCTGAATACTGCTAACATCTGCCTCTATTTTCATAATGGAATAAAAAAGTCTAAAAAGGACCAGGAAACCCGCCGCCTTGGGCCCGACGGAAAAAAAGGCGGTAATAGGCGTCGGCGCTCCCTGATAAACGTCAGGCGTCCACATGTGAAACGGAACCAGGGCCACTTTAAAACCGAAACCAACAAGGAGAAGGCAAAGACCGGCGAGAAAAAGAGGTGATTCCAGCTTATCAGTCGCCAGCGAAGTCAACTCTTGCAGGTTTAAACTCTGATTTTGCGCCGAAAAAAAGGCTAATCCAAGAACAATAAAGGCTGAAGCCAAACTGCCCAAAAGAAAATATTTGATGGCTGCTTCCGATGACTTTTCGTCGTGTTTTTTCATCCCGGCCAAAACATAACTCGCTACCGACAATGTTTCTAGACCGAGAAAAATAACGACCAAGTCTTCAGAGGAAGCCATAATCATCAAACCGGTAATGGCCAAAAGGAGCAAAGAGAAGAACTCTCCACGGTTAAAACCATGGTCAACCATATAAGGGAAAGAAAGAAGAATGACCAAGATTCCGGCTAAGGAAAAAAGGACCATAAAAATAATCGCCACATTATCCATTATGTAAGCACCAGAAAAGTAGGTAGCTGTTTTTTCCCACCAATTAAGAGCCAGGAATATTGAGCCAATCAGCGCCGTGATGGCGACCGTGGCGTGCCAGATGCGTTGAGACCAGCGGCCGAAGGCTTCTAAAAGAAGGATAAGTAGTGAAGCCAGAAGCACCAGAAGCAGAGGGGCGAGAGAAGCTAATTGATTCATGGCTTCTTTATTCCCTTGTTATTAGCGTTTTCCTCTGATTGATTATTGAGGATGAGGCCATCACTTAAATCAGCACTTTCAGAAACAACGGACACTAGCGGGTGGGGCGGTGCGTGGAACACAAAATATTTTTGTCGCTCCTGAATTTTCTTAAGGAAAAGATTAACTGAGGTGTCCATTTTTCTCAGGAAAAAATTAGGATAGAGGCCAATCCAGAACATCATCAGAACCACCGGCGCTAAATATATAATTTCGCGCTTGTTCAAGTCGCGAAACGAGCGGACATAATCATGAACGATTGGCCCATGCATGACTCTCTGGTACATCCACAAAAGATAGCCAGCCGCCAAAATAACTGTGCTGACCGCAAAATAAGCCATTACCTTATTAACCTGGAAGACGCCAAAAAGGCAGAGGATTTCGCCGACAAAGCCGTTTAGCCCTGGTAGGCCTAAGGAGGAAAGCATACAAACTAAAAAGAAAGCTGATAAAACCGGCATCTGCCGACTGACGCCTCCGTAATCTTTGATCAGCCGCGTATGCGCTCTTTCATAAAGAATGCCCACAATCAAAAACAGCGCACCCGTGCTCAACCCATGATTAACCATCTGAATTATCGAACCCTCGATAGCCTCCGGATTGAGAGAAAAAAGGGCTAACATAATAAGGCCCATATGGCTAACACTTGAATAGGCTACCAAGGATTTAACATCTTTTTGAATCAGGGCCATTAGGCCGCCGTAAATAATCCCTATCAGGCTTAAAACCATCAACCAGGGAGTGAACTTGGCCAAAGCCTGAGGAAAGAGAGGCATAGCCAACCTTAAAAAACCATAAACACCCATCTTGAGGAGGACGGCCGCCAGGATAACAGAGCCCGCGGTGGGTGCTTCCACGTGGGCGTCGGGTAACCAGGTATGGAATGGAAACATCGGAACCTTAATCGCAAAGGCCAAGGCAAAAGCTAAGAAGAGCCAAGTTTGTACCTTGGGCAGAAGGATCATTTTGGTCAGGTCGGCGAATTCGAAGGAATAAATACCGGTAGCCCGGTAGTAGAAGCTATAAAGAACAAATATCGCTACTAGCATGAGTAAGCTTCCCAGCATGGTAAAAAGAACGAATTTGATGGTAGCGTAGATTCGCCGCGGGCCTCCCCAAAGACCGATTAGAAAATACATCGGGATAAGCATCACTTCCCAGAAAACATAAAAAAGGAACAGATTCAAGGCGACGAATACTCCGATAATCCCGGTCTCCAAAAAGAGCAAGAATAAATGATATTCCTTGACTCGCTGGTCAATGTAGCGCCAGCCTGAAAGAATGGCGATGGGGAAGAGGAAGGTAGTGAGAAGAATCAGAAGCAAACTCAATCCGTCAACCCCAACATGATAATTAATGCCGTAGCCAAGCCAAGCCGCCTTTTCGACCAATTGAGGTTCAGCTTGGCTGGCGTCAAAATTAACCAGAAGAACAAGGGACAGCCCGAACGTGACAACCGAAACCAAAAGGGCGATAAGCCGGGACCATTCTTTTCTTTCGCCTGGAATAAAAATGAGGATAACCGCACCGGCCAGAGGCAAAAAAGTGATTAACGAAATTATTGGTAGATTCATTTTAAAATATAACCAAACCTAATATTAGCGCCACTCCTATAAGGAAAATAAGAGCGTAATCCCTCACTTGCCCAGTTTGAAACAGGCTCAAAATCCTCCCGAAAAAGGCCGTCAACCGGGCCGAGCCATTAACGGCCCCATCAATTACTGGCAGGTCAAAGCCATAATAAATCGCCTCAGAACCACGAACCAAGGGTTGAACAAAGGCCGCCTCATAAATTTCATCAACATAGTATTTATTGAGAAGAAGGCGATAGAAACGAGGAAAACGACGGACCAGTTGATGGGGAAGCAAGGGTGATTTTTGATAAAGCAGGTAGGCGAGGGCGATGCCGGTTAGGGCGACCGCTACCGAAACGATGATTAAAAGCCATTCCATACTCAGAGTTAGATGAGCTTCGGCTTTTCCTTTTATAACCGGCTCTAAGAATTGTTCAAACCAGTTTAGGTTATGACCAAAGACTACGGGCAGGCCAACGTAACCAGCGACCACGGAGAAAAAGGCAAGAATAATTAACGGAATAGTCATTACAGGAGGCGATTCGCGGAGATGATGTCGAACTTCAGCTGAGAAGCGTTCCTGGCCGTGAAAAGTGAGGAAAATAAGGCGAAACATATAAAAGGCTGTTATAACCGCGCCGACAAGGCCGAGAGCCCAAAGAAGGTATTTGCCTTGAGCATAACATTGCGTTAGGATAGCGTCCTTCGAGAAGAAGCCCGAAAAGAAGGGAACGCCAGCAATAGTGATCGCGCCGATTAGAAAAGTGGGGTAGGTGAGCGGAAGATATTTTTTTAGTCCGCCCATTTTCCTCATGTCCAACTCACCAGAAAGGGCATGCATCACGCTGCCCGCAGCCAAGAAAAGAAGACTCTTAAAAAAGGCATGGGTATAAAGATGAAACATACCCGCAGCATAGGCGCCGACTCCACAACCAAGAAACATATAGCCAATCTGAGAAATCGTCGAATAGGCGAGGACGCGCTTGATATCATTCTGAGTTAGAGCAATTGTTCCGGCATAAACAGCGGTTAAGGCCCCGATTATCGCTATCACGTCAGAAGCAGCGGAGGAGTAACTGTAAAGCAGGTTGAACCGTGAAACCATATAAACGCCCGCCGTTACCATGGTCGCCGCATGGATCAGAGCACTTACAGGGGTCGGACCTTCCATAGCATCAGGCAACCAAACATAGAGGGGAATCTGAGCTGATTTTCCCGTGGCCCCGATAAACAACAACAGGCCGATGAGTGTGGCCAAAGCCGGAGAAACTTGACCGCTCAAAAGGGCATGGTTAATCTCCGGAAAAGAAGCTGTTTTCAAGTTAATAATAAGGAAAAAGATACCCAGTATAAAGGCAGCGTCGCCAATCCGGTTAACGATAAAGGCTTTTTTGCCGGCGCTGGCCGCCGCCGGTTTTTCAAACCAAAAGCCGATTAAAAGATAGGAACAAAGGCCGACTCCTTCCCAACCGACGAACATCAGGACGACATTCTGAGACATAACCAGGAGGAGCATGGCGAAGGTAAAAAGATTGAGTAGGCTAAAATAACGGGTGTAACTTCTGTCTTCGGCCATATAACCAACGGAATACACATGAATAATAAAACCAACACCGCTTACCACCAGCACCATGACTGCCGTTAACGGGTCAAACCAGAACGTAAAATCTATCTGAAACTGGCCAGAGTGAATCCAGGAGAAAAGAGTCTTAACCAAGGCCGGCCCTTCCGTCTCGAGGTGAGATTGGTTTAGAGAGAGAAAAGCTTTTAGCCCAAAAAGAAAAGAAAGAAAGACAGCCAGTGGAGCCTGGATAGAAACATATTTTTTGGGCAGCCAGCGGCCAAAAATAACCAGAATAAGAGAACTAACCGCTGGAAAAAAGGGGATTAACCAAAAATACTCACTCATCCTAACCCTTCAGCTGATTAATCTCCTCAGACCTGATATTTTTTTTCTGGCGATAAATCAAAAGGATGATGGCCAAGCCGACCGCCGCTTCGGCCGCGGCCACCGTAATTACGAAGAAAACAAGCACTTGACCGGCCAGAGACCCCCAGAGTTTGGCGGCCGCCACGAGGGCTAAATTGGCTCCATTGAGCATTATTTCGATGGCCATAAATTGGGTAATCAAGTCGCGTTTGATTAAAAAGGCCACCCCGCCCATCGAGAAAAGCACACAGCTCAGAATAAAAAATGAGGCTGGCGGCATTAGTCCTTCTCCTTCCTGCGTGCTAAATAAAGAGAGCCGACAAGGGCGGCCACGATGAGGATGGAAGTAATTTCAAAAGCATAAAGATATTTAGTGAAAAGAATTTGTCCCAAGGCCCTCGGGCTACCAAAATCAGGCTCGGCGCTGCTGTTGACCGAAGGAAGAGAACGCAGAACAAAAAGTAGTTCTGTGAGGACAACAATCATGAGCCCCGCGCCAAGCCAATATATCCATCTTTTCTTGGCAGCCGGTAAAGGCTGACGAAGGTCGATCATCATGATCACAAATATAAAAAGGACCATGATGGCGCCGGCATAAATAATAATTTGAACCGCCGCAATAAAGGGAGCATTAAGCAAGGCAAAGAGGCCGCCTAAGGCGGTGAATGCTACGGCCAAGAAAAGAGCGTTGTGGGCTTGGTGCCGAGAAAAGATCATCCCCATAATTGCGGCCAAACTAACGATGGCGAAAAGGAAAAATAAGAACGCAGCCATTTTTTCGGCCATCAATTATATTTATGATTAAAAATCGATGTCAAGAAATTTTGTCAAACAAGATTAAAAATCTTTGGTCTAAAGAGTATTCTCCTTTGACAGGAGCAAAAAATGTGGTATAATTTCGAAGAACGCGGGGTAGAGCAGCCTGGTAGCTCGTCGGGCTCATAACCCGGAGGCCGCTGGTTCAAATCCAGCCCCCGCTATTTTTTTTAACTAAGTTTCCGAAATTCTCCTTCCTTATGCGACTTAATTATTGGTGAATTTTATATGGTTTCATCTATTTTTATTGCCCGAAATGGCGAGTTTTTCCCGATGCGAGTCTTAATCATCGAGGATGAAGCCATAGTGGCCATGGATTTGGCTTTTCTCGTCCGTTCTCTTGGCGCTAAGGAAGTTCAGGTGGCCTCTTCGGCCGAAGAGGGTTTAAGCTGGCTTAAGACAAAAAGGCCAAACCTGATTTTTATGGATATTAAACTAAAAGGAAGACTGGATGGCATCGAGGCCGCTAAGATAATTCAAGCCAACGGTCCTTACCAGCTTGTTTATATTACAGCCTATAATGATGAGCTAATTTTAAATAGAGCCCGTCAGGTTCCGCACTTAGGAATTATCAATAAGCCTTTTGTGACGGCTGAAATCAGCCAATTTTTCACCCAACTCCGCCCTTAGATAGAAGGAATTCCCACCGCCCAGCCTATCGTTTTTTGAACCGGAAATAAAAATCCAAAAAAGAAGGTCTTATTCTCTCAGAGTTTGAGCCTGGAGGTGAAAATCTTTGCCTCCGGAAAAGATTTTTTTAATATCATTTGAATGAATTGATTAGGGCGCAGAGGGAAAAAAGATTTGACAAAAGCTCTAATATCTGATATTTTACATATCAGATATAAAAACGACGATGCGTAATCCTCGGCTAACTTTTAAATCTCTCAAAGAACAGGTCTACGATTATCTCCGGCTCCAGTTACGCCGCGGTAGGCTAAAACCAGGTGAAGAAATCAAGATGGAGGAAACAGCCCAATCGCTGGGAATCAGCAAGACTCCCTTAAGAGATGCTCTTCTGCAATTAGCTATGGAAAACTTTGTGACGATCAAACCACGGCGGGGGGTAATAGTCAACCCGCTCACTCTTGAGGAGATTAAAAATGCCTATGAGGTCATCGGTGCCTTGGAAAGCTTGGCTATTCTGAGAGCTGGTCCTAGCATCAGCGAAAAAGATTTAGAAACCATGTTAAAGCTTGTTGAAGGAATGAAAAAAGCTCTCAGCCGAGACGACTTTGATACCTATTATGAGCGTAATCTTGAATTTCATAATGTTTATTTATCCCGTTGTCATAATCCCGAATTAAATCGCATCGTCAACACCCTCAAAAAAAGACTTTACGATTTTCCCCGTCAGCCAGCCTATATCCGGGAATGGGAGGAAGCCTCAATAAGGGAGCATGAACATCTGCTCGGTTT
>Ga0185342_1000827_pt1 | contig 14340 bp, 8 predicted proteins | sample ConPoolayeEmetaG_FD_128045 | JGI IMG/M metagenome (GOLD analysis project Ga0185342, IMG submission 128045) | Hot spring microbial mat communities from California, USA to study Microbial Dark Matter (Phase II) - Cone Pool mat layer E metaG... ...
ATAAATTTCAGTTTTAGCACCAATATCTATACCTCTGGTAGGTTCATCAAATAAAATCAAATCTGGTTTAAATTCAAGCCATTTCCCAACTACAACTTTTTGTTGGTTTCCACCTGAAAGTGTACTAATAAGCTGATCAAGTCTGTTTAACCTAATATTTAAAGCTTTTTGTTGTTTTTTTGCTAAATTAATTAACTGATCCCAATTAATATACCAAGCAGACTTACTTTGAATATTAATAAGATTTAAATTTTCAAAAACAGGCAAACATAAAACTAAACCTGATTTCTTTCTATCTTCTGTAAGAAAAGCAATTTTATTAGCAATTGCAGTTAAAGGATTTTTTGGATTAAATTCCTTACCTTTATAATAAATTTTTCCACTAGTTATAGGCCTTAAACCAAAAAGTGCTTCTAACAATTCTGTACGACCAGAACCAACCAAACCCCCAATGCCAAAAATTTCACCTTTTCTAACGTCAAAAGATACATTTCTAAAGGTGTCATAGCTAGAAATATTTTCTACCTTTAAAATTACTTCACCAATATTAACTTTTTTCTTTGGATAAACATTTTTTATTTCTCTACCTACCATCATGCTAATTAACTGCTGCTCATTAACATCTTGATTATTTACTGTTCCTACCAGATTCCCATCTCTAAGAACTGTAATTCTGTCAGCAATTCCAGAAATTTCATGAAGCCTATGAGAAATATAAATAATAGTTACACCTTTACTCTTAAGGTTTTTTATTATTTCAAATAGTTTTTCAGCGTCTTGTTGAGAAATTGAAGAAGTTGGTTCATCCATTAATATAATTTTTGCATTTGCAGTAATTGCTTTGGCAATTTCTACAACTTGCTGCTTTGCAATTGAAAGCTCCTTTACAATTGTTGTTGGTTTAATATCTTTTTGACCAAGACTTTCAAGAGCTTTTTGTGCAATTAAATTGTAGTCTTTTGTCTTTTGAAGAAATCCTTTAAATTGATCTTGTTTATCAATTACTATATTTTCAGCAACAGTCATTAGAGGGCATAGTGTTAGTTCTTGATAAATTGTATGTATGGAGGCATCAATTGCATCTTTAGGTGTTTTAAAATTTACAACTTTGCCATCAACTTTTATTTCTCCACCTTTATCGGGCATATGATAACCACTTAATATTTTAATTAACGTGGATTTGCCTGCACCATTTTCTCCAAGCAATGCATGTACTTCTCCCTTTTTAAGATTAAGGTTAATATCTCTTAGTACATTCACACCTGAAAATGTCTTACCAATATTTTTAAGTTCTAAAATATATTCTGACATTTATTATTGTAATATTTATAAATCTAAAATTATTAAAAATAATTAAATATAAGTATATTGTTGAAAATATTGTTGAAAATAATTAAATATAATTAGGTTTCTTTATAATTTCTGATAAAAAGTTCTACCATCTTTTTATCTTCATCATCAAGTATAATATCCCCAGCTAATGCATTTTCAGCAGCTTGAATAGAATTTCTAGCACCACAAAGTGCAACAACCATATCACTTTGTATTAAATAAGAAACAGCAATATTACCAATTGTTGCATTATGTTTTTGTGCAACAGGCTGTAAATATTGTTTTAATAAATAATTTGTATTTTCAATATTTTTCTCTAAAAACCTCTTATCACCAAAAAACACTCTTATATCGTCTTTTGTAAATTTCCTTTTAGGATCTAGTTTTCCAGTTAGTAAACCTTTTGAAAGAGGACTATAAGCTATCATTGTGACCTGGTTCTCTTTGCACCAAGGTAGCAAATCCTCCTCAATTTTTCTGTCTATTAAACTATAGTTTTCTTGATCTGTATCAATTTGACCAAATTTTGCAAATTCTTTTATTAAATCAATGGAAACATTGGAGACACCAATTGCTCTAATATAGCCTTTATCCTTTAATTCCAAAAGTGCTTCCATCGTTTCAGACGGCGGAGTCTGAGGGTCAGGCCAGTGAGTTTGATACAAATCAATATAATCTGTCTTTAGTCTTTTTAAGCTTTCATGTAACTCCTTTATTATTGAGTCTTTTCTTAAATTTTTATAAACATCTACACCAATATTTTTACCAGGTAGCGGTAATGTAAATGAAAATTCACCTTCTTTTCTATCCCAGATAATTCCGCACTTTGTTGCAATAACTAAAGAGTCTCTTTTTCCTTTAATAGCATCACCAACAATTTCTTCAGATAAGCCAAGACCATAACCAGGCGCAGTATCAATAAAATTAATTCCTTTTTCAATTGATGTTAAAATTGCTTCTTTTGCCATCTTAACATCTGTTCCGCCCCAAAAAGTACCGCCTATTGCCCATGCACCAAAACCCACTACAGAAACTTTGATAGATGTTTTACCAAGCTTTGTAAATCTCATGATAATATAATTCCTTCTTTGTTAAACTTTATTATATAATTGTATGATGACTTTATTTAGTCATATGATGAATATAGGCTTAATTCTAAGAAAATTTGTATTGCTTGTCAAGTATGCTTTTATATTTTTTTGTTATTAATTGGTAATATTTTTATTATATTTATTTTTAATCTTACTTATTTTAAATCTTGCTTTTGTTTTCTTTTTTTTAAGTCTATAAAACTTAGGTAATTCGGTAATTTCTAAAAATTATTATAATTAAAAAATAGCATCCTATTTTTCGTGATAAAAAAATTATTAGGTTAAGGATGATTATTGAAAAAACAGTTCGAAAGATGAGCGTTAATGTTTCTTCTAAAGTAATAGTGTGAAGAATTAAGCCGAGTAAGATTTTCCTCGCTAAAGAAAATATTGCGTGTTTTAAAACATTCATCCTTAACCATTAAATTTACATTTTAATTGCTATCACGAATTGCTATCACAAAAAGTAGAATGCTAATATTGAAAAAAATAACTACATAAACAAATAAATAATAAATATAATTAAAAATAATAAAATACTATAAAAAATATTTTTGCTAAAAAGCTTTTAGTTAAAAGATAGTTAACCAAATAAAAAATACAAAATACAAAATAGTTAGAAATGTACAAAAAATAAAAATAAATATTTTAAACTTTTTATTATTTTGTTATTATAAGTACTTATTATTTTATATAACAATAGTTACTTTTAATTTATAACTAAAATCGGGGGTAACAATGGTTAAAGAAAAAAAACTAAAGGAAAAAACAACAAAACCAATTTCTGAAGAATATGGCATAAAAAAAGTAAGCAGTATAAGCGAACTTGAAACAGAGATAATGAAAATAATATGGAAACTTGGAAAAGCAACAGTACGTGAAGTTCATGAGTATATGTTAAAAGAAGAAATGAAGGTTAAAGAATCAGGATTTATTCCATATACAACAGTTATGGCTACTATGGCAACTCTAGCTGAAAAAGGATTTTTAAAACAGGATAAAAGCAACAAAACTTTCATTTATTCTCCAGCAGTTAATAATAAAGAACTTTCTCTGAATATAATTTCTACTGTTGCAGAGAAACTATTAGATTCTGCTTCAAAAGATCTGATATATAAGTTTCTAAATGTATTTTCAGAAGTTCCAATTGAAAAAATAAACCAAATGCTTGATGATTTAAATAAGAAAAAATAAAAGCTATTTAGTTTTGATAAAAACTATTTAATTTTAATAACTGATAAATATTAAATGTTTTTTTTAAACATATTAATCAGATATTTAATCCCAATTTTATATGATAGCTTTATTGCTCTGGTGCTTGTTTTGTTTTTTTTATTTATTTTTAGGATAAAAGACCCAAACATAAGAATTTCATTTTTTATACTACCATTAATAAAGCCATTTATAGTCATAGCTGAAAGAATAGATATAAATAAGATTTACTTTCAATACAATAAAAGTTTATTTGGGTTTAGAATTCCAGATCCAGCAAACTTTTTACGCATTAATGAAAGCTCCTTATTTAATTTACTAATAAATTTTAAGACAGACATTATAATAACAATAATTATAAGCTGTCTTATTTTAATTTTTTTATGCTTAAGATGGATAAATTTAGCAATATTTTACAAGAAATTAGCTTATGAGGAAAAAGTAAGCAAAAAAGATATCCCTGAAATTTATGAAATCATTGAAAACTTTACGAAAAAAATAAAAACAAAATCTCCTGATGTAAGTTTAACTTATAAAAAATGCATAACTCCATTTATTGTAGGTTTAAAAAATTTTACTTTGGTATTTTCTCCAAACCTTATAGAAATTTTAGAAAAAAGTGAAAAAGAAACATTAATTCAGCATGAATTATGTCATATAAAAAGAAAAGATAATTTAATTGGCTGGATTGCTTTAATTCTGAGAGATTTAAATTTTTTTAATCCTTTTGCTTATATATCTTATTTTTTAATTAGAACAGAACAAGAAAAAGCCTGTGATTTATTAATACTAAAATATTCTAATAAAACTGGTAAAGAAGTTGCTAAAGATATATTAAATTCTATATTAAAATTAAAGTTGACAATTGGTCCAAATAGCCATTTAATACCAGTTGCAAGCTCACCATTTTCTTTATCCAAATTATTTGGGCAAAGAAGACTCGAAAATAGAATCAATTCCATTTTATTAAATGAGAATAAAAAATTAGAAGCTAAATTTGTAACAAAATTTTTTTTATATTGTTTATTTGTTTTTCTTCTTTTATTACAAATTATTATTACTCTTAAAATAGGAAATTTTATCCTCGTTTTACGTTAGACATAAAATCGATAAATATTAATAAATATTTTAATAAATAAATATCAATAGATAAATGGTAAATGTTGTTATTAAAACTTTAAAAAAAGATTGGGGTGAAAAATTGAAATCAATAAATGATACAAAAAAATTATGGAATAAAGATAAAAAATTCAAAGCAGCTAATTTTAATACAAGCCCTATGTGTTGCTGGTTTTGGTGTATAATTTTTGGATGGGGCTAAAAAATTAAAACAAGATAATTATTTTTTAAAAACAATTTAAGGATAATTTTAAAAATGTTTGCAAGTAAATTTACTTATTACTATAAAATTAACAATAAATATTCATTTATGAATAATTTTTTAACTGGTGCAATTGACATAATTAAAACTAAAGATTTAGAAAAATTACGTGCAAATGATTTTAAATTGTCTAAAAAATTATCCAAAAAAAATAAAAACCCTCTCTTGAATCCATTAATCGAGAGAGGGTACTATTATATTAATGAAAATGATGAAAATAAATTGTTCCATGAATTATTCAAAAATTATAAAAAAAAGATTAAAAAAAGACCAATAAAAATTGTTTTTTGTCCATCGTATGTTTGCAATTTAAAATGCACTTATTGTTTTGAAAAAGATCTTTTTAAAAATAAAAATAAATTCATTAGTGACTCTCACCTAAATTTTGCTTTTAATGTAATAGAAAAATTTTTAAAAGATAATAAAAAAATTAGCTCAATTGAATTATTTGGTGGAGAACCACTTCTTCCCAGAAGCAAAGAATCAGTAAAAAAAATTTTAAATTTTGCATATAAAAAAAATATAAGAATATCTATTATTACTAATGGTGTTTTAGCAAATGAGTTTATAGGCATTTTAAAACCTGTAAAAAACTTAATAGATATGTTGCAGATAACAATAGATGGACCCTTGGCAATTCATGATAAAAGAAGAAAATCTTACTCTGGCAAGGGAAGTTTTAGTCAGATAGAAAAAAATATAGACCTGTTATTAAAAAATAAAATAAATACAAACATAAGAGTAAATATAGACATGGAAAATATAGACTACTTGCCGGAGCTTTATGAATTTATAGATAAAAAGAATTGGGTAAGCCATCCAAATTTTAAAATACAGCTATCTAAAGTTACAGACCATAAAAATGCTGAATGTGTATATCCAATTGTGAAAGATAATATTTTATTAGAAAAATTAATATCAATTTATAATCAAAACCAACAGCTAGAAAAAACCTTTAGCTTCAATATGTTTAAGCCTCTAAGGCACATACTATATATATTGAATGGTGCCGAAAATGTTGCGCCTAGGTATTTTAATTGTGAGAGCAATTTAATTGAATTGTATATTTTTTGTCCTGATGGATTTATTTATACTTGTCCTGAATCCATAGGAGACAGTAACACCGCTATTGGCAGATATTATCCAGATTTAGAGTTTTTTGAAAATAATATAAAAATTTGGACTGATAGAAATATTTTAAAATTAAAAGAATGCAGTAATTGTAAATTTGCACCATTATGTGGGGGTGGTTGTCCATATTCTTCTATACTAATACATAAAAATAATTTAACCCCAGTCTGTGAAGATTTCCAAGATGTTTTAGATACTTATCTTAAATTTAGAGGAAATGAAATATTAAAAAAATATAATATTTCTTAGTTTTAAATATAAATTCTTGGGTTTTAAATATAATTTAAATATAAATTCTCAGTTAATTTTCTCAGTTAATTTAAATATGAATTCTTAGTTTCAGTTTAAAAAATAAAAAAATAAAAGTATAAAAAAAATACGGCGGCGTCCTACTCTCCCACACCGTTTCCAGTGAAGTACCATCGGCGCTGAAGGGCTTAACTTCTGTGTTCGGGATGGGAACAGGTGTTTCCCCTTCGCTATAGCCACCGTAAATCAAATTAAATTATTAAAATTATTTAAACTTACTTAAAATCAGTTATTTCAAACTATTATTTCAGCGTGTTCTCTCAAAGCTTCATAGCAACCAATTTAATAATATCAAGTCCTCGACCTATTAGTATTGGTCAGCTAAACACATTACTGTGCTTACACTTCCAACCTATCAACCATGTGTTCTACATGGGGTCTTACTCCTTTCGGATGGGAGAACTATTCTTGGAGCGGGCTTCATGCTTATATGCTTTCAGCACTTATCCCTAACGAACTTGGCTAACCAGCAGTGCTCTTGGCAGAACAACTGGCACACCAGCGGTTCGCTCACCCCGGTCCTCTCGTACTAGGGGCAAACCTCCTCAATTCTCCTGCGCCAACAGAGGATAGGGACCGAACTGTCTCACGACGTTCTAAACCCAGCTCGCGTACCGCTTTAACCGGCGAACAGCCGGACCCTTGGGACCTGCTCCAGCCCCAGGATGCGATGAGCCGACATCGAGGTGCCAAACCACGCCGTCGATATGGACTCTTGGGCGTGATAAGCCTGTTATCCCCGGAGTACCTTTTATCCGTTGAGCGACGGCCATTCCACACTGAGCCGCCGGATCACTAAGCCCAACTTTCGTTCCTGCTCGACCTGTCGGTCTCACAGTCAAGCTCCCTTATGCCTTTGTACTCTTAAGAGTGATTGCCAAACACTCTGAGGGAACCTTTGGACGCCTCCGTTACCTTTTAGGAGGCGACCGCCCCAGTCAAACTGCCCACCTGCCACTGTCCTTCACCCGGATAACGGTATGAAGTTAGAACTTCAGCATACCAGAGGTAGTATCTCACCGTTGGCTCCACCAGAGCTAGCGCCCTGGCTTCACAGCCTCCTACCTATCCTGCATGAGATATACCAAAATTCAATATCAGGCTACAGTAAAGGTTCACGGGGTCTTTCTGTCCTTCTGTTGGTAATTGGTATCTTCACCAATAATATAATTTCACCGAGTCCCTCGTTGAGACAGCGCTCAGATCGTTACGCCATTCGTGCAGGTCGGAACTTACCCGACAAGGAATTTCGCTACCTTAGGACCGTTATAGTTACGGCCGCCGTTTACTGGGGCTTAGATTCAAAGCTTCGGAACCGAAGTTCCTAACCTCTCCTCGTAACCTTCCAGCACCGGGCAGGCGTCAGCCCCTATACGTCGTCTTACGACTTAGCAGAGACCTGTGTTTTTAGTAAACAGTCGCCTGAGCCTTGCTATTGCAACCACTTCGAGCTACAAGAGTAAATCTCTTCACTCTACAATGGTACCCCTTATCCCGAAGTTACGGGGCTATTTTGCCGAGTTCCTTAACGAGGGTTCACTCGATCGCCTTGGTATTCTCTACCTGCCTACCTGTGTCGGTTTTAGTACGAGAACCAGATGTGCTCCCTAGAGGTTTTTCTTGACAGTGTAGGATCAGCCACTTCACCGCAATTGGCTCGGCATCACACCTCAGGTTTAACGCTAACCGGATTTTCCTAGTTAGCACCCTACATGCTTGCACGCAGATATCCACACCGCGATGGCCTACCTTACTGTGTCACCCCATTGGTAATAACGCAACCTGGTTGTACAGGAATATTAACCTGTTATCCATCGCTTACGCTTTTCAGCCTCAGCTTAGGCCTCGACTAACCCTGGGCGGATTAGCCTTCCCCAGGAAACCTTAGGCATTCGGCGGACAGGTTTCTCGCCTGTCTTTCGTTACTCATTCCGGCATTCTCTCTTCTGTAAAGTCCACCAAACCTTACAGTTTGACTTCAACCCTTACAGAATGCTCCCCTACCATCCATTGCTGGATCCATGGCTTCGGTAATATGCTTAAGCCCCGTTACATTTTCGGCGCAAAACTGCTTGACCAGTGAGCTATTACGCACTCTTTAAATGATTGCTGCTTCTAAGCAAACATCCTGGTTGTCTATGTGGTTTCACTTCCTTTTCCACTTAGCATATATTTTGGGACCTTAGCCGATGGTCTGGGCTGTTTCCCTCTCGTCTATGGAGCTTATCCCCCATAGACTGACTCCCGAGCTATATAATTCTGGTATTCGGAGTTTGATTGGATTTGGTAGCCTTGTAAGGCCCCTAGTCCATTCAGTGCTCTACCCCCAGAATTGAACACTCGAGGCTAGCCCTAAAGCTATTTCGGGGAGAACCAGCTATTTCTGAGTTTGATTGGCCTTTCACCCCTATCCTCAGCTCATCCCCTAACTTTTCAACGTTAGTGGGTTCGGGCCTCCACAAGGTTTTACCCTCGCTTCACCCTGGCCAAGGATAGATCACTCAGCTTCGGGTCTACAGCATACAACTTAACGCCCTGGTTAGGACTCGCTTTCGCTGCGGCTACGCCATAAGGCTTAACCTTGCTGCATACTGTAACTCGCCGGACCGTTCTACAAAAAGTACGCAGTCAGCACCTATAGTGCCTCCTACTACTTGTAGGCATACGGTTTCAGGTTCTATTTCACTCCCCTTCAGGGGTACTTTTCACCTTTCCCTCACGGTACTAGTTCACTATCGGTCGGTAAAAGTATTTAGCCTTGCAAGTTGGTCCTCGCAGATTCCAACGGGGTTTCTCGAGTCCCGTTGTACTCAGGTAGTTGCCAGAAGACTACTTAATTTCGTTTACAGGACTATTACCTTCTATGGTTAACTGTTCCAAGTTATTCAACTATTAAGTAGTTTTTTAACTTCTTGGTATATTTGCAGCTATACCAGGCAACCCCTACAACCCCTGTCAAACAACGCCTGCAAGCTTTAACATCTGACAGGTTTGGGCTCTTACCTTTTCGCTCGCCGCTACTAAGGTAATCTCTAAATTGATTTCTTTTCCTCAGGGTACTTAGATGTTTCAGTTCCCCTGGTTCGCCTTATAGCCCTATGTATTCAGGCTATAATTTCATCCGATTAAGGATGAAGGGTTTCCCCATTCGGAGATCTCCGGATCAAAGCCTGTTTGACGGCTCCCCGGAGCTTATCGCAGCCAACCACGTCCTTCATCGCCTTTTACCGCCAAGGCATCCACCATATGCCCTTATTAACTTGATATTATTGGTTGCTATGAAGTTTTCAAAGAACATTTTTAAAAGTTTTTATAAAAAATTTTAAAAAAAATTTAATAAAATAATTAACTTATAATACTAATGTTTTAAATATTATTATCTTTTACTTTATTCTCTCAGAACTAAATAGTGCGGGATCGACCTTTGTCTTTCTAGAAAAGACTAAAGCTCCCTAGAAAGGAGGTGATCCAGCCGCACCTTCCGGTACGGCTACCTTGTTACGACTTCACCCCAATCATTGGCTCCACCTTCGACAGCTGCCTCCGTTACCGGTTAGCTCACTGGCTTCGGGTGTATCCAACTTTCGTGGTGTGACGGGCGGTGTGTACAAGGCCCGGGAACGTATTCACCGTGGCGTGCTGATCCACGATTACTAGCGACTCCGACTTCATGAAGGCGAGTTGCAGCCTTCAATCTGGACTTAGACCTGTTTTTTGAGATTCGCTCCACCTCGCGGTATCGCAGCTCTTTGTACAGGCCATTGTAGCACGTGTGCAGCCCAAAGCATAAAGGGCATGATGATTTGACGTCATCCCCACCTTCCTCCAGTTTTACACTGGCAGTCTCCCAAGAGTGCCCAGCCGAACTGATGGCAACATGGGACGAGGGTTGCGCTCGTTGCGGGACTTAACCCAACATCTCACGACACGAGCTGACGACAACCATGCACCACCTGTCATACTGCCCTTGCGGGCGGTTGTATTTCTACAACCTTCAGTATGATGTCAAGCTTTGGTAAGGTTCTTCGCGTTGCGTCGAATTAAGCCACATGCTCCGCCGCTTGTGCGGGCCCCCGTCAATTCCTTTGAGTTTTAGCCTTGCGGCCGTACTCCCCAGGCGGGACACTTAATGCGTTAGCTTCGGCACGGAAAGCGTCGATAACCTCCCACACCTAGTGTCCATCGTTTACGGCTAGGACTACCAGGGTATCTAATCCTGTTCGCTCCCCTAGCTTTCGCGCCTCAGTGTCAGCAACAGCCCAGAAAGCCGCCTTCGCCACTGGTGTTCTTCCTGATATCTGCGCATTTCACCGCTACACCAGGAATTCCACTTTCCTCTGCTGTGCTCAAGTATATCAGTATCACTTGCAATCTTTAAGTTAAGCCTAAAGTTTTCACAAATGACTTGATATACCACCTACGCGCTCTTTACGCCCAATAATTCCGGACAACGCTTGCCTCCCCCGTCTTACCGCGGCTGCTGGCACGGAGTAAGCCGAGACTTCCTTTTTGGATACCGTCAACACAAAGAGCTATTAACTCTTGTGCCTTCGTCTCCAATTGACAGAAGTTTACAATCCGAAGATCTTCATCCTTCACACGGTGTCGCTGCGTCAGGCTTTCGCCCATTGCGCAATATTCCCTACTGCTGCCTCCCGTAGGAGTCTGGGCCGTATCTCAGTCCCAGTGTGGCCGACCATCCTCTCAGACCGGCTACCCATCATAGCCTTGGTAGGCCATTACCCTACCAACTAGCTAATAGGACGCGGGCTCATCTTAAAGCGGAAGCCTTGCGGCTACCTTTACTATATTCTACATGCGTAGAATATAGCACATTCGGTATTAGCCCCTCTTTCGAGGAGTTATCCCAATCTTTAAGGCAGATTACCCACGCGTTACGCACCCGTTCGCCACTAGCAATGAAAAAGTGTTGCCACTTTAACATTGCTCGTTCGACTTGCATGTATTAGGCACACCGTCAGCGTTAGTCCTGAGCCAGGATCAAACTCTCCATTAAAGGTTTAACTTATTGGAAACCCAATAAGTTAAATTTAATAAAGAATTAGTATTTACCTGGTTTAAATAACTGATAAAAAGTACATTAGTACTTTTATATTGACTACCCGCACTATTTAGTTCTCAAAGAACAAAAATAAAACATCAATAAAACATCAAAAATATTTTAAATTATGCTCGCAGCAAAATACCACTTCTTTTTTCTTTTGTCAATAAGAAAATAAAGTAAACAAAAAAATTAAGAAGAAAAATTGTGCCCCGAACACAGTTTTCTTTTGAAAAACACGCTCAATTACCTATTGAGCGTAAAGTATTATATCACTTAGCTATATTAAGTCAAGTTATTTTAAAATAATTTTTTAATTTTTATATATCAATATTTAAATCTTTTAAATCATCTGAAACTATAATATTTTTATTGTTATTTACAATATTATCTGATTTATCATTAGCATCAAAGTCAGAATCACTTAAAATTATATTTGTTAAATCTTTTTTATCCTTTTGTTTTTTATTATTTAACTGCTTTTTGTTATTAATCTTATAATTAATCTCTTTATCTATTTTTGATAAAGTTTCATCATCTTTTTTATTTTTTTCATCACTTTCTTTATAAGGAAAACCAAGAACCTTCTTTATTTCCTTTTCAATTTTATTTGCTATATCTGGATTTTGCATTAAAAATATTTTTGCATTTTCTCTACCCTGCCCAATTCTTTCATCATTATAAGAATACCAGGATCCACTTTTTATAATAATTCCTTTTTCAGTTCCCAAATCTAGAATACTTCCTTCTCTTGATATACCCTTACCATACATTATATCAAATTCTGCACTTTTAAAAGGTGGAGCAACTTTATTTTTAACAACCCTTACTTTGGTTCTTGAACCAATAACTTCAGCCCCTTCTTTAATATTGTCAATTTTCCTAATATCTAATCTAACTGATGAATAATATTTCAGAGCCCTTCCTCCAGGTGTAGTTTCCGGATTGCCAAAAATTATACCAATTTTTTCCCTAAGTTGATTAATAAAAATAACTGCAGTTCTTGTTTTATTTACAATACCCGTCAACTTCCTTAACGCCTTTGACATTAATCTTGCCTGCAGACCAACGTGTGTATCTTCCATTTCACCTTCTAATTCAGCTTTAGGAACTAAAGCAGCAACAGAATCCACTACAATTGCATCTAAAGCTCCGCTGCGTAAAAGGATTTCACAAATCTCTAAAGCCTGTTCACCATTATCTGGCTGAGATAACAATAATTCATCTGTATTTACACCTACAGCTCTAGCATAAATTGGGTCTAAAGCATGTTCTGCATCAATAAAAGCAACTGTCCCACCTGTTTTCTGAGCATTTGCAATTATATGAAGCGCTAATGTAGTTTTACCAGAAGCTTCTGGCCCAAATATTTCAGTAATTCTGCCCCTTGGTATTCCGCCAATTCCAAGCGCTAAATCAAGTTCAAGCGAACCTGTCGGAATACAATCAACGTTAGAAATTATATTAGATTGCCCAAGTTTCATTATTGAACCTTTGCCATATTGTCTTTCTATCTGTAACAAAGTATTATCTATTATTTTATTTTTATCTTCCTGATCCATATTGCCTCCAAAATATTTTCATTTTTAATTATTCTAATTATCATAATTTTTATTAATACAACACTCAGCTAATATAACTTTACTTATCTATTACATATATACATATTTATACATATATACATTATAGCAAATAATTTAATTTCTGCAACTTAATTCATAATTTAATTGCCATCTTTTATCATACATTACTCTTTAATATTACTCTTCATAAAAAAATTAGCAATGTCTGTTAAATAATTTATGATTAAATAATATATGATTATTTTTTTAAATTAAATTCACCTAAAGCTATATATTTTGCTCCACTTTGATTTAAAATGCTTTCAAAAAGAACAATTTTTTCACAAATTAATGGTTCTATATTTGGTATTTTGACAAAATCAACCTTATCCTTTAAATTTACAAAATTCTTTATTCTTGCAAGTGTAATATGAGCTGTAAATTTTTTATCTTCTTTTTTTATTTTTAACTTCCTTAAGCTATTTTCAAGTAAATTAAACAATTTAAAAATTTCATCTGAGCCTTCTGTAACAGGCGCAAAAACAATTCTTGCTAAATCTATTCTTGGAAAAGCATTAATTTGATTGCCAATTTTAAAGTAAAAAGCATTAAACCCTTCAACAGCTTGACTAACTGTTTTTTTTAAAATATTTAAATTCTTTTCTTCAAAATCACCAATAAATTTCAATGTTAAATGAATATTATCAATAGGAATCTGCTTAAAATTATTATTGTCTAAAAAAACTCCTGTTAAAGAATTAAAAAGTTTTTTCCTGGTATCCTCAGGCAAAGTAATTGCTATAAAAAGTCTTTTTTTCATTATCTTTAATAAGTATAAATTTAAAAATATGTATAAATAGATTAAACAATTTATTTATTATTTATTTAAAGTTTTATAATAAAATACAGTATGTAAAATTTTTTAAAATTCTAAGTGATATTTGATACTTACTACTTATTAACTATGACTTACTAACTATTGTTTACTGCCTACACCAAATTTTAAAATATTAAGTCTTAGCTTGTTTATAACAAATTGAGCAGTTCTAAATTTAATATCAGTCCTTGTACCAATAAAGTTTTTTTCATAAACTTCACTATTCCCATTAGGGTAATTTATACAAGCATAAACAAGACCAACAAATTTTCCTTCTTCATTAACAGTTGGACCAGCAAAACCTGTAGCACTTACAGAAAAATCAGACTGAAAAATTTCTTTACAATTTTTTGCCATTTGAGCAGCTACTTCTGCGCTAACTG
>Ga0185342_1000828_pt1 | contig 14339 bp, 14 predicted proteins | sample ConPoolayeEmetaG_FD_128045 | JGI IMG/M metagenome (GOLD analysis project Ga0185342, IMG submission 128045) | Hot spring microbial mat communities from California, USA to study Microbial Dark Matter (Phase II) - Cone Pool mat layer E metaG... ...
CGGCTCACACCTACATTCTTCAACAGCCAATCCTTGTAATCCACATACTCTTCCTTACTGAAGCGGCGTTCGTCGCTGAACCGGTTCCAGCACCGCATCAAACTGCAAAACACTTTCACGGGGTCGGGAAACATCCAATGGTAACTACTGTTCAAATTAGCCAAATAAGTAGGCGTCAAAAAATCCAACGTGAACCCAGCAACCGCCTGCGCTTCCCGCTCCAAATCCGCATAACTCTTACAACTAATGCTCATCGAAGCAATCTGAAAAACAGTATCAAAGACCAATGCGCTGTTCTGTTTTTGAAAGAAACTAAGCAGAAGCGCCGAGTACTCGTCCTTCAAAAACCTAAAACTCACATTACAGGGAAACAGCGGATCCAAAACATACCCAGCCTCAGTGCGACTTTTGCTCTTGAACCGCAAAGGCGTCACACTATAAGGCTTAGACACATTCAACTCATGCAGCAAACCCGAAGCTGCAGGATCCACCTGCCGAATAAAATGAAGCAACAAACCACGCGCCACATGCCCCGTAAAAAAAGGCAACAACAAAGGCTTCTCCGCATACATCTCCAAATTGACCTCAACAGGCAAACTTAATCAACTCCCCACAAACGGGATTCACCCACCAAACCAAACGAAACACACCACAACATATAGCTGGATGAAAAGTTAAAACTTTCCAAAACCCAAAACAACCAAACCACCACCAGCAAACCCCACCAAAACGGCATCCTCACAAAGCTTGTGGACCTTACATCTGGCAGCCAAGAGGCATCTAAGATTTCGGGCGAGGATGGAAAAAGTTTCATTAGCATCCACGCGCTCTATGATGCGTTAGATACCTATCTTATTCAGGGATCAAAATCGGCATGGAAAAAATTTAAGAGACATCATCCTGGATTTGGGAAAGTCGAGCAACTATATCAGTGTGCATCTGAGTTTTGGGAGAAGTTCAGCTGTTGTTTTCCTCCACTAAAGGAATTGAAGGAAAGCAGTACTGAGCAAAAGATAGCAGAAAAATATAGAACCACAGAGGGCGGAAACGTACTTTTCAGGCCAATTGGTCTTCTGATGCTTGTGAAAGTTGTTCGTCGATTAATTGATTATAACAAACTAAATTTGGAGCAAGCTTTAGAGCGAGTTTCTAAAGTGCCTATGGAGCTATCAAGTGAACCATGGGCTCATTTGATTTGGAATCCGCTGAGCAAGCAAATTATAACAGCATCCCCAAACAGAAGAGCCGCAGAAAAACTGTTGTTTTATTCAGTTGGTGGAGATTTAACCGTTCTGAAGTCGGATCCTAATACATTAAAAAAGGAATTGGCTGATATTAAAAATGAGGATAGTGAAAACATCACATTGCCTTTATATGCATAATGAAGTTATATAGAGCCAGCTGAGGTTATTCACCTTGAGCGAATTCCGAAAACGCCTAGAGGTCTTACAGTTAGACAAAGAAACCCTTGATAAAGTATTGAAGCTAATTGAGGTTGCAGGAAAAGAATTTCCTTGTCTATCCTGCCCTTCTAAAGATACTTGTACAAATTTCAAATGGTATATCAAATGGTTCGCAAGTGAATGAATAGCACCACGCCTTCCTTTTGTGTTTTTAGATTTCCAAAAGCTTTTGGACACTTCCAAATAATAAGTGGCAACAAGAGGCTGAAGCAATAGCGAAATATAATCCATACTCGGAGAAAGCTGGAATACGGAAAGTAGTCAAACAGCCTCCTCTCAAAAGTCTAAATTCCCGTTAAATAGATATATCAATCATAAACATACTCTTATAGGCGCCACTTATGTTTGAAGAGATTATAATAGTAATTGCCGCAGTTCTGGCACTTTTGGTTGTTTGGGCTTTGGTCAAAGTCTCTGGGTTAAAGAAGTCTTTAGATGACATAAAGACCAAATTTGAGATTGCTACTGCCTCAATGTCTGCTCCGACACACACTTTGACTCAGGTTGCCACGACCCTGCAGCAGAATGCGATGACTTTGAGTTCATCTATAAATGAAATTAACAAATCCATCGGAGATATTAGTCAACAAGCAATGAAAATAGAAACCCTGGGAAAGAAATATGAGGAAACAGAGTCACTTACTCGCAAGATGTATAATATTATGATTGGTTCCTATGAGAAGGGCAAGTCGGGAGAGAATTACCTTCGGAACATGATGAACGAGCTTATGAAGATTGGCATGGTACGAGAGAATGTGCCTGTGGGAAGCAAAGTTGTAGAATACGGTGTTACTTTCAGCGATGGAAAGATCCTTGCTATAGATTCCAAAGTGGTGGCTACTAGCGATACTGAAGCCCTTCTGGATGAGAAGACTTCTGAAGAGGAAAGAGAAACTCTTCGTAAAAAAATCAAGAATTCACTTGCAAGCAAGGTCACAGAGGTTTGTAAGTATATAGATCCAAAGAGTACTTTGCCTTGTGCAGTCATGGCGATACCAGACTCAATTGTAAGCCTTACCAGCGAGGTCGTTCCTGAGGCAGTAAAAAGAAACGTCATGATAGCAGGATACTCCGCTGTTCCTCAATTGATTGTGTATTTTATTCGGATCCACGGCTTTTACGCGATAAGAGAAGATGTTGCAGAGCTAAAAGAGAGATTAGAAAGTATTCACCAAGAGATAGCCAAGTTGGACGATAAGTTTTTCTCAAATAGGTTCGACAAACCTATGACAATGCTGACAAAAGCAACAACAGATGTCCGACAGACGATTGCCAAGATAGATAGTGTCCTCCGATTACCCCATGAACCTGTTCCTGAATTAACTGATGAAACGATGGTTGAGAACGCTTAACTATTGCCGTGTCGGTATAAGAATTTAAGTTAATGAAAAAATATGCTTTAACTGAACTCTCTCCACAGTGCGGAAGGGTCGCGGCGACGCTTGTATTTTTAACAGTTTGCACCATAAGTGCAAGTCCCGAGTGATTGCCTATGAAAAAGAAAACCGCACTATTGGCTACAGAAGAAGACATCTTGGTGGATTTGACTTTTCATAGCGTTCCAGCCTCACTCATAGCCGAGTACACAGAAAAAATCGCAAAACCACACTACAACGGCAATCTAAACACTGCAATCCAAGACCTAATCCACAAAACACACGCAGACGAAGACACCGCACTCTCCCACATCACCCACATCAAAACAACAAACCAGTCCCTAAACCAGAACCCGCAACCAAAAAGACAGCCAAACCAAGAAACACAGCTCACACATTCCAACCCAGCAACACGCAGCCCCTGATGCACCAGCGAAAATCTTAAACCACACATCCACCAAACAAAACAAACATGAGCGCAACCAAGAAAAAACACCTCTGCGAAGTCTGCGGCAAAAAAATCACCCAACAAGAATACCTCGACTACGACGGCATGTGCTGGGAATGCTGGGAGGACCAGTTATCTGAAGAATCCGAAGACACGCTCAGAAACTTTCTAAGATTTTCTCTAAACTACAAAGTATAGGAGACCCCTGCAGCCTCCAACAGGCGAACTTTATCATGCCAAACGCTAAACCCTGCAGCGTTCTGAGTATGAATCGGAACTACAACCTTGGGTTTTGCTTCCTCTACAAACTTCTTTAACTGAAACGAAGAGGCATGCCCAGACACGTGAGTAGCCACAATTGGAAGGTTAAGATGCCTTATCCAGTTGCTTATCCGCTCCCAATCAACCTCCATTTCAGCATCAAACGGCTCACAAACAGACTTAATGTAAACAGACTGCGGCTGAGGCTTGATGTCTATAAGAGCCGCAAGGTCAAAGTTACTACAGAAAAACAAATACTTCTCAGGGTCAGCCCTCAGTTCCCGATAGCAAATAGCCCTATCAAGGTAAACCCGCTCCCAACTTTCATAGTCCTCCCTCAGCAACTTCCCATCACATTTGCTCCCAATCAGCCCCCAACTCTTGCGGCTCGCATAAAGCTCAATATCCTCATCATCAAGGGAAGGCGCAAGCTTCTCCCCGCATCGCGCCAGTTCATCAAGCAAATAGGCCTGCTTGAGAGAGATAACAAGCTTCCTGCCAAGCTTCTTAGCTGCACTTAAGAACGAAAGCATCCTGTCAGTGTCCCTAACCGACCAGTTGCAAACAGAAAGACCCCTGCTCTTGGCACAAGCCTCTGCTATTTCAGCTTCAACATCAACCTCAGTCTTTGAACTTGCATCATTTATTCGTGTGCCTTCAGTTAGCAGCAAATCTGGTTTTGCTTCTTCACATGCCTCCATGAAAGCTTCAGTCTCTCTTGAACGTCTACCATGAAAACGAAAGTCACCCGAATAAACCACCGTCCCAGAAGAGGTATGTATAATATATCCAGTGGCTCCAGGCAGAGAATGATCAACTTCAAACGGAATTATCTCCAAATCGTCAATTCTAAAAGGCTGACCAAACTTGAACAATTCAAAGGTTCGCGGAGAAACTATATCAGGATGAGACCGCGCGTTCTTTCTGCTCAGTTCACCATTCTTGTTGATGTAGGTCTCAAAACACCTCGTCAACTCAACAATATCATTAAAGCTGCCGCTGCCGGTGTCGTTCATTGCCTTAAGAATACGATAGGTGCCTTCAGAGCAAAAAATAGGCAAATCCTCTCGAAGATGGTTAATGTATGATGCATGATCAGCATGATCATGAGACAAAAGCACCCCTTGGAATTCTAAATCCTCATGAGGTCTGCCCATTTGCTTTAAGAAATCGGTGCGATACAGCCCTTTCAGGTCAGGGATGAGACCGAACTCGATGAAGTCACCAAGATCATTACACTTTCGCGGCTGCAAGAACTCAGAGAAAAAACAGCGGCCCTACTTCAAACGCTAAAGGAAACGGCAATTAGAGTGGGAGAAGCCTGGAAACTCAAGTGGACTGACATAGACTACGTAAACTCAACCATTCGCATCACACCAGAAAAACGCAGCCACGCCAGAATGTTCAAAATATCAGGAAAACTCTTAGCCATGCTATCAGTGCTCCCAAAAAAATCAGACAAAGTCTTTGGAACCTACGACTTACACGGCTACCGAAGCTCATTTGTCCGGCAACGGAAAAGAGCAGCCAACAAACTCGGAAACCCCAGAATCAACCAAATAACCTTCCACACATTCCGCCACTGGAAAGCCACTATGGAGTACCACAAAACCAAAGACATCCTCCACGTCATGCGCTTGCTGGGCCACAACAGCATCAAAAACACGCTAATCTACACTCAGCTTGTAACCTTCCAAGACGACGATTTCATTTGCAAGACAGCGGAGAACGTTAAGGAAGCTAAAGAACTCATCGAAGCAGGCTTTGAATACGTCACGGAGATGGATGGTCTGAAGCTTTTCAGAAAACGAAAATGAGTATATGGGTTTGTCGCCAGAAGCTGGGGATGGGAATTGAACCCATATATAACAGCTCTGCAGGCTGTCGCCTGAGCGATTCGGCCACCCCAGCACAAACTCAATAAAAATCTTGGACTGAGAGCAATAAAAACGTTGTTGGGTAAAAACCACTATTCGATATTTTTCTTACTCTAAAAACAAAACATCACTGCAGTAGATGTCCAATGAATCTTACCCGAGTTAATTACAGACAATAATTTTACGCCGCCACAGCACATAACTTGAATGCGTAAAAAGTAAGCAACCAGCATCAAATAATTAACTAGAAGGCAAAGAAGGGCGATTTTTTGCGCATAGCAACGACGTATTCTTTTAGGGTTTCCTGTTCTTCCTCCGTTAATTTGTCGGCAAACGCTGTCTGAAAACTCCGCACGTCGGCTTCAGGCACCTTTACGTACAAAACATCCTTTTCGAAAACATGCTTGCCCACGGTAGGCTTATCCATGGAAACTGCAACCTGCATGCCACGGCTAGCTTGAGACACGGCTTTGCCCTTGTCTTGGATTTGCTGCAACTCGCCTATGTCTTCTCCGTCAGCAGCTCGAATCAGAGAAACCTTAGGCTTAAGGGTCCCAGCTAAAACTTCCACGCCGAATATAGCAGGCTTAGCTCTGCGAAAAACAAAACTAGGTAAAACTTGAATCTTGCCAGGCTTAACCATCCGTTCAAGTTCCTGCTCAAGCTTAGCTTCAGTGCGCGATTTAACCCACCCAACATAGTTCTCTATCAAATGGTACACAATTTGCTCCTTAAAAATCTGAACACCTCGCGCGGTAGCTTCTTCTTCAGCGTCAGGCAAAATTTTAACGCCGAAAGCCAAAACCACTCCCTGCAAGGGGTCGTGAGCTTTCACCGCAGAAGCTTCTATGACGTCACGTTTAGAAACATCACCCACATCCGCTATACGTATACTAACGTTGTTTTGCTTCAGAATCTCAGCTATAGCCTCTAAAGAGCCTAAAGTGTCAGCTTTAAGAATAACACCGTCAACTTTAGTTGCGATACGGATTTTTTTAATTTCATCTTCAATAAATTGGCAATATTTTTCCGCAGCCTCCCCTTGCGCAACAGCGTACAGAGGCGCACCTGCAAGAACACCCTCCAAGTTGGAAGCCACAATTTTCACACCTGCAGCCGCGAAAACTTCCTCAACAGAACTGAAGCGGTCACGGGGATCACGCATTTCATCTAACGGTTTAGGAACCAATATCGCTCGGACACGGGTAACTATTGGCTTTTCTTTGCCGCCAACGACGATAAGGTCGTCTTTTCTGAGAGTACCATCAAAAATTATAGCGTTAAGAGTTAAACCCAACCCAGGCTCCTCTTTGACCTCCAAAACTGAACCTTTAGCTGCGCCTTCCGTAGTTTGCAACCTCTTTTTAAGATATTGCTGTGTTAAACCAACAAGCACCATCAAAAGTTCAGTTATACCTTCACCTGTTTTAGCTGAAACAGGAACAAGAGCAACAGTGGTAGTAAAGTCGCGTACACGATCAAAACGATCAGAATTAATTTTCAACCGCGAAAAAGTACCCATAACCTCATAGAGTTTATTGTCCAGATCCTCTTTGACATAACTCTCCTGCACAGCATAGCTCTTCATAAAAGGAGTATCCGACTGCGCTTTCCAACCTGCTATGCGGTCAATTTTGTTAACCGCCACAATAAACGGAGTACGACGCGCTCTCAAGATTTCTATACACTCGTAAGTCTGAGCTTCAAAACCACGAAGCACATCAACAACAAGAATAGCGATATCCGCAACACTTCCACCTCTACGCCTCAAGTTAGTGAAAGCTTCATGCCCAGGAGTATCCACAACAAGCAAACCTGGAATTTGGATTTCCACTTTGAAGCTGGAAGCACCTATAATTTGCTGAAGAGTCTCAACAGGAAAGAAACTTGCCCCTATATGCTGCGTAATTCCCCCAGCCTCACGGGCTTGAACACTAGTTTTCCGGATTTTATCAAGAAGCAAAGTTTTGCCACTGTCAACATGTCCTAACACACACACGATAGGCTGACGGATCGGCATAGCTGCAACCTTCTGCAAAGCAAATTTGAGGTGTCCAGAATAATGGTTTATGGGTTAATAAACCCTCAGCCCTTAGGGGCAGGTTGAGAAGGAAATTTGCATAGCCTGACGTTTAGTTCAAGAAGCATAGAATAAGCAAAAAGACAAAGGTAAAACACACTGGGAAGCACAAGCAACGCCGGCAGAGACATATCGGTACCTTTCCCAAGCTGCAGTATTGGACCAAACACAGCACCAAAGGGAAGAATGAGTGCAAAGTTATGGTTATTAGCTTTCAGAAGTGTTTGAACATCACTAGTTTTAAACATCAGTGGAACCGCAACTGCAAAAAGGGAGAGTTCTAAGACAACCGGCGTGAAGCTTTTTACATCCATACTCATTAAACTAAACCAGCCCTCAGAAAGGGGCCATAGCATTTCAAAACCACCTGTGAATATATCACCAAGCATAGCGTGGGAAAGCAAAGCAACATAATAGGGCACGGCTTTTTTACGGTAAATTACAAAAAAAGGAATAAACAGCATCGTAGAGGTAAGAATGGAGTGCGTTGGCCCGCGATGCATAAAAATCGCTGGCTTAAGGAACTGCAAAATCAGGTCTACATCAGGTAAAACAGAAACAGCAAAAAGTAAAGGAAGGTTCAATCGGGTTTTGAGAAAAACAGAGAAGGGCTTACTACTCAGATAGCCTAAAGCGAAGTGCCCGATTGCAAACATTGACGGTTCCCTTAGTCAGTTAACAGAAACAAATAAAAAAAATAATTCATGCAACATGCAAGTTTTACTCGGGGGGTTTTGCTAAAATGAGCAATATACCTGCTATCAGAGGAAGAATGCTCAAGAAACCAAAGAATCCGCTGTAAGCATTCAAAACATTTGTGCTAGTTAATGTGAAGTAAAGCATCAAGAGGCTTAAGCCTACTAGCAGCAAGCCCAACGTTTTTTCGGAAAGTTTAATCCAGAGAGTTTCTGTTTCGCTCATATCCACCAAGTCCTTGTTGAATTATTTTGCAGTATTAAAGGGCAATAGGTATTTTAAATTTCTCTATTGGTACTGCGCTCTATTTAGTATCTCCGTAGCCTATAACCTTTTTTAGAGACCACAGCGATTCGGGCAAAAGTCTTTTATTAAAAAAAAGTTTGACGCCGGTTACCCACCTTTGCAAAGAAACACTCTGTAGCGGGCACTAGACAACTACTATGCAAACTGCATCTGAACAGTAAAATATTAACTCTATGCACATAATTCATTTTGCTGATACCTATGCAGTTGGAACAGTACACTAAAGAAAAACTCTGGCAGATGCTGTTGGAGACTGTTCACGCCAACGTCATGTACCCTAAACATAAAGCGTACACACGAGACGTCTTACTCAAAGAAAAGCCCGACATTAAACCTGAAGAATTAGCTTCAAGACTAAATGTGCCTCTAGCTGAGGCACTGGTTATTATAGAAGAATTAGCAACTGAAAAACTAAGCCGAAACTAAAGCACTTGCACGCTGGAAGCTTTAAATGCCAAGTAAACTTCTGCGTTCAAGTTGAGTCCCATCTCGACAAAAGACCGCTTAGTTATCTGAACCACGAAAGACCGCCCCACATCAACAGTGAGTTTTACCAACGAACCAGAATCGGCTATGGCAGCAATTTTGCCTTTGAAAACGTTTCGAGCACTGGAAGCAACAGGACTTTTAGAAAGAATAATATCTTGCGGACTTACAAAAAAAGAAATCTCACCACGCCGCAGGGTAGTCACCTCAACTTTCACACCGTTCCCTACATCAACAACTACAGTACCTGACCCCGTGTCAACTCCAACGCCGGTGAAAGTGTTATCTACCGCTGCAAAACTTGCCAAATTCCTAGACAACCTGCCGAAAACGTCGCTTGTTTCACCCACCTCAGTTATTTGCCCACTATTTATGAGAGCAACCCGCTTAGGCAGCCTTTCCGCCTGAAACATATTATGAGTTGCCAGCACTATTGTAGATTCTCGTTCACTGTTTATGGCGGCGATTACTTCTTCAACTATGGCTACGTTTTTTGGATCTAAATTAGCGGTTGGTTCATCCAAAAGCAATAGTGGCGTATTCAGCGCTATGGCGCGAGCTATGGCTACTCGTTGTTGTTCTCCCCCAGAAAGTTTTCGTGTAGAATACTGCTCAAAACCCTCCAATTTAACCAACTTTAAGGCTTCTTTTACGCGGCTACTGATTTCATTTTTTGGTATGTGCCTTAATTTTAAACCATAAGCTATGTTGTTGTAAACTGAAGAATCAAAAAAGGTTGCTTTCTGGAAAACCAGTGTGCTTTGCATACGCAGAGTTTCAGCGTTTTTTTCAGTAATTGTTTCGCCTTGAAACTTCACTTCGCCTGAGGTTGGATTTTCTATGAAAGCTAAAATTTTGAGGAGGGTGGTTTTTCCTGAACCGTTGGGTCCAAGCAACGCCAAGATTTCGCCCTTGTTAATTTGCAGGTTTACGTTATCCAGCACTTTTTTTGCGCTGAAAAACTTAGTTACATCTTTTAATTCTGCAATCAAAGTCACTGCGGCGACCTCCAAACCTCAAAAAGTAGCTTTATCCGCCGAGCGGCAATTATCAGAATGTTTATGGCAAAAACTATAAGCATCAACAAGAGACCCAGAGCGATGGCAAAATCCAGTTCACCACGTTGGGTGTAACGGGAAATCGCAGTTGTTAATACATCAGTCAACCCCACAATGTTGCCGCCAACTAAGAGAGCAACACCTAACTCGGCTATTGCCCGGTTAAAACTAGCAATGTTGCTCAAAAGAAAACCGTTCAACGCCTCTTTCAAAACAGCCAGAGAAGCCTGCGACTCGGAAGCACCCAGAGTTTTAGCTAAGTTCATAACGTCAGGATCCACCGCCTCTATGGCGTTTGTAGTGATGCTTATGAGTATAGGCGTCACCAGAATTGCTTCACCTAAAATAATGGCTGCGGGCGTATAAAGCAGACCAAGAAAGCCCAAGGGTCCACCCTTAGAAAAAACAAGGTACAAAAATAAACCTAAAACTACGGTGGGTATGCCGATGAGGGAGTTAAAGAAAGTTTTAACTATAGTTTTGCCGCGAAAGTTCTTGAAGGCAAGCACCATGGCGACGGGCGTGCCCCACAGAGTAGCCAACACGACGGCGACGCCTGAAAAAAGAAGGGTGCGGCAGACTATGCCATACAGCGTCGCGTCACCTGTAAAGATCAACTGGAGCGCCTGCATTATACCGCCAAGTATGTCAACCAATGGAGGTGCCTCTAAGGATAAAGTTCGGGAAAGCCATTTCTGTATTGCGGTGGACACTCTGAACCATTAAAGAAAGCGTGAGATTTTATCCAGTCCACGAGGTGGAGAGGCATATTTGTGGTCAAGTGCTGCACAGCACCAAAAAAGAGGCTTTGGCCGTAGGCTTCTTTGCCATAGTCGGTTATCAACTGCTGCGCCACAGGCGAAACCAAGTATTTAATGAAGTCCATGGCATCACTGTAGTTAATTTGCTCGTGAATAGACTGATTGGCTGGAATTGAGGACTTCACAGCCATAACACTATACACGTTAAGTAACGCTTGCTCCTCTGTTATCAGAGCAGAAAGAGATATGACACCATCCTTGTGGAACTTCAAATAGGTCCCTACATCTGATAGCGTATAAGCTGATTTCTGGTCAGCTACATTCAAAGTGTCAGCCATGCCCGAACCTACACTTGCATACCAAGGCTCTGCAGATATCAACGTGTAATCGTAGCCAGTTATCTCCCAGAGATTCCGCTCTTTTGAATGCGTGCCAGAATTGTCACCACGAGAAACCCAAATTTTAGTTCGCCCTGACTGATCCGTCAGGTTTCTGCCATAGTTTACGACGCAACGGAGAGCTTCCTGAACGGTTTTTCCCGCTATACCAGCAGGGTCAACAGTTGGACCTACGATGGTAAAGAAATTGTAGGCAATAATTTTTCTGTTTTCTCCATAGCCCCGCTCAAGGAAGGTTCGTTCCATAGAAGGTGAGTGCACAAATACGACGTCTACGTCGCCGTTCTGAGCTTGTTGAAGGGCTATCCCTGTACCTGTAGCAACTATGTTTATGTCAACGTTGTGGGAGGCTTCATAGTTTTCTTCAAGGAGATCTAATAAGCCTGTATCGTAGAGACTTGTGGTTGTTGATATTATAAGGCGACGTTTAGCGAAATGATTGAAGTAAACAATGGTGCTTGAGACAACTATTATGGTGGATAGGACAGCCGCGATGAGCAATTTTTGCCATGGCCGCATTTCCAAACACCGATATTCTCAGCTATTCATATCGATAACATTTATAAACCTTTTGAAGCCACATATTCAAAAGAAATGCCCACCCAAAACAAACACACACTATCCGCAAAAGTCTGGATAGAACACAAAGGAAACCCTCTCATAGGGAGGGGCGGAGCAGAAATTCTGAAAAACATTGAAAAAAGCAATTCCATCTCTAAAGCCGCCGTCACACTGAACATGTCCTACCGCTACGTTTGGAATTACATACAAAAAATTGAAAAAGCAATAGGAGAACCCATAGTAGAAACATACAAAGGCGGCAAAGCAGGCGGTGGGGGCGCAAAACTTACTGATCTGGGAAGAAGTTTACTTGCCGAATACACACAACTGGAAAATCACATGAAAAAAGTTCTCTCCACACCCAACAACTATTATGAGGGGGCAACGTTAAAAGGAAAACTAAGCAAAATTGAAAAAGAAAACAGCATTACAAAAGTTACAATCAAACTGAACCAGCAACCTACGTCTATTACGATGACTATACCAAAGGAAATTTTTGAGAAACTGAACCTCAAAGTCAGCGACGAAGTCGAAGCAGTCATCAGACAAACAGAAGTAAAAATTGAAAAATATTCTCCATTTACTCTATGACGTAACGATAAGTAACATGCTCGCCTGCAGTGCTACTTTTCCGAATTATACGAAGAATATCTCCAGGTTTAGCACCGATAGCTTTGACAGCGGGATCAGTTGAGGTTATTTGAGGAATCTGGTAGGGCTTAACTTTATAGTTAGATAAAAGCGCTTCAAGCTCTTCAGCAGTTAAAATTTCATGCTTAGGTACAAGTGCATGCTCAAAGATATCAAACACGGGGAAAGATTTGAGGAGAAGTTCAACGTTCTTTTTCTTGGCGCCCTGCTTGACCGCGTGAGTATAGCGTCCTTCTGTGACTACTATGGCGCGTTCAATTTCTTTTTCCTTCATAACCTTGTAGAGCTGGTTCATAGCTACAATGCCAACAGTGGCTTCACCTAAAATGCACCATATTAGAGCTTTTTCTTTGTTTTCAGGAATTTCAACTATGTAACCGAAGGCGCCGTCAAATTTTTCTTTGGTTATAAGCTTGTATTTCCGAAGTTTTATGAGTACTTCCGCTTTGCGTTCTTCTACTGTTTGCACTTTATTGCTCACACTACAAACCTCAAAGTTAGAATACGCGAGACTAAACAACCCTTTAGCCCTTAAACTTTATGGTTTAAGGATTGAAAGTCTATGGAACATAATAATGCCGTAACTCAAGCCATTTAGCAAAAATCCAAGACGCGAACATTATTTAAACATGACCACAGATACTTAAATATAAAGGCATGCATGATACCGCAAAAAGGAGAGACTGATAGCTAATTAATCAGATCGACCTACTTCAAGCAAAAATTCTAAAGGTTCTGCTAGTGGACGGAAGGAAAAGCGCGTCAGAAATCGCAAAGGAAATTGGAATATCCAAAGAAGTGGTTAATAAAAAGTACCGAGAAATGGAAAGACTTGGAATCATAAAAGGCGCCACTATCCACATTAACTACAAAAGTTTCGGCTACAAAGCAGTAGGACACCTCCTGATTACGGTAGATCCCACACAAACAGATCAACTAATCGCACATTTCCAAAAAATGCCTGATATTTACGCTCTTTATAGTAATGGTCCAAAATGCAATGTACGTGTAGTGACAGCACTAAAAACTCTTCAAAAACTCGAAGAAGTCAAAAACGAAGTTAAAGAGAAATTTCAAGTTTCAGATTTAAAAACCTCACTTTGGATAGATGTAAAAGAGTTGCATAGAAACTTGGCTCTGTTGCCTTTGTATTCAATGAAGCAACAAGAAAAAACAGCTACAAAAGAGCAACCTACACCAGTTTCAAAAAATAACGTGGACATAGAAGAAGTTGATCTTAAAATCGTAGAAAAATTGGCTGAAAACGGTCGTGCGCCATTAAACAAAATTGCCCAAGAAATCGGAACCACTATACACACTGTAAAGAGGCACTATGCAAAACTTATCAAAAACGACGTACTTAAAGTTACGATCCAAATTGACTTGACAAAAATAGGATACCACGCCATGGCAATTTTTTCATCACAGCAGCATTGCGTGAAAATTCTTTTTCAATAATCGAAAAAATAAGCAGTATACCTGACGTGATAAGCATAATGAAAACAAGCGGCGACTACGATTTACAAGTATACGCCATGATAAGGGATATAGACCATTTGCTGGACATTCAAGAAGCCATCTCCAAAATCAAGGATATAACAAAAATAGACTTGGAGATAGCAAGAGCCATCAACAAGTGGCCTACACCACGACAGTACATATCAACCTTCTAAAAAAACAGGTTTGCTGGAGCCCCGACGGCAAAATACTCGGAGAAGAAAAACGGAAAACTAAAACTAAGCTACCAAATTCAAATGAAAACCGACAAGTGCTAATTCAGCCCAAATTGTTGCCTATACGATTTTTAATAAAAAAGAAAAGAGGGGGAGGGTTTACTTGCGTTTACGCAGAAACACCGCAGCGACAGCAACAACCACCAAGACGACAACGACCGCGGCGGCGACAACGTAAACGTCC
>Ga0185342_1000829_pt1 | contig 14334 bp, 12 predicted proteins | sample ConPoolayeEmetaG_FD_128045 | JGI IMG/M metagenome (GOLD analysis project Ga0185342, IMG submission 128045) | Hot spring microbial mat communities from California, USA to study Microbial Dark Matter (Phase II) - Cone Pool mat layer E metaG... ...
CCCTCCCTCCTTGTATCTCTGGATCCACTTGTAGACGGAGAGGTATGCTGCGTTCATCTTCTTTGCGATGGCTCTGTAGGAGAGTCCCTCCGCCTTGTAAAGGACTGCCTCCGCCCTTCTATACTCCTCCTTGCTTTTGGTTTCTGCCATGAATTTCCTGATTTCCGCCTCTTCTTTCCTAGATAAGGTTAACTTCTGCGGCAACATAATACATAAATATGAGAAACGTAGATATATACTTAACTCGGACTTAACTTAAATTTGGGGATATTTTCCATATTTTTTTGTGGCTTTAATCATGGCTTTGAAGTTTTCAATTTTGACTGCGTTGTGGATTGAGTTGCTGGAGCTTAGGATGTACCCGCCACTATTTGCTGCTTCTTCTATGCATCTTTTAACATCTTTAACCGTGTCTTCAACTGTTCCGAGGGGCAGCACATTGGTCACATCCACATTGCCCATTACGCATATCCTGTTACCATATTTTTCTTTGACTTCCCTTAAGCTCATTCCCGCCTGGGGTTCTATTGGGTGTAGAGCGTCTATTCCGGTGTTCACAATGTCGTCTAGGATTGGCCAGATGTAGCCGTCACAGTGCTTAATAAAGGGAACTCCCCTCCGGTGTACCTCATCGACGATTTTTTTCAAATAGGGAGCTATGAATTCTCGGAAAAGTTTCAACGACATAAATGGTCCATGTTTATAGGCGTAGTCGTCTCCCGATATGAGGGCGTCTACTCCCAGGTCAATCATGGCTTTTGCCAGCTCAATGTTATAATTTACGGAGGCTTCAATGAGTCTCTTTGCAAAGCCTGGATTCTTATAAAGGTCTATCAGGAAATTGTTTACGCCCCTCATCTGGGATGGTATTTCAAAGGCGTCATGTATTCCGCCCACAACCGCCAACCTGTTTTTATTATTTTTTATCACCTTTCTGAGCCTGTCCAACCTATCATAATCGAATGGGTCGGGTGGGTTGAACTTTTCAAAATCTTCCTCACTATCAATTGTTCCCCTCACGTAATAGATAACCTCGTTCTCCTCAATTGACCATATTCTGGCCCAATCATCAATGAAGGACTTCTCGTCCAGAGGCTTCACGAGCCTAAAATTGTCCCAAAAATTTATCCCATCCAACCCACAGCTACTGTAAACCTCATAAAAGTCCAAAGCGTCGCTAGGAGTTCTGCCCAAAATTTGCCTCACTATGGGAACATTAATTTCAATCTCGAAAAGAGGAACAGCGTCCGGCTCCTCACCATACAACGCTCTTAAAATCCTCTCCCTAGAGTCCATAAATTCCACCACTTCACAGACGAATTACCATTCACAATTTCTCAACGAAACTTTATCAGAACATGGCTTGGTTCTATTACCAATTTTGGCACCCTTAAGTAGGAAATAATTTTTAGTGCAAGGGATATACTCCAAACTTTTTAGCTGTTTTTATTTGGGCTAAGAAATTTTCTGGTTTACACCAATCGTTAATCTGGTGTCCTGAACCCAGAAGGTAGCCTCCGCCGGGGGCAGCCGCATTTATGGCTCTTTTCACTTCTCTTGCGACCTCTTCAGGGGTTCCGAAGGGTAGAAGGTGGGAAACGTCGATGTTTCCGACCAGGCAAATTTTGTCTCCCCACTTCTCAGCCACCTCCTCTATGTCCATACCTGCTTTGGGCTCCAAGGGTTGGATGGCGTCCACACCCGCTTTTATTATGAGGTCCATGAGGAGGCGTATGTCTCCGTCGGAGTGTACCATGAGAAACGCTCCCTTCTTATGGAATGTGTCGGCCGCCTTTTTTAGGCAGGGATAGACGAACTTTTCGAAATGTTTGGGAGAAATCATGGGTCCATGTGTGTAGCCGTAGTCGTCCCAGTCTAGGAGAACTTCAGCCCCCAGATCTATGCAGGCTTTTCCCAGCTCTATTAAGAATTTGGTTGAGTCTGCAAGAACCCTTTTTACGAATTGTGGGTTGGTGAAAATGTAGCGGAACATGTTCTCCCATCCCAGAGCCTCGCCCTGAACTTCCCAGATTGAGCCTACTGCGGCTACTGGGAGTATGCGGTCGCCTGCGGCTTTTACTGCAATTTTAAATTGTTCAATGCCCCAAGAGTCTAGGGGGTCAAGTCTGGGAAACTCCTCATACCTTTCCGGAGTTGTTAGGTATCCACCCAAATAGAAATGGGAAATGTAGCCCGCGGAAATATTGGCGCTGTAGATTCGCCCCCAAGAGTCAACGTACCTGTCCTTATCCAGTCCTCTAGAATTTTTGGGGCTAAACATTAGGGTGTATACGGTGGAGCTGTCCAACCCCAATTTTTCGTAGAGGTCAAACTCTTTTTCCCAACCCGCGAATATGGAGAGGCATTCTTCGGGTTTCTTATTGAAAATCTTGCCCAAAACAATGGGGCTAACTGCCAATTCAAAAAGTGGCACTCTGTCCGGTTCCTCGTGCATTAGGGCTCTGAGAACTCGTTCACGCGGCTTCACAGCTTATGCCCCTTAAACCATCTGCTCATAAAAACTTCCACTTTTCAACAATTATCCATACACTTATTATATGAAGGTTTTAAATATAATTGATAAGTTTAATGGTAATCCACAATTAAATACTCTCTCTATACCCTTAGTCCTACACGTTTACTACTTTAAGTGGGACGAATATTTGCAAAAAGGCATAAGTTTACTTTGAGAGTAAATTGTTGGATAACCATAAATTGGTGCTGATTTTTGGAAAAATAATAAAAGGGGGAATGGTCGAAAAAGTTCTAAAAAGAAATTTGGGGAAAAGTAATGGCGTCTAAACAGAAAATTAGAGTCTTGTAGGGAACGGTTCTCAGTGTTGAGAAAACTGGCGAGACCAAAAAAGATGAGGAAGGAAATGTTTGGGAGAAGTGTATCTTCAACCTTGAACTAACTGGCTTTTCTAAAAGAACCCCAGGCGAAGAGTTGCCTTCCGAACTTAAGGGTAAAAAGGTTAAGCTTGTTAGGTGGTGTTGCTTTGACTGGCACTACAAAACAGGAGTAAGAAAAACACTGGAACCCGAAGAGACTGAGGCTGTCTTGAAGAATAAGCCCCTAGACTCGGTTTATTGGTGAGGCGAAATGAACGAAGCAGAAATTTTGGAGAGGCTAAGGGAAAGCGTAGTAAACCTGGATATTGAAGGAGTGAAGAAAGCCTGTCAGGACGCTCTAGATCAGGGAATACCGCCAATTAAAGCCATTACAGAGGGAATGGCTAAGGGCATGGATATTGTGGGACAAAAGTATGAGGCAAAAGAATACTTCCTAGCAGAACTCGTAATGTCCGGAGAAGTCATGAAGGAAGGAATGAAAATCCTAAGCCCACACCTCAAAGACTCAGACGTTAAAAAAATGGCCAAGGCGGTCGTGGGCACAGTCAAAGGAGACCTCCACGACATTGGAAAAAACATTTTCGCAACCCTAATGATGGCGGCAGGATTCGAAGTAGTAGACCTCGGAGTAAACATTTCTCCCGAACAATTCGTAGAAGCAGTGCGTAACCATAAACCCAGAATCTTAGGAATCTCAGCCCTACTCACAGTCACCATGCAAGAATTAGAAAACGTGATAAAAGAACTTGGAAAGGCAAATTTGAGAAATCAGGTCAAAGTCATCGTGGGCGGAGCGCCACTCACTGAGGAATACGCCAAAAAAATTGGTGCAGACGCCTACGCCCCAGACGCAGTGGCAGGAGTCAACATTTGTAAAAAATGGGTGGAAGGAGAATAAGATTCGAAAGGTGTCAAAATTGAGTGAAATATACCGCGACAAAAATCGCACAGTCGAAGAAAGGGTTGAAGACCTCCTATCAAAAATGACCGTCGAAGAAAAAGTGGGACAAATGTCGGGCTTCTTTATGATAACACCTGATATAGCCCTAGAAGCCGTGGAAAAATACCATGCAGGAGCCGGAGCCCCATTCCTCCTATGGGAAAAAGCCACTGACCTAGCTAACACCGTAAACACAATCCAGAGCTACGCCCTAGAGAAGACCCGCCTAGGCATACCCCTCCTACTATATACTGACGCTGACCACGGACACGCATTTGTTAAGGGAACCACTGTTTTCCCTCACAACCTAGGTATGGCCTCAACCTGGGACCCAGAATTTTCAAGAAAGGTAGCTGAGGTTTCAGCTAGAGAAACTAGGGCCACAGGCATACACCAGAACCTCAACCCAGTATGCGACATTGCTAGGGATCCTAGGTGGGGGAGAACATTTGAAACCTTTGGTGAAAGCCCCTACCTCTGCTCTGTTATGGCTGCTGCCATGGTTCGGGGCTACCAGGGAGGGGAGGGCTTCAGGGTGGATGGAGAACATTTGGCTGCCACAGCTAAACACTTTCCAGCCTACAGCGCTCCCGAGGGAGGAGAAGACACAGCACCAGTAGACATATCAGAGTACACTTTTTACACTGTTCATCTTCCCTCCTTTGAAGCTGCCGTGAAGTCTGGAGTACTATCCATAATGCCCTGCTACAACGAGATAAATGGTAAGCCAGTTCATGGTTCCTACGAGTACCTTACAGAGCTACTTAGAGGCGCACTTGGCTTTAGAGGAATAGTGGTTTCGGATTGGGGTGGCGTGGAGATGCTCCACAGATACCATAGGACTGCTGAGAGCTACAAGGATGCGGTGAAACAGGCGGTTTTGGCCGGCTTGGACATTGACTCAATTGGAGGAGCTAGATTTTACCAGGCACTCTTGGAACTGGTCAACAGTGGTGAAATATCTGAGAGAAGAATAGACCTTTCGGTGAGGAGAATACTTGAGGTAAAGTTTAGGCTGGGCCTATTTGAAAAGGTATACGTGGACCCTGAAGAGACACAGAGAATTGTGGGGAGCCACCAGAATAAGGAGTTAGCACTGCAAGCTTCTAGGAAAAGCTTAGTGCTGCTCAAGAATGAGGGTCTTCTGCCTCTCACGAAGGATTTGAACTCCGTACTGGTGACTGGGCCGAACGCTGACAACTTGGAGGGACTTTTAGGCGGGTGGACAAACCACTTCGGCCCCTGGCCTTCAGCAGTAACTGTTTTGGAAGCCATAAAGGGCAAGGTCTCACCTAAAACCAAGGTTTCCTACGTTAAGGGCGCAGACTATAATGAGCTTGGCAACTTGGAGGAAGTAAAGGAGAAGGCTAAGGAGAGCGACGTAGCCATAACCGTACTTGGTGAACCCGCCTACATCCATGAGTTTTGGAGCTTGGCCGACGTCGCATCTGTAATGAGTTTTGATACTGGTCTACCAAGCGTTGAACTTACAAAGGAGTTGAGACAGAAGCTTTTGGCAAGGCTGGACGTGTTTCCCTCCCGAGTCCTCCTAGAGCTGCCATATGCACAGATGAAACTGGTTGAAGCGATTCGCGAGGTAGGCACCCCCATTGTTACGGTATTGCTTTTAGGTAGACCCCTGGCTGTGAAGTGGATAGCCGAAAACGTGCCCGCAATCTTGTTGGCCTTTCACCCGGGCTTAGAGGGTGGAAGAGCAATAGCCGACGTACTATTCGGAGACTATAACCCTGGAGGAAAATTGCCCATTTCTATTCCCAAATATGTGGGTCAAATACCAGTAAGGCACAACTGTAAGAGTAGGCCCTTCATTGAGGCCCACCCACCAGCCTATGCTCCACTCTTCGAATTCGGGTACGGTTTAAGCTATACACGTTTTGAATATAGTGATCTTGAAGTTTCCCCCAAAAAGGTAGGTGTGGGAGGCAAAGTAAAGGTATCATTAACAGTTAAAAACACTGGTGAAAGAGCTGGTGACGAGGTGGTGCAGCTCTATGTTTGCGATGTGTGCAGTTCACGAGTTACACCCCTCAAAGAGCTAAAAGGATTCATGAGGGTATCATTGAAGCCTGGCGAGAGTCAGAGAGTAGTTCTCCAATTAAACGTAGAAGACTTAGCAGTTTATCAAGGCAGGGGAAGATTCGCCGTGGAGCGTGGCCTATTCAGAGTCATGGTTGGAGCCTCCTCGGAGGACATTAGGCTTGAGGACAGCTTCGAAGTAATTTAATTCTAAACGGACCTCCGCTCCGGAATCGAATAACTATTTTTTCAAATCTTTTTTCACACATGTTAATGCTTGTGTATGGGCGACTATTTTTATTTGGGTAGTGTCAAAGTAATTCCTATACTCTTTTCACGGAGGTTTGATATAGTTGTCAGGTTCAAGACTGCTTACGCGGGAGTGTGCTGCGCTTGTTATTATTGATGTTCAGGAAAAATTGTTGGCTGTAATGCAGGATAAGGAGAAAATTGTTCAGAATATTTGTAAGTTGATTGATTTTGCCAGGATAGTGGGGCTGCCTATTATATTGACTGAGCAGTACCCTAAGGGTTTGGGCCCTACAGTTAAGCAAATAAGGGAAAAACTTCCTGAGACTGTACCTATTGAAAAGACGGTTTTTGACTGTTTTGGAGCTGAAGGTTTCAGGGAGAAAATAGTGGAGCTGAAGGTTTCCATCCTAATCCTTGTGGGTATAGAGTCACACGTGTGTGTTACTCAAACGGCATTGTCAGGCTTAGATAACAATATGAGGGTTTGTGTGGTTTCTGATGCTATTTCTTCTCGTACGCGGGAAAACTGCCAGATTGGAATTGAGCGCATGAGGGACAGCGGAGCTATAATATCCTCTACAGAGATGCTTATGTTTGAACTCTTGAGGGACGCTAAAACTAGGGAATTTAAAGAAGCTCAAGCCTTATTTAAATAAGGGGAACATAATTAATAATTATACTGGGTTACTTTTTATACTTCCTTATTCTACAATACCTATCATATTCGGCGCAGTTAACTGTGTCTCACCTGTTTTGGGCGGGTTAGATCACGGAAGAAACTTTCAAATTAATCCTTAAAATGGGCGTTTGGCCATGGAACAAATCCCATTCCAGGTGTAAAAGGTGAGTGGAATTCACAAAAACTGCGCCACCCACGGCAAGTGATGCCAAGTAAATTATGCCAAATATTTAAGAAAAATCTTTATATATACGGTGATAAATACCTCGAACAAAAAATAGGAAGCAAGGTGTTGAGGGATGGTTGACTTCAGAATGCTTGAGGTGGCTCCATATTCGCAACCCGATACGAGAACCATAACAGAATTAATTATAAATGGAGTTAAGGCACAAGAAAATATGTATGGCCTCGTATTTACCGCAAAGGTGATAGATTATGCTTTACGGCTGGTTTCCAGGCAAATTGGAGAAGAAAAGCCTGAAGATGTTAGAACCCTGAACCAGTTGGCAGATTACCTACTCTCAAAAGAGTGTAGTTTCCCCCCATACTGGATATTGCTTTGGGCCGTGTTTAAAACTGAAAAAAAATTGGAGGGCTGTCAGGGGGCGGGAACACGGATCCTTGATATGGCTATTTCAGAAGGGGTGATGGGTTCTGACAGTGGTCTGGAAGGCGACCTAGTGGAAATTGATTTGGTGGATGCGCTTGTAAAGCTTCGCCGGTCCACAATTGAGATGAAGATTGCTCCCCTCCAAATGGGATACAAGGAAAATGAGGATGGAAGCATAGATGTGCTCTTTCAAGATTGCTACTTTTTGGATGCGTGTCGGTTAGCTTTAAATGAGGGTCTATTAAAAAGGGCAGATGGTAGAATGGTGTGTGGTGTGTTTTCACTTGTACGCCAAAGTCTAAAAAAGGCCACCCGTCGTGAGTGGGACTACACCATATCCATATTTGATAAACCAAATTGTATAGCTCGATTCTTCACAGTCTAGTTCCTACCTTGATGATTGAAACTTAAATTGTTATTGTCCTGTTTAACAAAAACATAGCAGTGCACGGCGGTGCAAAAAAAGGCACTACATGTGCATCTCCGTTTTTTGTGCAAAGGTTTATAATGTTGGTTACCAAAATCTTTACAAAATTATTGACTTTATGGTGAGGAGAAGATTATGAAGGTTGACCGAACCAAAGGTTTTTGGAACGAGAAAGAAGAAACTATGAGTAAAGAGGAGAAGGAAAGATTAGACACCAAGAATCTGCTGTTCATTTTTAAACACGCATACACCAACTCCCCCTTCTACAAAAAACTGTACCAGGGCGCAGGTTTAACCCCGGAGGACATAAAGACACTAGACGACATTAGGAAAATTCCCTTAATTACCAAGCCTGAACTTCAAGAGGCCCAAAAAAAGGATCCGCCTTTTGGAGGACTCCTAGCTGTTCCCCTTAACAAGCTCTCTGAAATATTCATTTCCCCAGGACCGATATATGAGGGCGGAATGGCTGAGGAAGAACAAAAACTGATAGAGGCGGGAGCAAAGGCCGCTTATTCCTGCGGTATAAGGCCCGGAGACATTGTACACAATGCCTTCCTCTACCACTTGGTTCCGGCGGGTCTTGGACTGCACATGTGCCTGAGGCATATGGGTTGCACCGTGATTCCTATGGGTATAGGTCAAACAGTGTATCAGGCGATTATAATGAGGGATCTTGGTGCAACGGCCTTTACTGGAACTCCCTCCTTTCTAGCTATGATTGGTGAGGAGGCAAAGAAGGGGGGAATCGACCCCAAAAACGATCTTAAGCTGGAGGTAGGCTTATTCACTGCTGAGCCGCTGCCTGAGAGTCTCAGGAAACATTTGGAGGACACCTTTGACATGATTGCCCGCCAGATGTATGGAACCGCTGATGTGGGTGGAATCTCAAGGGAGTGCCCTGAGGTTTCGGGAATGCATCTTGAGGAAACTCTGATTGTGGAGCTCATTGATCCTAAAACAAAGGAGCCTGTAGCACCGGGAGAAGAGGGAGACGTTACTGTTACCCTTCCCCACAAGCTGGCGACTCCCTTTATCCGGTTTAGAACTGGTGACGGGTCTGTGCTCAGCGAGGAGAAGTGTGGCTGTGGAAGGACTTCACCAAAACTCTTGAGAATACTGGGTAGGGTGGATGCCCTGACTAAGGTTAAGGGAATGTTCGTTCACCCCGTTAACATTAAAACCACCATAAGGAAGCATCCTGAACTGGGAAACTATGAGGCAATAGTTGACCGGCCAGGCTTATCAGATGTTCTGACAATAAGGATTGAGTTTGAGGGAACAGGTCAAACACTGCCCAAGGAGGCAAGCGAAGCTAAAAAGGTTCTTGAAGACGAATTCAAAGAAATGATTCGTGTTAAAGCTGAAGTGGAGCTGGTACCCAAGGGTCTCATAAAGGAAACCAAAGAACAGATTATCGACCTGAGAAAATTCGATTAAAGATTTCCCCTAAAGCTTTTCGTCCTCTTTACAAAAATCTTTTTTATTTTTGTTTTTTGACTGGAAGAAATATATTTTAAGAATTTTGTAAAGAGTTAATGGGCCGAAAATTTATGTTACGGCGGCACGAACAATTTGGTTTCTCATCTGATTTAACATTTACACTAAAATGGTGTTTTACATGGGCAAAACTGTTAGGGATCTTAGTCCCATTTTTGAGCCAAAATGTGTGGCTATGATTGGGGCCTCAAACAATCCTTCAAAGTATGGCTGGATTATACCAGCAAACATCCTGGCCAATGGGTATAAGGGTAGGTTGTATCTTATTAATCCCACCGAAGAGAAAATCTGGGGCTTGAAGGTTTACCGCAGCCTTAAAGATATACCGGAACAGGTGGACTTGGTCGTTATATCCAGACCCGCGGAAACAGTTCCCCAGCACATTGAGGAATGTGTGGAGAGCAATGTAAAATCTGCTATAGTTATTTCGGGGGGATTTAAGGAAACTGGAAAAGAAGGTGAGAAACGGGAGCAGGAAATTGTTAGAATTGCACGTGGGGGAGGAATGCTTCTCGTTGGCCCCAACAGTATGGGAATTTACAGCGCTTCAGTCAGCCTCTCAGCCCTTATGCCCCCCATCCTTCCCAAGGCGGGAGAGGTCTCCCTAATCTCTCAGAGTGGAAACATTGGAACTAACCTACTAGCCTTTGGCAGTGAGCAGGGAATAGGCTTCAGCAAGTTTGTAAGCAGCGGTAACGAAGCAGACATATCCTCTCTAGACTACCTAGAATATTTTGGTCAAGAGCCCAAATCAAAAGTTATACTCATGTACGTGGAAGGCGTGCGTGAGGGCCGAAAATTCGTAGACCTGGTGAAACGTGTTAAGGAGAAAAAACCGGTAATTGTTTATAAGGCTGCTGTTTCTAGGGCGGGTTCAAGCGCCGCCAAATCCCACTGTGGAGCATTAGCGGGTTCTACGAGGATATTTGAGGCCGCCATAAAGCAGTCCGGTGCAATAAGGTCCTCCACAATAAACGGGATGCTCGACCTAGCAGTGGGCTTCCTCTACCTACCACTGCCTAAGGGAAAAAGAGTGGGAATAGTTACCTGGGGTGGAGGATACGGAGTAGTTGCCTCAGACTCCTGCGAATTAGCTGGTTTAGAGGTTCCTCCCCTTCCCCCCGAAGCAGTCCAGAAAATAGATCAGCTGCTCCCCTCTTACTGGAGCAGAGGGAATCCAGTAGACCTAGTGGGGTATATTAATCGAGAGGTTCAACCCAAAGTCATAGAAGAAGTAGCGAAGCTGGACAACATCGACGCCATCATTGCCTCGGGTTTCATTTTGGGTAGAAGTATCGGTTCATCCATATTTAAACTCTTACACAGAGATAAGGAGAATTCGGATGAAACTTGGTCAGACAGAGCAGCCAAAAAGGTGGCAGAGGAAGTAAGAAACCTAATAGACAGGTACCATAAACCCATTGTAGCAGTTACCCTCACGACAGACCCCGGAACTTTAAAAAAGGTTCTAGAATGTGGGGTGCCCGCCTACTCTACACTGGAAACAGCGGCAGAAGTTTTAGCAAAAATGTATGAATACCAAAAGAACCTAGAAAAAGAGAAGAAAAACAAGCAGGAGTAACATTCACACCATTATGTTGCTCGAAAACTCGAAATAAACCATCACAGATGTGATTCTCTTTTTCTTGGGAAATAACTTGGAAAAGGCTGCATGAATTTATCGTAAACTACATTTCTTTTAGGAAATTTTCTTTTTCAGGGAACATTTCAGAATTGGACAGATAGAACATTCAGGTAATTTTACCTTTGCCAGCTGGGCTCCCTTAATTTCTTCAACTATCCTTATAGCTTCTCCAACCGATTTTTCATCACCTTTTATGACAAGAGTTACTGCCCCCTCCGCTCCCATAATTCCGCCCGCACTAATAGGTATAGCCGTAGCTCCACTTAGAATTTTAATCGCCTCAACTTCAGTAATAACAGTCCCGTCTATGGGAAACAGTCCAACAGGGAGCCCCATAGAATAATCCATCCTCTCTATTCCCGCCTCTCTTGAAGCCTCCCTAACTGGGATAGGTATCAGCTTCTCCAATCCAATGGGAAGAATAATGTGGGTACCTCTAGCCCTGCATACCATGTAAGCCACCCCAACGGTGCCACCTGCCCTGCTACCGATAAGTACTCCTACATTTCCTTGGGGGTCTAGTGCATTGCCAGTTTTTATGTAAACATCCTCAGGTCCTATTTCACTGAGCGCTTTTTTGTAGGTTACCTTGTTTAGCACCTCGCCATTTTTTAACACCCAAGGCATAAAAAGTTCTGGGGCATATATTCCCTCCGCTAAGTTGAAATCTTCGATAGCCTCTAGGGCAAAGCATGTGCCTCGAGGAGTAATCACCCCACAAGCTATACCTCGGGTCTTCTTCCCTAACTCTTCCATAATGAAGCTTGTAGTTGTACTGGGGTGGATGATGATAGTCCCATTAATTAAAGCCTTTTGAACAACATCCAGTTTCACTATCGCCTTAGCAATGAGCTTCTTCGACTCGGTAGGTGTAAGAGAAACTTGAGCTCTCATAATTTTTATCTTATTTACTTTTTAATATAAATTCCTATGGATTGGCACTCTCCTCGACTCTAAGTCGGTGAATTCTTGCAAAAAGACAAATTATTAATGCTTGGAGGCACACCTACTTGGCATTCCCCCTTTTCACTGATTATAGGCTATATGCAAAGGGGCTGTGCCAGTAGGCCTGCCAGGCGATTTCTTTCAGTAGTCTTTCTCCTTGAGCAAGCCCTATATTTTTGCTTGAATCTTCTTTTCCCGCTTTTTGTTCTGGAGCCTAGTTTTTTTCAATCTTTGGACACCCGAGACCACATCAAAAATTTTATGTACATTGCATTATATTTAAGACCATTAACAATTCATTACAGAGTTTGAAACTCTGGGCTTGTCAAATTTTTGGTAAGCAGCAAAAAAAAGGAGACGATACATTATGGATGAATACATTCAAGTATTTACGACTACGGAGAAAAGGGAGCAGGCTGAGAAGATAGCTAGGGCGTTGGTGGAAAAGAGACTTGCTGGCTGTGTCCAGATAGTTGGACCAGTAGTAAGCACTTACTGGTGGAAGGGCAAGGTGGAGATCGCAGAAGAGTGGCTATGCTTCATTAAGAGTGAAAAATCCTTGTTTAACGAGCTTGAAAAGGCAATTAAAGAAGTACATCCATACGAGACACCAGAAATAATAGCTATCCCCATTGTCGAAGGTAGTAAAAACTATCTGGAATGGCTGAAAAGGGAACTTAAACTAGAGTAGAAACTTAGGCTCTTTATAAGATTAATATCCATGTACAGGGATGCTTGGGCTTTTAGGTTTTCTTTGGGGTTAGCTCCCTTCCTCTAGTATCTTAATTTTTCCACTCTTGGTTACTATTCCCACCTTGCGGGCTGGATTTCCCGCCCAGAACTGGTTTGGTGGAATGCGTGTTTTGCTGGCTACTGTGGATAGGGGGGCGACTACACTGTTGTCTCCAATTTCTACTCCTGGAAGTATTACCGAGTAAATTCCTAGGGTTACGTTTCTCCCTATTTTGACTTTTCCTATTATGAGTCTTCCACCCACGAATGCGTGGCTGGTGACTAGTGATCCTGCGCCAGCTATGGTTCCGTCGCCGAACTCTACTAGGTAGGGGTCGGTGACAATATTGGCCTGGGTTCCGTACCCCATTTTTGCTCCAAGTATTCTTAAGGGGTACACTCCCAGTGCGGGCATACCGAAGGGCTTCGTTCCAAAATAGTTAAGGGCCAGCCTAGTAACCACTCCGTTAATTAGCCAGTTTCGGACATTCTCATTTTTCATATCCATCTCGTATTCCCCTTCTTGCACTGGTCTAATTGATACTCTTGCCAGAAGCATCAGAACCCAGTTGAAAACCCATTTGGCTATGACCACGTAGACTGGAGCCAGGGAAACTATCAAGTACCAGGGAACATCTACCGGGGCCACTTCTAGAAGGAAATAGCTTATGGCAATGATGGGGAGAATAGAAATTATGGATGCGATGGACAAGTATGAAAATAGTCGTTCAAAAAGTTTGGGAGCGTTACGTTCGTACTTCATTTTAAGTTCTTCCAAAACCTTATCTTCCATAATCACACACTCCATCAAACTGAATCATTTCATCTCATACCTAATTCGAAGCCACTAACCTTAAAGCTTCTTTGGAAAACTATCTTTTGCGCCCTTTTTTATGTGTTAAATTGTTTGCCCCCTTTTTGGAATTTTGGGTGAAAAATTTAAAAATTTGAGGTATTTAGTCAAAGTGGGGATTTGAGAATGGCGGAAACGCTGGGTAGAATAGCGAAACCTTCAGTGGACAAATTTAAGGGAGAGAGAAAACTATACTGCGTCCCCCTACTAATAAACATTAAAGACGCACCCCAACAATACCAGGAAAAATATAATCTCTACTGGGACCAGGTCGCCGAACATATAAACGGACTGGAAAAAGCGGGCAAGGTCAGCAAAATATACCATGAAGGTATTTTTTCTTCAGGAGAAGAAGGACTAGAGGCTATTAGGCAGTTTAATGAGAAAAGCTATCAGCTCGTCAAATCTAAGTATGAGCAGGGAGCCGAAATCCAAGCGCTTGAAGATAGAGACCTTTTCGACGAGTATACGGATTGGCTTATGGCTTTATCAGTGGTTGGGAGAAGCAAAAAGGTAGCGGACAAAGTCCTCGAATATTACCGGGATGTCAGCGACAGGAGAGATGAACATATCGTAAAAAAGATAAACGAAACCCTAAAGGAAGGAGAAGCCGGCATGTTAATCATGAGCGACGAATACAGAATGCACATCCAACCACAACTATCAACCGACATACAGGTTTTCCTTGTAAGACCCCCAGCTCTAAACGACATCCAACAACTAATCAGAGAAATGGTGAAGAACAAATTACAAAACCTTGGCGAGAAAGCCCCCGACTTCAAGTCGTGGGGATGAATCGCCAAAAAGTTTATTTGAAAGTAGGGTATATAAATAGTTGTTGGTAGCTGAAGGGTTTGGCTT
>Ga0185342_1000831_pt1 | contig 14312 bp, 10 predicted proteins | sample ConPoolayeEmetaG_FD_128045 | JGI IMG/M metagenome (GOLD analysis project Ga0185342, IMG submission 128045) | Hot spring microbial mat communities from California, USA to study Microbial Dark Matter (Phase II) - Cone Pool mat layer E metaG... ...
ATTAATAACACTATTAATTAGGTATACTTTTAAATATGTTCTTATATAATATAATCTACTATCATGTAATATAATTTATAGATTTTTCTAATTTTATATAAAATTTTAAATGTTTATATTGCATAATTAAATTTTTTATATTGCATAATATACAATATATATAAATATTATGCAATATTAAATAAAAATAATTTGCACTTTATTTTTAGCTACAGCAATTAAGATTTATCTTAATATATATCTTAATAAATATACCAATACACATATATATGTGATTAACATGCTTTATTAAAAGACATGACTTTTACTAAAAAAACTTTTAAAGGCAAGTAAGAAATTTATTATTGTTATTATGACTATTTGGTTTTAGAGCTTTTTTCCATCTTTTTTATAAAATCTCGTAGTCTTAAATCAATTCTGTAGTTTATAGAATTTTTTTCAAAAGTCCCGTCGGGTTTTAGTTTTCCAGCTTTAACTCCAGTTAAAATTTCAATACCTTCATCAACAGTTTTAACTGCATATATATGGAATTTTTTTTGCTTTACAGCTTCAACTACTTCATCTTTTAACATTAAATTTTTAATATTGGCCTCAGGTATAATTACTCCCTGCTCTCCAGTAAAACCTTTTATTTTACATATTTCAAAAAAACCTTCTATTTTCTCATTAACTCCACCAATTGCCTGAATTTGTCCCTTTTGATTTACTGAACCAGTTACAGCAAAGTTCTGCTTTATAGGTATGTCAGAAAGAGCAGATAAAAGCGCATAAAGTTCAGCACTAGAAGCACTATCTCCTTCGACGCCACTATAACTTTGTTCAAAAACAATTCTAGCTGATAAATTTAGTGGTTTGTCTTTTGAAAATTTCTCAGTTAAATAACCTCCAAGAATTAAAACTCCTTTTGTATGAATTGGGCCCCCAAGCTTTGTCTCTCTTTCTATATCAATAATTCCATCTTTTCCAATACCAATTGTAACTGTAACCCTTGATGGTCTTCCAAAAGAATAATCACCAAGGTCGATTACTGAAAGTCCGTTAACTTGACCAATTTTTTCGCCTTCAATATCTATAAGAATTGTTCCATTTGCAATTAATTCTCTTATCTTCTCTGCAAGAAGGTTTGATCTATATACTTTTTCATCAAGTGCTTTAAGTACATGAGATTGTTTTATATATTTTGACTTTTCAAGTTGAGCATAATAATTTGCTTCAAAAATTAAGTCAGAAATAGCTGAAAACTTTGTTGTCAGTTTATTTTTATTTTCTGCAAGTCGAGATCCGTAATCAATTATTTTTGCAACAGCCTCAGCATCGATATGCTTTAAATTTTCCTTTTTGCATAACATACATATAAAAGAAGCATATTTCTTTATATTTTCACTTGTTTTATCCATCTCAATATCAAAATCTGCTTTTATTTTAAAAAGTTTTTTAAAGTCTTCATCTAATGAATGGAGCAGGTAATAATAAATTGGATTTCCAATTAAAACTATTTTAATATTTAATGGAATTGGTTCCGGCTTTAATCCTTTTGTTGTTATAAACCCAAGTTTTTCGCCAGCTTCTTCAATTGTTATTTTCTTATCCAGTAGTGCCATTTTTAAGCTGTCCCATGAAAAAAAGTTTTTTAATAATTCCTCAACAGGCATTACTAAAAAACCACCATTAGCATTATGAAGAGAACCGCCTCTTATCATAGTAAAATCAGTAGTTAATACTCCGAATTGCGCTTCTTTCTCAATTCTTCCAAAAAGATTTTGATAAGTTGGATTTTTTTCTATAATAACAGGAGCACCTTTTAAGCTAGAATTATCAACAATTAAATTAACTTCATATTTTTTAAAAGGAACATCTTTCATCCATGGAAATAATTGCGCAGAAGAAAAATCCTGACTTTGGCCTGATATAAAAATATCAACATTTTTTAAAATATCATCCTTTACATCTTCTATAAATTCTAAAACCTCATCAATTTTTTTATATTTATCCTTAATATCATTTACTGATTTTTCAATAGTATATAAAGCAACATCGTGATTTAATTTCTTTAATTCTTCATTTAATATTTTATCTAGATCTCTTACTTCTTCCATTGTAATTTTTAAATCATCATTTACTTTTTCCCTTTTTTGTCTAATTTCTTCAATTTTTTCCTGTGGCAGTGATAAAAATTCCTGGTCACTTAATATCTTTCCATCAATTAAAGGAACAATGAAGACCCCAATTTGAGTTGACTTTAAAACAAACCCGCTCTCTGCTGCTCTTCTGTTTAAATCTGATAAAAGTTTCTCTTTTTTAGACTCAATATTTTTTATAATAGAATCACGCTTTTCAACATAATCTTTACTTTCAAAAGTTTTTGGCAGTAAAACTCTAATAGATGAAATAAAATTTTTCATATCTTCTTGGAAACACTTACCTTTACCTGCAGGTAATTTTATTGCATTTGGCTGATAGGAATCTTTAAAGTTATTTACATAACACCAGTCATAAGGTGTTGGCTTAGTTTTTGCAATATCTTGAACAAATTCTTTAACTGAAGTTGTCCTTCCTGTTCCTGAGTATCCTGATACATAAATGTTAAATCCGTTATTTTCTATATTTAAACCAAATTTTAAAGATTTAACAGCTCTGTCCTGTCCTATAATTCCTTCAAGGGGTTCTAATTCTTCTGTAGTTTTACAATTTAAATTTTTACTATTAAAACTATCTTTTAATTGCTTATAAGATATAGGCGAAAGCATTATTTCCTCATTTTATAACTTTTTACTAGTATATATAAAAAACATCTTTTAAATAGCACAATTAAATAAACTAGTTAAATACCAACTAAATAAACTATTTAGACATAATTAATTTTAAAAAAATTTTTAAAAAATTATTTTGTTTAAAAACAAATTTAAATCTCTAGTTACTTAAATTTCTAATTCCATACCATCAAAAGCAATTAATACTTTAAGTTTATTTTCTGCAATATTTAAAATTTTTTTAAACAATTCTTCTTCATTTCCAGAAACAATTTGCTTTCCACAATGAGTTATTATTAACTGCTTAACATTATATTTTTTGCACCAGTTAATTATTGTCTTAATCATAGCATGACCAAAAAGTTTACCATCTCTATTTCTTACTAAATTTATATCAAAGCTTGAACCATCAGCTATAAGCACGTCAATATTGGAAAAAACTACATCTTTAGGCTGAGCAGTATCTAAAATATCTGGTGCATATAAAACTTGCTTTTCTAATCCTTTTATTTTAAAACATACAGCAGGACATCTAAGAGAATGTATAACATCAAAAGCTGCAATTTCAAAATGTTTAATTTTAAATTTAACCTGCGCTTCAATTATTCTAAAATTTAAAGGTTTGTTGTTGCTGTAATTCAATGTATCAAAAGTTAAATAAACAGGAACGGTAATAAAATTATCTTTTATTGTTGTCCAAAGATAATGATCTGGGTGAGCATGAGTAATTAAAATAGCATCAAATGAGTTTATTTGACTGTATAATTTCTCTGAATGCTTAACGCCAATATCTATTAAAATACTGCAATTACTTTCTTCAAGGATTAAAGAAGAATGGTATTTATGTTTTTCGTTTTCTTCTTCAATTTCTCCACGAGTACCTGCAAAAATTAATTTCATTATCTCTTATTGTATTATTTTTTTATTTAATTATATCATTTAATGCTATTTTGTGGGTATAATTTTTTAATATTTTGAAGAATTTTTGTTATGTTTATTTAGGTGATACATTTTTATTTATGAATTTTATCTATGAATTTATCTTTTTCTTTTTCCCATTCCACATCATAGAGTTTTTTTACATTCTGGGCATAATTATCCAGCTCTTTATCTATTTCAAATAATACTCGTTCTGAGTTTCCATCAGTTGAATATATATTACAATTTTTAAACAGTTCCCTTGATACACTTGGATTATCAATTATCATGCAAGGAAGATACAAATTTTCATTATAAGGCTGCCTTTTTCTAATTTCCTTAAAATAATTGCAGTTTAATGCATCTTTCAATGAGATATTTTTAATATTAACTTCAGCAAAATGTGAAAAAATACAAGGCTCTACATCTCCTTTATGATTTATATGGATATATCTGCTAGCAGCTATACATCCACCAACAAATGGAGCATCACCCCAAAAATCAATTACAAATAAAGGAAGTTTTTTCCTAATATCAACAACTTTATCTTTCAAATACAACCTTTGCTGAGGAGTCGGCATTAAAGAAATGTCAAAATCTTTCCCAACCGGCATGTATAAAAAATACCATCCGATAATTGCCCCCATTTCAGCCATCATATAGAAGAAATCATCATCTGTTACAGTTTCTAAATTATTTCTTGTAACTGTTATCGAATAGCCAAAGGGAAGGTTTTTGTTTTTTAACATCTCCATCACATTTAACACTATTTTATAAACATCATTTCCTCTCCTATTGTTGGTATCTTGTTCTGTTCCCTCTATACTTAATATTGGCAACACATTTCCAAGCTCTGCAATCTGGTTAACAATTTCGCTATTTATTAAAGTACCATTTGTAAAAACCAAAAAGAAAACATCACTATGTTTTTTTAAAATATCTAAAAGCCCATCCCATATAAAAGGTTCACCACCTAAAAAAGTAAAAAAAGCTACCCCAAGTTCTTTTCCCTCATTAATTACTCTACTTACTAACTCAACATCAAGATCATCCTTTTTAGAATAATTATTAGCATAACAGCCGAAGCATTTTAAATTACACCTCATTGTAGGGCTGATTAAAATAACAGTTGGAACAGAAGAGCCATTCTTTTTAGCTTCATTTCTTTTTGACTGATTTAAAACTGCGCCGTTTATAAGCAAATTGTTAATTAGTTTATCCCTGAAATTTTTGTTTGAGTTAATTAAAATCTTTTTATAGAGGTTATAATAAGGACTCTTTTCTGAGAAATTTTTACTCATATTTTCAAAAAATGGTTTATCCTTCTGAGGTGAAATTATTTCAAGCAGTTTTATAATTTTTTTTATTCTTTCTTCAGAACTGTTTAAAATAAACTTAGATATTGCAGTTAAAATATTCTTTTTAGCTCTCTGATTAATTCTTTCTAAGTTATTCATAGTTTTATTCTATAATTAATTAATAAATTAATTAATTATAGAATAAACGTATAAAATTTTTAAACTAATGTCAATAAAACTTTAAAAAATATCTTATTTATTCTCTAAGTTTGGCTTTAAACTTCTTTTTTAAATTTTCTAATATTGTTTGTACTATTATTTCAACTTCTTCATCTTTTAATGTTCTGCTGTCATCTCTAAAAACAAGTCTGTAAGCCATACTTTTTTTAGAGGGCTCAATTTGCGGTCCTTTATAAATATCAAAAAGTCTAACTTCTTTTAATAAATTTTTGTCTGTACTTTTTATTTCTTGTTCTAAATCATTATGAGAAATATCATCATCTACAACTACTGCAACATCAATTTCAATAGGCGGGAATTGGGGTATTGGTTTAAAAACTTTTTGATGCTGTATAAAATTTAATAGTTCATCAATGTATAATTCCATGTAAAATACATCCTGACTTACATCTAAACTATCCATGATAAGCGGATTAATTTTACCCACAAAACCAAGTTTTGAATCTTTTGCCTTAATAGCAGCATTAATTGTTGGGTGGAAAAACCTATAACTTGATTTAAAAATTTCAATTAAATTATAATCAATACCTAATTTATCTATTAGATACTCAAAAATACCTTTTAAATCATAATAATCACAGTATTTTTCTAAAGCATTCCATGACTTTAAGTTCAGTCTTCCTGAAAGAAGAATTGACAATACATTTGATTCTAAAACAGATAAGTCACTACTATATTTATTGTAGTTTTTATATTCTTCATCGACAACAGCTTTATTATTTTTGTTATTGTTTTCTCTATATATTTTTGTAACTTCAAAGATTTTTATATCTTTTATTCCTTTATTTAAATTTAAAATTAGATTTTTAATCATTGAAGGAAGTGGTGTTGTTCTTAATAAATAAAAATCTTCATTTATAGGATTAATAATTTTTACAGGACTATTAAAATCATCTTCAAGATCCAGCTTTAGTTTTTTATGCCACTGCTCACTCAAAAACGAATAATTTATAACTTCATCCAAACCAATATCTGTTAAGATATTTTTAATATTTTTAATAATACTTTGAGTATAACTTCGTCCACCTTTTAATATAAAGGTAGCTGGGGGCTTGGATTGAAAATTTTCAAAACCATGTATTCTTGCAATTTCTTCAATGATATCTATTTCTCTTTCAAGGTCTTCATATCTTACAGATGGAACTTCAGCTAAAATAATTTCATTTTTCAAATCAATAAAGTTATTTTTTATACCAAGTGCTGTAAGAGTTTCAGAGATTTCAGATGGACTTATAGCTTTTCCCAAAATATTTGCAACATTAACCAAACTTACTTTTATTTGTCGTGTTCGTTTTGTTTTTTTATAATTATCATAAATTCCTTTTTTAAAGTTTACCTGAGTAATATCTGAAAGTAGCCTTTCAAACTTTTTTATTGCAGTTATGGTCATTTCAGGGTCTAATTTTTTTTCAAATCTATTTGATGCTTCTGTTCTAAAACCAAGTTCTTTAGAAGTTTTTAGTATACTTGGGCCAAAAAAATTCGCTGATTCCAAGATAACATTTTTAGTATTTTCATTAATTTCAGTTTCTTTTCCACCAATAATGCCAGCTATTGCAATTGGTCTTTTTTCATCAGCAATAACAAGCATATTCTCGTTTAATTTTCTTATGTTGTTATCAATACATAAAATGTCTTCATCTTTTAATGCATTCCTTACAATAATTTTATTTGAATACAAAAGGTCTTTATCAAAGGCATGAAGAGGCTGGCCTATTTCATGCATAACATAATTAGTAATATCAACAATTAGATTAACAGGTCTATAATCACAAAGAATTAGCCTGTTTTTAAGCCATAATGGTGTTTCTTTATATGGTATATTAGAAAATATCTTAGCAGAATATCTTGGGCATAAATTAAAATCCCTTATATCAATAGTCAAATCAGAATTAATATTAATTTCATCTAAACATTCAAAATCTGGATAAATAAACTTGACTTTTTTTATAACACCTATTTCACGAGCTATTCCTGCAATACTTAAACAATCTGGTCTGTTTGGTGTAATTTCAAGTTCATAAACAATATCATCTAATCCTACCTGAGAAGCAAAACTTTCACCTAATTTAAAAGAGTTATCTAAAATCATTATGCCTTCAGACTCTGTACTTAATCCAAGTTCGCTCTCAGAACACATCATTCCTTCAGATAATACCCCTCTTAGTTGCGTCTTTCTAATTTTTAAGCCTTGTGCAGTAACAGCACCTTCTAGGGCTAAAACAACCTTATCATTCTTTTTAAAATTTTTTGCACCACATACAATGTTTAAAACATTGTTATTAATATCAACTTTGCAAACAGAAAGTTTATCTGCATCTGGGTGCTGGCTAAAATCCACTATTTTACCTACAACCATGTTTTTATATTTACTGCCAACATCTTCTATCTTTTTAACTTCTGTTCCACTCATTGTTAAAAGATGGGCAATTTCTTCAGGGTCAATTTTTTTACCTTGAAAATCTAAAAATTCTTTTAGCCAATTTAAAGTTACTTTCAATTACTCTATACCTCTCAAAAATCTTAAATCTATAAACTATAAAAATACTAAGTCTTTTATAAAATCCTTAACCTTTTACAAAAAATAAATCTTTTAAAATCTTAAAATTGTTTTATAAACCTTAAATCATTTTCATAAAACAGCCTTATATCATTAATTCCATACTTTAACATACAAATTCTTTCAATCCCCATTCCAAATGCAAATCCACTAACTAAATTTTCATCATACCCAACATATTTATATAAATTTGGGTCAACCATACCAGCTCCTAAAATTTCAAGCCATCCTGACCATCCACAAGTTCTGCATCCCTTTGTATTACAAATGTTACATGATACATCAACTTCAGCACTTGGCTCAGTAAAAGGAAAATAGTGTGGCCTAAACCTTACTTTCCTGTCTTTACCAAAAACTTCATGAATAAAAGTTTCGAGAGTCCATTTTAAATTACAAAAATTAATCCCCTTATCTACAACTAAGCCTTCTATTTGAGTAAACATCGGTATATGAGAAATATCATAATCTCTTCTATATACTTTACCTGGACTTATTATATAAATTGGTGGTTTATGCTTTTCCATATATCTTATTTGAACAGGAGAAGTTTGTGTTCTAAGCAGTAAATTTTTAGAAATAAAAAAAGTATCATGTAAAGATCTGGCAGGATGATCAGCTGGAGTATTTAAAGCCTCAAAATTGTAATATTCAGATTCAACTTCAGGCCCTTCAGCAATTGTAAAGCCCATTTCAATAAAAATGTTTTCAATTTCTTCAATAACTTGGCTTATTATATGCTTCTTGCCGGGTATAATTTTAGTACCAGGAAGTGTTAAATCAATTTTTTCTTTTGACAGCTCGGCTTCAAACTGAATATTTTTAAAATATTTTTCTTTTTCATCAATAATATTTTCAATTTGCTTTTTAGCACTATTTACTTCTTTACCTATTAGTGGTCTTAAATCCGGAGAAAAATTTTTTATATTGCTCAAAGTAGTTACAATAAAACTTTTTGCACCAATATATTTTGTTTTAATAGTATAAAGATCTTCAAGGCCTCTTGCCTTCTCTATTTCTGAAAAAAAACTGCTTAAACTTCTCGTAATTTTATCTTTAATTTCGTCAATAATAGGATTTTCCATTTTAATTTTCCTCAAAGATTTTTAATCTTTTTAAGCTGTCACTTGACTTTTAGCAATCTCTACCAACTTTGAAAAAGCTTTAGGATCATTTATTGCAATATCTGATAAAATTTTTCTGTTTATATCTACCTTTGCAAGCTTAAGACCATTAATAAACTCATTATAAGATAACCCATTAAGCCTAGCTGCAGCATTTATTCTAGTAATCCACAAGCTTCTAAAAGTTCTCTTTTTATTTTTTCTGTCACGATAAGAATAACTTAATGATTTTAAAAGCTCTTCTTTTGCAAGTCTATAACTCCTGCTGTGGGAGCCGTAGTAGCCTTTTGTAGCCTTTAAAATCTTGCTGTGTTTTTTTCTTTTTATAACTCCTCTTTTTATCCTAGTCAATTAAATCACCTCTTTCTATATTCCCAGCTGTCTTCTTACTCTTGGATAATCAGCTTGGGATACTTCAATTTCTCTACCAAGATTTCTTTTTCTTTTTGAATTTTTTTTAGTTAAAATATGGCTCTTGTAAGCCTTAACCCGCATTATTTTTCCAGAGCCAGTTAGCTTAAATCTTTTAGCAGCTCCCTTATGTGTTTTTATCTTTGGCATAGCAATAACCTTCCTTTTTAAAATTTTTTAAAACTTTATAATAAAAATAATAAAAAATAAACAATTACAAAAACCTAAAAAATTATGCTGGTTTTATGCTGGTTCTAAAACCATCACTATATTATACCCTTCTAGCTTAGGGTGCTGTTCAACAGAACATTTATCTTGTAAATCTGTAATTATTCCCTCCATTATATTCATCCCTAAACTTGAATGCATAATTTCTCTACCTTTAAAGGTCATTGAAATCTTTACTTTATAACCTTTTTCAAGAAATTTTTCAATTTGTCTTTTCTTAATGTTTAAGTCATTTTTGTCTATTTTTGGCCTTAATTTTACTTCTTTTATAACAATTTGTGTTTGCTTCTTTTTCCTCTCTTTTTCAGAGATTTCCATTTTATATTTATATTTTCCATAATCCATAATTTTACATACAGGCGGAGATGAATTTGGCGATACTTCAACTAAATCCAAATCTTTTTCATATGCTAATTTTAGTGCTTCTGCTATAGGTAGTATTCCTATTTGTGAACCATCTTCATCAATAACTCTAACTTTTGGTATTCTTATTTGTTCATTTACTCTAACGTTTCTAATAGTTAATTAACACCTCCAATATGTTAATAATAATATTTTTTATAAAAAAAATAGGTAGAAATCATCTACCTATTAACTCCTTAAGATAGTTTGTTCAAATATTTATTTAGACATAAACTAGCTTATTAACTTAAATTAAATTAAATTAATAAGCATAAGCTTATAAAAAAATATAATATTTGTAAATATTATATTTTAATATATTTGAACAAACTACTAACCAGATTAGCTAAATTAGAACCAATTGCTCTGTTTAAGAATATATTATTCTATTATTATATTTATTATATTTTAAAATTAGAACAACTATAATTTACTATTCAATGTTCTACTTGCTATCTGGTGAGAAATAAATGATTTCTATTTCTACTTTTAATATTTACTTTTATTACTTAATTTTTAACTAATAATTTAAATATTTATTTAAGTTTAAATATTTATTTAAATATTTAACTATTTAGCTTGCCTCTTCCTGCTCTTCTTTTGGAACGTATTCTTCCTGCCAAACTTTATCTGCAATCCTTCCATAGGCGCAAGAATACTCATCAAGCTGCTTTGCCAAATCAGTAATAATTGTTTCAGCTCCTGGGTGCGTTGGATATGCGCCAGTTTCAGCAACTATTTCTCTTAAAACATGAGGGTTATCTATAATACTGCATGGTCTTAAGTGATTTTCCGTATAAGGCTGTCTTTTTCTAAAAGCCATAAAAAATGGACTTGTTAAAACTTCTGCCAAACTTTTTTCTTTTATGTTATCTGCTGCAAAATGAACAAAAACACATGGTTCAACATCACCATTTACGTTAATATGGAGATAATTTTTACCACCTGCCATGCATCCATTTACCAAATTACCATCATTCCAAAAATCTGCAACAATTATATTTTTAGTTTTTCTTATTTCTAAAATCCTTTTTCTTCTATAATCTCTCTGCTCAGGAGTAGGCATTAGGTCAAGATTTGGTTCTCTACCAATTGGAATATAGTTAAAATACCAACCAATAAAACATCCCTTTTCTATAAAGAAATCTACAAATTCATCACTAACAACTAGTTCATTGTTATGTCTTGTTGCTGTAACCGAGTATCCAAATAGAACACCATTTTCTCTTAAAGCATCCATTGCAGACATAATCCTCTGCCAGGTGCCCTCACCACGTCTTGCCATTGTTTCCTTTTCAAAACCTTCAACACTTATACAGGGTACAGCATTTCCAAGCTGTGCAAGTTTTTTAGCAACTTTATCATCAATCATTGTTCCATTTGTATAAATTTGGAAGAAAGAGTCGTTATGTCTTTCTAAAAAGTCATAAAAATGCTCCCAAACAAAAGGTTCTCCACCAGTAATTACAAAGAAGTACAAACCAATATCATTTGCTTCATCAATTATTCTATTACAAACTTCATATGGCAAATCATCTTTTTTAGAATACTGCCATGCATAACAGCCATAACATTTTAAATTACATTTCATGGTTGGGCTAATAACTAAATGATTTGGAGGTGTTATTCCATACTTTTCTGCAAAAGCTCTTCTTTTTGGCTGCCCCTGAATCATTGCATTGTTAATAAGATTTAACACAACTTTATTTCTAACTTCAGGAGCCATTTTTGCAGCTGCTTTTTTTAAATTTACAAGCAAGTTCTCTAAAAAATCTCTTTCTTCTTTTTTTCTTAACTTATATACCCGACCTTTTACAAGTGATAGCCACCTTTCATCAGAAATTTTTGGAAGAACTTTAACAACTCCCTTTATAGCTGCTGATGTTGTATATAATCTTACCTTCTCTTTGAGCGTCATAGCCAACTCCTCTCATAAATAAATTCTTTATAAATCAATTCTTAATAATTCTTTTTAATTATTAATTATTTATAATTGAAAAAAACTTATAAATGCTAAAAACAATTATAATAGATTATTATTAAAAATAAAGAGAAAAATTAAAAAACAATTTTTAATGTATTGTTAAACATTTCCGACTTTATAAACTAATAAAAATATTAGTAATTAGCAAAATTACTATTAGTAACTAGTACTATTAACTATTACTAACATTACTATTAGAAAAATTAATTAGTTTATGCTGAATAATTCATTACTTTGTAAAAAATTTGAATTAATTAAGCACAAAATTTTTTAAGTTTTTAAATTTTAATCAATTATTAAGCAAGAACTAATTAAATTTTTAAAAATAGCAAATTTAAGGTTTAATTTAAAGTCTAACTTAAGGCTTAATTTTTTTATTTTCTATTACATCTTGCAAAATATCTAAAAACTTATCAATAGTTATCTCTTTTAAGTCCTGAGTTTTACCTTTATTTTCAAAAGTAAAACTTAATTTTTTTCTAATTGTTATTGTATTGGTTTTAATTTCGTTTTCCCCGATAACAATCATATATGGTATTTTTTGCATCTCTGCCTGTCTGATTTTTTTATTTAATGATTCAATTCTATTATCAATTTCTACCCTGTAATTTTTTTCTTTTAATTTATTATATATATCAAAGGCATATGCGTAATATTTATCTGAAATTGGTAAAATTATTACCTGAACAGGCGACAGCCATGGCGGTAAGTTACCACTGTAGTGCTCAATTAAAATACCAATAAAACGTTCAATACTGCCAAGTACAACCCTATGAATCATTACAGGCTTATGCTTTTCATTATCTTGGCCTGTATATTCAAGGTCAAATTTTTGAGGCATTGAAAAATCAAGCTGTATAGTCGCACACTGCCATGTTCTGTCCAAGCAGTCTTTTATATGAAAATCAATTTTTGGCCCATAAAAAGCACCCTCACCTTCATTAATTTTATAGCTTAAATTCTTAGTTTCAATTACACTTTTTAAAGTATCCTCTGCTTTATCCCATACATCATCAGAACCAATTCTTTTTAAAGGCCGTGTAGAAAGCTCTACATGATAATCATTAAAGCCAAAAACTTTATACATTCTATCTATCAATTCCATTATTTTTATTATTTCATTTTCAAGCTGTGATTCTAAGCAAAAAATATGAGCATCATCTTGAGTAAAACTTCTAACACGAAATAAACCATGCAGTACACCTGATTTTTCATGTCTATGTACTAGCCCAAGTTCCGCAAACCTTAAAGGAAAATCCCTGTATGAACGTTGTTTAGATTTATATATCAGTATTGCTCCAACACAATTCATTGGTTTTATTGCATAGTCATTTTCATCAATTTTTACAAAATACATATTTTCTTTATAATTATCCCAGTGACCAGAAATTTTCCAAAGCTCATTGCTTAAAATAATTGGAGTTTTTATTTCATTATAACCTTCTTTTTCATGTTCGCTTCGCCAATATTTTAAAATTTCATTTTGGAGTATCATGCCCTTTGGGTGAAAGAATGGAAAACCAGGTGCTTCATCATTAAACGTAAAAAGTTCAAGATTTTTACCTAAGACTCTGTGATCACTCCTTTTTGCAAGTTCTAATTTTTCAAGATAATCTTTTAAATCTTCTTTTGAATAAAAAGCAGTACCATAAATTCTAGTAAGCATTTTATTTTTTTCATTGCCTCTCCAGTAAGCACCAGCAATATTTAATAATTTAAAAGCCTTAATTTGACTTGTCGATTCTATATGCGGTCCAGCGCATAAATCAGTAAAGTCTCCGGTTTTATAAATACTAACATAATCATCATCTATTTCATTAATTAACTCAATCTTATATGGATTATCTTTGAAAAGTTCAAGTGCCTCTTTTTTTGAGATTCTGTTCTGTTCAAACTTAAAGTTCTTATTTATGATACTTTTCATTTCTTTTTCAATTAATACTAAATCATCAGGGGTTATTGCTTTATCTAAATCAAAATCATAATAAAATCCATTTTTTATAGAAGGACCAATTGCAAATTTTACTTGGGGATATAACTTCTTAATTGCAGAAGCCATAACATGTGAAGTACTGTGATTTAAAATATCAAGATTTTTATCATTTGAATTATTATTTAAATTATTATTTGAATTATTAATTAAATTACTAACCGAACTATTAGTTGAATTACTATCATTTAGTTTATTAAATTCCAAATTATTAAGTTCCTTATCTAAATTTTTATAATCAATTGTTATTTAATTGTTATTATAATTATTTATAATTATTTTTTATTGGTTATTTATTATTTAAACTTATTAAAAATTTTAATAAAATGTAACTTATTAAATAAAGGCAAATATTAAATTAATAAAAGATATAAATTAATAAAAAATAACAATTAAATATACATAAATAC
>Ga0185342_1000832_pt1 | contig 14312 bp, 16 predicted proteins | sample ConPoolayeEmetaG_FD_128045 | JGI IMG/M metagenome (GOLD analysis project Ga0185342, IMG submission 128045) | Hot spring microbial mat communities from California, USA to study Microbial Dark Matter (Phase II) - Cone Pool mat layer E metaG... ...
GGCACCTAACCCTTTTAGGTGCTGTGCCATTATTTGGAAAGCGGTAGGTCATGGGTTCAACGAACCTTTCTTCGGGTTGCCAAGAAAGGTTTCATCCAAAGAAGGTTTGAAAATCCCATCTGGGGCTATTCATCCTCGTATATATCTCTGCTGAAAACCCGTTTAGCAAGAGATTTGTACATAATCATTCGAAATTGATTAGAATTAATTTCCCTGGTTCCGCTGACAAATTCCGTATCTATATATTTTTTGAATATCTCAATGTACGCGTCAATTCTTTGTGATGCGTCTCCATCCCGAATGTTTGCAAGAATACGCGCACCTTCATAATATTTGAATACTTTTTCTAAATAATCAACCATCTCAACAATTAGCCCCCAATCCACTAAGGTTTCTAGCGCATCCATAATCTTTGGGTTAGGCATCCATACTTTCTTCCTTATTTGATAAATATCATCGCCATATCCCTCCCATACATCATTATACTCCTCAACGAGCGGTAGCTCATTTTTCAAAATCCCTGGAACTTCCCCCAGCTTTTTTGCTTCTGAACGTAGGTAGGCGATGATTTTTGCATATTTTTCACGGTTTCTTTCTTCTAAGCGGTCTGCAGTATTTTTAGCGCGTGCGATTGCGTCGTTGATACTCTGACTTTTATACCCATGCCTGGCCAAGCCTCTTATAGCTTTCATGTTTGTTGTTTTGTAAAAAAAGGTTTTTAACCTTTTTTATAACAAACGACCACGGTGCGTAAGCCTACTGCTTTGGCTGTAGGAAAGCACCGTGGCGAGAAATATACGTAGAAATTAATCTATGGCGGGCTTACCCTAAAGGCCTTAGATAAGCATCCACAAGCCACGACCTTTAGGCCGTGGTCGTTTGACAATCCCGCTTGATTTTTAAACAGTCTCTCGCAAGTTTATTCATGCATCCAGTAATTGTTTTTTCCTCAAAAAATGTTGCGAGTAAAAATATCGCCGAGCATTTGGCTGGGCTCGGGTTTGAAAAAAAAGGCGAAAACGAACGGCAATATAAAAAAATCCGCATGGTTGACAGCAAGGTTGATTCCATTCTAGATGTTCCGACCGATTTTGAAGAAGACTACATAATAGTTCTGAGCACGCACAAAAGCGAGATGTCCCTTCCAACCCTAACCGTCCATACTCCCGGGAACTGGGATTCTGCAGATTTCGGCGGGGAGCCAAGAACCCTGAACACCACCTACGCCAGCAAGATGCTCCAGATTTTAAAGGGCCTGAAAAAGCATGGCTCTGAGTTGGAAAAAAACGGATGGCAGATTTCCTACGAGGTTGACCACCACGGCCCGACATGCAAAAAGCCGATAATGTTCGTTGAGATAGGAAGCGCTGAAAAAGAATGGGAAAATGAGGGGGCGGGCATGACCGTTGCGAAGGCGGTTTTTGATGCGATAAACAAAAATCAAGAGGAGGAATTCTGTTATCTCGGGGTTGGAGGGGGCCACTATGCGCCAAAATTCACAAAGCTCGCCCTTGAAAAAAACATGGCGTTCGGCCATATGCTTCCCAAATACCGCGCGGATAGTATCGCTGAGGATACTTTCAAACAGGCGCTGGAAAAGAACGTTGAAAAGTTGAAAGCGCTCGTCCTAGATTGGAAGGGCCTTAATAAAGAGCAGAGAGACAAAATATTATCCCTTGCGGAAAAATTCTCTGTCGCTGTTATTAGGGAGTAGGCTAAACATAATGAAAATGTTTTAATACTTCTTTCATAAAAAACAACGGTGAAAAAATGAGAAACTTTGCGGTCGCAGTTGTGTTGTTTATTCTTTTCTCCGGCTGCATCCAGCAGAGCGGAAACGTTTACATGACTTATACTATTGATGAGTGTAGCAAGGAAGAGCCAACCGGGGCAACTGTTGAAAAAGCCGGCGATGTTTTTTATATAAAACAGGTTGAGAGCTATGTCTGTTGCGCGAACATTACGCTTACCATGAACGCAAGCGCGAAAACAATAAGAATATACGAAGAAAACGTTGGCGAAATGTGCAGGTGCTTATGCCCTTTCAAGGCAGAGATATACCTTTACAACGCAACCGGCTATGAGAATGTTGAAATATACGGAATAAAATTCAAAGATGTTTATGATTTTGAGCTGATGTACAACTATTCTTTAGTTGAGAAAGGTTCAGAGAACAAAACATGCAAAGACATGTGCGGAGATGGGATATGCCAGGAGATTGTCTGCATGGCAATAGGGTGTCCATGTCCGGAAACGCCGGAAACCTGCCCGCAGGATTGCGGGAAACCAGCAGAAGCAGAGTGCAAGCAAGACTCTGACTGCGTCCATGCTCCTTCCTGTTGCCATCAAGATTCTATGGAATGCATTCCAAAATCTAGAATAGAATACTACCCAAATTGCGAGGGGGTTGCATGCACGCTGGAATGCAGGCAATGTACCGAGTGCAGATGCAAAAATGGAAAGTGCGAAACTATTCCATTACCTATAGACGTTTGTTGTGGCTGACCCCCCAAACCTAAAAACACCCTCTACAATCTCTTCATAAGCTGATGGAGGTTCGAAAACCCAAGGGAGAATCCCCAATGTTTCTATAGCCAGCTCAATAGTTTTCTCGGATACATCGAGCCCGTATTTTTTTATTCTGTGCAAAATTAGAGGGACAAGGTCTGCTGGAACAAAATTTTTTCTAGCAACAGATCTTAAAAATCCCACTTTGCGCGTGCTTCCTTCAACTGTTGCGTGTGCCTGAAGAAAAACATTTTTCATAAAAGAAGATTCCGGTTTTTGAGCTTTTATCATGCAATATAGAAAACTTTCTGGGTAAAATAGTATGGATACCCTTCTTTCCTCTGGCTGAAAAAATTTGCAATAAGATCTTAGAACTACCATGAGGTCTATGTCTGATTTTTTATGGCTTTCAAAAGGCGCCCTCATTATACCCCCAAACAGTAGAACAAAAGATAGGTTTTCGCCCATGTCCTCTTTTAGTTTTGAAGAGTAATCAAGCGCAGTTAGGAGGTCCTCAAAAACATCTTTGTGCATCCACTTTGGAATGTTCGCCTTTTTGTCGCTCTTTAAATCTTTGATAAACCGCCGCATTTTTTGTTCGTATGTGTTAGCGAATGTCAGACGCACGAATTTATTTAAGAACTGAAGAATTTATATTCATTCCTTTTGAACCATGGCCTGTTCATGCCAAAATAACCAACATCCCAAGAATAAGACAGTAAATCCCGAACAACCAAAGTTTGTTTTGCTTTATCATCCCAACCAAAAATTTCATCGAGAAATATCCGACGATTGCGGAAACAAAAAAACCAACAAAAACAGAAATTAAATTTTGCTGAATAAATTCAAGGGATGCGCTTTCCATCCCCTCAAAAATACCGGCCCCTAGTATCGCAGGCAAAGAAATTAGAAAAGAAAATCGTGCAATTTTTGCTTTTTCATTCCCAAGAAGCATCCCCCCGGCCAGCGTGGAGCCGCTCCTTGAAATTCCCGGAGCAACCGCGAAGCCTTGAAAAACCCCCATCACGAATCCATCCAAAAAAGATGGTTTCTTGCTTTTTATCGTTCTTGTTCTCTCTCCGGCGAATAGAAGCGCAGCCGTGATGATAAGCGCAGCACCAACATATTTTATTTCGAAAAACATGCTCTCAAAAAAATCCTTAAATGCAAAACCGATTAGCGCGGTTGGAACCAACGCGACAACAACCATAAGGGAAAGTTTTACTCCGTAGTTGTCGAAGTTTCCTGTTTTTACCGCCTCAAACCAGCCGAAGAAAATCCCAGAAATTTCCTCTTTCAAAAAAACAACCGCGGCTAACGCGGTCCCGAAATGCAGGACTATATCAAACATTATCGGCACTTCTAAACCGAAAAAATTCTGCGCAATCGCAAGATGCCCGGAGGAGCTTACAGGAAGCCATTCTGTAATTCCCTGCAACATTCCTAAAACTACAGCGTAAAAAACATCCATTCATATCCCCATCGGATTATCCATCTTTCTCCCTTCAAGGAACTTCTCGGTGCATAGGATTTTTAATCCCCAAACACCAAAACCTATAAGGGCGGATGGGAAGACTTCATTTATGGTCTGTAGTATTTCGAACTGCGCCATAGCCAAACCATACCTCCTCCTCCACTCCTGCTCATACCCGGATGGGTTGTTTATGAACTCGGCAGAAAGCTCAGCGCATCTCAGCCCGTAAGCAAGCCCCCCACCGCTGAATGCCTTCACGTGCCCGGCAGCGTCCCCAACGAGCAGAACATTCCTCCCTCCTATTCTTGCCCCTGTTTTTTTTCTTGCCCTCAAAGGAATTATCGCGCTCTCTTCCAGCTTCGCTCTTATCCCAATATTTCTAGCAAATTTTTCAAATGCATGACGAACATTGTTTGGTAAAATCACTCCACAACCAACCTCCTGCACCCCTCCTTCATCAACAATCCAGGAAAAAAATCCCCGTGTGTATTCATTGAAGTATAGATGGACGCTTTGCTTCTCAACAACCTTCTCATCAATTTTGGCCGTTGCTGCTAGAGCGTATTTTTCAATTTCTGGAAAACCAAAATGCTCCGCAACAGTAGAATTCGCACCATCTGCGCCGATAATATTTTTTGATTTGTACTGCGAAATTCTTCTTATCCTCTCACCGAAATTTATTTTTGCCCCCTCCTGTTCGGCTTTTTCAGCAAGCAAAAAATCCATTTTTTTTCTGTCTATAATATACGCGCCCTCTCTATGTTTTATGTTTATTTCGTTTTTCCCAAAGTGCAGAACCGCATGGTTTATCCTGTTCTGAATTATTCTTTTTGTGCTGAGATATTTCGAAAGAAACCCGACCGTTTCCTTAGATACAAGGCCCGTGCATACTGTGCTGTTCCCCGCCCTCCTCCCCCGCTCAGAAACATGAACCTCATAACCTTTTTTTAAAGCAGAAATTGCAGCAACAGAGCCGGCACAACCCAGACCTACGATATGGGCATCCATTATATCACATCAGCAGAAAGCGATTAAAAACATTCGCAACAAAACCATTAAAAACATTAATTTCCAAGAATACTGCTATGTTATTCGAAATAATCGCATTCATTCTTGCAGTTCTACTTGTTGCAGCAGTATTCAAATTCATATACGAGTTCAGCCTTAAGAAGCTCATTCTTAACGCGATAGCCGGCCTTGTTTCCCTATTCATCCTAAATCTTTTCGGAATCGGAATTCCGATAAATGTGCTAACGGTATTCATAATCGCAATAACAGGCATGGTTGGGCTTGTGCTCATCCTTCTGTTCCACTTCCTCGGGATTGCGTTCTAGGATAAGTGAGAGGTATGGATTTAGGAAAAGGGCTCAGGGAAGCGCTGAAAAGGTTTGCCGGCAAATCCGTTATTGATGAGAAGGCAGTTAAATCCTTAATAAAAGAGTTGCAGAGAATTCTGATCGCGAGCGATGTTAATGTGAAGTTGGTTTTTGAATTAAGCAAAAGAATAGAAAAAAGGGCGCTTGAAAGCGAAAAATTAGAGGGGCTCACGCTGAGAGAGCATGTGCTCAAGGTTGTTTACGACGAGCTCGTTTCGTTTTTGGGGGAAGGATACGAGCCAAAACTTTCCCCGCATAAAATTCTGCTTGTTGGGCTGTACGGAAGCGGGAAAACAACAACCGCCGGAAAGATTGCATATTTTTACAAAAAGAAAGGTCTGCGGGTCGCGCTTGTTGGCGCGGATGTTGACAGGCCGGCCGCGAGGGAGCAGCTAAAGCAGTTGGCAGAAAAAACAGGCGTTTCCTTCTACTCAGAAGGAAAAAAAGAAAACGAAATAATAAAAAATGCGCTCGCAAAAGCGAAGGAGGACATCATAATCGTTGATTCAGCCGGAAGGAGCGCTTTTGATGAAGAGCTTGCAAAAGAGCTTTCTTCGATATATAAAACAGTAAAGCCCGAAGAAACATACTTAGTTATAAGCGCGGACATCGGACAGGTTGCGAAAAAACAAGCAGAGGAATTTTCAGCCATCTCCCCGCTTACCGGAGTAATAATTACGAAGATGGACGGCTCGGGAAAGGGAGGAGGAGCATTAAGCGCTGTTGCCGCAACCGGCGCAAAAATTGCTTTCATAGGAACAGGAGAAAAGATAGAGAATTTCGAGGTATATGATGCAAAAAGGTTTGTTTCTCGATTGTTCGGAATGCCGGATATAAAATCCTTAATTGAGAAGGTTGAGGAGCTGAAAAAAGAGGAGGGGTTGGAGGAGCTTGCGGAGGAGGAGTTCACAATAGAAGCATTCTACAAGCAGATGAGGGCTGCCAAGAAAATGGGCCCGCTGAGCTCTATTCTCGGAATGATAGGGATGCAGGACCTTCCTAAAGAGATGGTTGAGAAAAGCCAAGAGCAATTAAAAAAATACGAGGCGATGATAAACTCCATGACTCCGGAGGAGAGAAAAGACGCCCTGCTTGTGAGAAAAAGCAGGGAGAGAATAGAGAGGATTGCGAAAGGGTCCGGAACGGATGTAAACGAAGTCCGCGCATTCCTCAATCAGTTCAACAGAATGAAGACGATGGTGGAGAGGTTCAAGCACGACAGAAGCTTCAAGAAAAAAATAGAAAAACTAATGGGCGGAAAACTGCCAACCTAAAAAATGCCAGTCGGCTCTTTTACGGTTTTTAATACCACTGCGGTGTTCGTTCTTTTTACGTTCGTGCTTGATGCTATCTCATGTATGATGTTCTTAAGCTCGCTTCTATTCTTCGCAATAATCATGCATATGGCATCATACTCGCCAGTTATCTCGTAGGCAGAAACAACCCCTCTTATTTTTGATAGCTCTTCAATTGGATATTTCCCGGATTCATATTGAATAAAAACAAAAGCAGCCATCATATAGCCTAGTTTTTCGTAATCTACATTTATCGTGTATTTTTTTATTACCTTCTCCCTCTCCATCTCTTTTATCTTTTTCATCACAGTTGCCGGATGCATCCTGAGCAAACTTGCTATCTCTCTGCACGAAAGCCGCGAATCCTTGCTCAGAACTTTGAGTATGTACAGGCTCTTTTCATCAATTTCTTCTGCCATGCTGCTAATCAGTAGAACAAAATATTTAAATACTTTTGTTTTTTTATGCCAACTGATATAATTTTTTTACGAAACATATAAAAATAAACCCATTGATATACTGCTGGTGGTTTTATGCCGCAAAAGAAGGGGGGTAAGGTTAGGTTGAAAAAGCCGACGGCAAGGAAAAAATCTGTGATTAGGGTGGACGAACACGCGCTAATTCTTAAGATAATAAACGACGCTAGCAAGGAGCTGAACAAACAGAACGACAAAAATTTTCTGGAAATGGCCTATTCTCTGAGGGACAATATAAACAAGGCAAACGGCGAGGGCTTTTCGGAAAAGGAAAGGAAGGAAGTGAAGGAGTTTTTGAGAAGGGCGAAAATAACAATGCTCCTGAGCGATAAGGAGCAGGAGTTCAGGGCGCTCTCCGAGATAGAAAAGGACATAATGAAGGCATTCCGAAGCTAAAGGAAAGGCCCTGCTGGAAGCATTAACGATCTCTTTTTAAATATATAAGTTTAAACTAATATTCGTGAAAACTAAAATTATTAAAATTATAAAAGCAGTTGCCGACAAGACCAGGCTCAGGTTGCTTGAAAGAATACGAAGGAGAGAAGTCTGTGCTTGTGAGCTGCTTTTTTTTGTGAAAGTAAGCCAGCCTGCAGTTTCGCAGCACTTAAAAGTGCTTTTGGATACCGAACTTATAAAAGTGCGAAAAAAAGGCGCGAAAAGATTGTATTCGCTCTCGCCGTTAGGAGCAAATGTGCTGAATGATATTTCTAAATGGTGATGTTATGAAAATAGAAATTTTGGGAACCGGTTGTCTCAGATGCAAAAATCTAGAAGCCAACGTAAAAATGGCTGTTGAAAAGGCTGGAAAGAGAGCAGAGGTTATTAAGGTAACTGACATTAAGGAGATTCTCGCGTATGGGATTATGGGCACGCCCGCGCTTGTCATTGATGGCAAGGTTATGGCACAGGGAAGAATCCCATCTGTTGATGAAATAGTAAAGATGCTGGATTAGCATGGGAGTGCTTGAAGATTTTGGCGCGTGGGTTGTTTATTCGCTTATCGGCATGTCCAGAGGAGACCCTTTGGCCGAGGCACTGGATTTTTTTATCTATGATACATTGAAAATATTTCTTCTCCTCTTTTTTATAACATTCTTTGTAGGGATTTTAAGAACCTACGTAACGCCCGAGAGAATAAGGGATTTTCTTGCCCATAGAAAATACGGAATGGGAAATGTGCTTGCGGCCCTGTTTGGGATACCGACTCCTTTCTGCACCTGCTCAGTTATCCCGCTTTTCATGGGGTTCATTCGCGCCGGGGTTCCGTTGGGGGTAACATTTTCCTTTCTCATCGCATCGCCAGTGATAAATGAGGTTGCGATCGTAATGCTCCTTGGATTGGTAGGCTGGAAGATTACAGCATTATACATAGGCATCGGCTTTATAATTGCGGTTGTTGTTGGGTTTGTTCTTGGGCTTCTGCATCTTGAAGACCAGATAGAAGAGTTTGTTCTTACCTCAAAAATCAGTACGGTTGCTGAAAATTCAGGTAAAGAAGTATTGTCACTCAGTAAACGTGCGTCGCTCGCGTTTGAAGAAAGCAAGGAAATAATAAAACAGGTTTGGCTTTACATAGTTGCCGGTATTGGGATCGGTGCTTTTATACATGGCTACGTACCGCAGGACTTTTTCTTGGAATACGCAGGACCGCAAAACCCGTTTGCCGTTCCCGTCGCAGTTTTAATAGGGATCCCCCTTTACTCAAATGCAGCCGGCACCATACCAATAATACAGGCCCTGATGGCTAAGGGGATGGCTGTTGGTACTGCGCTGGTTCTCATGATGTCCATAACCGCGCTTTCATTCCCTCAGCTCCTCATACTCAGAAAGGTTGTTAAACCAAAACTTCTCGCAATCCTAGTAGGGATACTTGCCATTTCATTCATTCTAATAGGATATTTGTTTAATTATCTCCTGCAGTAGTTTTTTCAGCCCACTACAATAATTTTAAAACATTTTGGTGCTATTCCTCCTCCATGGCTGTTAAAATAAACTATGAAGGATGTATCCTTTGTGCCGGATGCGCTGCTGTCTGCCCAAAAAGCGCGCTAGAACTTGTAGGCACAAGAATAGAGCACTATCCAGAGAAATGTATAAGCTGCGGAATATGTGTAAAAGCATGCCCGGCAAATGTTATCTCGCTCGTCAAAGAAAGCAAACAAGCTTTAACTGAAGCTAAAAAAATAAAAAAATCAAAAATGAAAACTAAGAAGAGAAATAAGAAAACAAAAAAAGCTAAAAAGAAAAAGTGATTATTATGGAAGAGCACGATATTCTTGTTATAGGTTCCGGCCCAGCCGGCTCAACATTCGCGAGGGTTGTCGCAGAAGAAAGAGACGTCCTGGTTGTTGATAAAAGAAAGCAGGTTGGGGTGCCGGTAAGATGCGGAGAAGGGCTCGGCGCCAGAGAGGTCATTGCCCAGGGGCTTGAACTCCCAAAACATGTGATCTCAACAGAAATTGTTGGCGCGAAGGTTGTAGGCCCGAGAGGAGAAAAGATTGTATGGAAGGATGAGGAGACGAAAGGATGGGTGCTTGAAAGAAAAGCTTTTGACCAATGGCTTGCTGAGCTGGCCACGAAAAAAGGCGCTAGAATAAAGGTTTACACGCGCGCCGTAGATATCAAAAAGGTTGAGGATGGCTTTGTGGTAAAACTTCAGCATGGAGCGGATGAGCCGTACGAAGTAAAAGCAAAGCTTGTTGTATCCGCTGAAGGGATGGAGGCGCATATCGCAAGAAAATTTGGCTTCAATGCCGTGCATTCTCTTTATGATGTTGACACCTGCTATGAGTATGAAATGGCACCGTACAATCATGAAAATTTGATCGAGCTTTATTTCGGAAATAATGTGGCACCTCGCGGGTACTGCCTCACTCCGGATACAGAGATAATTGCAAAAAATACAGTTAAGCCGATAAATACTGTTAGGGTTGGAGAGGAAGTATTAACACTGAAAGGATGGGTGCCTGTTGCCGCAACTTCTGAACGAGAGTATGAAGGTAAAATAGTTAGGATAACGCCTTTTATGCTTAACCACACCGCCGGTCTAACAGAAGACCATCTGGTTTATATATGGAACAAAAAAAACGGGTTCCATTGGAAAAAAGCCGGTGAAATCAAGAGAAGCACACGAGGGAGCCACAGGGATGGAGACTATCTAGTTTTTCCTGTTCCAAAGGAAGAGAGTATAAAATATATCCAAGTAAGCAGATATGTTAAGGAGGGATACATAAAAGAAAACGGATACCTTTATCCAAAAGGAAAAAACCAGTTTGGGGCGGAGTTCAAGTACAAGCTGAACCATAGGATAAAGGACCGGCTCCCCCTAACGCCTGAACTAATGGAATTCTTTGGGTATTTTGTATCTGAAGGAAACGTGAGCAAAGGCGCAGTGATAATAAGTAATAGCGACCCGGAAATCGTGAAGAGAATAACCGAGATAGGCGTAAACATATTCGGGTTAAAACCATACATTTTTGAGCAAGAATACCCGGACCGCTCAGGCAAAAAATACTATCAGGTGCAATTTACTTCTCTAATTCTGAGAAAATTATTCAAAGCATTGTTTGGAGAAGGATGCGAAAACAAGAGACTTCCTTCTTTTGTACATGGGTTGGATCCCTCCCTAAAACTAGCGCTCCTCAGAGGGCTTATGAAAGGGGATGGGTCAAAGTGGAAATCGAACGATGGAAAAGATGTTGTCTCTTATGTTTCAATTTCAAAATCTCTTATTTTTGACATATGGATGCTTCTCGCGAGCATGGAAGTAATCGGCGCGATCAAAAAAAACAGGAAGAAGAATGCGTACGAAGTCAGGATAAGAGGAAAGCAACTTCTTAAACTCAAGGATATTTTCAAAGAATACAAAGTTAGTAATAGGTGCGGGAACAGGGGATTTTTTCTAATGGATAATTACATTCTTCTTGGGATTAGGAAGTTGGAGGTAGAGTATTACAGAGGGAAAGTATACGATATACAATCCGAAGGTTCGTTCTGCCCGTTTTTTGCGGTTCACAACTGTTGGATCTTCCCGAAGGCAGATAAGAAAGCGAATGTTGGGATCGGAATAGGCGCGCATCTTCTCACCGGAAAAAAGCGCGGAGGGCTGGACGGCGCAACCCCAAAAACCTTCCTAGACAGATTCATAGACGAGCACAGCGAGTTGAGGGAGGCGAGCATATACAACGATTTCGGCGGGGTGATAAGCGTCGGCGCGCCCATGGACTCTTTTGTGAAAGACAATTTCATGGTTGTTGGCACCGCCGCGAAGCAGGTTGACCCAATCCATGGAGGAGGGATCGCGCTTGCGATGGAGGCAGCTGCTCTTGCAGGAAACGCAGCATTAAGGGCTTTTTACGAAAAGAATTTAACAGGCGATTTTCTCTACAAACATTACGAAAAGCCGTGGAGGGAAACAGCCGGGAAAAAAATGGCAAAGAGATTACTGCTCAGAAAAGTTCTTGAAAAACTAAACGATGATGACCTGAGCCACATAATTTCCACAATAGCAGATTCTGACCTCAACCAAGTTATGAAGGGAAATTTTGCCGGTCCTGTTGCAAAAGCAGTAGCCGGAAGACCCCAGCTTCTGAAAGTGCTTTCGGCGCTTTTGGGGTAAGTTAAGATTTAAAAACCAAATGTTCTCATACTCTTCATGGAAAACAGGAATATTTTGCTTCTGTCAATTTTGCTTTTTCTCCTGCTCTTTCTGCATGGATGTGTGGAAATCCCTCATTGGCTGGAAATATACGCGCTCCATAATGGTTCGACTTCTACAAACCTCACCTATGCAGCGCCCGGCAACCATACGCTTTTTTTCAATATGTCCCGCTACACCTATATGTACTACAACAGCGCGCCGAGGCAGATTGTTTATGTTGTTTTGTTTGAAATGTGCGGCCATAATGACACCGGCTCCTATCCTGAAAACATAACAATCTACTACCCGCAGTTTGGGAAAGGAACAACGCTCCATCCCGGAAACTTGACGAACTGCACAAACGTTACTGATTGGGGTCTGCTCGATTCCCTCCTCAATGTTGAGGCAATTCCGCTGGAGGGCGGAGAGAGGCAGAATGCGACAAAATTCGTCCAGCGCTACCCCTTAATACAGCAGACAGGAGTGGATGTTGACCTTGCGCTGTGGAACGACAGCGAAAACATATACGGAGTTAATTACACATGCTTTGACGGGGATGCAAACAGAATTTTTGTTGGAACGCCGGTCATGAGGGAAACTGTTTACGGTAGCCCATCGATCCTTTTCTTCACCTGCCCGGCGTATAGCTCAACAGGAACCTACAATGTTACGGTTTACCAAATCGCCACCTTCAACGGTTTAGACTATGATTGGCACGATGTAAGCTATGTAACGCAGGTTATTGTCATAAACGGAACAGACCCTCGGGACTTTCTGCTCGAAGCGCAGATCGGCTCAGATTCGCCGGGAGTTGTTGAGATAAAAACTATAAACATAAGCTACGAGACAAGGATGGAATACAGCAATTATTATACGAGCACAGTCACATTGATAGGAACGGTCCCTCCTCCTTGGGCTTCTGATAACTCAACAATCGAAGATACAGTCGTTGAAGCGGAGGGAGGGGTGAGCGGCTCATACATCAAGGACTCTCTTGTTTTTGGTTCGGCAGTGGCGGACTGCAATATAAGCGATTCTGAATTTTACTGGTCGACCGTTGACTGCGATGCTGCTGCGGAAACAGGGGTGCATAACTCAGTTATAAACGCAAGCCGGATATATGTATGCAACATTCAAAACTCATACGTCGAAGGGTCAAGCCAAATGAGCTGCGAACTGCTCAACGCACAAGTCATCCAGGATGTAGTGCTCTCAGGAACGATGATAAACAATTTTACAAAATACCCCCCGTCGCTTCCGTTATTGGGCCCTACGGTTATTGGCTGCAATGGAACAAATGCGGAGTGGATGGTTGATGGTGCAATGGGCGACGCAACAGACATAACCTTCCTGCTTGACCAAGGATGCTTCCTGGACCTCTACAATTCGCACATTAATTTTAAAGACAACAATCTATTTTTTTCCGGAACTCCGAGGTTCAGGCTTTCAAGGAATTCCAACATAACATTTTCAAACCTCTTGGGAAGCTATCCGCTGATTGGTTTTGTAGGGACGGGTTCTGAATTTTATTTAAGGGACGTTGATTTCGCAGGCCTTGCGGATTTAACTATTTACGGAAGCGAATATACGCTTGGGAATGGTTTTGTTGCAGTAAATACGAATGCGATGCCGATGCTGGAAAATGCAAACGCAACAATAGTAATAAAGAACATGCCGGCCGGCCTGAATGTTTACTATCATCGGGGGTACCTGTCCAACTATAACTCAATCATTGCGAACGGAATGTTGTGCGGCCCAAGCAGATGCACAGGAATAAGCTATGATGCTGGAACCGGCACATACACAATAAATGTCACGGGCCTTTCGAGCTACGCAGTCGGTAACAGAACTGAACACAGAGAAAGAGGAGGCGGCGGGGAGGAGGAAATGAAAATAGAATGGACGCTCATCTGCCCAGATAACGTGCTGAAAGTTTACGCAAAAGAAGGCAGTTCTCCGATTTCAAATGTCAGGGTTGTGCTTCAGTATACCCCCGGCGGCTACAGCACCGAAGGAATCATCTATACAAATTCGCAGGGGACTGCAGAATTTAACATTACCAAAGAAGGGAGGTACAGGATTCTGGCAAGCAAGGACGGGTACGAAAGCGCCGAGCATATTTTTGAGATTGAACTTTGCCCCCCGCCTTCTGAAGAAAATGTAACTGAAGAAAAGCCCGAGGAGCAACCCGGTCCACCTGCCGAACAGCCTGAGGCGGAAGAAGTGGTTCCGGAAGCCGGAGGAATCGAAAACGTCTCAAAAGAAAACATCACCCCGCCCTATCCAGCTGAAAGGGAAAAGCCATCTGCTCCAGAACAAGAAGCGCAGGAAACTCCTAAAGAAGAAAAACCGCAGGAAGACCAAGGAGGCGTGCTCTGGATTTTTATTGCCGGCGTTCTGATAGCACTTGGGCTGCTGTACTGGTTCTATGGAAGGAAAAGACCCTAAAACATATTTTTAAAAACAATCTCTTTCAATCCTGTATTATGAGCGTTATAGAAACCCGTTATAGAACCGAGATGGCGGATATTTTCAGCGATGAAA
>Ga0185342_1000836_pt1 | contig 14281 bp, 10 predicted proteins | sample ConPoolayeEmetaG_FD_128045 | JGI IMG/M metagenome (GOLD analysis project Ga0185342, IMG submission 128045) | Hot spring microbial mat communities from California, USA to study Microbial Dark Matter (Phase II) - Cone Pool mat layer E metaG... ...
GCCGCATGCGATCGTGCAGCCACGCCGCAGCTACTGCAAGCAGTGCTGCTGCAAGGATCGTCGCGAGCCGGACAGACATGGCCGTGTTCTCCCGTGCCGCTGATACCGGGACAGAACCTGCTTTGGCGCGCATAGTGTAGCGGGCGACACGCTGGTCGCCCGGGGTGTTCTTTGAAGCTCCTAACCTGCCTTTCCGTACCCTGATGGCAAAACTGTGACCGGGACGCCCCCGGTCTTCAGCCTTCGGCATGGTTTTCTGGTTTGGGTGCGGCGATGCCAGCAGGCCGGGCGCACGTGCCGCACGACCAGATTTTCCACCGTATCGGCTTGGCTACCCCGTTTTTCGTTGGTGTCGCGCCGCGATGCGGCTTATGATCGAGTCTGAAGGCTGGGCCGGCTCGCCCGGGACCGGCTGCCGCGGGACCAGGCAACCCAATCGCGTCGTCGGGCGTTACCTCCTGCCTCGGAGAAGCGAAAATGGCTGCCGTTGAGAGCGACCCGCGCGGCCGACAGAGAGCGAGGCGAGATGGGTCGCTGTTCTGCGAAGCGGAATGGCACTGCCTGGCACAGGCTCTGCACCTTTCCAGACGCGAGCTGCAAATCGTTCGGGGCATCTTTAACGATCGCAAGGAGGCCTCGATCGCGCAGGAGCTGGGCATCTCCGCACACACCGTGCACACTTACCTGGAACGGCTCTACCGCAAACTGGGTGTGCGCAGCCGCTGCGGCGTCATCCTGCGGATCGTGGGCGAACATCTGGGCCGTTGAGGCAGAAGCGTCTGCCCAGGCGGTGTTACCGTAAAGTTTGTGCGTGCAGGTAGCAGCGCGGCGGCTATTCGGCTGACAGCCGAAAAGCTGGCCGCTGGAACGTTCCGCAAGACGGTATCATGCATATTTGTGCCAAGCGTACGTTGTGCGCATGGCGTTACGGCTCCGAGGAGGAGCGGGCGGCGACCGATCGCCAAATGCACTTCCTGCCCCTGCTGGAGGATTGACACCTGGCGAAACAACAGCGGACGGCCCGGCCGAACTTGCGCGAGAGTGTGCCCGGGCCAGGCGGTTCCGGACGCTCGCGCTTCACAGACGCTTTTCTACGTGTGGTTCACGGTGCGTCGATCGACGCCGAAAGGAGAAAATTCATGAGTAGGACGATGGGGATAGTCACCCTGTGCGCACTGGTGTGCGCCAGCGCTGCGCAGGCTCAGGCGATCCGGAAGCACGCCGCGGAGCGGCACAACACGACAATCTACCGCACGCTGTTCGGCATCCGAATGGGAACGATCTACGACGGGACGAACATCCCCCCGTGCCAGTGGGTTCGGGCTTCGGGCGGGCGGCTGACCGACCGGGAGCTCGTTCAGCGTTTCCTCGGGGTGGCGTACAACCGCACTACCTCGACCTCCGTGGCGATGGTGACCGGTACGCCCGGTAACTACACGATGGAGGATCTGGTAGCTGCGTTGAGCAACCCGCCGTTCGACCCGAACGAGTGGTCGTATTATCCCGATCTCGCCTCGCTGTCAGAGGACATTTACGTTGTCATCGACATCGACGACTTCTACGCCGGCGGTGGGGTTGTGCCGCCGCTGTTTACCACGCTGGACGTCGCCAATGGGCAGGTCATGAACTACAACATGCCCGGCCTGCTGGTGTCGACGATGCCTTTTGCGTTTTCTGTCGGCCAGGGATGGACGAGTACCGGGCTGCTCACGGGCCAAGTCGATGTGATCGGCGAGATCGCCCTGATTCCGGAGCCGGGCGCATTGAGCCTGTTGGGGCTTTGCGGGTTGGTCCTCGCACGACGCCGGTAGAAACACCGGGAACGCAGAGGCGACTGGAAACCGAGAGGCGCTGGGGCAAAGGAGGAGGCCGCCAGCGGCGCAGCGCTGTGTAGAAGTGTGACTGCGCGCAGACAACCGCCCAACCGCGGGCGCGAGCGTGCACACGCTGGCCTTTCAGGCTGCGCGTCCCAAACCGGCCTGCACGTCTGGTCGTAATCTATCGCAGGTGCGAGGCTTTCGCCGGCCGGCGCGGTCGGCAAGGGGGACATTGCCCTTTGCAGAACTTGCGGAAATCCGAATAATCCGGCCGGGAGCCCACGATGGCGCTCAGGCCGTTTGGAGACCCGGAGCTGCTTGGTCGGATGTCCCGGATTATCCGGCAGCATTCGACGAACGCTCGCGACGTGCGCGAAGTGCTGCTGGAGGGGCTGGCCTTGCCAGACGCGCGGCAGGTGCTGGATCTGGGGTGCGGTTTTGGGTTCTGGTCGGAGGCGCTGGCGCGGCGTGTGTCGGGTGCTGCCCGGTTTGTGGGCGTTGATGTTTGCGCTGGCACCGCGGAGGCTTACGTGGAGCGCCTGCGGGCGGCCGGCCGAGAGGCGCAATTTGTCTGTCGGGATCTGAGCAGCGCTGTACTGGACTGGCCGAGCGCCAGCTTCGACGTAATCATTGCAGGCTACTCGCTCTACTTTTTTCCTGAAGTTTTGCCGGAGGTCGCTAGGCTGCTGGTGCCGGCGGGGGTTTTCGTTGGGGTAACACATACCCAGCAGTCGTGCCGCGATCTACTGGCTGTGGTCGGGCTGGCCGAGGACGATCCGGGGCTGGTGGAGCTGATCGGGCGGTTTTCGGTCGAGAATGGCGCCCGGGAGCTGGAGCGCTGGTTCGTGCAGGTGCAGCGAGTCGATTACGAAAACTCGCTGGTTTTTTCGCGCGGGCACTTCGACGAACTCTGGGATTACCTCTGCTTCGTGCTCGAGGTTGCGCTGGCGACGGGCCGCCGGGGCTTCGAGCAGCTTTTATACTATGAGACAAAAGTGCGCGCGCACCTGGCGGACTTACAGGAGGTGGTGTTCCGCAAAGACGACGCCGCGTTTGTGTGCCGGAGCCCGCGATGGCCCTGATTCCGCGTTACTGCTCGCAATGCGGACAGCCGGTCGGTCGGCAGACGGTGCAGGGCCGGCCGCGCGCGGTGTGTTCCGCGTGCGGGACGGTTTTCTATGAGAACCCGCTGCCGGTTGCCGCGGCGGTGGTGCTGAACGAGCGGCGGCAGGTGCTGCTGATCCGCCGGAAGCGCGACCCGTACCAGGGCCAGTGGTGTTTGCCCATGGGCTTTGCGGAGGTCGGCGAGACCATCGCAGACGCAGCCCTGCGCGAGCTGCGCGAAGAGGCCGGGATCGAGGGCCGGGTGGTGCGGCTTCTGGACGCGGACTCGTTTACCAGCGAGCGCTACGGGGACCTGCTGATCACCACGTTCGAGGTGGAAAAGACTGGCGGTAGCGAGCGGCCGGGGGACGACGCGATGGAGGTAGGGTACTTCTGCATCTTCGATCATCCGCCGCTGGCGTTTTCGTCGAACGAAAAGGCGCTGCGAACGTACATCGCCCTGCATCAGGAGAGCTGGGCGATCCAGGATTCTTTTTCGCGGCTCGACGAAGCACAACCCGCCGAGATGCTGTCGGACGCGCTGGTCGGGTTGATCGAGCAGCACGCGGACCAGATTGCCCGGCTGTGGCTGGAGGACGTCCAGGACAATCCGACGACGGCGTCGTATCGTCGGATCGACCCGGAGGAATTGCGGCGTCGCGGTGGGCTGGCGCTGTCGCAGTTTTCTCGATGGCTCAAGGGCGACGAGGCCAGCGAGGAGATTCGCGCGTTTTATGAGGAGCTGGCGCGCGAACGGCGCCGGCAGGGCGTGGCGCTGCATGAGCTGGTCAGCTCGCTGACGCTACTCAAGAAACACCTGTGGGAATTCGCCCACGCACAGGGAATGTGGGACCGGCCGATCAACATCTACCGGGTACTGGAGCTGAGCCGGCGTGTGGCCGTGTTTTTCGACCGGGCGATATACCACGCGGCGCGTGCCTTTGAATCGTAAAGCTTAAGGCGCGACCACCAGCCGGAGCTAGAGGTACGCTCCGCGCAGCCCCAGATTGCTCTCGGTAACCGTCTCCGCGTCATCCTCCAGACGCAGGTGGGCCTCGACGTTGTTGTGGAAGGTATTGCCGCTGATCAGGGTGCGATCCGTCGAGGCCAGGTGAATGCCCACGCGGTTATCCTGAATGTGGTTGGTGCGGATCTGGTGATCGTGAGGTCGCAATTCTGCCCGAGCGCGAATTTCAGGCGGCAGCAGCCGGATGCCGTGGTCACGCGCGGCACGGATTGCGATCGCTACGCCGTTGCCGATCAGTTGATTGCCGGCAATCAGCCAGTGGTGGCTGGTGCGCTGGTCGGGCAGGGTTTCGTACCACGTGGGGTTCCAGGTGGACCACAGCAGGATGCCGGCATGGTGGTTGTTCTGGAAGTGGTTATCGCGAACGGTGAAGTTGATGCCGTTCTCGACGGCTAGGCCGGCCTGGCGGTTGTGGACGACGCGGTTGCGCTCCAGCAGGCCGTCGCGCGAAAATCCCAGCCAGAAGCCGAAGTTGCAGTAATCTGCCCGGTTGCCGCGGAAAACGTTGCCGGCGCTGAAGGTCGCCTCGAAAGCGATGTTGGGGCTGTACGAGGCGTCGTTTTCCTCAAACAGGTTCTCGTTGCACGCCACGGGCTTTCCGTCCGGCCGCAGACCGGCCAGGAAAAAGCCGTCGCCGCTCAGTCGTGCGAAGTTACGCCGAAAGATGTTGCGACAGGAACTATGCACGATTACGAATCCCGCTGCGTCTGCTCCGACGTGCCCGGTTGCCTCAGCCCCAAAACGCGGGCCGGTCGAGTCGCGCGGCTGGTAGCGGCAGCAGTAGTCGGCGTAGTTCTCCTCAAAGAGGCTCTCGCAAGTTTCGTGCAGGTAAAAGCCGAAGCCGCTGCAATAGCCGGCGTTGTTGCCGCGAACGGTCAGCCTGCGACAGCCATAGGCCAAAAGCCCGTTCATCTGGTGCTGGAGATCATTGCCCAGAATTTGGGCATCGCTCACGTTCTGTAGCAGGATGGCTGCCCCGTAGGCGTTGGCCGCGTCCCGCCAGATGTCAAGAAAAACGGTGTTCGCAGGGACTTCTGCGGTCCCGCTGATCTGGTTGTCACGCAGCGTAATTTCGGCCGCATCGCAGGCGGCAATGCCGTGGTAGTAGTCCAGCAGCCGCAAATTGCAGATCGTGACGTTGCGACGACCGCAAATCGCTATTCCGGTACCTTGGCGCTCCGCACCGATAATGGTCGCCCCATTGCCGTCAAGGGTCAGACCGTCCGCATCAATGCTGATGCCCGCGGGCAGAACGTAAACCCCCGGTTGCAGGCAGGCGCTTTGGCGCAGAACCATCCCGTCAGTCGGTGTAAGCAATTCCACAGCATCGCACCCGCTCATCAGGCATCGGCCTTCATCACGACAAACGCCCTCAGGGCATCGGCACGCCGTCCTGAGCATGCCGTATCGGCACGTTCTCGACTCGCAGCTCGTGCTGGCGGGCCACGCCGGTCATGTCATCGGGCAGATCGACAAGCTCCAGCCGCAGAAGGATGGTCGGGCTTTCCGGCAGAGCTTTGGCAGATGCAAAACGAAGCTCCGCCGGCAGGGCGGTGCCGGCTTCAAAGACCTCGGTCGCCAAAGGCGGCGAACCAGCCTCACCCTCAAGCGAGGCAACCACCTTCACACGTGCCGGCAGCGGCTGGTCGAACCGCAGCCGAAGCGTGTAACGGTTTCGCGTATGAGCGACCAGCTCATCGAGCCTGACGCAGGTTGGCAGGCGCTTGGCCAGCTCTGCCTCGTACTCGTCCGGGGGAAGCGCAAGCGTCGTCGCGCGCAAGGTGCGCCGCGCCTGATGCAGCTTGCGCGGGAGCTCTTTGCCGGCGTACTGCGGGTCAATCGGAATCAGATCGATTTCGACGTCCGCGCTTATCTCCTGGGTGCCGGGGCTTGAAAAACGGATCCGCGGCCGCTGCGTGGAATCCTGGGGCTGCGTCGACAAGGGCTGTGTGTCGCCGGCATCGGCTCGCGCCAGTCGGACGATACCGTGGATGTACGACCGGCGGTTGCGCGGGCGTTCCAGCCATGGCTCAAAACTCTGACCCACGCCCACGATCGGAGGGATGGCCAGGCGCAGACCGAACTCGCCGTCGATAAGCTGCTCCATCTGCTCCGGCGTGAATTTCCCGAGCATAAAGAGCTGGCCGGCAGTGTCGTGGGCCGGTCCATCCCAGTTGCCCTGCTGCCAGTGGGCTTGATGTCGGACGCAGGCGTCGGTCACAAGGCGGATTTCGGAGTCGCTCAGTTTGCCGTTGACGATTCGGCGTAGCAGTTCGCGCCAGATTGGCGCTGCCTGAGAAGGATCGAGCGCATCGAGCTGCGCTACGAGCGATGCGGTTCGGTAACTTGCTGCGGCTTTCAGAATCCTCTCGGCCACCTGCCACTGATAGCCCACACTGACCGTCATTGCCGCAAGGCAGATCAGGCCTGCCAGTACGAGAACCGGTCGGCGGCGTGGCTCGATCGGCGCAGATTCGATGGGTTTGCCGCAAGCAGGACAGGTGCTTTCGGAGCCGATTGGCCGGTTGCAATGCGGACACCGCGCTGGGCGACGCGGCCCCAACCGGCGCAGCCCGGCTACGAGAAAGGCGACGCCTGCGAGCAGCAGTGCGAGGTTGCGCAGCAGGAATGCCACCTGGCCGGCATCTATGGAGCGCATGCCGGCACAATAAGCCGGTCAATCCCGATCGGCAACGGGCGCTAGGGCCGGAGTTTTCGGCTCTGGCATAAGGGCCCGCGGCTACGACGACCGCCGAAAACGCGTCCTCCCGCACCTCAGCAGCGTGTTTCGCGACGGACCCGGCGCAGGACCGCGCAGAAGATGAACAGCAGGGCCGATGCGGAGGGCTCGGGCGTGGGCGCGGTCAGGTACCGCGCATCCGAGCCGAACTCGACGATGGCCGCTCGTGCCGCGGCAGCCAGTTGCGCCTCGCTGATTGGCCCGGTAAGCGTCAGAGTGAACTCGATGGAACCGCTGACGGCGTACCGATTTGGGGGGACCGTCAGAAGGGACGGGGCGGCCGCGATGCCGCCGAACGGGCCGCTGACCGCGTGCGGATCGCCTCCATCGAATCGGTGTGAGGTTCCGCCGCCTTGGCCATTGCTGGTGCTGATTACGTGCCGGTAGCTCTCCATCAGATCGCCGCCGAAGTCGTTCGTCCACAGCCATTGCTCGGCCACGCTGTCGCCGGCCGTGCGGCTGGACCATTGTCCCAGGCCGATTGACCCGGGGCCGATAATGGCGGCGTCGCCGCTGGCAATGTCGACGCCCGGCAAGTTGATTCCCAGCGATACTAGCAGGGAATCGCTTACGTCCGCGGCAGGTGGCAGGCCGGTGCTGGTGTTTTCGAGCAGCACCGTCAGCGACGTGCTGCTGGTGCGGAAGGTGGCGCGGGCCGACAGGCCGTTCAGCGGGCCGCCCAGGCTGCCACCGGCGTCAATCGTGTAATGGACCACAATGTCGGCAACAGTGCTCGAAAGGCCGCACAAATAGACCGCGAGCACAACAAGAATTGGACTCAGCTTCATTTCCGATCCTCCGGGCGGCACGTGGATCAGGCTCGCATAGACGCGCCTGTCTTGTAATCTGAAAATACTTGGGCGCGTTGGCCAACTATAGGGGTCTTCTAGGCCGGTTTTTCAAATAGCAGGAAAAGAGAGGCGATTTTTCGCCTCGCGTCTGAAAAAAGCGGCGTCGTGCGAGAACCGCGACGTTGTGCGGGCCGGCTTAACAAAAACTATTGGCGTCCTTTCGCCGGTCGGCGGCGCTGCGCCTCTGATATCAGGACCTGGAAAAGGCGCAAGTGCTCCGGCCGGTCGATCAGGTCTTCGGGATGCCACTGGACGGTCAGCAGGAACCTGCCGTCCGAGAAGTCTTCGGCGGCCTCGATGACGGCGTCATCGGAGAAAGCCACGGGCTTAAGGTCGCGGGCGGCTTTTGCGGGATCCACGATCTGGTGGTGTCGGCTGTTGACGGTAAGTTTCGTGCGGCCGAGGAGTTGGGCCAGGTGCGAATGCGCGTCGATGCGCACGTCGTGAAAGGCTTCCGCGGACTCGGCATGGTGCACGACGGGCGGCTTTAGGTTCAGATCGTCCACGTGCTGGATGAGTTCGCCTCCGCGCGCCACATAGGCCAACTGATGTCCGAGGCAGATGGCCAGGATGGGAAGGCGCAGTTCGTCTGCCCGCTTGAATAGAGCGATTTCGAACTGCTGCCGCCGCTGGTGCATGGGCTCGGTCTTGGGGTGCAGGCTTTGGCCGTAGAGGCTTGGGTGAAGGTCATGTCCGCCGGTGAAAATCACGGCATCGACGTACGAGAGCAGCTCGCTGACGATTTCGTCGTTTGGTGTTTGCGGGATCGGCAGCGGCAGTGGGGTACCGCCGGCGGCCAAAACCGCATCCGCGTATGCCGTGTTCAGACATAGTTGAAGTCGGCCCTCGGCGGATCCGGTCTGCCGCAGGCTGGTTGATAGGCCGATCAGCGGTTTCATGAAGGACTCCTGCGCAGGCGCGTTGCAAGCTGCTGGTTGGGCAGTATAGTACCGGACGAGCGAGGCGCGGTCGCGGACGTCCGCCCACGGATTCGGCACCGGCAACGTTCTGGTGCGGTGGATTGTGCAGCCTGAGAGCTTCACGATCGCAAGAGCTGCGGGCATGCTGGCAGCCAGTTTGCTTTGCAGCCTTGTCCATGTGCCGGCTTTCGCGCAGCCCGAACAGCCTCCGGAAGGCATGTTGATCCGGCGCGTCGAGATCGAGGGGCTCCAGACGATTAGTGAAGCCTATGTGCGGCGGGTGGTGAAGACGCGCGAGGGTCAGCCGTACCGCCGGGCGCAGGTCGAAGAAGACGTCCGCGAGCTGCTGCGGTCGCGCAAGTTTCTTAACGCATTTGCGACTGCTTCGATCGAAGAGAATCAGGCGGTCGTGCGGTTCACCGTGCAGGAAAAACCGACGATCGCTTCGGTCGAGCTTGAGGGCAACAAGCGCTTCCGCGACGAGGAGCTTTTTGCGCTCACGCCCGCGGCAGGCGACGTCATCGACGCGTACGAGATCCGGCGCGGGCGAGACGAGATTCTGCGCAAATACCGCGAGGCGGGCTATTACTACGCGCAGGTGGAAGTTGACGAGCGGCTGGTGCAGCTTGAAGGCCGCGTCGTATATCGCATCATCGAGGGGCCGCGCGTCCGGGTCCGCAAGATCGTGCTGGAGGGTAACCGCTCGTTTCCCACCTGGCAGTTGCGGACTCACATCCAGACGCAGACCTACTTCTGGATCTTGCGCACCGGGGCGTTCAACGAAGAGACCGCCGACCGCGACGCCGTCGAGCTCCAGCGCTTCTACCACGATGAGGGCTTTCTTGACGCACGGGTCGGCTATCGCCTGGAGTTCGACAAGGTTTCGCGTACCGACCTTACGGTGGTGTTCGTTATCGAGGAGGGCACGCGCTACCGCATCCGCGACATCGACTTTTCTGGCAACATCGCGCTGAGCAGCGAGCGTCTGCGAAGCGCGCTGGAGCTGGCCCCCGGCCGCACGTTGCGCCACGAAACGCTCGAGCAGGACAAACGCCGGATTCAGGACCTGTACGGCGAGCTGGGCTACGTCGATGCCGTTATCGACGCCCGCTATGAGTTTCTGGAAGAACCGGGGCTGGTGGCGCTGCGCTTTGATATCACGGAAAACCGCCAGTGGCGCTTCGGGCGGATCACGATTCGTGGCAACCGTCACACGCAGGACCGGGTGATCCGGCGCGAGCTGCGCTTTTATCCGGGCGAGCTTTACAACACGGTCGCGGCACGCGAAGCCGAGCAGCGGCTGCGCGAGACCGGCCTTTTCAGCAAGGTTGCCATTACCCCGCTTGCCGGGGAGGATGACCTGCGCGAGGCTCTGGTTGAGGTCGAAGAGGCGGAGACAATCCAGTTCCTGATCGGCATCGGCGTCAGCACCGACAGCGGCGTAATCGGATCGCTTTCAATCGAGAACCGAAACTTCGATCTGTTCGACTGGCCGCGCACGTGGGGCGAGTTCTTCCGCGGGCAGGCATTTCGCGGCGCAGGACAGCGACTGAAATTCTCCGCCGAGCCAGGTACCGAGCTGACACGGTTCAGAATTGACTTCACCGAGCCATACCTGCTCGAGCGGCCCCTGCGGCTGGATACCTCGGCGTATCTGTTCCAGCGCGGTCGGGACGGCTACGACGAACAGCGGCTCGGCTTTCTGGTGAGCCTGAGCAAGCGCTTCGAGCGCGGCTTTTTGCATGGCTGGGCCGTCGAGGGTGCGTTGCGCTTGGAAGAGGTCAGCGTTGACGACGTTGATGCGCTGGCGGCGCGGGCCATTCGCCAAGAGCGCGGCGACCACCCGCTGACTTCCTTCAAAGGCACCATCGTCCGCGACACGACTGACAGCCGGTTGGTGCCAACCCGCGGCTACCGCTTTTCGCTCGGTTGGGAGCAGGTCGGGGCCTTAGGCGGCGACTACGACTTCGGCCGGCCGTCGGTGGGCTTTGCGTGGTACAAGACTGTCCGGACTGATATTTTCGACCGCAAGAGCGTCTTCGCGGTTCATGCCGACGCCGCCTGGATCGTCGGCGATGCACCGGTGTTCGAGCGGTTTTATGGCGGCGGGTTCGGCTCGATCCGCGGCTTCAGCTATCGGGGCGTTTCGCCGCGGGCGGGCATCATGAAAAACCGCGTGGGCGGCGATTTCATATTGCTTACCGGCGCGGAGTACTCATTCCCGCTATACGGCAAGGCCTTCCGCGGGGTGGCGTTTTTGGATATGGGCACGGTCGAAGAGGATTTCGAGATTACCGCCTGGCGAGCCGCAGTAGGCTTCGGGCTGCGTATCCATGTCGACTTTTTCGGACCTATCCCCATTGTGCTGGACTTCGGCTTCCCGATCGCCAAGCAGGACGAGGACGATACTCGGGTCTTCAACTTCGCGTTCGGAGCATCGTTCTAGAGAAGGCAGGCGCCGAGTTTCAGGATCTGGCCCGGAAAATCTTCTGAGCCTGTCAGGGTTGCTGCTCTAAGTTATTGCGGATAAGCAGCTTGGAGCGTTTTGCCCATATCAGGAATCTTTGGTTAGCGTTGTACCGATTCTTGCTTTAAGGGGTGGTTGACTGCCGGCGGAGCGACGATAATATCAAACGTCCGCCGCCCGAACCAGCAGTTCGGGTGGCTGGATGAGCCGAGGTTCGAAGCTCCGGCGGCTTGCGGCAGGGCGAACCTGCGTTTGACCCGCGAGCTCGAGCCGGTGTCGGGTTTTCGAAACGGGCTCGTAGCTCAGTTGGTTAGAGCGCGTCCCTGATAAGGACGAGGTCACAGGTTCGAATCCTGTCGGGCCCACTGAAGGCTTGAGGGCCGGCCGGAGGATCCGGTGGCGACTTGGCTGATCTTGCTTTTATTCGGCCTTGCCGGTATTCTGATTGCTTGGTCGGTCGGGCGTCCCGGCGGCACCTGAGGCTCCGGCGACTGCGGCCAGGCGTGACCTGGCGTGAAACCCGGGGCCGTAGCTCAATCGGGAGAGCGCCGCGTTTGCAACGCGGAGGTTGCCGGTTCGAGCCCGGCCGGCTCCAGTAGGTAGGGCGGACGCAAGCTCCCGTGCACCTGCGGGTGCCCGAGGGCGTGCGAACGCAGGCGGCCGGCAGACGAGCCGGCTGAGGATCTTTGACAAGTTCACAGGCAAAGGTGCAGGTATCCATCGGGCTTCAAGGCGCCGAGTGAAACTTCGCGGATAAGTCCGCAAGTGAACTCGGACCGTTCGGTAGGGCTTGATCACAGCCGGTCTCAGGCGTGGTCAAGTTACTAAGGGTACATGGTGGATGCCTTGGCGTGCAGAGGCGATGAAGGACGTGGTAGGCTGCGATAAGCTCCGGGGAGCCGCCAAACAGGCTTTGATCCGGAGATCTCCGAATGGGGCAACCCGGCCTCACCGGGCAACCGGATGGGGTCACGGCCGCCTGAATGCATAGGGCGGTGCGAGCGAACCCGGGGAACTGAAACATCTCAGTACCCGGAGGAAAGGAAATCAACCGAGACTCCGTCAGTAGCGGCGAGCGAACGCGGATCAGCCCATGGCTTCGAGCCATACGCGGTCGTAAGGTCAGTCGAACGGTCTGGAAAGGCCGACCACAGAAGGTGACAGTCCTGTAGGCGTCAGCCGAGCGGCCGCGGTCGAGTAGGTCGGAGCTCGTGGAACTCTGACTGAAGATGCGGGGACCACCCTGCAAGGCTAAGTACTCCTGCACGACCGATAGTGGACGAGTAATGCGAATGAAAGGTGAAAAGAACCCCTGCTAGGGGAGTGAAAAGGACCTGAAACCATGTACCTACAAGCTGTGGGAGGCTGGCGCTTCGGCGCTGGCTGACCGCGTACCTTTTGCATAATGGGCCGGCGAGTTACCGTACACGGCAAGGCTAAGTGCTTCCGGCACGGAGCCGCAGCGAAAGCGAGTCTGAACAGGGCGCTACAGTCGTGTGCGGTAGACCCGAACCCAGGTGATCTACCCATGGCCAGGCTGAAGGGAGGGTAAAACCTCCTGGAGGGCCGAAGCCGTTGACGTTGAAAAGTCATGGCATGAGCTGTGGGGAGGAGTAAAAGTCTAATCAAACCTGGAGATATCTGGTTCTCCCCGAAATGCCTTTTGGGGCAGCCTCGGGACACTACGCGGCGGGGGTAGAGCTACTGAATGAGACGCGGGGCCTTCCCGGCTACCGCCCTCAATCAAACTCCGAATACCGTCGCGACTATCCCGGGAGTGAGTGTGCGGGCGATAACGTCCGTGCACAAAAGGGAAACAACCCGCACCGCCAGCTAAGGCCCCAAAGCCCTGCTAAGTGCTAAAGGAGGTCTGCCTTCGGAGACAGCCAGGATGTTGGCTTAGAAGCAGCCACCATTTGAAAAGTGCGTAATAGCTTACTGGCCGAGAAGGTGGGCGCCGATAATGATCGGGACTCAAGCAGGGCGCCGAAGCTGCGGCCCGCCGAAAGGCGGGGGTAGGGGAGCGTACCACCGGAGATACAAGCCGATTCGAGAGGATCGGTGTCGGCCGGTGGTAGTGAGAATGCCGGCATGAGTAACGATAAAGAGGGTGCGAATCCCTCTCGCCGTAAGCCCAAGGCTTCCTGGGGAAGGTAAATCCGCCCAGGGTTAGTCGGATCCTAAGTCGAGGCCGAAAGGCGTAGACGATGGGCAGCAGGTTAATATTCCTGCACTCCGTCTGTCCGTTGAACCGGCGGGGACGTTGCGCCGGACTGTGGCCCACCACTAGACTGGAGGGTGCCCGCAAGGGCGAGACCAATTTGTCGTCGAAGCACGGAAAGGCGCAACCGAGAAAAGCCGTCCGGGGAGGCCAGGCGGATCCGTACCAAAACTGACACAGGTGGGCGAGGAGAGTATCCTCACGGCGCTCGAGAGAACGGTCCTTAAGGAACTAGGCAATTTGACCCCGTAACTTCGGGACAAGGGGTCCCTCGCCGCCGCAAGGCGGAAGGGCGCAGAGAAACGGCTCTGGGAACTGTTTATCAAAAACACAGGTCTGTGCTAACTCGTACAGAGGACGTATACAGACTGACGCCTGCTCGGTGCCGGAAGGTTAAGGAAGTCGGTTAGCCGCAAGGCGAAGCTGACGACCGAAGCCCCGGTAAACGGCGGCCGTAACTATGACGGTCCTAAGGTAGCGAAGTTCCTTGTCGGGTAAGTTCCGACGCGCATGAACGGCGTAATCACTGGAGCAGTGTCTCGAGGACCGACTCGGTGAAATTGAAGTCGCGGTGAAGATACCGTGTACCCGCAGCAAGACGGAAAGACCCCGTGAACCTTTACTGCAGCCTGGTATTGGCAATTGGTATCACCTGCGTAGGATAGGTGGGAGGCGTCGATCCGCCGGTTCCGGCCGGCGGGGAGCCACCGTTGAAATACCACCCTGGTGCTATTAGTTGCCTAACCCCGACCCGTGAAGCCGGGCGGGGGACAGTGCTAGGTGGGCAGTTTGACTGGGGCGGTCTCCTCCTAAAAAGTAACGGAGGAGTGCAAAGGTCGGCTCAGCACGGTTGGCAATCGTGCGCGGAGTGCAAGGGCATAAGCCGGCTCAACTGCAAGACCCAAGCGTCGAGCAGATGCGAAAGCAGGCCCTAGTGATCCGGTGGTCCCGTGTGGAAGGGCCATCGCTCAACTGATAAAAGGTACTCCGGGGATAACAGGCTGATCGCCACCGAGCGTCCATAGCGGCGTGGCGGTTTGGCACCTCGATGTCGGCCCATCGCATCCTGGGGCTGAAGGCGGTCCCAAGGGTTCGGCTGTTCGCCGATTAAAGCGGTACGCGAGCTGGGTTCAG
>Ga0185342_1000837_pt1 | contig 14278 bp, 8 predicted proteins | sample ConPoolayeEmetaG_FD_128045 | JGI IMG/M metagenome (GOLD analysis project Ga0185342, IMG submission 128045) | Hot spring microbial mat communities from California, USA to study Microbial Dark Matter (Phase II) - Cone Pool mat layer E metaG... ...
GGGCATGAGGGCGGCCGAACATATCCGGGTCGCCGCCGTAACCGTACTTATATCCGTGCAGCTGGCGAGGGTTCGTGCTCTCCTGAATCGGCGCGTCATGGACGGGCTTAGAAAGATCGAGCTCGATCAATGATCCGGAGCTGTAGACCGCGGCATAGAGCTTTTCGCCCTGGCGGACAAATTGATTAGCGTGGCCGCCGTGGCGGCCCAGGCCCCAGTCCTTCATTTCGCTGCGCTCGGGGTCGAACCGCCAGATGCGGAGGGGCAGTCCGGTGGCGCCGTAAATCTTACCGTCGGGACCGGCGACCATGCTGTAGATATTCGGCCCGATGCTCTGGTAGTCGAACCTGACCTCGCGGGGCTCGGCCGCGCCGCTCTCCAGGATGCGCAGGGTGCGGTTGTGCACATCGAAATCGACGCAGCGCGAGCCGTCGGGGAAAACGTCCGTCGGCCGGTCGGGCGCGCGTTCCGCGGGAGCATCGACGGGAGTCGCGATTCCGCCCGAGAGCGCGTGCCAGCCCCATCCAGGCGCTTTGGCATACACTTTTCCGTCCTTCCCACGATAAACCAAGCCCTCTCCATTGCCTCGGTCGGCCTCCGGGACAAAGGCCTTCTTCTCGCCCGTGGCGAGATTGTAGCCCACGACCTGCCCGGCCTTGATGGCGATCCCGCCGTAAATCCAGCCCCGGTCATCGAGGGCCAGCGGACGCAGGTATTGCGGCCAGCTCTCCTTGTTCAACTGGCCGTGGTCCGTGTACTTTTTGGAGCGGGGATCGTACGAAACCAGCGTAGCGCTCGGATAGATGCCGGCATAGATCACACCGTGTTCGTCCATGGTGAACGAAAGGGCCATGCCGGAGGGAATCCGGCCGATGCGGCGGATGGCGCGCGTCGGGACGTCGATCTCGAGAAACCACTCGCCCATCGTGTCGTAAATTTTATTTTCCGGAGAAAGGAAGACAAGATAAGCACCGAGGCCTGGAATTCCGGGCGAAATTTGTTTCGTTTTCCCCGTCTCGGCATCGATGAAGAGGTAGGACGACGTGTTGCCGCCACTCCATAATTTAATGAAAACCAAGCGGCGGCCGCGGGCATCCGCGGTCGCGACGGTGCCGCCCCAGGCCGACGTCCCCACGGGCGAGGCGATGCCGTGGTCCTTAAAGCCAGCGGGAAGCCGCAGGCCGCGTGAGCAGGCCGCGACGCCTGCGGCCAGGAGCGCCAATAACGCCAGTAGCGCGACTCTTCTCATAAGGGGTCAGGTCTTAACAATTCACAAAGGGAATGTCAAGCCATTTCAGCTTCAAGATCCCCCTTGATTTGATTGACGACGCCTCGCCCATCTTTTCGGCTCCAATCAGGATGCCGGGCTGCGCTTCCTGGATGGGGTTCCTTGCAAAATCCGGCAAGCCGCCGACCTGGACATCGGGCTTTTGATCTCTTCGTCTCAAGTTTGAAATAATTTCCGGCCGCCGCCGAAAGCTTCCTGAGGATCTCGGAGATATCGGACGCTTCCTCGTCGAAATCGAGAAGTTCCTCCAAAATTATCTACGCCAAGTCGCGGATTAGAAATTATCAGAAATTGATGCCCAGCGAGAGGACGAAATTCCGCCCCGGGCCCGAAATCCCGGAACTGTAGGGACGGTATCGTTCGTCGGTGATGTTTTCGATCCCGGCGCTGACCCGCCAATTGTCCGACAAACGATACATCGCCTTGAAATTCAGCGTGTGCCAGCCGGGCGCGTACGTGTTTCCATCCGCATCGAGGGCGTAGATTTCCGTCTTGGCCTTCTCTTCTTCTGCCAGGTCCTCGTGCTTGAACTCTCCCTGATAGACGAGGCAGAGCTGCAGGCTGACTTTTTTGTCAACGTAGGCGATTCGCGAAACTCCGAACCAGGGGGCCGCATGCCGCGAAGGGCTGAGACTCCCGTCGTCGAGCTCCTCTTCTCCGTCCTGATAATTGAAATCGGAGGAGAAGCTGAAGCCGGAGGGAAGCTGGACTTCGATTCCCGCCTGAATGCCGTAGACGTTCGCCACCGCGGCGTTTTGAATGGCCTGGACCCGGCTCAGGACGCCGTCGTACATGATGTACTCCATTCCGTTAAGTGTGAAGTTGCGTCGAACCAGCGCGTTCTTGAGCGATGTGTAATAGCCGGTCAAATCCATTTTCACCGCATCGCCGAAGACCTTGGCAATCCCCAGGTCGGCCGAATACGCATACTCCGCATCCAGATCGGGATTGGGCACCGTCACCGTGCCCGGCGCGGAATCGAAGACTTTGCCCATGTCGTCCACGTTGGGGGAACGGAATGCCGTGGCCAGGTTGGCGCTGACCACCCAGGAGGCCGACGGCCGGTACACCCCGCCGATGCTTCCCGTCAGCGCCCCGTTATTGATCCGGGCCGAAGTGAACGGGAAGGGGTAAAACGTGGTGTCGAACTCGGCGTCGAGCTTGAACTGATTGTAGCGCAGCCCGGCCTGCATCAGAAACCGGTCGGAAAACCGGTACTGGTCGCTGACATAAGCGGCGATCGACTGCCACCTCGCCTGGGGATATCGCGCCGGGCCGGGAACGCTGACGCGCGTGGAAATGTTTTCGTCGGTGCCCGTCGAAGTCACATCGTTATTCACATATTCCAGCCCGTAAAACAGGACGTTCTTTTTCCCCACGGATTTCGTGAAATCCAGGTTGACCGAATACGCATCGACCTCCTCGACCCGGACATGCCTCGTGACGTCGTTCAGGGAGCGGTCGATCCGGCTCTCTTCAAACGATTGCTGCGCCAGGCGGAGGGTCATCTCGTCGTAGGCGGCGTTCGCGCCGCGGTGGGAGATCGTCAGGTTGTTCATCATCCACTTCTGGGGGCCGTAGTTCCATTCGGCGTAGCGGGGGATTCCCTTCCGGAGCCGACAATGCCGGTCATACCGCCCGTACGTGGAAGTCTCGGAGTGGTGGAATGCGTACTGGAAATCCCACTCTTCGTCCGGCCGGAAACGCACCTTCTGCATCATATTGACCTGCGAGTAGGCCGAGGGAATCTGAAGGAGCGGGTCGTCCTGGGTGATTACCCGGTCCACTCCGTCCTGGCGCTCGACATAAAAAGGTTTCAGATAATCGTCGGGTCCGTGGCTCCCCTGCCGCAGGTGGCCGAAATCAAACGAGCTGATGCTTGTCACCGAGGCCCATTTTTTCCAGCCGGCGTTGAGGTGAAAATGGCCCGTCTTCTCGCTGTTGGCCGACGAATAGCGGGCCTCGGCCCCGCCTTTGATCGAGGGTTCGCCGGTCAAAGAAAACTGCGGCGTCCGCGTCTCGAAGCTCATCACTCCGCCGATGGCGTCGCTTCCGTAGATAACGGAACCGGGACCAAAAAGCACTTCGGTGCGCTCGACGGCGAACGGGTCCAGGGAGATGACGTTCTGGATGTTTCCGGCGCGGAAGATGGCCGTGTTCATCCGCACGCCGTCCACGGAATAAAGCAGGCGGTTCGTGGCGAACCCCCGAATCATCGGGCTCCCGCCGGCCTGCTGGCTTTTCTGGATGAACACTTCGCCCGAAATCGCCAATAGATCCGCCGCCGTCTGCGGATTCTGCAGGGCCGTCTCCTCGGTCGAGATGGAAACGATCCTGGCCGGCACGTCGCCCGAATCCTGACGCCAGCGCGAGGCCGAAACAACCACCTCGTGCCGGGCGAACGAAGTCGCCACGAGCGTCAGTTCAAAAGACAGGGACTCGAGTTCCGCGAAACTCATCACCACCGTCCTGTAGCCGGGCCGGCTGATGACGATTTTTTCCGAGCCCTTGAGGGCCGAGATGTCGGCTTTTCCCTCCGCGTTTGTCGCGGCCGTTGCTTTGGGGGTTTCACTCGCCAGCGAAACCAGTTCCAGAGGCTCTCCGGTTTCCTTGTCCTTGACCGTGATCGTCTGGGAATAAACGCCGGCTGAAAGGCCGAGCAGAAACAGAAAACTGATCGCTTTTCTCATGAATTTTCCTCCGAAGCTCCTGAAAGAATTCGCGGGATTCCCGGGCGCGTCCCGTTTTCGGGAAGCGCTCGAGGCGTCCCGCTCAAACGACGATCGGCTTGCTCAGCCACGCTTTGGAGGCGGCGTCGGAGGAGGGATGACGATGGAAGAGTAAAAATCAAAGAACGCCCGGACCGTCTGCAGGGACAACCCGGGCACGATGAGATTCCCTTTGTCCGTGCTCGGGCAGAACAGAACGCGGGAAGACCAACTCCGGGGACCGGCCGGGCCGACGATTCTCGCCGCTTCTGCCAAGGCCCGCGCGGCGAGCGTTCGGATACGGCTGTTGAGCTCCGTCTCTTCGCGGTCAGGCCAGCAGCGGTAAAAGACGGTGTCGCCGGCGGTCCATGACTCGACGACATCATACATCTCCCCGTTGTATTCGAACTCTCCGGAATGCTCCCAGCGCAACAGGGACTTCGCCTTCTCTCTCGAGAAGCGGAGCACGACGAGGCTTTCGGCCTCGATTCCCCGACTGAGATGTTCCCTGACTTCATTTTTGACGATGGCCTTTCTAAGCTGAAGCCACGGCAAAGAGCCGGCAAACGGGTCGAGCAGGAAGCAGAGCGCCAGCAGGCAGGCGGCCGGGCCTTTTGCCGTCCGCCGGAAATCCCCCCCTCTCCAGCGCGCTCGATGAGGGAGGCGAATTTGACCTCTTCCTTTTCTCACGCAATTATTTTATTTGGCGCTTCGCAAAAATGTCAATTAATGGAAAACATCCAGGCGTTCACATTCGTGGGTGGGGTTCCACGAATTCATGCGTCTTCCTTCATTGTTTGAAAGGAATATCATTCATCGGTATAATAGAAAACAATTGATGGTCAATGGCCTACGGTTTGACGCGGGCCGGTTGACGAAGGCGCTGGCGAATGTTCTTCTTTATCGGAGGCGTCGGTCCGCGGACGAGAACGCTCGACCAGTTCCCGCGGATTTGTCCGGAGTGCGGCCGCCCATCCCTTTATCTCAGGCGAATCGACCATTACCTGATCGTTTTTTTTATCCCTGTTCTCCGCGTCAAAAGAGGCCAGCCGTTCCTCAGCTGCAAAGAATGCGGTTCGAGTTTTGAAGACCGGGGCAGCCGAAGTTTCATGAATCCTCCTTTGATTGGATTTCAAGGATAAAGGGCAGGTCTATCACCTCAACAGGGATAACTTTGACGAAATTTATCAAAAAGTCCTGAGCCGCCTCGAGGGCTCGCTCAGGGAGGAAGGAGGCCAGGATGTTCCCTGATCCGTCGATCAGAAAAACGAAAGCCGTCTGCGTCGCCTTTCTCTGCGCGGCGCTTGCCGCGGGGATGCCGTGGAGAACCGCCGCTCAAGAGTCTTTCCCCGACATGCCGACCTACAACATCTTCTCCGACGAAGAACTGCGGCGAGATTTCGTCAGGATCGAGTACGACAAGCCCCTCGACCGGCCGGAGCTCGGGTTCCTGCTTCTCGTTCCCGACGCATGGGATGAAGTGCCGTTGACCGTTACCCGCGACGAGCTCGAGCACGACGACCAGAACATGATTTCGCTTGCCCTGCTCAGGGCCCCGGAGAAGGAAGTTCAGGTCGAGGTCGCCTATTGCCGTGTCCCAGAGACCGTCGCCCTCGAAAAATGGGCCCGCGCCTACCTGGAAGGCAACGGTCTTGAGCTCCTGCGGTTCCAAACGGGCACGTTTTCCGGGCGCCAGGTCTTCGACACGCTCCTCGCCGCGCCGGGAAATTACAAGGTCCGGATGACGTTCTCGCGTCACGGGGGCAAGGTGTTCGTCGTCAGCGGCTCGGCTCCCGCTTCGCGCTACGAGCGCTATATGAAGGTTTTCGGCCTCGCCTCCGTCTCCTTCCGCAAGCTCTGAATTCGCGTCTCTTATTTGATGGGGACGACGAGACTTTCGGCCTCCCTGAGCGTGATTTTCAATTCCATCGGTTGGGGCGGGAGGAGAACGCGAAGCGTGTAGTCGCCCGGCCTGAGTTCAACCGGCGGGCCGCCGACCGCTCCCCTGGCCACCTCCTTCCCCTTCGCGTCGAGGACGACGAACTCTGCCTGGAGAGTCTGCCGGAGGGCCGAGAGAAGGCTTGCGGCATCGCGGGCGTCGATATACGTCCCCTCCGTCGATCTGGCGATCGTCTCGAGCTCCTGCCGCTCCGCCGCCGCCGTGATATCGAAGCCGACGATATGGACCTTGATCTCGAGCCCCGATCCTTTGACGGCCGGGCCGATGGATTTGATATCGCCGCCGCAGCTTTCAATGCCATCCGTGACCAGGATGATCGAGCCGTTGGGCATGGCCGCGAAATCCTTTATTGCTTCAAGCACCGAATGGACGAGCGGGGTTTTCCCTTTGAGCTGGATCTTGTTGACGGTGTCGATGAGTCTGGCTTTTTCCACCGGGCGAATCGGCACGAGAAGCTCCGTGTCGGTGCAGGCCTTGGGGTCGTTCAGGCCGTACCTGTGGCCGTAGACCCTGAGCCCGACGTTCATCGTCTCTGGCAGTCCCTCGATAATTTGGCCAAGGACCCTGCGGGCGATGGCAATCTTGGCCTCTCCGCCGATCTGACCCCACATCGAGTTCGAGGCGTCGAGGATGAGCTCGACATTGCGAGCGGTCTCTTGGACAGCCTCCTTCTCGAAGACGACCCGGAGGGAGGCCGGCTCGGCCCTTTTCGGCATGTAGGCCGGCCAGTGGCCGCAGCAGAATCCGAGGATCATGGCGCCGAGGGCCGTCGAGTAGATTGTCCCCACGCTTTCCTCGTCCTGGGCGGCGTCCCAGCTTCCGTCGCTGTTCTGGTTATCGACGAGCATCCGGCAGGTCCATTCCTTCCAGATGCGCCAGTCATCGCCGCCGGCGATCAGCATCGCCCGTGTCCCGTAATACCAGTAGTAGAAAGGATAGCCGTCCCCAGGTTCCTCGAAGTTCCAAGTCGGCGCGTGGTCCTGCATGAACCGGAGCGCCGGCTTGACGCATGGATCGTCGGGATAACCGCAAAGCTGCAGGCTGAGAGCCCCCATCCCGGCCCGGGCGCAGGAATCCCCGACGTCATCTGGCGTTCGATATTCGAATGACCCGTCTTCCGGCGCGTAGAGCGAGCGGACGTATCTTGCGGCCAGGTCAAAAGACCAATCGGGCACTTCGAAACCTGTATTTTTGGCCGCCCGAAGGGCCAGGATCTGCCAGCCGGTGACGGAAAGGTCGCTGTCGGTGTCGTCCGGATCATAGCGCCAGCCGCCGTAGCCCATATGATCCTTTGCCATCGGACCGTCCAACTCCTTGGGCTTATGCTCGGTGTTTTGAGCTTTGATGATGACCTGGAGAGCCTCCTCGGCCATCCCCTTGAGTTTTGTATCTTTAAGCTCCACCAGGGCTTCGATAACCGTCAGCGTAGCGATCGCATGCGAATACATAAAGCCCCTCCTTCTCGACCAAGCCGCTTTCGGTCCGCCTTCATAGAGAGGGTCGGCATCAAATTCCGATTCGAGGAAGCTCAGGCCCGCCCGGATATTTTTTGAGTAATCCTTGCCCGTGCATTTCCCGCTGAGGATCGCCATCAGCGCCAACCCGGATTTCCCGATATGGTCCTCATCGAAATTTCCTTCCGGCTTCTGCTTCGAGACAAGGAAATCGAGCGCCTTTCGGAGAGCCTGCGCGACCTCGGCAGAAGAGGCGGGCGGCTTGGTCGGCTTCCCGGCGCGAAGCGTGTACGCCTCGTTCGGGTTTGACTCATCGCCACTGACTTTGATCAAGTACTTCCCCGGCCGCTGCTTCATCCTGACGATTTTCTCTCCCCCGCCTTCCTCATTCACATCCATCTCGACCAATTCGTCATCCGGGTTTTTGGCATCATAGAATGTCAAATCAAAGTCGATGCCGGAAACGCCGGAGACCTCGATGACCAGGATATCGAGCCCCGGCGCCGGGATGGTCAGGGCATACCAATCCTCATCGTCCTCCTCGTTAACGAATCCCTGAATTTCCTGATTCAAGGGAAGCGCCGAGGCCTGCGCGGGCTCACCGTTTGGTTCCTTCTCCTTGGCTTGATGAGCGCGAGCCGGCAGAGGAGCGGTCATTAGCATGATCAAAGCCAAGATCGAGATCCGCCGTCGCGCCCTGAAAAAATTCAATCTCATGGGCATCCTCCTTCCAAGACCTGGCGACCCAGAATTTTTGAGGTTGGGCCGACTCCGATAGAGTGTCCTTCCTATCATTCATACTGGCTGAGGTAGTACATGAGAATCGATTTCGAAACGCAGGCAAATCCCGCGGCGAAATTTCCGCACCAGCCCTGCGAAAGCTCGACCCCGGCTTCGCGATAATTGTCCAGGCCGAGGAGGTCCTCGAGGATGTCAAAACACTCGCTCGGCTCGAGGGGGAGCGAAATTTTCACTTCGAGCCCCGGGCACATAACGGCGTTGATTTCCTCGAGATAGGCCTTCGCTTCCTCCAGGGCGGCCTTGTTCAACTCGCCGTGTTTGAGGACCATAGCCGAAAGCACCCAGTAGGTGTCGACGGCGCCGACCATGGCCCCGATGACATAGCCCGCCTCAGTTTCGAGCGGTCCCTCGGTCTCGAGGATGGTGTACTCGGCCACCGCCTGGTGGAGGCCGGTATCCAGGACGCCGATGGTTTCCATGGTCGCGGGGTCAACATCCCACCACGCCCAGCGGTCTTGCCCCTGCCATTCGACGGCCTTTTCCGGAAGAATGACGACCCGGCCGGAGTCCAGGGTGGAAAAAACCTTTTCCGCCACGCTCCGCGGCAACCCGATCCTTTCGAGGCGCTCCTTCTCGAGCCGCGAATAGGAGCGGAGGGGGATCTTTTTCTGTCCCGCCTCGCGCATCAGGGCAGCCGTCGTCAGGCACGGCTTCCCCGTCAGGAGCTCAAGGAGCTTTCCCTCGAGGATGGATTCCATCACTCCCCGGCCGTAGAGGAAATTTTGCTTCATCGCCAGCGCTTGCCCGGGGAGCGGAACGGCCTCGACGCGGTCCTGGCGAAGGTCGATCGTCACCTCCGATGATTCCCGCTCGCCGGTGAAGGAAGTGATGAGGACGCGCGGCACGGGGAAATAGCTGAAGACGGAAAGGGCGGCCCCCTCCCTCTCCGTGAGGTCATCAGATGTGGAGGCGAAAATCATGTTGATGAGATGGCCGAGCCCGGGCCCGAGCCGCTCCTCAAGCTGCAGGCTGTTTTTTAGAACCTCCGGAGTGAGTTTTTTCGATTTCAGGGTTTTCTTGATGTCTTCGACCCGGGACTTGACGTCGGAAAGAAGGGACTTGTCCGAGATCTCTTCAAGCCGGCCCTGCCAGACTTCGGCGGGGATCCGGTTCGCCGAGATGAGGATGGCGTGTCTCTGGAAAAGGGGCGGTTCTCTTCTTCTCTCGCTCCTTTCGAAGAGAACCCGCTCGCACTCGGAAACGGTCGCGCCGGAGGACTCGAACTTCAGCCGGAGAGCGATTCTCGTGACCGCTCCTTCTTCCAGTAAAAATTTCTCGCCCACCAGGACTTCCTCTCCGAGGTTGAGGACCGCATGGTAAGCCGGGATTTTTTCAGTCTTACCTTTCTTTTTGCCGGCGCTTTTTCCGCTCAGGCCGCCGAAAAGCCCGCCGATTCCGGCCTCTTCCTCCTCCCCTTCCTCCTCTCCCTTCCCCCCGGCACGCTCGAACCGGGCGACGATCGAAAGAGAGAGCGGCTGGTCGGCGACCTGCTCGAGCATCCCTTCCCAGGAAAGGACATTTCGGCCGGACGGAGATCTTTCCGTCCTAACTTCGAGAGATAGCGCCGCTTCCGTTTTCAGCGCCGCATCAGAGGGGTCGTAAGTTTTTTCGGGCAGAGCGAAGGCGTTTCCGGCCTCGGCTCCGGGAAAGGCGGGGGCGAGGTCCATCCACCCGTCCTCGCTCTTCATCCGGACCCAGAAGTGACGCCTGACGGCAGCGACAAGCCTGGGGTCCTCTGCCGGGGCCGACGTTCGGACTCCCCTATCATAAGACTTACGAGAAAATTCAGCGGCAGGAGGGAAAATCCTCTCCAGGAGTTCCCTTGCTCTCGCCTCGTCGAGCTCGCCCTCGGCAATCTCGACGACGCAGCCTTGGTCCCGAAGAAGCTGAGCCAGCAAGAGCGATTTCTCAAGCGAGTTCCCGCTCCGGCCCCGGCGGACTCCTTCGGGAGTTTTCAGAGGAAAGCGAGATGGCTCGGTGCGGATCGCGTCGCGGACGAGTTTGAAGGCCTGATCCCAGTTGCCGCCAGGGGCCGCGTTCCCTCCGGGGCCGGGGGTCGAACGCTCGACAGCCGGGCTTTCTTCGAGCGCCGATCGGGACCCCTCCGATTGAGCCTGAGGTTCCGTTTTTTTGCCCGACGAGCAGGCGACGAAGAGCGCGATAAGGGCAAAGCTCAGGCCGAGTTTGAGTGCTGTTTGGAAGCGGTTCATGGTTCCTCCCTAAAGAATCTTTAACCCCCGATTCCAAGTTGACGTCATGAACTGAATTCCCTCGGGGTTCTTCTCTTGATTCCTATGGAAAAATTATACTTTTCCCCTGCTTGTTGTCAATTCCAATTCGGGGAAGATCCTGTCAATATTTTGCAGATCTTCCTCACTTACCTCTATTTTCTTCCATAACTCTGATGCCGCCAACTCCTTATTATTCCCATACGCTTTGCACGGTGTGCCTCCCATAAAAAGAAATTTTTGTAGAGGATTCAGCTCTTCTCTTGCCACTTCAACCAATTTGAACAAAATCTCTTGCCCAACCCGGACAATCTTTGTCTTGACAAATAAGAATAATTCTGAAATAATAACTAATATGAAAAAGGAATCAATCGATTCTATTATGGAAGCATTCATTAAAACCTGTAAAAATTATGAACTTAAGATCACGCCTCAAAGGGTTGAGATATGGAAAGAACTGATTAAGCATAACGATCATCCTTCAGCAACAAAGATTTTTCAAAGAGTTCAGAGGAAGTTCGCCAATATTTCCTTTGATACCGTGAACAGAACCCTTCAAAAATTTGTTGAGATGGGTATTGCCCGACCGGTAGAGGATTATGAAGATGTCAGGCGATACGACGGGGTAACGGGGCGACACCATCATTTTCATTGCCTGAAATGTCACCGGATTATGGATGTTTATGATAAGCGTCTCGAAGAGATCCAAATTCCAGAATTGTTCAAGGATAAATTGACCGTGATTGATGCCAAGATCGTCTTTGCAGGGATTTGCGACAAATGCAAAAAGAGAGAACTTTTTTGAAAACAGAGACCCCTTGGGTCAAAAAATTTTTACTCGGGAGGCGAAGATGAATAAGGCCAAAAAAGAAACGATCACTCAAAGAAAATCAATCTGGGAAAAGTTTCCTGACCTTTTGAATTTGAAGATTCTCTACCAGAACCCGCCGGAAAACAATCCCTATGGTAAGGAGTTCAATTACGCTGAGGAATTCAAAAGCCTTGACCTTGAAGAAGTGAAGAAGGATCTCCGGGAGCGGATGACCAAATCAGAAGATTGGTGGCCGGCCGATTTTGGGCATTATGGGGGATTATTTATCCGGATGGCCTGGCACAGTGCAGGCACTTACCGAATCGCCGATGGACGCGGGGGAGCCAATGCCGGGCAACTGCGTTTCCCGCCCTTACATGATTGGCCGGATAATGTGAATTTGGATAAAGCCCTAAGACTCCTTTGGCCCATCAAAAAGAAATACGGGAGGAAGATCTCCTGGGCCGACCTTATCGTCCTGACCGGAAATGTGGCCTTAGAATCGATGGGCTTCAAAACTTATGGGTTTGCCGGGGGGCGCAAAGATTGGTGGGAATCCGATTTCAGTGTCGACTGGGGCCCAGAAGCTGAATGGTTGGAAGACAGGCGGCGCAATGAAAAAGGTGAAATTGAAATGCCCTATGCGGCCGTGCAGATGGGACTGATCTATGTCAACCCCGAAGGACCTGGCGGGAATCCAGACCCTGTTGCCGCGGCCAAGGATATCCGTGAGATATTTGAACGAATGGGCATGAATGATGAGGAAACTGTTGCTCTGATTGCCGGAGGTCATTCTTTCGGTAAGTGCCATGGGGCTGCTCCCGAGTCCTATTTAGGCCCTGAGCCACACGCTGCGCCTGTCGAGGACCAAGGACTGGGGTGGAAAAACAGATTCGGAACGGGAAAAGGACCCGACACAGTGACCAGCGGACTCGAGGTCACCTGGACTGTTACTCCTACAAAGTGGAGTATTAACTTCTTGGAAAATCTTTTTAAATACCAATGGGAACTCACCAAGAGCCCAGCGGGTAAATACCAATGGATCGCCAAAGATGCTCCTGAAATTATTCCCGATGCCTACGACCCGAACAAAAAGCATAAACCGACTATGTTAACCACGGACCTTGGGCTACGTTTTGACCCTGTTTACGAAAAGATATCGCGCCGATTTTTGCAAAATCCTGAAGATTTTGCCCAGGCTTTTGCCAAAGCCTGGTTTAAACTGACCCATCGGGATCTTGGACCACGGACATTATGGCTTGGCCCTGAGGTCCCAAAAGAGGCAGAGTCCTGGCATGAACCTTTGCCCTCTGTCCACCATCCACTTATTGAAGCCAAGGAAATTGCCGAACTGAAAAACAGGATCCTCTCTACCGGACTTTCAATCTCTGAGCTTGTTTATACGGCCTGGTCGGCGGCCTCGACTTTTAGAAGCTCGGACAGGCGGGGCGGGGCTAATGGAGCCCGTATTAGACTTAATCCGCAGAAAGATTGGGAAGTCAATATGCCTGAACAACTCCATAAGGTGCTCGGCCAACTCGAAGCGATACAACGAGATTTTAATGAAGCCCAGGCCAAAAGCGATGGAAAAAAAGTTTCACTGGCTGACCTTATTGTTTTGGGTGGCGGCGCCGCTATCGAAGAAGCCGCGAAAAGAGCGGGTTATAATGTAACCGTTCCTTTTACTCCAGGACGTGTGGACGCTTCGCAGGAGCAAACAGATATTGAAACCCATAGGTATCTCGAGCCTCAATATGACGGCTTCCGCAACTATCTTAAAACTAAGTACCGCGAGGGCCCTGATGAACTATTGGTAGATAAAGCCCAGCGACTGACTTTGACTGCCCCTGAAATGACGGTTCTTGTTGGCGGCATGAGGGTCTTGAAGGCAAACTATAAGAATTCTAAGCATGGGGTATTCACCCATCGTCCTGAAACACTGACCAATGATTTCTTTGTGAATCTGCTCGACATGAACACGATATGGAAATCAAAATCCGAGGACGACTCCATGTTTGAAGGCTACGATCGTAAAACTGGTGAACTCAAATGGACCGCTACAAGCGTAGATTTGATATTCGGTCATCATCCGCAGCTTCGAGCCCTGGCCGAAGTTTACGCCTGTGATGATGGGCATGAGAAGTTCATACAGGACTTCATAAAAGCATGGAACAAAGTCATGAATCTTGACCGTTTCGACCTTCGGCCGTAGCCGGATAACATCATCGGGGCTCAGCGCAGAGGATAAGAGATTGGTTTTTCTGCTCTGTCGGCCGAATGATCTCTCGAGCACCGATTTTGCCTCACCCCGTCGTCGGGAATAAAAAAATCGGAGCGCCAGCGGAAGTCAACTTGGAAGAGAACTGAAAAGTCCGAGCGGCGCTGGCCTTCCAGCCTCTCCACCAACGTCTCAAAGATGAGCTCCTGGCGAAGGAGGAGAGCGAAGACCTCGCGCCGAAGTCGAGGGCCACTTTGGCCGAGCCATCGCCGTCAAGGTCACCGAAGCCGTGCTTATGTCCGGACGGGGCTAAATAGAAGATCTTGGCTACGAAGGCGTCACTGTCGCCGTTGTGGGTCAGGTCTGAACCGGTCGTCACAGGAAACGTGGCTTGGGTCGAGTAAGCGTAACCCGACACATAGACGTTCCCCGACCCGTCGACAGCGATGCTGCGGCCAAAATCCGCACCAGAGCCGCTACTTCCGGCCGATCATCAAAGAGGTCGTAGAGCGCTATCTCGACTGCGGCAACCCAAAGTACGGGTTTGCCCACATCCGCTGTTCCGACTGTGGGGAGGAACGCCTCCTGATGTTCTCATGTCGGACAAGAGGATTTTGTCCCTCGTGCCATGCCAAGCGCCTTGAGGAGTGGGGAGAGTAGATGCGAGAGGAGCTTCTTCTTTCGGTCCCTCACCGCCAGGTCGTCTTTACCATCCCCAAGATGCTGCGCATCTTCTTCCGCTACAAGCGCCGGCTTCTGGGAGATCTTTGCCAGGCAGCCGTCCAGGCTCTCCTCAAATACCTCCAGGCA
>Ga0185342_1000838_pt1 | contig 14264 bp, 10 predicted proteins | sample ConPoolayeEmetaG_FD_128045 | JGI IMG/M metagenome (GOLD analysis project Ga0185342, IMG submission 128045) | Hot spring microbial mat communities from California, USA to study Microbial Dark Matter (Phase II) - Cone Pool mat layer E metaG... ...
ATGGAGAAGCGAAGGAGGTCAAAAATGACTCTGGTGGGACTAAAAAAAATCAGGCCCAAAAAAACTTTACCTTTACTCATGATTTTCCTGCTCCTGTCTTTCTCGTTCGCCTGCCAAAAGAAAGCCGAATCAAAAAAATTCCGCGTTGCTGTGGCTACTTTTTCTCACGAGACCTGTACCTTCTGTCCAGGGAAAACGACAGTTGAGGATTGGGAATACTACGGCCCGCCAACGCGGGACTTCATTAATACTGACCGCGGTTATATTGGCGGGTTTAAGTCGGCTTGCCAAGAATACGGCAACGTGGAACTCATAGGAATTACCTCTCCTCGCGACGCCCGAGGTGGCTCCTCAGGCAGCTGGCTGACTCAGGAAGCCTTCGACAAATACTCGGGACTTATTGTTGAGGACCTAAGAGCCCTTGGTCCCTTCGACGGCGTTTTCTTAGCCCTCCATGGGGCCATGGCGGTTGAAAACATTCCCAAGCCGGAAGCCGAGCTGGTCCGGCGAGTACGCCAGGTGGTAGGCCACATCCCGATTATGGTCACCCTCGACCTCCACGCTAACGAAGACCAGGAGCTGGCCGAAGCGGCTGACGCCGTTTTTATTATTAAGAGATACCCCCATTACGACACCTTCTTAACCGGCGAAACGGCCGCCCGCGTCATGATTAAGACTCTGCGCGGACTTTATAAGCCAACCATGGCCGTCAGAAAACCGGGGGTAATCACGCCCAGTGTTTTTCAGGGGACAGGGACTTCTCCCGCCATGGAAATTATGGAAAGAGCCCGCGTCTGGGAATGCGAGTATCCCGATACCTATGTTTCCGTGGCTTTTGGGTTCGCCTACGCCGATGTTCCTGACGTCGGTGCCACCGTGATGGTCGTAACTAACAATAACCGTGAGCTGGCGGAAAAAATTGCCCAGGATATGTCTGATTATATCTGGCGTTTACGACATGCTTTTGCCGGGAAAAAGTTGCCAAAAACTAAGGAGGGGGTGGCCGCGGCCATCACAGCGGTTAAGGAAGGCAGGGTACCGGTAATCATCGCCGACCACAGCGACCGCACCGGTGGCTCGACCCACATTCTGGAAGAACTCCTCAAACAAGGAGCTAAGAATTTTTGCTTTACCACCCTGCGTGATGAGCGAGCCTTAGAATTAATCCAGAGCAAACATAAGGTCGGCGATTCGCTAAGCATCGACCTGGGAGGTTACTCTGACGAATTTGCCGGCAATCCGGTTAGAATCGAAGGCGAGGTCGAGTTTAGCGGTCAATTCGGCCGGGAGGCAGTCGCGGTTCTTCGCTTCGGCCAAAATAACCGGGTAATTCTTACGCCAGTGTTAACGCAAGTAACCGACCCCAGGATATTCAACGCTCTGGGCATAAACCTTAAAGAAATCGAAATTATCGTTCTCAAGTCAAGAGTCCATTTTCGTCGCGGGTTTGTTGACACTGGACTGGCCGGCGCCGTCATCGAAGTAGATGCACCAGGCTGGGGACCAGCCGACCTAACCCTTTTACCTTATAAGAACATCCCCAAAGATATTTACCCTGTTTATAGAAAAGATTGATGGAAACGGTTAATTCAGTTGGGAGAAAAGGCCCGAGGCGATATTTTTTGGTTCAAGGGAAAACTTAATTAAAAGCGAGGGGTCGAGTGGCAATGACGAACCTTTTCAGGAAAGGACGGCCGAAAAGACCTGGAAAACTTGCCGCCGTCAAGGAAAAGAGAATTGATTGGGCCACCAGTGGCTGACCGTTTAGCGGAGCGTTTAAATAAATTCGGGCGGCGCCCAGGTCTCAGAAGGACAATAAAAGCCGCTAAATAAAAATCTATGACTAATTTCGGAAAAGGAGGCCAAAAATGGAATGGAAGAAGAACATAACTGAGAAATTAGGTGGCGACTGGTCATTCAAGGCAGGCAAGGCGACCTTTTTTATTTCTATTCTTTTTCTTCTCATCATCCTTCCTTTCTCCCTCCTGACCGCTTCGCCTCAAAAAGAAAAAAAAGTCGAAAGGGAAAAGAAATTTGTCCTTGACTGGTTAGGGCAGCCAGAAATTGTCGAAAAATTTGGCCAAATCGCCGATTCTATTTGGTCTTTTGCGGAGTTAGGGCTTCAGGAATACCGATCCTCAAAGCTTCTGGCCGATACCTTAGAACAAGCCGGCTTTTCAGTTGAGCGGGGAGTCGCGGGAATGCCAACAGCCTTTGTTGCTTCCTATGGCTCGGGAAAGCCGGTCATCGCTATCCTGGGCGAATATGACGCTCTCCCCATGCTCTCGCAGAAGGGCCGGGTAGCCAAGCAAGACCCACTGATTCCGGGGGCCCCGGGCCATGGTTGCGGGCATAATACCATGGGCACAGCAGCCACTGCGGCCGCCATAGCCGTTAAAGAAGCGATGGTTAAATTTGGACTAAAGGGAACGATAAGAATGTATGGCTCGCCAGCCGAGGAAACTTTAATCAGCCGTCCTTTCATGGTGAGAGCGGGGTTGTTTAACGACGTCGATGTCGTCATCGATAACCATAGTTCGGCTGATTTCGGCACTGATTATGGGGTAAGCGGCAATGCTCTATTCTCCGTCATCTTCACCTTTAAAGGAAAAACCGCCCACGGAGCTTCGGCCTGGCTCGGCCGCAGTGCTTTGGATGGCGTGGAGCTCATGAATATAAACGCCAACTTTCTCCGGGAACACCTTAACCTCGGACACAGGCTTCACTACGTAATCACAGCCGGCGGCGAGGCACCCAACGTCGTTCCTGACAAAGCCAGTGTCTGGTATTTCATTCGTAACAGCGACGACCGAGTCGAAGAGATGTTTCAGAAAATTGTCAATTGTGCCCAAGCCGCCGCTCTGGCCACAGAGACCGAGCTAATTGAAGTCCGGGTTCTCAGTGCTGTGCATCAGCGCCATTCTAATAAGGCTTTAGCTGAGCTTTTCCAGCGGAATATCGAGCTCGTCGGCATGCCTCAATGGACAGAAGAGGAAGAGGCCTTCGCCCGGACTCTGCAAAAAGAGCTCGGTGCTGAAGAGAGAGGCCTGCCTCGTGAAGTGGGCCGTCTCCGCGAGCCAAGAGGCGGGGATATTGGCGGCGGTTCCTCAGATGTCGGCGATGTTTCCCTTGTCGCTCCTTTGGCCACTATTCGTTTTCCCGGGCAAGTACCTGGCGCCATTGGCCATCATTGGTCCTCAGTCGCTTGTAATTACGGCTCTACAGCCTGGAAGGGCCTGAACGCTGGAGCAAAAGCCATGGCCGCTTCCGCCATCGACCTTCTCACCAAACCCCTTGAGCTAAAAAAAATTCGTGAGGAATTTGAGGCCTATTCTAAGACCCACCCGTATAAATCCTTTCTGCCGCCTGACGCCAAACCACCCTTGGACCTTAATGAAGAGCTGATGAAAAAATGGCGGCCGCAGCTCGAAAAGGTCTTTGCAGAAAAAACCCGCTGACTCTTTAAAGAAAGAGCTTTCTCTTAGCTGGTTTTAGGTTGACTCGACCAAGGGCTGCGTTTTGCCTTTAGCCAAAGAAACTAATTCCTCCCAACCTCGAGGGAACAGGGCGAAGCGGCAAAAAAAGACAAGACAATATCAAAGGTTTTTCGGTCAATGATTTCTTTTATCGTCCACTCATCATGAAGAACATAATCTCCTACCGGCAAAGGTCTTTTTTCCACGGCCCAAGCGATAAAACTCCAATCATACCTTTCATGGCGGCCCATGGCGATATGAAGCCCCGGCTGGCAGCGCCGTGAACTCCACTTTTGGTGTTCTTTAGCTCAGGGCTCGTTGGCTGCACCAAAAAATAAGTTCTCTCCTCCTGAATCTTTATTCTATACGGAAATATTTGATCATCAGTCGACTCTCAAATCCCGTAAAAATTGGCCTTTTTCTCTCAGAATCATAACCAAAAATCGTCTTCTATTAAGCTTTTTGCTTTTGGTTTCCTGGAAAGACTAATTTTTCGGCCTTTCCAGGTTACATGTCTCAGGCAATAAGTATAAAAAAAACTCCGAAAAAAAATGGCAATAAAAAATAGGAGGGGGAGCGGATAGAAAACTGCCGTCGTTAGACCGAAATTACCCAGGCGGCTTAAACTCCAATGGATTTGACTAGCATAAAATAGATAAAGAAGGATAGAAAAAATTAACCCGGACCATTGTTGAGCCCTTATAGCCTTAATTATGTTCAGAGGAATTGAGAGGCATAAGGCAATCCAGACAGCGCAGACAAGAAAACTAATTATATTGGAGGAAAAGGCGCCCAAGGCGAAATTTTTTGTCCATCCCTCAACGAGTTGCTTAAGGCCTTGCGGATACATTCGAAAGCACACCTTGCCTTTACCTCCAAAAATGTGAACCGAGAGCTTTTTCTTCAGAAACCGCCTGGCGAGGCAAACATCCTCTAATATTTCTGACCGAACTGCTTCATGGCCGCCAACCGCAAAGTAGTCCTGGCGGCCAGTGACTAAGCAGGGACCAAAGGCGCCCCTTGTCTTAACAAGCGGCTTAAAAATAAGTGGAAGGGCCATGTTCAAAGCAAGGACCAAATTGAAAAAAGCGGATAACTTTTCATATCTTTTGATGGTAAAATGATAGGGCTGAACAGAGACTAACCCTTTTTTCTCTTCATATGTTTGGATTAGAGAAATAATAGCCTCTTTTTCCAAAAAAACATCGGCATCCAGGAAAATCAGGAATTCTCCCCTCGCCTCTTTAGCCCCTATCCAGCAGGCCCAACTTTTTCCTAACCAGCCAGCAGGCAGGTCAGGCGCTCTTATAACCGTGGCCCCTAAGCTTCGAGCCAAGGAAGCCGTCTGGTCAACAGAATGGTCGTCGATAACGATCACCTCATCCGGCGGAAGACTCTGTTGTTCCAACGAACGCAATAATCTTCCCAGGTTGCCCTCCTCATTTCTTGCCGGAATAATAACAGAGATACGAGGATGGAAGCTATCGCTTCCTCCCTTCGCCTTCCGCTTCAAAAAAGGCATCCAGGAAAAAGCGATGACGACCACGGCTAACATAAAGAGAGGCAAAGCGACGGCAGGCAAGCTCAAGGCCATAAAATAATTTTATCAAAAATATAAAATAACTCCCAAGAATAAATTGGTTTAGTAATCATCATTGTTGGCACTTGATATTTTCTTTTTTTTATATTAAATATTATCTATAATTTTTGTGAGATATCTGCAAACAGGAGGAAAAAGTGAATCGCCTGAGGCCTTCGTTGGGCTTTTTGTTATCTGCTTTATTTATGTTGGCGTTGGTTTCGCCTCTCTTGGCGGTCCAAGATGATTTACTGGGCGCAAAATTTGCTTACAATCGAGGGCAATTGCGGGGGCAGAAAACCGAGCCTGGTTTTCAGGTAGAAAATATGAACCTGAGCGGTTTTTCAGCCGGGCTGATGGTCAACTGGAAATTAAATCGACTTTTCTCCCTTCAGCCAGAAATATTATATTTTCAGAAGGGCGGAGAATATGAGGTCAATGTTCCCGTTAACCTTCCGGGTATAGAGATAAAAGTCAATGACACCCGGAGCCTAAATTATATAGAGTTGCCCCTCCTTTTCAAATTATCTATGCCGCTTTCAACCAAAATTAATCCAACTTTTTTAATCGGACCATCGATGGGAATTAACCTTAGCGCCAAGCTGCGGAGTAAAATCAAGATAAAAATTCCTGAGCTCCAGTTCACTTTGGTCGAAAAAAAAGAGATAAAAAAAGAGGCCAATAATTTAGAATGGAGTCTGGTCATTGGCGGCGGCCTTGATTTCAAACTGCCGCGGGGAAAACTGGTCCTTGACCAGCGCTTTTTCTTTGGCCTCAACGCCAATCATTATCAGGTCCTCGTTCCCGCTTCCCAATTTGCCGCTATGGGTTTCCCCATGGCTCAGGATATGACCTATGAGCTTAAGATGAACAATTATGTTTTCACCGTTTCTTTGGGCTATTTCTTCTGAATCAGCCAACCCTTAGGCAGTAATCTCTCTTCTTTTCAATGGCCGTTTATTCGAAAAGCTGGTAGCGGGCAAAGGTCGTTATTGATAGCAGCCTGATTTGGGCCAAAAAAAATAACATTTTTTTCTTCCCCCAGGAAACAATAACAGCTACTATAAAGATTGAGAATGTTTTTTTGAAATTAAATTTATTTAAAAAATCAGTTAGCTTAACCGAGGGAGGAAAATGAAAAATCTGCTTACTCTGTCTTTAGCCTTAGGCCTGCTCTTTTTCTTAGCCAGTTGCTTTCCGGGTCCCAATAGCGTCGAGAAATCACCCTCTCCTTCAGGAAAGGTGGCCGGCTTCTGGAAGGGGCTGTGGCACGGCTTACTTTCTCCTATCACCTTCATCATTTCGCTCTTCACAAAAAACATTCGCTTTTATGAGGTTCACAACAACGGCAACTGGTATAATTTTGGTTTTGTTTTGGGAGCAGGACTTTTCTTGCGTGGTGGCATCCTGGGCTCGCGGCGCTTTCGGAAGCAGAAGAAAGGCTGACAAATATTTTGACCAAAGACAAAAGCTAAGGGGAATCGCCAAAATTGACCGGAAAATTTTAGGGGAGTATATTTTTATAAGCAAAGCGGCTTAAACGGGCACAATTTATGACCACCGCTGATATTTTGCGCCGGGATACGGAAATTAATTTTCCCGAATTCGTCCTTCTTAAGGCCTCGGCGGGCACTGGTAAAACCCACGCTCTTACCCTGAGGTTCACTCAGTTCTTGCTATCAGAAAAGATAAAAAATAACGACCTGCGTCAGATACTGGCCATAACCTTTACTCGCAATGCCGCCAAGGAAATGAAAACCCGCGTTCTGCAATGGCTTAAGGAGACTTATTTTGGAGAGGAAGCGACGGTTTCACAGCTTCAGAAGCTTGTTTCCCTAAATAAAGAAGCCCTGGCCGCTAAGGCTGAAAAGACTTTAGAAAACATATTGTCTCGTTATAGTGATTTCCGAGTCATGACCATCGACAGCTTCATGGCCGAGGTCTTTCGGGCTTCGGCCGTCGATTTAGGAGTGACTCCTGATTTTGAAATTACCCTCGACCCTTCCCGGCTCATCGATTACGCTTTCTACCGCTTGCTCCGAAAAGCGACCCCCGGCTCGCCTGAGGCCGAGACGTTGAGCAACATCGTGGCTTCGCTTCAGAAACTCGGCAAAAGCGAGGCTGCTTTTATCTGGGACCCGACAAATGACATAAAAACTAAGTTCAGAGAGCTATATAACCAACTCGAAGCGATGAACCGCCGTCCGTTGCTCGAAGGGGATACGGAAGAGCTTTCCGCCGCTCTGGAGGAAATACTCCAGGTCGCCGCCAAGATAGAAAAAATCATCGCCGATTCTGGCCTTCGTTTCCGACGAAACTCGGCTTTCCCTTCACTCCTCGAAAAAATCAAACAAGGATTTTTGGCTGACCTTTTAGACAGGTCAATCGAGACCATGCCAATTAATAAACCGGCCAAAAACAACTCTCTACAGGTTCAGGCGTACGATTTAGCTTCTCAAGCCTGGGAGGAATTCCGCCGTGGTCTCAATCGCTATAAACAGGTCTATGCTCGCACCTTCTTCTGCCCCTACCTAAAAATTTATGATGATTTAATTAATCTTATAGCTGAAGCGAAAAAGGAAAGAGGTCAAATTTTATTAGAAGATATCAACCACGCTTTGTCCTCTTATCTTACTCAGGGTATAGTTCCTGATATTTATTGCCGCTTGGGAGACCGAATCTATCACTATTTGATTGATGAATTTCAGGATACCTCACCCGTTCAGTGGTTTAACCTGAAGCCTTTGATCGAAAATTCCCTCTCTCAGGGTGGGAGTCTATTCATTGTGGGCGATACCAAACAAGCAATTTATGGTTTCCGCGAGGCGGACTATGAAATCATGATGGATTTAGAAAAAGGTCTGGAATATTTTGCGTCGGCGCCCGTGGACGTCAGAGAATTAACCTTCAACCGCCGCAGCCGCCAAAAAATCTTAGATTTCGTCCGAGAAATTTTTCCGATAGGAATAAAGCGTGTCGAGGATTATGCCGAAGCCGCGCAAAAAAGCGGTTTGGACGCTTTCTCTGCCTCGATGGCGGAAGCGAAGGACGAGGAGGATAGTCACCCCGGACACGTAGAGGTTGAATTCTTTGGCGCTGAGGCGGATATAAATTCTCAAGACAATGAGAATAGCCAAAGCAATGAAGATGAAGAAGAAGCTGAAGACCAGACGACAAGGGTAAAAAACAAGGTCCAGAATCTCCTGGTCGAACTTAAAACACGGGGGTACCGATATTCCGATGTCGCGATTCTCGCCTATAAAAATGAGACCGTCAAGAAAATTGCCCCCTGGCTGAACGAAAAGAAGATTCCCTTTATTCCCTTTTCTGCCTTGGATATTCGGGAACGCAAGGTTATAAGGGAAATTCTAGCCGGGCTTCGCTTTCTTGATTTCCCACCGGACGATTTGAGTTTCGCCACTTTTCTCCTCGGAGAAATTTTAGAAAAAGAAACGAACTCCGCCTTTCCGGATTTTAACCGGGATATCTTTCATGATTTTATTCGCCGCTCCGCCCAAACAAAAGATTATCCCCTTTACACCTCTTTCCGTCGGCAATTTCCCGTCGTCTGGGAACGGTATTTTGAACCTCTCTTTAAAAGCGTCAACTATTACCCGCTTTATGACCTGACCACCCAGCTCTATGGCCTTTTTAACGTCTTCAATCTTTTTCCAGAAGAAGAGGCCGCCCTCGTCAAATTGCTTGAAGTCATCAAGGAATTTGAGGGCAAGGGGAAAAACAACCTCCGAGAGTTCCTGCTCTTCGCCGCCATGGAGTCAGCCGACGAATCTCTCTGGACGATTGACGTAACAGCCGAAATCGACGCCGTCAGAATAATGACCATCCACAAGGCCAAGGGGCTCGGGTTTCCCGCCGTCATTCTTCTCCTTTATCCGGAAACTAATATCAGCCCGACTTTTTATCTTCAGGAAAAGATGGCGGCGACCGACGAACCGGCTTCAAACGTCCTGGTTTTGAAACTTAACCAGAAAATCGCTCAGGCTTCCTCTGAGCTTGAGGCCGTTTATGAGCGCCATCACACCAAGGAAAAGGTTAATAGACTAAATACTCTCTATGTTGCCTTAACCAGGGCGGCAGAAGAACTGTATGTCATCGGGGTTAAGGGTAAAAGGAAAGCCTACCCTTTGACGCTCTTTGAAGAGCTGGGACTTCTTTCTGCCCCTGATTACTCGCCCAATCAACAAAAACCCCCGGTAAGAAAAAAAGTAACAGAGCCCAAAGAAAAACCCATTTTACCGCTCAAACTTCCCCCGGCGTTGTCCACGGCTTCGGCTCAAAAAAGAAGTTACCGCCACCGGGAAACCAAGAGGGGTGAATTAATCCACGCTTGGCTTGCCTCTATCGAGACTCTGGAAGGAAATTGGGAGGAAAAGCTGGAGGCGCAGGCAGCCAAGCTTAAATTAACTGAAGCCAACTCTGAACTGGTGGAAGAGGCAAGACAAACTGTGCGCCGTGCCTTGGAGCACTCATTGCTGATTGAATATTTCAAGCCAAGAGAGGGCCGGGTTGTTTTTCGCGAGCTGGAAATGGTCAGCCGGAAAGGAGAACTTTTCAGGGCCGACCGGGTCGTCATCGACCAGGACGTGGCGACGGTAATCGATTTTAAAACAGGAGCCGCTGACGAAACCGACCTAAGACTAATGTACCGGCAACAGCTCAAGAATTATCAAGACATTTTGAAAGAAATTTATTCTCAAAAAATGGTCCAGGGAATAATTTTTTATCTCGACGAAAATTCTTGGGAAAAAGTGGAATGAACCCCAGGCTCCTCTCTCCTGAAAAAGATTTAATCAGTGTTATCGTCGAGGAGCTCCTTACTTGGCAACCTGATTTTAGGCAGCTTCTGGTTGTTTTCCCCGAAAGAAGACCGGGATATTATTTAAGAAAAGCCTTGGCCGAGCGGCTCGGCCGGAGCTATCTTCCGCCGCGCTGTCTTTCCTAGATGATTTTATTGATGCCGTCTATGCTGAAAAGTTCCTCCGCCAGGATAGAAAAATAACTAAGTTAGAAGCCGTCGGTTTTCTCTACGAAATACACCGACGCAACCCTCAGCCCTTGGGCGGCTCCGCCTTTCTTCAGTTTGACCAATTTTTCCCGCTGGGGTTGAAGATTTACCGTGATTTAGAAGAGCTCAAGCAGGCTCAGGTTAAACCGGAGGAGCTAAGACAGGCTGATTCTTTAGTCCAATTTAATCTTCCCGCCGAGACGGGTCGGAGGCTCCAGGGCCTTTCTTTCTTTTACGAGAATTTTTACGGCGAAATAGAAAAGGCCGGCTTCTCTACTCCGGCTTTCCGGCTCAATTTTATTCTAAATAATTTTTCTCCTGATATCTTTAACGAGGAAAGAATTATCCTGGCCGGGTTTTTCTCTTTGACTCGAAGCGAGGCCGAGCTGCTTAAAAAAATGCTTTCCTTACCCCAAACGCAATTATACCTGATAGCGGCCAAAGGCTTAGCTCATCTGGAAAAATTACTCGGCCTCTCTTTCGACGCCGAGACTATTTACCGCCACCAAGACCTTAACTCGGAGAAAGAAGGATTAAACCCAGAAGAGAAACCTCGACGGGCGGAGCTGAAATTCTGCCTGGCCCCGGATAGCCATGGTCAGATTTTTGCTCTGAATCAAGAAATAGAAGCCAAGTTGAGAAATCCAGAAGGACTGAACGAAAGACAGGTTATCGTTTTACCCGCGGTGGAAACGCTTTTTCCTCTCTATCACCAAACCCTGAGCTCTCTTCCTTCAGAGAAGTTCAATATCTCCCTAGGTTATCCTCTGACGCGGACGCCTCTTTACAGCTTTTTTGACAGCCTCTTCAATTTAATCCAAACCAAAGATGAAGCAGACCGTTTTTACACCCCTGATTATCTTCGTTTTGTCCTCCACCCTTATACTAAAAACATTTATTTCCCCGGACCTCACCGTCGCGCTGATTTCACCCGCATTCTCTTCCACCTGGTCGAAGAAACCTTGACTAACCTTAGGGGCAAACTCTTTTGGTCCCTCGAGGAGATTGAAGGCAATCCCCAGATAGCCAATTCCCTGAAGAGATATGCCTTTAGCAACCCGGACGCCCCTGAGCCGGACCTTTTTTTGCTTCAGCTGCGGCAGATTCATAAAAAGACAATTCTTCCCTTTCTAGAAATAGAAAACCTCGGGGAGCTGGCTAAAAAACTAATCGCTTTGACTGAATATATAGGCAATGAATCCACGGCCAGCCTGCATGCTTTTTTTGAACCCTATGCTGAAGCCTTCCTCCACCAGTTTGAAGCCTTGGAAAAATCCCTGATTAACCGGTTTCGCTTCGAGCATCTTTTCAGTTATTTCCAGTTTTTCCGTCAGATGATGGCGGAAGCCACAGTGCCTTTTCCAGGAACGCCGCTGCGCGGACTCCAGGTTCTGGGTTTCTGGGAAACGCGGTGTTTACCCTTAGAGGAGGTCTACATGCTGGATATGAATGAGGAGGTTATCCCGGCTACGGCCAAGGTCGATTCGATTTTGCCCTACGCTGTCCGAAAAGCCTTCGGACTGCCCACTTATGAGGAGCTCGAACGACGGGTGGACTATTATTTTGATATTTTGACGAGGCGAGCCAAGAAGGTCACCTTTTTCTTCGTGGAAAATAGCGAAAAGGAAAAAAGCCGCTTGGTGGAGCGGCTGATTTGGGAAAAACAAAAACTGGAAAATCAAGCCGACCCGATGGCCTTTATCCATTCAGTACGTTATCAGGTTGCCCTACGCTCGAGCGAACCAAAGACGATTCCTAAGACTGAGTCAATAATGTCTGGCATGCGGCAATTTCAGTTTTCAGCTTCAGCCTTGGATGCTTATTTAAATTGTCCCCTCAAATTCTATTACCGCTTTATCTTGAGGTTAGAAGAAAAAGAAGAACTGGCAGAGCCGATGGAAAAAAAGGACATTGGTTCTCTGGTTCATAATATTTTAGAAGAATATTTTAAAAAATGGCGGGGTCAAAACCTTCGCCCCTATCATCTCAAAGAAGAGCCGCTAAGGCAGTTGGTTGAGAAACATTTCATTAATTATTTTGGCTCTTCCTTGAGCGGAGCAGCTTATCTGATAAAACAACAGGTTGAAGCCCACCTCGTTGATTTTCTCCATAATTACGAGATTCCAGTGCTTAAAGAATATGAAGAGGGGGGAAAAAGCGTTTTTCTCCAGAACTTAGAACTGCGGCTGGAGGAGCAGCTGGAAATCGACGGCTCTGTTTTTTCGGTAGTCGCTATAATTGACCGGGTAGAAAAAAGAGATAATGAAACTTATATAATTGATTATAAAACTTCGGCTCGGGAAACAAATTATGAAATCAAGTGGAATAAGCTTGACACCAAGACCAGGACAACTTGGCCCGAAGCGATAAATAGCCTTCAGCTCCCCTTTTATGCCCATATCTGGGCCAATCATTTTAGCCAGAAACCCGAGGAAATAAAGGCTATCCTGCTTCTTCTGGGCAAAAATAATATAAATAAAAAAATAGAATACTGGCCTTTTTCCGAAGACCCAGCTGAGAGAGCCAGACAACTGGAAATGTCCTTCGAGGTGATTAGAAATCTTCTGCTGGAAATAATTAACCCGGCTATCCCCTTTACCCGGGAGTTGGCCCGAGAGGAAAGCTGCCTTTATTGTCCCTACACTTCACTCTGCGGTCAGTAAAACTTTTGGTTATTTTCTGGTGACAGCTCACATATTTACCTAATTTTTCGCCTATTTTCTATTTTATTTTTTTCTTCGGATTTATAGACAAGAAGTAAGACCGTGATGGCGGAAGCTATATGTAAGCTTTTAGCTTTTATTCTCAGTTGGTCGTTTCTCGAGCATACTTCCGGCCATCGAAAATGTTTGAGTCATAACAAGACGCAAGGAGAAGCTAAAAGGGGACAAAAAATTGCTGACGCCTTACTTACTCACCTATTCTTTTATGAGCATGTCCGGACCTGAACTGGACAAATAAAGAGGCCAACATGAGCTCAAAAGACTCTCGGATGACCTCTATGACCTGCGAGGTGAATTCTTCCGGCTCGGAGAAGGGCGAAGACGAAAGGGTATCAAAAAGCTGGGCCGAAGCCATCCAACTCCCGACTCGTTATGACCTAAGCCGCAAAGGAGAAAAGAGAAACCGCTTTTTATTCCAAAAGCCCCTAACGTTTTTCATTTCTTGAGGAGGCGGACACTGATAACAGGAGCAATTTCGCTTTCTGGCTGAGCTTCAAACCGCACCACAATTTTATCTTTGGCCTTCAGTAGTCTTTCAGGTAGCGGATATTCCCTTTCTATTAGCCGAGGCGCAGGAAACCTGGTTATTTTTTCTGCGGCTAACTTTTCGCCTTCGACCAGGATGGTAAAATAGGCCTCCCTTTGTCTATCGTCAGAATAATACGTCACCAGAAGAGCGCCTGAGCTGATGGAGGAAGTAGGCAGGTCAAAGGAAAACCACGTACCGCCACGGCGGCTCGGCCGGCCTAAAACTCTTTGCATCGTAATATTTTCTCCGGCCTGGAAATTGAACTCCTTCTCCGCCTTAGCATCGCCCAATTGAACCAAAATAACCGTAGCTGCGTTGACAGCTTCTTGCCTTTCCTTTTCCCTTCGATAAGCGTCTACCCTTTTTACCCACGCCCTTTCATCAAGGTAATCCCAGTAAACTGAATATGTTCGGCGATGGAGCCGATAGAAAGGCATGAGGTCAACCTCAACAACCTTCTCCGGCTCCTCTAAGGTTCGGCCAACTCCGACTATCCGAAAAGAGCCTGGCTTATCAGCGATTGGCTTTAACCATTCATTAACCGCCCGCGGCGCGGCTACTAAAAGAGGGACAACAGGCTGAGAAAAGGAAGGTTTGGCTGGGGGCTCGGCTGATTCGCTTCTTCTTCCTCTTTCTCTTTCTGGGCCGAGGTCGCCAGCTAAGACCAACGGTCCCCATAAAATTGCGGTCGCACTCGGTTCATCAGGGGTAGGCTCAAGATGAAGCGCCTTAGGTAAGGCGACTTCCACTACATCTCCTGATTTCCAGAATCTCTTTATTTCTACATAACTACTCGTTTTTGGGGCAATTTTCTCGGTTGATTCATATTGAGGGTTAGCCACAACAGGCAGGTCAAGACGAGCCAGCATTTCGGCCGGAAGCAGCTGACCATTGACTCTAACGGCAAAGCCCTCTCCAGCCCACCACGGGC
>Ga0185342_1000840_pt1 | contig 14216 bp, 12 predicted proteins | sample ConPoolayeEmetaG_FD_128045 | JGI IMG/M metagenome (GOLD analysis project Ga0185342, IMG submission 128045) | Hot spring microbial mat communities from California, USA to study Microbial Dark Matter (Phase II) - Cone Pool mat layer E metaG... ...
GCCTTTATCAGCGTCCCCTTTCAAGCCTTGAATCGCGACTTTGCCCAGAAATTCATGGATCAGGTCAGCCACTTTTTCGAAGATCTGCCCGAGGGGTGGGAATCGATCATCGAGCGCGCCGGAGCCGGAACGACTCCGGCTCTCTTTTTATTGGGACTTCTTGTTTCCGCCACCGTTTTCGCCGCCTTCGGCGCTCTGGGTGGAGTCATCGGCGTCTCTCTTTTCGGCAAAAAGACGCCGCCGGTTCAGACCAAAGGAACTGAAAATGAAACGACTGAAGACTCGGGTCATCGTCAATCCTGAATCCAACCGCGGCCGCACCCGCCGCCGCTGGAAAGAAATCAGAGAGACGATCCGGGGTTTCATCAAAGAATTCAGCCTCGACTTCACGGAGAAGCCGCTCCAGGCCATCGAGCTGACCCGCTCGGCCATTAAGGAAGGGCACGATTTAATCATCGGGGTGGGCGGAGACGGCACGATGAACGAGATCGCCAACGGTTTCTTCGAGGATCAAAAAATCATCAACCCCGATTCAGCCTTAGGCATCCTTCCCTCGGGTACGGGCAGCGATCTCAGTCGGAGCCTGAACATCCCGAAAAAATGGCGAGAAGCGCTCAAAGTCATCACCCAGGCTCCCTCTGCACGAATCGATGTCGGGAGGGTCGTGTTCAAGGATCATTCGGGAAAGGAAGCGGAAAGATTTTTCCTCAATGTCGCCGATTTCGGGGTCGGAGGCGAAGTCGTCCGACGGGTCAACGAGCGGCGGCTCGAACGAAAAGCGTCCTCCTATCTCCGATGCCTTATCTCCGCCATGGTGAACTACCGCAGCCGACGGGTCCGAATTCGGGTGGACGGCCACGACCTCCCGGAGGATGAGTATCTGATCGGAGCGATCGCCAACGGCAGGATCTTCGGCAAAGGGATGAAGGTCGCACCTCAGGCCCGGCTTGATGACGGGTTGTTCGACCTCGTCTTGGTCAAAGGGATGAGGTTTCTCGAATTCTGCCGGCAGGGCTGGAAGATTTTCCTGGGGACTCATCTTTCTCATCCGAAAATCTCCCTCGTCCGCGGCCGGCGGATCGAAGCTCTGAATGTCGAGGCCGGCGATGTTCTCCTTGAATTGGACGGAGAGCAGCTGGGCACGCTGCCGGCAACGTTCGAAGTCTTGCGCCAGCGTTTTCCTGTCAAAGGATTCGTCTGATTGGCGGGCGTTTTCAGAATTGCCCGTCGCTTGCCCGAACCTTCTGATTCAGGTGGTAGAAAGGATCGTTGGTAAAGACCATTCGCCCATCGGGAGCGACAAACTTTCGCACCGGCAGCCCCCCGATATAGGCTCGGGGATAGGATTCCATGACTTTCTGGATGTAATCGATCGTTTCCTGGTAAGGCGGAATGCCGTTGTATTTTTTCAGCGCTTCCTGACCGGCATTGTACGCGGCCAGAACCATCTTCGTGTTATTGCTGAACAAACGGCATAGGTCTTTCAGAAACCTGACTCCTCCCCTGATGTTGTCTTCAGGATCAAAGCGGTCTTTGACCCCGTACTGTGAAGCGGTCTCCGGCATGAGCTGCATCAAGCCGACCGCACCCTTGGGCGAAACAGCCTGGCTGTCGTAGTTGGACTCAGCCCGAATAATCGAGTGGATAAGCTCGGCAGGAACATTGTATTTCAGCGCGTAGGACCGGACGATCGGGTCATATTTTTGTTTGAGAGCCTCTCTCTCCGCGCCTTGGCCGGACAAGAAGAAAGCCAGGGCAAAGGAACAGGCAAATAAGACTCCTCTCCCGATCCTCGTCAATTTCGGCTTCATCCTCTAACCTCTGCTAAGAAAGCCCGATTCTATTTTGTCCCAACCGGCCCGTCTTGGCAATCACCTTTTCGGGTGATTTTTCAGCCGCCCGCTTTCCCCCCGGGTAAGCCTCTGGATAATCCCATAGCTCGCTTCAATCGCCGATCCCAGAGACTCCGCTTTTTTCCCTCCTGCCTGGGCAAAATCGGGCCGGCCGCCCCCTCCGCCGCCAATCAGGAAGGCCATTTCTCCGATTACTTCATCCGCCCGTATGCGTCCGGCGAGGTCCTTGGTCACAGAGACGACAAGGAACGCTTTCCCTTTGAGCAAAGATCCCAGGACGACAACGGCGGAGCCGAGCTTCTGTTTCTGCGCGTCGGCCAGATCTCTGAGCTCCTCCATCGTCAACCCGTCCACTCGTCGGGCCAATACGGGGATGTCGCCGACGATTTTAACTTGGCTTTCCTCAGGCCGAGCCCGAAGCTCGGCCAGCTCCCGGCGGGCTTCCCTCTTCTCTTTCTCCGCCTCCTCGAGCTGTCGCTTCAGCTTTTCGATATGCGAAATAATTTCCATTCGCGGGCAGCCCAGGGCGATCTGCGCTTCGGCCACGAGGCCGTCCAGCTCCTGGACAAAACGGAGGGCGGGCTCGCCGGTCAAAGCTTCAATCCGGCGCATTCCCGCGGCGCTGCTCGACTCGGAAACGATCTTGAACAGGCCGATCATGCCGGTGGCCGAAACGTGAACTCCACCGCAGAGCTCGCGGCTGAAATCTTCGACCGCGACCAGCCGGACTTTTTCCCCGTACTTTTCCTCAAAAATGGCCATGGCTCCTTCTTTGAGTCCCTCCTCGAAGGTCGTTACTCGGGTTTCGACTTTAAGGTTGGACCTGATGGCCGCATTGACCAGACTCTCAATGCTCTCCATTTCTTCCCGGCTGAGGGGGGCAAAATGGGTATAGTCGAAGCGCAGCTTCTCCGCCGTGACAAGGGAGCCGGCCTGCTTGACATGACCACCCAGAATTTTTCTCAGGGCGGCATGCAGCAGGTGGGTTGCCGTGTGGTTGCGGCTGATGGCCCGGCGCCGCTCGACATCGACCAGAGCTTCGACTTTATCTCCGACCCGCAACTCTCCCCAAAGGGCCTCGACATGGTGAGCGATCACGTCTGGAAGAGGATAAAAAGCGCCATCGACCCGGCCCCGGAAATTCGCTGCTCTGATCTCGCCGGCATCACCGATTTGACCGCCGGCTTCGGCGTAAAAAGGGGTCGTATCGAGGACAACTTGCCCCTTTTCTCCGACTCGAATCTCCGCCGCTTCCTCGCCGTCCTTGACAATCGCCACCACCTCCGCCCCGGCGACATGCTCGCTTTCGTATCCTCGGTAAACGACGCGAAAATCCTTCAGCCTTTCGTAAGCCCGGCGCTCATCCTGCCGGGCATCTCCTTTCCACGAGGCTCTCGCCCGGTCTTTCTGGATAGCTAGTTCCGCATGGAAGCCGGACTCATCGACTCCCAGACCCTCCTCCCCGGCGAGTTCGAGCGAAAGGTCGAGGGGGAAGCCGAATGTGTCATAGAGCTTGAAAACCTCGACACCGGTCAGAACGTTCCGGCCGGAACGTCTCGCCTCCTCGACGAATTGGTGAAAGTTGCGCAAACCCGAAGAAAGGGTCGCTCCAAACCTTTCTTCCTCGGAAAGGCAGAGCCGAGAGATATAGCCGATCGAGTTGAGCAGCTCGGGGTAAGCGTCCTTCATGATCTCGGCGACCACCCCGGCCAGTTGGTGGAGAAACGGCTTTTCGATCCCGATGAGATTGCCGTGCCGGAACGCCCGGCGAATCAGGCGCCGGAGAACATATCCCCGGCCCTCATTGGCCGGCATGATCCCATCGCCGATAAGGAAAACGATCGCCCGGACATGGTCGGCGATAATCCGGACCGAGACATCGCCCGAATCCCTGGACGGATACTCTCTTTGCGCCAGGTCGCAGACCATCCGGATAATCGGTTGAAACAGGTCGGTGTCGAAATTGCTTCGTTTCTTTTGAAGCGCCGCGGCCGTTCGTTCAAGACCCATCCCGGTGTCGATCGAAGGGGAAGGAAGGGGACGAAGCGTGCCGTTCTTGTCCTGATCATATTGCATGAAGACAAGATTCCAGAGCTCGACGAACCGATCGCTCCCCCTTTCGATCAGGCTTCTCGGATCGCCCTCCTCCAAATCCGGGGTGGAATCATAATGGATCTCGGAACAAGGACCACAAGGCCCGGTCTCCCCCATGGACCAAAAATTATCTGTCTTGCCGAAACGAAAGATCCGGTTCTCTGGAAGCCCGATGGAACGGTTCCAGATCCGAAAGGCCTCCTCATCGTCCTCATAGATCGTCGCGTACAGCCGATCCTCAGGGAGACGAAAAACCTCGGTCACGAGTTGCCAGGCGAAAGCCACGGCTTCTTCCTTAAAATAATCGCCGAAGGAAAAGTTGCCCAGCATTTCAAAAAAGGTGTGATGTTTGCTCGTCCGCCCGACCTGCTCAAGGTCATTATGTTTGCCGGAGACGCGGAGACATTTCTGGACCGAAGCGGCTCTTCGGTAGCTCCTCTTCTCCAGGCCGAGAAAAACGTTCTTAAACTGGTTCATCCCGGCATTGGTGAACAGAATCGTCGGGTCGTCCTTAGGAAGAAGAGACGAACTCGGAACGATTTTGTGGCCTTTGCCGAGAAAAAATCCGAGAAAGGCCTCCCGGATCTCTTGAGCCGTCATGAGGATTCTTCGTCCGAAACTTCCCCCTCTCTCTCCACCTTGCTCATCTTCTGTTCCATCTCTTCCAGAGCGAGATCGAGCGTGGACTGGATCCCCATCACCCGGAGCTTGAAATTGTCGGGATTGGTCGAGTAACGGAGGCCCTGTTCGAAGGAAATATAGCCGTCCCGATAAAGCTGGAAGATGGACTGATCGAAAGTCTGCATCCCGTACTGCGAGACACCGGCGGCAATGGCGTCGCGAACAAGGCCCGTTTTTTCTTTTTCCTGAATGCAATCCTGAATGTAAGGCGTCGAGATCATCACTTCGACGGCCGGCACTCGGCCCTGCCCGTCCATTCTCGGGATCAGCCTCTGGGAAATGACTGCTTTCAGGATACTCGCCAACTGGAGCCGAACCTGCCTCTGATGGTGGGGCGGAAAGACGGAAATAATCCGGTTGATGCTCTCCGGCGCATCCAGAGTGTGAAGGGTGCTGAAAACAAGATGCCCGGTTTCGGCAGCCAGAATGGCGGTTTCAATCGTGTCTAGGTCGCGCATTTCACCGACCAGAATAACATCCGGGTCTTCGCGCAACGTGGCCCGCAGCCCGCGGGAAAAGCTCGACACGTCCATCCCGACTTCGCGCTGACTGATTGTGCTCTTCTTGTCTTTATGAAGATATTCGATCGGGTCTTCGATGGTAATGATATTCTCCCGGCGGTGGGTGTTGATATAATCGATCATCGCCGCCAGAGTCGTCGTCTTCCCGCTTCCCGTCGTCCCGGTCACCAGGACCAACCCTCTCTGTAGAAGAGAGACCTTTTCCAGAACTTCGGGGAGGAGAAGCTGCCGGATCGTCTTGACCTCGAGGGGGATGATGCGCAGGGCGATGGCGATCGAGCCCCGCTGCTGAAAAATGCTGCCCCGAAACCGACCGAATCCCGGAAGGCTGTAGGCCAGGTCGATGTCGAAATCCTCTCTCAGCCTTTCCTTTTGGTAATCCGTCATAAGCTGATCGCCAAGCTCCTGGGTATCCTTGGAGGTCAGACGCGGGAATCCGGTCAGAGGAATCAGCGTGCCGTGAACACGGATGATGGGATGGTTTCCGGCCTTCAGGTGGAGGTCGGAGGCATCCCTTTCGATCGCCACCTTCAAGAGTTCATCAATTTCCATGTTTCACCTCTTATCGAGATATGTCAGCCAGTGATAGGTGTCTTCCCGTTCGCCGTTCAGATAAGCGAAAAAGGCGTCCTGGAGCCTTTTGACCACCGGCCCTCTCCGTCCCGAACCGATGACGATCTTGTCGATCGATCGGATGGGCGTAATCTCGGCGGCCGAGCCGGTGAAAAAGACCTCATCCGCAATGTAGAGCAATTCTCGCGGAATCGTCTCCTCGACCAAGCGCAGGCCGGCTTCTTTGACCAAGGTGATGACGGAATCGCGGGTGATTCCCGGCAGAACCGATGAGGAGAGGGGCGGGGTGTAGACTGCGCCGTTGAGGACGAGAAAGATGTTCTCGCCGCTGCCTTCGCTGATATGGCCGCGGATATTGAGGGCGATCCCCTCGGCATACCCGTCGACCAGGGCTTCCATTTTAATCAGCTGGGAATTCATGTAATTCGCTCCGGATTTGGCCAGCGCGGGGAAGGTATTGGGCGCCATCCGCCACCAGGAGGAGACACAGACGTCCACGCCGTTTTCCAAGGCTTCTTCCCCGAGGTATTTTCCCCAGTTCCAGACAAGAATGGCGCAGTCCACAGGATTGGGAAAGGGGTCGACTCCGAGTGCGTTATAGCCGCGATAAATAATCGGCCGGATATAGCAGGACTTCAGTCCGTTGGCTCGGACCGTCTCGATGACGGCCTGGCTGAACTCCTCGATGGAATAGGGCACATCCATGCGATACATTTTGCAGGAGTTATAAAGGCGCTGCAGGTGAGCACCCAGACGGAAGATGGCCGTTCCCTTGGGAGTGTCATAAGCTCGGAAGCCTTCGAAAAGAGAACTCCCATAGTGGACGACATGAGAGGCAATGTGGATCTTCGCATCTTTCCAGGGAATGAATCGGCCGTTGATCCACACTTTCCCGTCCTCATTAAAAGGGCTCATCACTTGCTCCTCTTCAGAACTTGAATTGTCCGACCCATCTAGAGAATGTTATCCGAATCTCCCTTCTCAAGTCAAACCGTCCCTAATTCGTTTCGCCGCAATGGGGACAATGCCGGGACTTCAGCGGCAGAGGCCGCCGGCAATTCCAGCAAAGGCCGGTCTGGCGTTGCTCTCGCGCCCGGATTCTGATCATCATATCCTCAATCTCCGTCGTCTTTTCGTCTTTTTTCTTCAAGGCGGCCAGCGCCTGGCAAACTTCGGCAGTCCTGGCATACCGGTCCTCAAGCTTGGAAGCCAAACATCTCATGATAATTTCGTCGAGCTCGCGAGGGATTTTGCTGTTTCTCAGCCGAGGCGGGGTAATTCTCCCCTGTTGGGCCTTTTCCAGAATTTTAAACGGGTCCGGATCGAATATGGGCGGACGCCCGACAATCATCTCGTAAAAAATACATCCCAGGGAATAGATATCCGATTGATAGGTCGCCTTTCCCAGAAACTGTTCCGGAGCCATGTATGGCGGGCTGCCGATCCTGGTCGAGGCATAAGGGACATTATTCAGCCAGGCAGAGGTCCCGAAATCCGTGATCTTGGCCGTTCCCTCTTCGGAAATCATGATGTTCGAAGGCCGGAGGTCCCGGTGAATGATTTTATTCTTATGAGCATGGTCGACTCCCTGAGCGATCTGCTTGATATAGTCCACCGCCGTCTCCCAGGGCAACAGGCGCTCTTTTTCCAAAATTTTCTCCAAAGTTTTCCCCTTAACGTATTCCATGACCATGAAGAAAATCCGGTTTTCTTTCTCGGCAGAAATCATGCGAACGATATTCGGATGGTTGAGAGCGGCTTGAAGGCGAGGTTCTTTCAGCAACTTGAAAAGTTCGGCCGATTGCTTATGAGGGACCTTAATCGCGACCTTGATCTCAAGCCAAGTGTCCCGAGCAAGATAGACAGATCCGAATCCGCCACTCCCCAGCGAGCGGATGATTTCGTATTTCCCGACTTTTTGGCCCTGAAGAAACATGTTATTGGCCCCAGAAATGGCTGATCAAAGCAAGGGAGGCCAAAGACGCAGTCTCAGAGCGCAAGATCCTCCGGCCCAGGCTTACGGCCTCAAAACCATGACTCAAGGCGCTCTCTTCTTCCTTGGACGTCCATCCTCCTTCCGGCCCGATCAATAAAAGCACAGTCATTCCACTTCCTGTCGATAAATCGACAGGCGGGGAAGAGACAATATCCCGCAAGAATTTTCCTTGATTCTCGCACAGGATATATTTTTTCTCTTCGCGTCTGTCCTTCAGAAATTCCGTCCAGGAGATCAAAGGAAGGATTTCAGGGATCAGGCGGGAACGACTCTGTTTGACCGCTTCCCGGGCAACCCTCCGCCAACGCTCGACCTTGAGAGTCTCCTTGCCTGCGAGCCTGACGATCGATCTCTCCGTAATCACGGGGATGAAAAAGTGCATGCCCAATTCTGTTCCTTTCTGAATGAGAAATTCCATTTTCTTGCCCTTCAAAACGGCCTGGGCCAAGCCGATCCGCACTTTCGGCTCCTCTTTTTCTTCTTTCTCCAGCAAACGGAGTCGTGTCCGATCCTGACCAAGCTCCTCAATCTCTGCCCGATAAGAAGAACCTCGCTCATCAACAATCCAGATTCTCTTTCCCGGTTTGGCCCTCAATACGCGCTGGAGATGAAGATGCTCCTTCCCTTCAAGGATGGCAACGGGATAGCGGATATTTTCGTTCTTTACGAAAAAGTGCGAGGATGTCAATCCGCACCTTCAATGAATGATCTTTTTGAATTTCTCGACCACAGTTCGGTCGACCTTCTCAAGATCCTCTCCCCTGAACTCGGCCAGTCGCCTTAATAAATCCCTTTCTTCCTTGCTCAAACCGGTCGGAGTCTTGATCAGGACTTTGACATAAATATCTCCCCGCCGGCGGCTGTGAAGATCCCTGATCCCCTTTCCTTTGAGCTTGAAAACTTCCCCGGACTGGGTTCCCGCCGGGATTTTCAGGACTTCCGTGGTCTCATCAAGGCTGGGAATTTCGATCGCCGCCCCGAGGGCGGCCTGGGAGAAAGAAATCGGGATCTCGCAGTAGAGATCGCCGTCCTGTCGTTCAAAGAACCGATGCTTGGCGACCCGGATAACGACATAAAGATCCCCCTTGTATTGTCCTCCCTCTCCAGGCTCCCCTTCTCCCTCAAGGCGCAGGCGCGATCCCTCGTCCACTCCGGGCGGAATCCGGATGGTCAGGCTCCTTTTCTGTTTGATTTCGCCGGAACCGCGGCATTCCTTGCAGGGAGTCATGATAAGCTCGCCCGTACCGCGGCAGTGGGAGCAAGTCCTGGAGACGGTAAAAAAACCCTGTTGGTAGCGGAGCTGGCCCCTTCCCTGGCATGATGGACAGACGGTTTTTCTTGTCCCGGGCTCCATGCCGGAACCGGCGCAAAGAGGGCAGACCTCGGCCCTAGTGAGGTTGACTTCCTTTTCCGTGCCGTTCGCCGCCTCCTCAAGCGTAATTTCAAGCTCCATCGCCAAGTCCCGCCCGCGCCGCGGATAGGCTCTGGAACGACGTTCTCCTCGGCCGAAAAGATCTCCAAAGCCGAAAAAGCTCCCCAGAATGTCCTCGAATTCTTCAAAAATGGAGGCATTGAACCCGGAAAAGCCGGGGAATCCTTCTTCTCGCAGGCCTTCAAAGCCGAACCGATCATAGGTCGCCCTCTTCTGCGGATCTCCGAGCACGCTATAAGCCTCGGCCGCTTCCTTGAATTTTTCCTCCGCTTCTTTATTCCCGGGATTGCGGTCGGGATGGTATTTCAGGGCAAGCTGCCTGTAAGCCCGTTTGATTTCCTCCTGAGAAGCCTCACGCTCGATTCCCAGGACTTTGTAATAATCCCTCTTGGTCATTTCTGCCGGTCAAAGATTCAGGGCGGACTCTTTTTTCTTATGGATAATCGCGTCGACTTCGGCTTTGGTCAAGCCAGCCGAGTGCCGAATTTCGACCTCCTGGTTCATTCCCGTGACGACGTCCTTGGCCGAAACCTTAAGGATACCGTCAGCGTCGATCTCGAAGGTCACATCAATCTGGGGAACCCCCGCCGGCGCCGGCTGGATGCCGATCAGGTCGAACCGGGCCAGCGACTTGTTCCGCGACGCCTGAGCGTTCTCCCCTTGAAGGACATGTACGGTCACCCGAACCTGGTTGTCTTCGACGGTTGTAAAGGGCATCGTTTTTTTAGTCGGAATCGTCGTATTCCGCTCGATGATCTGTTGGAAAACGTCTCCCTCCGTTTCGATTCCGAGAGAGTGGGAGGTCACATCTAACAGCACAACGATCTCGCGCGCTTCTCCCTTGATAATGGCCGACTGGACGGCCGCTCCTAAGGCCACGATCTCGTCAGGGTTGATGTCCTCGCGCGGCTTGCAGCCGAAGAAATCGCCGATGGTCTGCCGGATAAGCGGCATCCTCGTTTGGCCTCCGACCAGAATGACCTCTTTGATATCTTCAGGTCCGAGACGGCACGAGGCGAGCGTCTGTTCGATCAGAGGAATGGTTTGTTTGACCAGATCTCCGGTCAATTCTTCAAGCCGTCTGCGGGTCAGCCGGACATGGATATGCTTCGAACCCCCGGCCAAAGAGCTGATGAATGGGAGATTGATCTCGCTCTCCATGGTGAAAGACAACTCGCGCTTCGCCCGTTCAGCCGCTTCTTTGATTCTTTGGAGGGCCAATTTGTCTGTTGAGAGATCGAGGCCATGTTCCTTCTTGAAATCCTCGATCAACATGGAAACGATCCGGTTGTCGAAATCCTCTCCTCCGAGATAGGAATCTCCGCTCGTCGACAGGACATGGAAAATTCCGTCCTGAATTTCGAGAATGGTGATATCAAACGTCCCTCCGCCCATATCAAACACGGCGACCGTTCCGTTTCCTTCGGCCTGTAGGCCGTAGGCCAGGCTGGCGGCCGTGGGTTCGTTGATCACCCGCAGGACTTCAAGCCCGGCGATCCGGGCGGCGTCTTTTGTCGCCTGGCGCTGAGGATCGTCAAAATGAGCCGGAACCGTGATGACCGCCTCCTCGACCGGCTGGCCGAAATACGATTCGGCGCATTCCTTGAGGTAGCTCAGGATGAGGCTGGAGATTTCCTGGGGCGTAATCTGGAGAGAATCGACGAGGACGACGACATCGCCGTTTTTCGAGGGGCCGAGCCGATAAGGCAGCCTGGCGGCGGCCGCAGCGACTTCCGGGGAATCAAATTTCCGGCCGATCAACCGCTTGACCGCCGTGATCGTCTTTTCCGGGTTGGTGATGGCCTGACGGAGGGCTAAATTTCCAACCAGTTTTTCGCCCGAAGACGTAAAGCTGACAACCGAAGCGGTCGTCGGTTGGCCGTCCAGATTGGGGATGACGACGGGACGGCCGGCCTCAAGGTAGGCGATGCAGGAAAATGTCGTCCCAAGGTCGATCCCGATAATCCGGCTCATGATTCTTCTTTGTCTTTTTTCGCCGGGATACGGACTTTAACCATGGCGGGCCGGAGCAGCCGGTCTTCGAGCCAGAATCCGCGCTGCAAGACTTCGCCGACTTCAGGCTCGGTCACGCCCTCCGATTCCTCCGTCAAAACAGCCTGGTGAATCGTGGGGTCAAATTTCCGGTCTTCAGAGTCGATCGGCCGGACGCCTTTTTTCTTCAGAAGATCCAAGTACTGGCGGTAGATCATCTCAATGCCTTCCCGAAGGCTTTTCCCGTCGACTTGATCTTCGGTCCGTAACGCCCTTTCAAAATTATCTAGGACGACGAGAAGCTCCCTTAAAAAATCAGCCAGGGCAAACTTCTGGAACTCCTGCCGTTCGCGTTCCATCCTTTTGCGCAGGTTTTCCATCTCGGCCAGACTGCGGAGATATTTATCCCGGAGTTCCTCGTTCTCCTTGCGGAGGGCTTTAATTTCCAGGTCCTTTTTCTTCAGCTTGGCTTTGTGCCCCTTCTCTTGCTCGAGCTGGAGCTTGAGATCTGTTTTCGCCCCGTCTTTTTTGCCCACGGGCTCTTCCTGGGCGACGGTCTCGTATTCGACCTCATCCCCGGTCCCCTCAAAAATGGGGGTTTTTGCCTGACTCTCTTTTTCAGAGCCAGACTCGCCTTGTGGCTTGGATTTTTCTTCGTCGTCGGTCATCGTTCACCTCATGATTCGCCCTGGCTGATGGTCCGGCTGAGTTTCTGCGCCACCTGATCGACAAGAGGAATGATTCGGCGATAGGGAATCCGTTTCGGACCAAGCACCCCCAAGGTGCCGAGGACTTGATTGTTGTAGCCGTAATGAGAAAGAATGAGGGCGCAATCGGAAATATCAGGGATATTGGATTCGGAGCCGATCAGAACTTTCACTCGATCCAGGCTGATGAAGTCAGACAAAAGCTTGGCCAGCTTCACGTTTTCCTCGAACTTGCGGAAAAGACCTTTGAGTTTTTCAAGGTCAAACAGCTCCGCCTTGTCCAGAAGTTTCGAGGCCCCCTGGAAAATTATCTGTCCTTCCTGTTCTTCCTGGAGAATGGAATCGCGGAGCAGGGCCGTGATTTTGTCGACTTCGCTTTCGTAGCTCGCTCGGTAGCGAGCGAGCTCGTTCACCAAGCAATCCCGGACAAAAGTGAGATTTTTTCCCCGGAAGCGCTGATTGATCGCTTGGGAAACCTTGTCCAACTCAAATTGAGTGAAATAGTGCCGAGTTTCGACGATCTCGGTGAGGAGAAGGTTGAATGTCGTCATCAAGATGATCATGACTTTTTCTTCAGAAATCTTGATCAACCGGAGATGATGGAAGTTGATTTTGGAAATGCGGGGAGAGATGACGAAGCCCAGGCTGTCGGACTGCTCGGCCAGAAGTCGGGAAATGCGCGTCAGATAGGTCGGAAAGTCCCCCTTATCGGGAGCGAAATCTTGGGCCTGTAGGGTCACAGCCTGGCGAGAAAACAGGGTTTCGTCGAAGAGGCTGTTGACATAAAACCTCAGGCCTTTGTCCGTCGGAATCCGACCGGCGGAGGCGTGAGGCTGGAACAGATACCCGAGATCTTCCAGCCTGGACATGATGTTCCGAATCGTGGCCGGAGAGTCGGTGAGAACCTTTTTCTGGACAATGGCCGCCGAGCTGACAGGGCGGCCGATTCTCAGATAGATTTCACAGATTGTTTTGAGGACGACCCTGTCCTTGTCCCGGAGTTCAGAATTCATGGCCATCGGATGATAAATTTTTTATAGCATTAAGGAGAAATCCGGTCAAGTCAACCTGGAGGGGAACCGTTCCACGTTCCTCCTTCGAACGATCGGTCAATTTCATCCGCCTCCCTGCCTCCGACCTCTCCGGAGACACCGTCCGCTCACCCCCTTGATTCCTCAAGAAGGTGAGGGGGTTCAATCCAAAAAAAGAAATTCTTTCCCAGGTGTCAATAAACGGCCGGGTAGAACTTCCCGCTCTGCGACCAAGGGCTCATCCCCTCTCGGCTCCCCCAGCGAGCGGCTTCCCGTGCTATGCAATAGCTTATTCGCCGCTCATCAAACGAAGGCCGGCGTAGCCGACAACCTGGTTATAATCGCCTGAGGCGTCTCCGGATGTCTGATATCGAACGAGCTCGGCCTTCTTGGCCCCGAGCTCCCGAGCGGCCACGATGGCCGCGGCCGTCGGCTGGAACCCGCACATGCTGATGTCCTTCTCTACGACGGTATTGTAAAGGCCGCGGGCATCGAGCGCCAGAATCTTCTCAATCGCCATGCCGTCTCTCCGCTTGGCTGTTTCTTGGCTGACATAGTGGCTCATATCCGTACTGGCAACAATCAAGACTTCCTCCCCTGCTTCTTTGATAGACGCTGCCAAGTCCCGGCCAAGGTTCTCCAGGTCTTGGTATCCCGCCCGGCCCGAAATGCAGATCGGAAGGAGAGAGAAATCCGGCTTCAGATACTGGATGAACGGGAGCTGGACCTCGAGGGAATGTTCGGCGCCGTGGGCGTCCTCATCGACCTCGACGAGAGACGATTTCTCGAGGAGCGCCTCCGCCAAGGACGAATCCAGAGGGACTTCGCCGAGGGGGGTTTGCCATTTTCCCTTGGCCGCCAAGGCAAAAAGAGGCTGAATCCCGCGATGACTCGGCCCCAGGATGACGATCCGGCCGGGAAGGACGACCGAAGAAAAAACGGCTCCGGCGACATAGCCCGAATAGATAAATCCGGCGTGCGGCGACACCACCGCCACAGCCTTGACTTTATCCGCCTTCAGATCGACCATCCGCCGGAGCATCGACCGCAATTCCTCCGGTTTCCCCGGATAAAAATAACCGGCCACGGCGGGTTTTCTGACCATCGGCCTCTCCTTCAAAAAAGCCTCTGAGCTTGAAGCGAAAGGCTAAAATTTTTCTCGCTTTTCTTGGAATACAATCCCCAGCGATTTGAGTTCAGTCAGAATCGGCCCATAAATCTCAGGCAGGACGGGGATATGCACGCCGGTCTCCCTGATTTTGCCCTCGAGAATCAACTTCGTGGCAATGGCCGCGGGAAGGCCGACCGTCCTGGCCATCGCCGAATCCCCATGGGG
>Ga0185342_1000842_pt1 | contig 14197 bp, 12 predicted proteins | sample ConPoolayeEmetaG_FD_128045 | JGI IMG/M metagenome (GOLD analysis project Ga0185342, IMG submission 128045) | Hot spring microbial mat communities from California, USA to study Microbial Dark Matter (Phase II) - Cone Pool mat layer E metaG... ...
TCGCTTGACCCGCGCTTCCCGCGCCGCCCGAAGGAGAGTTTCCGTTCCTTCGGCGTTGACCCGGAAAAATTCGCGCCGCTTGATCTTCGAGGACCCGACGACGGACGCCAGGTGAAAAACTGTGTCGATTCCGCCGAGAGCGCGCCTGATGAGCTCGCCGTCCCCGATATCCCCTCGCGCCACCTCGACCCGTCCTTCCTGGCGGATCGGCGTCTCGTGGACGAGCGCCCGGACCTTCCATCCTTGCTGAAGAAGCGCTTCGATGAGATGGCTGCCGATGAATCCGGATCCGCCGGTGATGAAAGCGCGCATGGGATCAGCCAGGGCTCCTCTTCCCGGGGTCTCGAAAGGCCAGATCAAGAACCCGGCTCATTTTTTCGAGATAGCGGGATACAGTGTATTCGCGATCGGCCCATTCCTTCGCCGCCCGGGCTCTTTTCTGGGCTTCCTCGTTTTCGAGGGCGAAGCGGATCGCTTCGGCCAGGCTCTCCGGGTTCGGCTCGGCGAGCACGGCGAGACGGGAGCTCAGCACCTGGGTGTGGGTCCAGAGGTTGGTGGCGACGAGCGGCTTGCCCGATTTGAGAAAAGAATAAATTTTTAGCGGGGTGTTGGTCCCGGAAAGGCGAGGGGAGACGAGGACGTCGGCGAGCGAAATATAGAGCGGCAGAGACTCCGGAGGGACGGGTTCGATAAAGATCGTCCGCCCGGCGATGCCCAGAGAGGAGGCGAGCTCCCTCATCCTCGCCAGCGCGGGTCCTCTTCCCCCGACAAGGACGAAGACGGCGCTCGTTCCCAATTTCCCCGCCGCTTCAAGGAGAAGCGGGATTCCCTGGTAGGGCTCGAAATTTCCGGCATAGAGGACGATTTTTTCCCCTGCCGGCGCCAGTTCGCGTTTCTTTCTCTCGACCTCGGAGGCCGGGGTTTCAGCTGCCGGAAAATCAAGAAAGTTCTCGACGAGCACCGCCTTTTCCGCGTATCCGAGCTGGCTCACCCGCTTCATCAGGTCGGCGCAGATGACGATGACGGCCCGGGAATGCTTCAGGACGAAGCGCTCGAGACGTTCGAAGAGCGCAATGAGAACGGCGGATCGGGTGAACTCGAAGTTTCGCAGCTGCTGGGGAAGGCTGGAGTGCATGTCGTAGATGTGCGGTTTGCCCCAGAGAAGGGCCAGCGCCGTCCCGAAAAACGCCGCTTCCTCGTGTGAAAAGAGGAGGTCGTACCCGCGGGCGGAAAGCCGGGCGATCGCGCGGCCGAGAAGCAGCGCGTCGAGAGGAATTTTGGCCAGGCTCGGTCCGATTTTGACCCGCCGGATGCCGAAGACGTTGGGCGGCCTGATGATCTTCAGGCCGGGCAGAACCGGGCTCCTCCCGATCGGGTAGGTCAGGAGGTCCACGCGGTGGCCGAGCCGGGACAGGGCGGTGAGGCGAAAATAAATGCTGATCGGAGTTCCCCTCGGCTCAAAGAACGGCTCGGGGGCGAGCATCAGGATGTTCATGGAAGGTCGGATGAAGAGCGATTCTCCTCCGAGGAATCGATGATCTCGCGGATGAAATAGATGGCCTTGCCCGAAGACTCATGATAGGCGCGGACCATGATCTCAGCCAGGAGCCCGAGGGTGATGAATTGAAAACCGACGACGATCAGGAGCACGCCGAGGAAGAGCAGGGGGCGCTCGGCCAGGGATTTGTTGAGGAAAAGCCTCTGGTAGGAGAGCCAGAGGGAGATGAGGAACCCGAGTCCGCCGCTGACCAGCCCGACGATCCCGAAGATCTGAAGCGGTCGGGTCGAGTAGCTGAGGAGGAATTTCACCGTCAGCGTATCCAGAATGACCCGGGTGAAACGGAAAATATTGTATTTGGATTTCCCGTGTTTTCGGGGGCGGTGGCGGACTTCGACCTCGGCGATCGAAACTCCCATGTGGCTGGCGATGGCGGGAATGAAACGGTGCAGCTCGCCGTAGAGCTTGATGTTCTTGATGACTTCGCGGCGAAAGGCCTTGAGCGTGCAACCGTAGTCGTGGAGGCGGACACGGGTGATGCGTGATATCAGCCAGTTGGCCACGGCCGAAGGAACGCGGCGGCTGAGAAATCTATCCCGCCGGTTTTTCCGCCAGCCCGAGACGAGGTCGAACCCGGCCTCAATCTTGGCGAGGAGAAGAGGGATATCGGCCGGATCGTTCTGCAGGTCGGCGTCAAGGCTGACGATGATTTCGCCTCCGGCCAGGTCGAACCCGGCGGCCAGAGCGGCCGTCTGACCGAAGTTTTTCCTCAGCCGGACGATCCGGACCAGGGGATCGTTTTTTTGGAGCCACTTCAGAACCTCCCAGGAATTATCGCTGCTTCCGTCATCGATGAATATCATTTCGTAAGAGCGGCCGAGACGCTTCGCGGCGGCGCTGAGTTCTTGATGGAGTTCCGGCAAATTCTCGGCTTCATTATAAAGAGGAACGATGAAGGAAAGATCGACTCGATCCGCTCTGTCCATCGGCGCCACTATATCATAAAGAGGGTCGTCCATCAATTTGCTTTAATTTGCCTTCTTTCTGGTTTTTTGAAGCTTGACTTTGCCTTTTTTTTGTGCTAAAAGTCCGCTCGCCCCTGGAGGGAGGCAGGTCGATTTCTTCCGACGAACTTCGGAGGAGTGGGGAGGTATGGCGCTCCGGAGGAGAGAATTCCTCAAATGGAGCGGGGCGAGCCTGGCGGGCATCGGGCTCTCGCCCCGGTTATTGACTCCTTCATCCCAGTCGTCTGGAATTTTATCCGGCTCTCCGTCTCTATCAAGGGAACAACTGTTCGATCCGGATTTTCCTTTTCCCTTTGACGACCAGTATTTTGCCTGCGCCGAGAGGGTTTTCAATGTCCGGGCGACGGAGACGGGCTGGCGGGCCGGTCTGAGCCTGATCCTGAAGCCGGGGAAAACGCTGGACCTGAAAATCCTGGCCGCCGAAAGCAAGAACGGCCTTGCCACGACCAAGGATGTGATGACATTTTACGGCGTTTCCGAAAGGCTGGAGACGGATCTTTTCGCTCCGGATATCCCTCGTCTCTATTATCAGGTTCTCTATCGGGAGGGCGGCGGGGCTTGGAAGGCTTTAGCTCCGAAAAGCGTCAAGCTCCCCGCGGCACTCGACAAAGGCGGTGAGATCAAGGTTATCTTGATCAGCGACGATCACACCTTTGACGATGCCGATTATCCGGTCGCCTCTGAGCATAAAGCGGCCAAGTTGAACGGCGATTATGTCAACGTCCTTCTCCGGGAGCTCCGGACAAATCCTTTCCTTAAGCCCCAAACACCCCTTGAGTCGCTCCGAAACGGGCTCTGCCTGGCTCACGCCTTGCGCTACATCATGGCCAACGAAGACCCGGACCTCATCATCAACCTGGGCGATTCGACCGGCATCGGAGCGAACTATAAGTGGGCAGGGCTCGGACTCCCGACGGCCGGGCTGACCGATAAAGAATACGATGAGATCGCCCGCGTCCTGTGGCTCCGGATGAGAAAAATATACTCCGGCCTAACCCCTTACGTGCCTTTATTGATTGCCCAGGGCAACCACGACGGCGAGGAGAACTGGACATCGGCCCGTTTCCGGGCGGCCGAATGGCGGAAGACGCTCTTCCCCCAGCCCGACAACTTGACCTATCCGGAGGGCGGTCATCCCGACAGCCTCTACTTCGGCCTTTCTTTAGGATCAAACCGGTCTTATCGGGGAGGGGCGCGGTTCATCATTCTTCACACGACCGCTTTCGCCGGGAGTCACTATCCCAAAACACCCGAGGATTGGACGCTCGGCGAGGCTCAATTCCGCTGGTTTGAACGCGTCCTCAAGATGGGCGAGAGGGATTGGGTATTTGCCTGCTTTCATCATGTTCTCGGCGGCTGGCCCGCCGGCTCGAACGAGTTCGAAAAAAGCTACTCTTACGGCCGCGGTCCGCTGTTCACGTTTGAGGATTATCTCGGTTGCGCCAATCCGGCCTTGGTCGAGCAGGTCCGGCTCACCGATCTTGGACGTGAAAACGGCCTGAGAGCGTTCTTCTACGGCCATGATCATATCTTTCATTCGAAGCTGATTGCTGGCGGCGCGGGCGGAAAAGACATGCTGGGCGTCTGCTGCGGGGCGACGAAATATATGGGAGAGGCCGGCTGGTGGAAAGGTGAGTACTGGCGAAGGTATTATGGCCCGGCCGAACCGCCGGCTTCCCGATTCTGGGGTCCTCCGGGTCTGACCCGGCTGACCATTCGGAAAAGTGAGACACTGATCGAGTACATCCTCTCTGGATATTCGCCTTACACGAACGTTCCCCAGACTTCCGGCGCTGGGACGACCTTATCGACACGGCGCCTGGTCAACCCGCCCCCCCGGCTGGTCATCGAACAGAAAGAACTGGCTTTTCGTGCCACCGAAGGAAGAGGCGGACCGCCGCCCCAAACCCTGCGGATTAAAAACGACGGCGGCGGGGCGCTCCATTTCAGCCTCAAGTCCGACGCGGCCTGGATCAACCTCTGGCCAAAGCGAGGCGAGAGCTGGGGAGAGTGGGAAGAAATCACGGTCAAGGCTTTGACGCGGCGTCTCGTCGAGGGAAGTTATCGCGGTAAAATCACGGTGGAGAGCGACGACCCGTCCGGGCCTGCCGGAGAGGTTTCCGTTCGGCTGACCATTGATCCGTTTTTCAACTTCCCGCCGCGGAATTTTCGCGGCTGGAAAACGGACGCCGCAGGGGGTATGTCGTCAGAAGTCGATATCCACCTTGCCTGGAGCCCGAACCCGCTGAACAAGCTGGTCGGCGGTTATCGGGTTTGGCAGCTGGACGCGGCGGGAAATCTCACCAAATTGGGAGACGTGGACGAGAAGACATTCGTTTATACGGTCAAGAAATTGATCCGAGCAACCTCTTACCGGTTCGCCGTGGCCGCCGTCGACCGCAAAGGAAGAGAAGGCGAACTGGCTTATACGACGGTCGCCTGAAACGATCGCCCGGGAATCGGGCCGCAGTTAAAATTCCAGCCTGAGATATCAAACAAAAGGGAGGAATTCGTTTAAGATGGGAAGGTCGCGGCTGTCTGATCGTAAGCCAAGGACCGGCCGTCGGCTTCCAGGACCGACGTCGCGGCGAATTCCTCGGCGTCGAGGACGCAGGCTGTGAGGCCTTCCCGCAGCGAGCCGGCGAAGACCGTGGTCGCACCCTCAAAGGTCCGGCGACCGGGGTCAAGCCGGATTTTGATCAGATAATGGAGGGCATCGTATCTCCGGTCACGCTCCGACTGCGGGGACTTGGACGACCATCCCAATCCCCGGCCGAAGCACGGCAATGAGAGGATGAGAACAAGGAGAATGATCCGCGCTGTCCGATCCTTTCATGCCTTACCCCGTTGATAAAGGACTCTTAGATCAACCAGGCCAGCGCCATCTTCGAGCACTCGCATTTTGACACGAAAAAGGGCACACATTCGCCCTTGCGCAGCTTAGGAATGCAAAGCTACAGCGTGCCGTGCCCAACAGATTTCCCTCCTTCTCACTCCGGCGCCCGAAAGACATGTCTTTCGCTCCGCACGGCGCATGACCTGCTCCGCTCCCACATTCGTTTCGGGTTCGATCAGCATCTTCAGGCGAGCGACCCATTCCAGCGAATTCACATTCAGAGAGAGTAACAATGGTTCCTTCCCCATAACGGACGGCCAATATCACTGCGGAATAGGAGCTTTTGAGCGCTGAGGCGATCTAATTTTTTATTCGGTAAATTCTTTGAAAGTTGCCTCCCAGCACAAGCCTTTCTTCCTCTTTGGACAGCTTTAATCTCCGAATGCCTTCGACTCCTAAATAGGGAATAGCGAATGGTGCATTAGAACCGAAAACTACCTTTTCCGCTCCAAGCTCCTGCACCGCTTTCTTTACCACGATGGGCTCGGCTGCAGCCGGAATCGTGGTCCCAAGGTAGAGGTTCGAGTGCCGTCGAGCAATCTCAATCGCCAGGTCTACGCTATAACGATACCCCATGTGCTCCATGATGATGGGAAGATCGGGATAAGTCTTGGCCATCGCCGCAATTTTCTCATAGAAAGATTTTGTTTGCGGATTCCAGGATTCCCCTCCCGTATGAATGGTCACCGGGATCCCCATCTCTGCCGCAGCTTTGACGACATCATCCATTTCAGCGGAGTGCTTCAATCCCTTAAAGCCCCACTCCACGACTGTCATCCGGAACTCTTCAACGGCCCTCTGTCCCAAGCGCGGATTTACCAGGCACATGCCGAAGATTCTGTCCGGATACTTATCCATTGCTTCCTTTACTGTCCGGTTGGTCGCCGGATCGGCGCCGGAGAGCAGCGTCATGGCCGCCTGGATTCCTGCTTCGTCCAGCAACCTGACCAGCTCGTCCGCTCCTCCCGGCCTCCCGACGAGGTATGGATTTCCGGTCAGGGCCAGGTATGATTCGCAACAGAAAATCATTCTCCTTCTCCTCTCAGGCTTCAGGCGAGCTTGTACAGCTTTTTGAGGTTTTTCTCAAAAATGAGAGCTTCGGTCTCTGCTCCCAGGGAGGCCCATTCTATTCCCTTGACGGCAAAGAGCGGGATGCCGGAGGGGGCGTTTGATCCGAAAACTACACGTTCCGGTCCGCCGACCCAAATGGTCGACATGAGATAGGCCGGCTGGCAGGTGGTCAGCGCCGTGAGGCCAAGATAAATATTCGGATGCTGGGCAACCATTTCAGCCATCTCTTTGCCGGCAGGTTCCCCCGGTGGACGCACGGGCGCGCGGAAACCCATGTCCACGATGATCGGCACCTCGGGAAACTTGCTCGCTACGGCAGCGATCCGGCTGGGCTTGCAATCGTCGACGTCGCCGTCAATCGTGATCGGGACTCTCATATCGCGGGCTATTTCGATCAGGGGATAGACGATTTCGGCGTCAATCGGGTACCTGTGCGCCGCGGGAGACAGCCGGACACCTTTGAGCCCCAGGTCCTTTATCGCTCTTTTCAATTCCTTCACCGCTTCGGGCCCGAGAGTCGGGTTGATCGAGGCGCAGCCGATCATTCGCGGCTGAGATTTGATGGCCATCGCCAGACCCAGATTATCAGGCCGCACGGTCGTCTCCGGAAAAACCACAAAGCGATCGATCCCAGCTTCGTCCTCCATGGCTCTCAGCTCCGCGGGGCCAAAAGGCTTTCCGTCAAAGTCCTGAGGGAGGAAGGTTTGGAAGTCCATTCTCTGTTTTCTGACTGCCGGATTCCTCGGGGCGAAACCGCTGAGGGGTTTGAGCAGGCCGATGCCTGCGATTGCGGCAGCCGCGTTCAAGACATCTCGGCGCTTGATCATTCCATCTCCTTTCGTCGATGCCAGAAGTAGCCATTCTTCGGGTCAAGCCCGCCCATGGCATTTTTTCCGAGTCCAAGGCAAGCTTTTCCTGACGACGGATCAACGCGACCGTTGTCGATTGATCATAAAGACAATCTGCGTCAATCCGCAGATCAGGGCAAGCGCCAGACTCAAGAAGAATCCGTTCAGGAAGACGGCTTTTATGAGATAGCCTTTGGGCAGTGTAAACGGTGCGTAAAGCAAAGTCGTGCGGGTGAGGAAATCCTTCAATGGGGAGAAGGATTTGTTTCTTCCGTGGCCGAATCTGAAGGCAGCGACGATGTCCCCTCGGAAGTAATAGCCGCCCGATTCCTCCGCTCCCCGGGTGACCAGGTTGATCGTGGTGGGATCATACTTGCGAACCGTGCAATGTCGGAACAATCCGAGGTCGTATATTCTCTTCACTTCGAGGAAATTATAAGGCTTGCCCTCTGGAGATCGCAAGCTGGCGATCCTTGATTGCGGATCCACATAACACCAGCCGGCTTCTTCAGGAATCCAGCTCTCACAGAAGTGATGTCCAGTCAGCTTGAGGGGGCCGAATTTGCCGCCGACATCAACCAGTCGGGTCTTGATTCCGGCGGCGTTGGCGAACAGGTAATAAACAAGAGATATGTTTTCGCAGGCTCCCCCGGAAAGCCCGCTGCTCATCAGGCGGTATGTTTCAAGGGGCGAGGCTTGCTGGATCGCATCGGAACGCGGTCCTGTCGCTTTCTCCAACGCTTTCATGACGAATAGAAAGACTTCTTCCAACCGCTCCATGGCACAAGCTCGAGGATCGATCGTATTGCCAAGAATCCGCTTCGCTTCCATGAGCTCGGGATCATTGTTCGGGATGCCGGCCCAGTCGTCAACGGAGTAGGCTTTTTTAAGGCTGAAGGGGACACTCGATTCGGAGACATGGTAGTTGTCATCCCATGATAGCCCGGAATGGCGGTAGTCTTCGGCAGGATGGAAGTGAAACTTCATTAGGATCTCCTTTCTTAGATCAAATCCTTGAGGGATGAACCGACAGGCGAGGGAGTGCGGCTCGTTCCGGAATTGGACCTCGGGATAGGGTCCCTCCGTATTCAGCGTGCCATCGGCTGCATTGATTACCTTCCAAGAAGGAGCTTTGATCGCAGGCATGAATTCGATCCTGAGCCGCCTCTTCGCCGTGAGTTTAACCCTGCGTACGGCAGGGATTTCAGCGACGTTGTAGATGTCCGCTTCAGACGCCTGCCGGCTGTTGAAGTTGAAAATACGCCAACGGGGGTCGTGGAAAACGTGGACGTCAAAATAATTTCCCAAATAGTAACTGTGAACGAAAATGGACAGAGTTCCGATAAGACTGATGGCGCTGAGGACGAGGAAAAATCGGAAAGACATCGAGATCCGATTTCTGATTTCCATCTTACGTCTCCTTGTTGATTGTCTGGTTGAAGCAATTATGAGGTGAGTCGGAGCAAAAAAACTGAGAGTTCTCTTTTTGGCCTTGCCGGCGGGGCAAGCCTCGCCATGACGATTTTCCCTCTTGGTCATTCTCAGAGGAGAATAAACCGTGGCTCCTGGGATGTCAAAGGAGCCAGAAGTCGTCTGGCGTTGACAGCCCGGGGGAGTTTTGGCTACAATCAGTTCCATCCGATGCCGGAAAATAAAATCCTGATCGTCGATTATGACGTTTCCAGCCTGGAAAAGCTGGAGAAAATCCTTGAGCCCTGCAAATTCCAGATCATCAAAGCGACGGACGGCCAGGCAGCCTACGAAAAATTCAAGGAAGAGAAACCGGATGTCGTCATCCTCGAGGCCATCCTGCCCAAGATTCACGGCTTTGACCTGACCAAGAGAATCAGCGAGGAGAGCCGGGGACGGACTCACGTCATCATCGTCACCGGTCTCTATCGGGGTCCGCAGTACAGAATGGAAGCCCTTTCGACCTTCGGGGCAACCGATTATCTCGAGAAGCCCGTGGATGGGGAACGTCTTGTCCGGACGGTCATGAGCTTGCTCAGCGCCGAGGAAGAAATCGTGGAGGACTTGCCGTCCCCCGACCAGGTCATCAAAGCGTTGAAGCAGAAAAGGAAGAGCCAGACGGCTCCTTCAGGAAGATGACTCCTCCCATGGAAAATCTCTGGACGCGCTGTAATAACTGCCAGAAAATTATGTACAAGCAGGATATCCTGGACAACCGATTCGTCTGTCCCGCCTGCAATTTTCATTTTCGCCTCGGCGCCCGAGACCGCCTGGCGATGGTGTTTGACGGGGAAGAATTCGAGCTCCTGGATGAGAACATTTTTCCCCTGGATGTCCTTCATTTTGAAGACACGGAGAAATACTCCGTTCGGCTCGAGGAGAACCAGAAAAAGACCGGCCTCGCCGATGCCGTTCTCTCCGCCCGGGGAAAAATCGGGGGGATGGAGGTCATCGTCGTCGCCATGGATTTTTTCTTCATGGGCGGAAGCATGGGCTCGGTGGTCGGCGAAAAAATCACCAGGGCCATCGAACGCGCCGCGGCGGAAAGACTTCCGCTGGTGATTTTCTCCTGCTCGGGGGGGGCTCGGATGCAGGAGGGTGCGCTGTCGCTGATGCAGCTGATGAAAACGAGCGCCGCCCTGGCCCGGCTCAGCGAAGCCCGGATTCCCTACATCTCCGTCCTCACCGACCCGACGACAGGCGGGACGACGGCGAGCTATGCGATGCTCGGCGATCTCAATATCGCCGAGCCGAATGCCCTCATCGGATTCGCCGGCCCTCGGGTCATCGAGCAGACGATCAAAGAGAAACTGCCCAAGGGATTTCAGCGGTCCGAATTTCTGCTCCAGCACGGTCTTCTGGATGATGTCGTCGAGCGGCGGAACCTGCGGAATTATCTTGTCCGCGCCCTGCGTCTTCTTCTCAATCGAGCCTCATGAATTATGGCCGGTGCCAGGAGTATCTTCAAGAGATTGCCTCTTCCGGGATCAAGTTCGGGCTGAAAAACGTCCGCGCGGTTCTGGCGGCGCTCGGGCACCCCGAACTTCGATATCCTTCCGTTCTCGTCGCCGGGACAAACGGCAAGGGATCCGTCTGCGCCATGCTGGCGGAAATCCTCTCCCTTCACGGCCATTCGGTCGGCCTATTTACGTCGCCTCATCTTGTCCGGGTTGAAGAGCGGATCAGGGTGGGAAAAGAAATGATCGCCCCCGGCGATTTCTGCTCCTGCCTTTCCCTGGTCAAACGGACGATCGACAGGCTCATTCGGCAGGGGAGCCTTCGCTTTCCGCTGACCTATTTTGAAACACTCACCGCCTGCGCTTTTCTTTATTTCGCCCGCCGCAAGGTCGACATCGCCATACTCGAAGTCGGCATGGGAGGGAGGCTGGATGCGACCAATGTCGTCGTTCCGCTCGTCTCGGTTATTACCTCGATTTCTTATGACCATGTGGAATTTCTCGGCCGGACTCTGAGCCGGATTGCGACGGAAAAAGCCGGCATCATCAAGCGCCGGGTGCCCGTGATCAGCGGCGTCTCCGAAGGGCCTGCGGCCCGCGTAATCAAGCGGAAAGCGAAAGAAATGGACGCGCCTTGCTTTGACCTGTTTGAAGAGAAAAGCGCCCTCCGGTGGAGCCGAAAAGGCCGCCGATTTTCCTTTTCCTTCCGCTGGGGAGACAGGACGTTCCGTTATTCTCCGTCTCTTCCCGGAGCGCATCAGGGCCGAAACGGGGCTCTGGCCGTCGCCGCCGCGCTCGAGATCGGACGCCGATGGAAGCCCCTGAATGAAGAGACGATTCTCCGCGGGATCAGGCAGGTCCGCTGGGAAGGCCGTCTGGAAATCGTCGGCCGCCGGCCTCTGGTCGTTCTCGACGGAGCCCATAATGAAGAAGGCGCGAAGGCGGCAGCCGCTTACGCCCGCGAGGTCATGCCGAAGCCTCTCAGCCTGGTTTTCGGCACCATGAAAGACAAGGACATCCGACGGGTGGCCCGGCCGTTATTTCCCCTTGCCCGGACGATCGTCCTGACGACGATCCCCTATCATCGAGCGGCTTCCCCCGAGCTCATCTTCGCCGCTTATCCAGAGCATGGGAGATCCGTTTTCCTTGAGCCGGACCCGGGTCGGGCGGTTGTTGTCGCCCGGCGGATGACGCCTTCGCGCGGCTCCATATTGATTACCGGCTCCCTTTTCCTGGTTGGAGAAATCAAAAGGCGGGGTCTGTTTCCCGCTTGATTCCGGGCCCAGCCCGCCTCCTGATGAATCACGGAGAGGATGCATGCGGCCGGCGGGATTTCTTGATTTTTTGGGGTAATAATGATAAATTTTGGCCTCACTTTATAGCTGAGAATAGCGATCATGCTCTCCCTTGACGGCAACGTCCTCGTCGTTTTCATCATCGTCTGGGTTCTTGTCCTTATCCTTTCCCGCCTTTTTTTCAACCCTGTCCGGCGGGTCCGGGATCAAAGAGAAAAGGGCATCGTCGAGAACCGGGAGTCCTGCCGGAGAGCGCTCGAGTCCTATGACCGGAGCATCCGGGAAATTGAAAAAAACCTCCAAGACGCAAGAATAAAGTCGGAAGCCATTCGCCAGGCAATGATCGAGGACGCCCTGAAGGAGAAGTCCCGGATGCTGGCGGAAATCAGCGCCGAATGCCAGGATCAGGTCAAGACGGCCCGGTCGGACCTCGGCCGAACGGTCGAAGAACTCAAGGCGCGACTGGATTCCGAAGCCGAGGACCTGGCGCAGAGAATCGAAAAGAAGCTCCTTCACTGATGCCGGCAAAAAGACTTGTCGCCTTTCTCCTGCTCTTCGGGCCGCTTCTCCTTTCCGCGGCTTCCGGGGAGAGCCAGGGAACACCGCTGCTCGAATATCTGGGGAAAACTCTCAATTTCCTGCTCCTCTTCGGCGGCCTCGGGTTTCTTTTGGCCAGGCCGGTTCGAGCTTTTCTGGCGGCGCGGGCGGCTCAGGTGAAAGCTGCCATGGAGGAAGCCGAATCTTCAAGACGGGAAGCGGAGCGACAGCTCCAATTGATCGGCGAGCGGCTTAGAGGCTTGGAAGAGGAAGTCGCCCAAGTCAAGAGAAAAGGCGAGGTGGAGGGAAGACAGGATCGGGAGCGGATTCTTGAGCAAGCCCGGCGCGAAGCCGAGAAGCTCAGGACTTTTGCCCGGCAGGAAATCAGCCATCAGGCCGAGGAGGCAAGGCGGGAACTCCGAGCTTATGCGGCCGGGTTGTCGATCTCTCTTGCCCGTTCACGAATCGAAAGACGGTTGACGCCTGAACTTCATTCCCGGCTGATCGACGAATCGATCAACGACATCGGAAAGCTATATGAGAAGTCATATTCTGGTTAAGCGGTATGCCCAGGGCCTGGTCGGGGCTCTTCGCGATCAGCCGGAATTCGACCAGGTCTGCAGGGAGCTCCGGCGCTTCCAGGAACTCGCGACGGGACACAAGGAATTCCGCGAGCTTCTCGCCAGCCCCTTTATCCCGGCGAAAACCAAAGGGAGGATCGTCCGCGATATCCTGGCGGCCGCCTCTTTTTCCGAGAAAACTTCCCGTTTTCTCCTTCTGCTCCAGGAGCATAACCGGATCGGGCTTGTCGAGCCCATCCTTCAGGCGCTGCCGGTGATCTGGAACGAGCGGCGGGGAATGGCGACCTATGAAGTCCACTCGGTCGTTTCCCTTTCCGAAAGCCAGAAGAGACGGCTGCAGGAGGAGCTGGAGCGGCTGGAGGGCCGGCCCGTTCATCTCCATTTTCAGGTCGATCCGGGGATTGTCGCCGGACTCCGGCTGAAAAAAGGCCATATCATCTATGACGCTTCGGTCTACGGGCATCTGGAAAGAATCCGGGAGAAAATTATCGAAGGGTCGTGAGCCGATGGATATCAAAGCCGACGAAATCACCAAAATCATTCAGCAACAGATTGAGGGCTACCAAACAGAAGTCGACATCCGGGAGGTCGGAACCGTCACTTCGGTCGGAGACGGGATCGCCCGAATCTACGGGCTGGACCGGGTCATGTTCAACGAGCTTCTCGAGTTTCCCCGGGGTGTTTTCGGCCTGGCTCTAAACCTGGAAGAGGAGAGCGTCGGCGCGGTTCTCCTCGGCGAGAGCCATCTGGTCAGGGAAGGGGATCTCGTTCGACGAACCCGCCGGATCATGCAGGTCCCGGCCGGACCGGCCCTCGTCGGCCGGGTGGTGAACCCGCTGGGCCAGCCGCTCGATGGAAAAGGCCCGATCAAGACGGAAGATTTTATGGTCGTTGAACGTCTGGCTCCGGGAGTGGTCGATCGTCTGCCGGTGAGAGAGCCTCTCCAAACCGGGATCAAGGCGATCGACGCCATGATCCCCATCGGCCGCGGCCAGCGCGAGCTGATCATCGGCGACCGGCAAACGGGCAAGACCGCCATCGCCATCGATACGATCATCAATCAGAAAGATTCCGATGTCGTCTGCATCTATGTGGCCATCGGTCAGAAGAATTCGACGATCGCCACCATCATCAAGATCCTTGAAGATTTCGGGGCGATGGATTACACGATTGTTGTGGTCGCCTCGGCCAGCGACCCGTCGCCGCTCCAGTATCTGGCGCCTTACAGCGGTTGCGCCATCGGCGAGTATTTCCGCGACCGGGGTCGGCATGCTCTGCTCATCTATGACGACCTCTCGAAGCACGCGGCCGCTTACCGGGAAATCTCGCTTCTTCTCCGCCGTCCGCCCGGGAGAGAAGCCTATCCGGGGGATGTCTTCTACCTCCATTCTCGTCTCCTCGAGCGCGCCGCCAAACTCAACGATGAGCACGGCGGGGGCAGCCTGACCGCTCTGCCGATCATCGAGACTCAGGCCGGGGACGTCTCCGGTTACATCCCGACGAACGTCATTTCCATCAC
>Ga0185342_1000845_pt1 | contig 14142 bp, 13 predicted proteins | sample ConPoolayeEmetaG_FD_128045 | JGI IMG/M metagenome (GOLD analysis project Ga0185342, IMG submission 128045) | Hot spring microbial mat communities from California, USA to study Microbial Dark Matter (Phase II) - Cone Pool mat layer E metaG... ...
CTGGGTGAGCAGGTCGAGCGGGCCGTGATCACGGTACCGGCCTACTTCAACGACTCGCAGCGTCAGGCGACCAAGGAAGCCGGCTTGGTCGCCGGCTTGAAGGTCGAACGCATCATCAACGAGCCGACCGCCGCAGCCCTGGCCTACGGCCTGGAACACAAGGCCAACCAGAAAATCGCGGTCTTCGACCTGGGCGGCGGTACGTTCGACATCTCCATCCTCGACGTGGGCGATAACGTCTTCGAGGTGCTCAGCACCAACGGCGACACGCACCTGGGCGGAGACGACCTCGACGAGGAGCTGATCAACTACGTCGCGGAGGAGTTCCGCAAGCAGCAGGGCATCGACCTGCGCAAGGACCCGATGGCGCTCCAGCGGCTCAAAGAAGCCTGCGAGCGGGCCAAGTGCGAGCTTTCCAGCTCGCTCGAAACCACCATCAACCTGCCTTACATCACCGCAGACGCCAGCGGGCCCAAGCACCTCCAGATGACCATCACGCGGGCCAAGTTCGAGCAGCTTGTGGACCACCTGATCGAACGCTGCCGCAAACCAGTCATGCGGGCACTGGAAGACGCCAAGCTCTCCCCACGCGATATCGACGAAGTCGTGCTCGTCGGCGGCTCGACGCGCATCCCCAAGGTTCAGCAGTTGGTGCGCGACATCTTCGGAAAGGAACCCAATCGCAGCATCAATCCTGACGAGGTCGTGGCGATCGGAGCGGCCATCCAGGGGGCGGTTCTGGCCGGCGAAAAGTCCGACATCGTCCTGCTCGACGTCACTCCGCTTTCGCTGGGCGTCGAGACTCTCGGGGGCATAATGACCGTCCTGATTCCGCGCAATACCACCATCCCGACCAGCAAGAAGGAAATCTTCACCACCGCCGCCGACAATCAGCCCGCCGTCGACATCCACGTGCTCCAGGGCGAGCGCAAGATGGCCGCGGACAACCGCACCCTCGGCCGCTTCCAGCTCACCGGCATTCCGCCGGCCCCTCGCGGCGTGCCGCAGATCGAGGTCACGTTCGACATCGACGCCAACGGGATTCTCAACGTCTCAGCCAAGGACCTCGGGACAGGCAAGGAGCAGTCGATCGTCATCAAGAGCTCCTCCGGCCTGAGTGACGAGGAAATCAAGCGCATGATCAAGGAGGCCGAGGCGTATGCCGCCGAGGACGAGCACAAACGCAAGCTCGTCGAGGCCCGCAACAAGGCCGACCAGACCATCTACACCACCGAAAAGACGCTCAAGGAGCACGGCGACAAGGTCGACGCCGCCACCCGCGCGGACATCGAACGGGCGCTCAACCGGCTCAAGGACGCCGCCAAAGGTGACGACGTCAGGCTGATCGAGCGCGCCATCGAAGAGCTGGCCGAAGCCTCCTATAAGCTGGGCGAGGCAATCTACAAGGCCACGGGCAAGGGCCGCTCCGCCGAAGCCGGCGTCGGCTCGGCGCAAGCAGGTTCGTCCGCCAAGGACGAGGACGTCATCGACGCCGAGTACGAGGTCAAGGGCGAAAAGTAATTCCTTCAAAGCCCCAACTGCAAGGCCGAACCCGGCCGGCACGCTCGCGTGTCGACCGGTTTTCCAAATGCCAGTTAATGCAGCACGCCACGGCGGCCGGAAGCGCACGCACCGGGGGTATAATCCAGGCAGAGGGCGTCGCGGCAATCTTGCAGGCGCAGGACCACCGATGAAAAGCCCGTGGCAGCAGCTTTGCTTCGGCATGCTACCTGCCACTTACTCCGTAGCCGCGCTGGGCCTAAGTGTGCTGCTCAACCTGTTCGGCCAGCAGGCTGCGGCGGACATCTTTCACCTGACCGGGGGTGGCCGCATCGAGGGCGAGCTGGTCTCGTCGGCACAGGGGCAGTACGAAATCCTCACGCCAATTGGCACGGTGCGCCTGCCCGCTGACAGCGTCGAGCGCATCGAGCCCGCCCCGTCGCCCATGCAGGACTACCGCGACCGCGCCGCGGGCACCCCAGATACTGCCGAAGATCAATACCAGCTCGCCCTGTGGTGTGCTGATCGCGGTCTACACCAGTACAAGCGCCAGCACCTGCTGCGAGCCATCGAACTCGACCCCGATCACGCGGCAGCGCGGCGGGCGCTGGGCTTCGTCCGCGTGGGCGACTGGTGGGTCGAAACGCGGACCGCGGCAGCAGGCCAGCCGGCCGCCTCCCAACCTGCCGCCGACGAAGAAGATTCCCAGAAACTGGCGGTAGCCGTTGAGCTTAACTGGAAGCTGCGGATATCCGCGATCAAGTCAACTCTGCTGGACAGCCCGCTGCCTTCCCAGGTGGGGCGCGGCCGCGAACGCATCTTGCAGATCCACGACCCGATGGCCATCGCTCCGCTGGTGCAGGTTCTCAGCGGAGGAAACTTCGTTTGCCGCAGCGTACTCGTCGAGGCCCTTGACCACTTCGCTGACGACGCAGCCACACTCAACTTGGCGGCCTTGGCTCTGGCAGACGCGGCACCGGAAATCCGCGAGGCAGCGATCCGGTCGCTGGTCCGCCGGCAGGACCCGCGCATCGTGGCTCAGTTCCGCCAAGCTTTGGCCTCGGGTGACGACACGCTGGTACGACGTGCGGCCACCGCACTGGGCGCGCTTCGAGCATCTGAGGCCGTTCCGGACCTGTTTAACGCCCTTACCGTTCGTCGGCTGCGCGAAGTAGAGCTGCCTCTGCACGCTTACCTTGGAACCCTGGAAGCGGCCTTTCCCAGATGCCGCCGCAGCATCGGCTCGACCTGGGTCTGGGTCCAGCCGACCGTCGTAGTCACCACGCCCGCAGGGGCAATTCTGTCGCCGGGTGCCACACCCCCGCGCCGCCTGCGCCAGGTCACCGTCCATCGGACAGAAGTTCTGGAGGCATTGCGGCGGATCACGGGACAGGATTTCGGTTTCGATCGGGACGCCTGGGCCCGCTGGTACGAGGAGCAGCAATGAGAGCCTGGTTGTCAACCCTGGTGCTCGGTTTGTTCGTTGGGGTTTCGGCCCGGGCTGCCGGACAGCCCGCAAGCCGCGGCGCGGTTGCGGACGCTGAAGCGGAACTCGCTCGTCAGGAGCGCTTGGCCCGCAACGAAGCGACCTTGGCGGTAGCCCGGCTTGAGCTGGTCCTGGCGCGGCAAGCGCTACACAAAGAGGATCTTAAGCGCGCCGCCCGGCAGGCACAGCGGGCGCTGGACCTGATTCGCGACCTGCCGCCGGAGGTGGATGTCCGCGAAGAGAAAGCCCAAGGCGAGGCCATCCTGGCCCGTGCCGCACAGGCCGGCATTCGACTGCCGCAATCCGGCGGCTTTTTGAGCCGCTCGGAGCCGCCGCACGCTGCTCCCGGGCCCCGGGGGAACGCCCCGGCTTCGGATCAAGGTCGGCTCGAAGCCGCCCGGCAGGAGTCGCACGTGCGCGCCCTGGTCGAGGTTCAAGAGGCCGGGCTGATCCCACCGGGGGAAGTGACCTACCCCGACAACTGGCTTGAGATCGTGGCCAGGCGCCGCGCGTATGCCGGCGGACTCATCGCCCGCTCGGAAAGCTGGTGGGACGATGCCGGCCGCGAGTGGTACGTGGGCATCTACGACATTGAGGACCTGCTGCTCGAGCCGGCGTACTTCCCGGCTCCAATCGCACATCCCGGCTGGGCTGCGATCGCACTGGCCGACCGTCAAGCCCTGCGCGACCAGAGCGATATCTTCCGCGGCAGTCCTGAGGACCTGGCGGCCGGCCTGCCGCTGCTGCGCTTCTTCGGCGGCTTTTACGACGTGGATCTGCGACCGCGTCGCAGCCTGTCCGAACAACGCCGTATCATCGCGATGATCCGGGCACTGACGCAACGCCCGGCCGACGGGCCGCAAGTCCGTTCGCTGGACGACTGGGGCCAGTAAGATTTACTGGGCAAGCTCCATCCAGCGCGAAAGTTCTACGGTTGCGGTGCAGCCGGCCGGGTGGTCAGGTCGGTAAAGCGTGACCCCTGTGGAAGCTCAAAAACGAACCGACCCGGATCGATGGGCACGTCGAACCGGAAATTCCGGTAAGCCATCCACTGCATTGAGCCGCCGTCTTGGCTGAATTCTTCGGTTTTCAGAAAGACGCCGGTCTCCTGAGCAAAATAGACGACAAAGCGTACCATCTCCGGCGGCCCGGCGGGCCCTGCCCGGCGCGTAGCCGGCTGACTTTCCGGCTCAGCGCCCGACTTCTTGACCGCCTCGATCGCATACGCCTTCTGCCCGTCGAGCGTGGTCTGCGGCAGTAATTTCAGCTCGCAGTCGGCCCGCAGGCGGGCAAAGATCTCGCGCGGAACCGGCGAGGCCGTCTTGCTGATCTCCTGTTTCACCGCCAGCACGCGCTGCCCCATGATGTTCTGCACTACGTATTCGTACTGCCCGTCCACGATGGTAACGGTGTGCTGACCGAGGCGTGCCGTCGATTCAGCTTCGTGCGCCGCAATTTCGCTGTCCATTTCGATGCGATAGCGCACGCGCTGGTCCTCGCGGCTCAGCTCCAGCATACCGCGCGCCCGCCCCTCCGAAACCGCTCCCGGCAAGATGTGCCGACTGTAAAGCTCAAGCTCAGCCGTGTAGCTGCGGTGCTTCTCCCAGGCGGCATAAATCTTCCTCTCCACCGCTTCCAGCTCGTCGGCAAACGCCGGGACTGCCAGGAGCAAAACTGACACCAGAGCATTCGCAGGCGCACTCATGCGGTCTTCTATCCTGTGCGTATGGCCCGGCTGTCCGCGGGCGCAGACAGCCGGGCCAAAACGTTCCGCTTACGGCTTCTTGGTCTGGTCGATCACCTCGACGCCTTCGGGGGCTTTGAACTCAAAGCGCTCGGGCTTGAGGTCGACGTCAAACTTGAAGTCGCTGTAAGTCATCGTCTGGAGTGGCTTATCATCCTGGCCGACCCCGACGACCTTCGCCAGCACCCCACTGTCCTGGAGAAAGTAGAAAAGATTCTTGGCCGGAGCCGCCGGGCTTTCGATCTTCTCCTTCGGGGTAGCCCCGATCACAAACACCTTCTGGCCGTCGATCGTCTCTTCGGGCATGAGCTTGAGGTCGTGGTCCTGGGAGACGCGCTTGAACATGACTCGCGGGTCCGGATTCATCTGCGGGTCGATTTCCCCCTTGACGGCGATAGTCCGTTTTTGTCCCTCGAAGTCGCTGCTGCTGAGGGTATAGGAGTACTGCTCATCGACGATGCTGAGCATCTCCTGGTCCATTTTCTTTTCTTCCTCCCCGAACTTCTGCGTAGTGGTGAGCTTGAGCTCGGTTCGGGAAAGGGTCTTATCGCCTTTACGCATGCATTCGAAGATGCCGTCGCCCTTGGTTTGGAGCACCATACCCCCCAGCTCAAAGCGCTGCTCCAGGGCGATCTTTGCGGTGATGGATTTGTGTTTGGCCCAAGCCTCGCAGATCTTCTTTTCGACCGCGTCGAGCTCGTCGGCCCGGGCGGCGACCAGGGACAGGCCGAGCACAGCGCCGGCCAACCATGCTGTTGTGACAGTCTTGCTCATCGTTTTGCTCCTGCGTTCTGCCTGCCGACCGGCCCGCGACGCACGAGCCTGCGTTCGCCGGGCGGCGGCAGCCAGCCGCGGCGTCCTCACACGACAGGCAAGGGCCCATCTGGCCCGGCAGGGTTGTATTGTAGGTCGGCCCCCACCGCGATACCAGCACCTGCTTTAATCCGCCGCGCAAAGACCGCTCCCAAAGGGCCTTGACCGCTTGCGGGCACCCCCATTGCTGGTAGAATGCAGGCAAGCGCGGTAGTCTGATCCAAAACTTTACCAGTGCTTTGCGCGGCTGTCGTCATGGAGGTGGCGTGATGGGCACGATCAGGCTCGCGATCGCTGGCGTCGGAAACTGCGCCAGCTCGCTGCTGCAGGGAATCGAGTACTACCGCAACGCAAGGTCACAGAACACTGCCGGACTGGTCCACCCGACCATTGGCGAGTATCGCATTGGCGACATCGTGCCGGTCGCCGCCCTCGATGTCGACCGCCGCAAGGTGGGCCGCCCCCTGCATGAAGCGGTCTTCGCTCCGCCAAACTGCACCAAGGTTTTTTACCCAAATCTGCCGGACTATGGCGTAACGGTCCAGATGGGTCCGGTGCTTGATGGCGTAGCGGCCCACATGCGCGACTACCCCGAAGAGCAGGCCTTCCGCGTCGCGGAGGTCGAGCCGTGTGATGTCGCCAAAGTCCTGCGTGACAGCCGCGCTGAGGTACTGGTCTGCTACATGCCCGTCGGAGCCGAGGAAGCGGTGCGGCATTATGCGCGCGCCTGCCTGGAGGCCGGCGTCGCCATGGTCAACTGCGTGCCGGTCTTCATTGCCTCGCATCCGGAGTGGGCGGATGAGTTTCGCCGCCGCCGCCTCCCTGTCGTTGGCGACGATATCAAAAGTCAGTTCGGCGCTACGATCATTCACCGGGCTCTGGCCCGGCTCATGTGCGACCGCGGCGTCAGGCTCGAGCGCACCTACCAGCTCAATACTGGCGGCAACACCGATTTTCTTAACATGCTGGAGCAGTCGCGCCTGCGCTCCAAGCGCATCAGCAAGACCGAATCCGTTCAATCGCAGCTCGACACGCCGCTGCCACCCTACAACATCCATATCGGCCCATCAGACTACGTCCCCTGGCAGAAAGACAACAAGGTCTGCTTCCTGCGCATGGAGTATCTGGGCTTTGGCGACATCCCCATGAACCTCGAGCTACGCCTGAGTGTCGAGGATTCTCCCAACAGTGGCGGAATGGCAGTCGACGCAATCCGCTGCGCCAAGCTCGCCCTGGACCGCGGCATCGGCGGCCCGCTCGCAGAGGTGTCGGCAGTCACCATGAAGCACCCCCCGCAGCAGCTCCGCGACTCACTTGCCCGCGAGCTTCTGGACCGCTGGATCGCTGGTAAAGACTAAAGCCGCCTGCGGCTGCTCCGCAGCGCGGATCCGCACGCCCCGCCTTCGCCACTCCAAGCCGCCTTCCAGCGCCAGTAGCGCTAAAAGCACGCAGTTGGTCGCCACCCCGATCCACCCGTCAAAAAGGAAATGCAAAAAGCTGTCTGTCGGAACGCATCCGCAGTCGACACGCCGACCCTGCCCCAGCACGATCGCCTTGGCCGCCAGAAACACCACCAGCATCAGCCCGATCAGTAGCCGCGCTTCACGCCGCCACCGCCCGACGATCAGCAGCACTCCGGCGATCAGCTCCACCCACGGCAGCACCAGAGCAACCAGGTTGCTCAGCACCAGCGGCGCAAGCTCGTACGCCCGCACCTCCTTGATGAACGTATGCGGATCAAGGACCTTCGTCGTCCCGGTGTAAATGAATATAGCGCCTACCAGCAGGCGCGGCACCCACTCCGCGACGTGCCGGGTCGCATGCTGCCTCGTCAAGACACCCGTGGTCATCTACCCACCCCCGCCTTCTTCCGTGGCGTCCAGCGGCTCGCCGGTAACCGGCAAGATGGTCGTATCCGGGCCGCGTCCTACCGGCAGACCCGCCGCGACCATCCCCTCCCAGCCGGGGTGATACACGCGCACTTCGCTTCCGAACCCCCAGGCCCGCAGGACGCGCCACAGTGTTTCCGCAGAGTCGCAGGCCTCAGAAGCGCAGTAGATCACAATTGGCTGGCCCAGATATGGTAGCATCCGGTCAATGTGGAAGCCGTCGGCGGCCTCTTCGGCGGGGATGTTCATCACCATTGGCGCATCCAGATGCCCCTGCTCGAACTGCTCCCGCGGGCGGGCGTCAATTACCAGAAAGCCCACTTCCAAGTGCTGGCGCAAACTTTCCAGGTCGATGGAAGTCTGCTCCCGCCAGCTCTGGTGCTGGCGGCGTTGCTCGAGGATCTTCCGTACGTCCGGGATAACCGGTACGCCCCGAAGCCGCCCGTTCGCAAGCCCGGCGGCAAACGCAGCGGCCAGCACCACCGCAACCCGTACCACCGTGCCCATTACGGGTTCTCCGCCGGCAAGTCGGGCCGAGCACCTGCCGGCCGCGTGGCCGATGCTGCCTCCACAACCTGCACCGGAATCTTGAATCGCTGGTAGCGCGGGTCAGTCGAATCTGTCTCGATCTCGATCACTACCTCGCCCTCCGGAAACTGGCTTCCCGGCGGCAACTTCACCCTCACAATCTGCTCCATCCAGGCCGAGCCGGTGCGTTCCGGCCGCGGCTCTTGAACCTGCCAGGTAATCGCGGCAAGTGTTGGTCGCACGGCCTTGATGCGGATGGGCCGATCCGCCCGGTACACCAGTGAAAGAGCCTGCTCGATTGGCGCGATGGACCGCCGCGTGGCCCGCAACACTTTCGGCCGGCAGGACACGTCAGGCCGCACCTGCATGTGCAGCGGAATCTTGAGCTGGGGCGACCTTTCCAGCCCGGTTTCAAGGATCAGCTCAATCCGTGTCACGTCCTCTTTCAGCGGCGGATGCGTCGTCGCCGTCAGCTCGTACACCCGTCCTGCTTCGATCGCCTGAAAGTCCACCTCAAACGGCCCCAGATCCTGTCCCTCTTTGAGCTTCAGGTACAGCGGGCCATCGTAGCGGCTTTCAAACCGCAGCTTGCGCGTAACCACCTGATCCGTGGTCAGCCCATGAAAAACTAGCCCCTCTTCAGGCGGATCCGTCACATACAGCGGCTTGACGCTGCCGCGCACGTGAATCACCACCGTCGGCTGATCAGGATCGTTCGTCGAAAGCGTTATTTGCTGACTTGCCTTCCCTTTACGCCGCAGCGTGTCGTAAGTGATGGTAAGCGTATCTTGCTCCCCGGGCGCGAGCTCGCTTTTCGGCAAGGTTGCCGGGGCGCACCCGCAGGTGCTTTTGACATTCAGCGTAAGCGGAGCAGTCCCGACGTTCTTCACGGTGAATTGCCCCGCGACCGGCTCGCCCTGCCACACCTCGCCGAAATCCAGCAGCGTCGAGCTGATCTCCAGCTTTGGCGTGCCAGACCCGGTCGGGCCACTGGAAGCCGGCTCTTCAACGGCACCCTGACCGACAATCGTCCTGGCCAGTCCGATCAGCACCAGCGTACCTATGCCGCTTCTCATCGCACTTACCTGCCCGCCAAACTCGCGCGCGGCCGATGAAACACGCTTACGGCGGCGAAGCTGCCGGGCGCCGCTGGCTGGTCTGCCGCGCCTGATCAACCAGCGTGCGGTATAGCATTACATCGTTGGTTGCGCGAAACGTCAGTTCGGGATACTCCGGATCGTTGGTTTTGACCCGGAAGAGTACTCCGCCCGGCGGAGCCACGTATTGCGGCGGAAACTCCAGCGCTATCGTAAAAACCGCCCGCGACTTGAGCCCCCCGATGCCTTCTGCCGGCGGCTGCGAAACAAAAGTGCGCACCGAAACGCGCGGGTCCTCGCAGGTCGCTTCCAGAACCCGGAACTGCGGATCGTCACCATAATAGTGAACTTCTACTGTCCGCATGCAGGGTCTGTCCTTTTCGCCACTGATCAGCACCGCCCCGGACAGCAGATGCACCCGGTCGACCACCGCATAGTAGACCCCCACCTCCACCTTCGGCTCGTCCGGCAGCCCGGTGCTGATCTCCATTACATCGTGAGTGGTGCGCTCTTTGACCGGCGGAACTGTGCTGATTTCCACAAGATACTCTTTGCCCGGCTGAACTTCTTGCAGCCGCGCCGTAAAGTTCCGCGTCTTGAACTGCCCCAGCTCCGGTTTCATCGGCTGGTCGGTAGGGTTCACGATCCGCACCGTCTGAGTACGCGGCTGCGCCGGATCCAGAACACGCAGTGACGCGCCCCACTCCGGCTCAATCTGAAGTACCCGCTTAACGAAACCTTCAACGGTAAAAACCTTCTCCGGACTAGTCGGATCGTTGGAAATGATGGTCACCGGGTAGCTGACCTTGCCCTTTTTTAGTTTCGTGTTGAAGGTGACGTGAACCGTCGTCGATTCGCCGGGTTTGAGCACGTACTTGGTAAGCTCTGCGACCGTGCAGCCGCAGCCCGTCCGGACCTCGCTGATCCGAAGGTCGGCGCTGCCCTGATTGCTTACGGTCAAATCGTACTCTAGTTTCGAGAGGTGCGCGACCTCTCCGAAGTTCCAGCCATCCGCTGAGAGTACGATTCTTGGCTGGCCCGGCTGCTGGGCGGCTCCCGCGACCGCCAGCAGCATTGCTGGGCATACTCCGATCCACGCGAACCACGATGGCTGCCGCTGCATTGGTGCCTCCTGTGAGTCGACCGCTCCGCCCGCCCGGTCGCAACCATCCATTCTAACAAGCAGGCGTGGGCTCACAAGTTTGACGGTCCTCTCGGCCTCGGGTTCCTGAGCCATCGCTGCGCCTCCGCGGCTTATCGGTCGCCTACGGCGTCGGCCTGTCGGCCCTGCTTGCCAGTCGCAGGAGACGGAATTAGCATCAGGGATGCGGTTTCCGGCGGCGCGGAGGGTGCCCCGGCAGTGCGGACAGGTTGCAGCCCGCACCCTATTGCAGGAGCCGAGTTGGCCGGATGATTGTTGACTGTCATACGCAGGTCTGGGACCCCGCGATACATGCCGGGCAGATTCCCGGCCTGCCCGCAAGTCGTCTGCCACGCGCCGACGCCGCCCGCCACCTGCGCGCCCTTGATCCGGTCGACCGGGCAATCGTGTTGGCCTTCAAGAGCCGGTACCTGCAAGCAGAAATTCCCAACCGCTTCGTCGCCGAGTACGTGCGCCAGTATGCTCCCAAAATGGTGGGGTTTGCGGGTATCGACCCCACGGATCCCGACTGGTCTGCACAGTTGTGCGTAGCGCACGAAGAGTTGCAGCTCAAGGGGGTAACCATTTCGCCGGCTCTGCAGAACTTCCACCCGGCGGATACCCGCGCCATGCGGCTCTACGCAGCATGCCTGGAGCGTGGCCTGCCGATTCTCTTCGAGCAGAACCTGCGCAATCCGGCGGCGAAGATGGAATTTGCCCGGCCCCTGCTGCTCGACGAGGTCGCGCGCGAGTTCGGCGAACTGCGCATCATCGTCAGCCATCTGGGCTATCCGTGGATAGAAGAGACCATCGTGCTGCTGGGCAAGCATCCGAATGTCTACGCGGACATCGCCGGCCTCCAGCAACACGCCTGGCTCGCATACAACGCGCTGCTGGCTGCCTATGAATACGGCGTAATGGAAAAGCTGCTGTTCGGCAGTGACTTTCCGTATCGGCTTCCGGCCGAGTGCATCGAAGCGCTGTACTCGATCAACCAGCTCAGCCACGGGAGCAATCTCAAAACCATCCCGCGCGAGCAGTTGCGCGGAATCGTCGAACGGGACACCTTGTCGCTGCTGGGAATCGAACCACCCGCTGCGGCAAGCCCCAGACCCAAAAGCGGGATCTTCGCCGATGATGATTAGCCCGCGCCGGCACGTTCTGGCCGACGCCTGGCCGGTCCTCGTCCTGTTCGCTGCGGCAAGTTGCCGAGAGCCGGCGACCCGAATCGAGTTCGTGTCATACGACGACCCCTATTTCCCGGAGACCTCGCAGGTCGGCTTCGAAAGCTGTTACTATCACGTGGACTGCTCTGGCGACCTCCACATCGCCTGCTGCCAGCCGCCGCCGCAAGAGGAGCAGGACCCGGCGCGGCGGCTTCTGTACATTCGGGTTTTCTGGCCGGTCCGGCCCGGCGTAACGTTCGCTGACAAAACTGGCACCAATGCCGTCATCCGCTACCTGGATATCCGCCCGGAAGGGCTGGCAGTTTATGGCGGAACCGGTTTTGTTTACTGCCAAAAACCCGGCAGCAAGAAAATCGCTGCTACGCTGGAGTCCGGTCGGCTGCAGCTTCAGCTCCAGCGCGGCCAAGGAGCTGAGTTCCGCGACGCGCGAATCAGCGGAAAATTGCAGCCACACCTCGACGGGCCGGCCACTGTCGACCTGCTCCGTGAACTCGAGCTCTACGGCGGACCGCGCTGACCGTCCCGGCCGCCTGCGGTAAGTCGCTGTCATGTTCGCCCTGCTGGAACATCAGCCCGACGAACCTTCGGCTTCTTCGGCCCTTCACTGGGACCTGCTGGTCGAAGTCCCGGGCCAAGAGAAACTTGCCACCTGGCGGCTTTTGAAAAACCCGATCGAAGCTGCCGACCCGGTCCCCGCCGAGCGCATCGCTGACCACCGCCGGATCTACCTTGAGTATGAAGGCCCACTTAGCGGCGGCCGCGGCCGCGTACGCCGGCTCGACCGCGGGCCGGCACAGATCCAACTTCTTAGCAGCCGCGAACTCCACATCGAGCTTCACGGCCACCACCTGCGCGGCGTGTACGAAATCGTTGAAGAACCCCCCGGGCAACTCATCTTTCGCTCTGCCGCCCAATCCTAGCAAGCACCCTCCCCAAAGCGCCCCAGAATGCGCAGAAGTTCAAGCAGCCGTGCGCAAAACCGACCATTGTTCAGCGTGCACAGCCCGACCCACACTGCCATCGCCAGTGCCGCAGGCCTGTGCGGCAAAGTGCGCAGCCCGTGCGCCACCACGGCAAAAAGGTAGAACGTGAACGTGCACGAGAAGAGGAAAACGTGCGTGTTCCCGTAGAAAACGTGCAGCGTGACAACAAAGACCAGCCCCAGCACAACCGCCGCAAGCGTCGGTCCGCGAGCCGAGGCGCTCATCACGACTGCTGCTACGCTGCCTGCCAGCAGAAGCCACCAGAAAGCGACGCAAATCCGCGAAAGGGCGTCTGAGTATGCTCCCAACTGCACGCCGGCGTGGCCGTCGCGGTCCCGCCCGGGACGCGGGCACGGCGCCACCACACTTTCGGCGAACACACCGCGAAATACGTTCAGCAGCGCTTCTCGCATTCCCGCGATGCTGAAGTCCGCCATGTACCGTTTCTCGGCGGCCAGCACCTGGGGCCGCAAATCCAGCCGGCCCGAAGCGAAAAAAGCGTTCTGCAAAGTGAGAAGCAGCCCCAGACCCGTTACCAGTGCGGCAAGCCAGCGAAGCAGTCGCCGCCAGCGCCACCAGCCACGCTGGCCCAGCGCGTAGCAAAACAACGCGGGCAATAAATGTGTTAAAGTAATCCCGACTGCCAGTACCGCCGCCGGCACAACGTGCCGAAGCCGTGCTGGCGACTGCCTGCCTGCGCCAGGCTGCGCCGATTCCTCGCGGCCAGCCAGCACCAGATGCATCAGAATCAGGCCCATGGCGGACCAGGCATAAGTTTCCGGGATGGCCCCGAAAATCACGTGTCCGGTGCTGAGCCCGAGGGCGGCGCCCAGCAGCACCGCCAGCACCTGGCTGCCGGTTACCCGCCGGAAATACGCAGTCGCCAGCAGGACCGCGACAGCACCTGCCGCGGCGTTGACCACCAGCGGCGCCGGGCTGCCGACAGCGGCCAACGCCCGCGTCGCACTACCCGCGAGCAGCACGTACGCCGGATGCTTGTGTGCTACCGGGGCTTCGCCCGCGCCACCAGCAATCAGCCGCAGGTAACGAGGTGCGTCCGAATCAAACAGCGTCAGATCGTCCCGAAATCCCCATCGCTCCACTATCGCCCGACCCAGCAGGTAGTAACCCGCAGCCGCCAGAAGCGCTAGCGCCACGCAGCTTGTCACCCAACCGGGCCGTCGTCGCAGTCGCGAAAGAAAAGTCGGCAGGTCGCCAGACGTGTAAGCCCGCGCCCAGGCAGCCAAGGCAGGAAACGCCGCGGCACCGCCTATCGTTGTAATCGCCGCCAGCCCCGACGGGCCCAGCCAGCCAATCGCGCTGAGCGTTAATCCGGCGCAAAAGAGCGTGGTTCCTGCGATTGGCACAAAATACGCCAGGCGCCGGTCGCGCCGCCACAGCAGCACAAGCACCGTTGCCGGCACCCACAGAATCAGCCACGCTGCGCCTGGCCCCATATTGATCACCCGAACCAGAGAGCGGCTTACGAGAGAATCAGCCGGACCCCGGCTATCGCCAGCACGGCATACAGGCCGTAGCGAAGCCACCTGGTCGGCAATCTGGAGCAAAGCACGGCACCGAGCCAGCCGCCGACTGCCGCCCCCGGCGCAAGAAACGCAGTCAGCACCCACCCGTCGGCAGCGTTCAGTCCGTCGAGCCGGTTCACAGCGACGGTCTGGGAGATCGCCGCGATCCCGGCGACCGGCACGATCATGGTTGACGAGTTGGCGATGGCGTGTCGCAGCCGGATGCCGAAGAACAGCCACTGGGCCGG
>Ga0185342_1000849_pt1 | contig 14060 bp, 28 predicted proteins | sample ConPoolayeEmetaG_FD_128045 | JGI IMG/M metagenome (GOLD analysis project Ga0185342, IMG submission 128045) | Hot spring microbial mat communities from California, USA to study Microbial Dark Matter (Phase II) - Cone Pool mat layer E metaG... ...
AAATATGATTATATAGATAAAATAAATGCTTATGAAATTTTAGATAGTGATAGATTAATTTTTGAAGAAGAAGTATTTGAGAATTTGAAAAGTTGTTTAGAAGGAGGTAAAATTGTTTGACCCATATAAGATTATTAAACATCCTGTAATAACAGAAAAGGCAACTAGTTTAACAAATGAAAATAAATATGTTTTTTGTGTTGACAAAAAATCAAATAAAAATCAGATAAAAAAGGCGATAGAGGAAATTTATAAAGTTAAAGTAGAAAAAGTTTTTATAGTAAATGTGCCACCTAAAAAAAGAAGATATAGATTTTTTATTGAAGGATATAAATCGGGTTATAAGAAAGCAATTGTTCAACTGAAAAAAGGAGAAAGAATTGCCATTACGTAAATTAAAGCCGGTTACCCCAGGACAGAGACATGCAGTATTGCAGGATTTTTCTGATATTACGAAAACTGAGCCAGAGAAATCTCTTGTTATTGGGTTAAAAAAGAAAGGAGGTAGAAATAATACAGGAAGAATTACTGTCAGACATAGGGGAGGAGGACATAAACGGCTTTATAGAATTATTGATTTTAAAGGAAGGATTGGTTATGAAGCAGTTGTAAAAAGTATAGAATATGACCCTAATAGAAATGCAAGGATTGCTTTGATATGTTATACTGATGGAGTAAAAAGTTATATAATAGCACCTTTAGGACTTTCAGTTGGTGATAGAATTAAATGTGGAGAAGATGCTGAGATTAAGGTTGGTAATAGATTGCCGTTGAAAAAAATTCCAGAAGGGACACAGATTTATAATATAGAACTAATTCCAGGTAGAGGTGGTCAGATTGTTAGAAGTGCAGGAACATTGGCAACTTTGATGGTTAAAGGAGATAAATATGCTCAAGTTCGTTTACCTTCTGGAGAGGTGAGGTTGTTTGATTTAAATTGTTATGCTTCTATAGGCCAGGTCAGTAATCCAGAATATAAATATATTTCTCTTGGTAAAGCAGGAAGGACCAGGCACCTTGGAATAAGACCTACTGTTAGAGGTACTGCAATGAATCCTGTTGATCATCCAATGGGAGGAGGAGAAGGTAGAGGCAAAGGACATCAACCTCAAAGCCCCACAGGTGTTCCTGCTAAAGGATATAAAACAAGAAAAAAGAGAAAGCCATCTGATAAACTTATAATACAAAGAAGGAAACAAAAATGAGGTCAAAGAAAAAAGGTCCATATGTTGATAAAAAACTTCTTGAAAAAGTAATGAAGTTAAAAGAAACAGGTAAAAAAGAAGTTATAAAAACGTGGGCAAGAAGTAGTACTATAATTCCTGAATTTGTTGGTTATACTTTTGGAGTTCATAATGGAAGGACATTTGTAAATGTTTATGTAACAGAAAATATGGTAGGTCATAGATTGGGAGAGTTTGCACCAACAAGAACATTTAGAGGACATGGTGCACATACAGAAAGAGCAAGAGAAAAGAAATAAGGAGAATAGATGGAAGTGTCTGCAAAAGCAAGGTATGTTAGAATAGGTCCAAGAAAATTAAGAATGATTGTTGAACTTATAAAAGGGAAAAGTGTTGAACAGGCAATTGGAATTTTAAAGAATTTACAAAAAAAAGGAGCGAGAATTCTTGAAAAAGTTATAAAAAGTGCTGAAAATAACGGGAAACAGAAGGCTGAAGGAGTTGAGTGGAAAATAAAAAATATAATTATAGATGGAGGACCGATGTTGAAAAGATATAGAGCAGCACCTATGGGGAGGGCAGTAATGGTAAGAAAGAGGACTTCCCATATAACAGTTATTCTTGAAGGGAAAAGGAAAGAATAATGGGACAGAAAGTTAATCCAATTGGTTTAAGGATAGGTATAGTAGAAAACTGGAGAAGCAACTGGTTTGCTTCAAAAAAAGAATTTAAAGAATTGTTGAAAGAGGACATTTTAATAAGAAACTATATAAAAAATAGATATCCAAGAGGCTCAGTTACTAAAATTGAAATTGAAAAAACAGATAAAATTAGGATTAGAATATACACACCAAGACCAGGAGTTGTTCTTGGGAGGAAGGGAGCAGAAATAAACCGGTTGAGAGATGAACTTTATGAAATGTTAAAAAAACAAATAACAATTGATTGTATAGAAGTTAATCCTCCAGGGACAAGTGCTCAATTTCTTGCTGATTCAATTGTCATCCAACTTGAAAAGAGAGTTCCACATAGACAGGCAATAAAAAAAGCGATGGATTTAGCAATTCAATCTGGAGCAAAAGGAATAAAAGTAAGGATTTCAGGAAGAATAGGAGGTGCAGAAATAGCAAGAAGTGAACAATATATACTTGGAAAAGTTCCTTTACATACACTAAGAGCAAAAATTGATTATGCAACTTCTACTGCTTTTACAAGGAGTGGTACTGTTGGGGTTAAAGTATGGGTTTATCTTGGAGAAATATTAGAAGAAAAAGGAGAAAAAGATGCCGTTAATGCCTAAGAGAGTAAAATATAGAAAGATGCAGAGGGGAAGGACTAAAGGACAGGCTTCAAGAGGGAACAAACTTTTTTATGGAGAATACGGGTTAAAAATTCTTGAACCTGGATGGATAAGTGCGTCTCAAATAGAAGCTGCAAGAATAGCAATTACTCATTATCTAAAATCAAAAGGAAAACTCTGGGTAAGAATTTTTCCGGATAAACCTGTTACCAAAAAGCCAGCGGAAAGCAGAATGGGAAAAGGGAAAGGAGATGTTGAAAAATGGGTTGCTGTTGTTCTTCCTGGAAGAATAATTTTTGAAATTGCTGGAGTTTCTGAGGACCTTGCTAAAGAAGCGCTTAGAAGGGCATCTCATAAAATTCCATATAAATCAAAAATCGTAACACGCTCTTTAATCACTTAAAATTTTTGAAATTTTTTAAAAAATATGTTATAATATAATTTTCTGTTTTTAAGAGGAAAAATGATGAAAAAAGAAGAATTAAAAAAATGGAAAGAGGCAACAAAAGAAGAATTGGAGAATAAAATTATGGATTTAAAAAAAAAGATTTATGAGTTAAAAAACCAATTAATTTTAGGGCAACTTAAAAATTATTCTCAAATAAGAGAAATAAAAAGGGATATTGCACGTCTTAAAACAATCTTAAAAGAAAGAGAATTAGGAGTTAAAAAATGACAAAAAAAAGAGTGGAAAAAACAGGAGTAGTAGTAAGTGATAAGATGGATAAAACAAGGGTTGTTATGGTAGAGTTTTTTACACAGCATCCTATTTATAAAAAGACAATTAGGAAGAGAAGAAAATTTATGGCTCATGATGAAAACAATATTTCAAGAGTTGGAGATGTAGTAAGGATTATTCAGACAAGACCATTGAGCAGACATAAAAGATGGAAAATTCTGGAAATTGTAGGAAAGAAAGAAAATATTTTAGAAATAAGAGATAAAAAAGGAGTAGAAGGTGATACAACTCAGAACAATGCTTCAGGTGTCTGATAATACAGGCGCTAAAAAAATTATGGTTATAGGTTTTATAGGTGCTTCAAAAAGAAGGTATGCTTATGTAGGAGATATTGTTGTTGCAAGTGTTAAAGATGCAATTCCTGATGGGATTGTTAAAAAGAAAGAAAAAGTTAAAGCAGTTATTATAAGAACAAAGAAAGAGATAAAGAGAAAAGATGGTTCTATTATAAGATTTGACCATAATTGTGCTGTAATAATTGATAATGAAGGTAATCCAAGAGGAACGAGAGTATTTGGACCTGTTCCAAGAGAATTGAGAGAAAAAAATTTTACAAAAATAATTTCTCTTGCTCCGGAGGTTATCTGAAATGAAATATAAATTAAAAAAAGGAGATATTGTTCAGGTTATAAAAGGAAAAGATAGAGGGAAAAAAGGAAGGATTTTAAAGATTTTCTCAGAAGAAGGTAGAGTTCTTGTTGAGGGAATAAATTTTGTGAAAAAACATACACGGCCTAAATCAGTTGACAGACAAGGTGGTATCATACAGATAGAAAAGCCAATTTCAATAGCAAATGTTAATTATTTTTGTTTAAAATGCAGTAAACCAACAAGATTGGGAATTAAATTTCTTGAAGATAAGACAAAAGTTAGATACTGTAAAAAATGTAAAGAAATTGTGGACACAGAGAAATAAAAATGGAAGAACCAAGATTAAAGAAAATTTATAAAGAAGAGGTAGTTCCAAAGTTAATGGAAAAATTTAAGTATAAGAATAAATTACAGGTTCCAAAGATTTTAAAAATTGTGTTGAATATGGGGATCGGAAAAGATGGGAAAGATTCAAAAGCAGTTGAGGCAGCACAGAAGGAATTAAGTTTAATTGCGGGACAGAAAGCGGTTTTGACAAAAGCAAAAAAATCAATAGCAGGTTTTAATGTAAGGAAAGGGAATATTGTAGGAGTTATGGTTACTTTAAGAGGAGATAGAATGTATGAATTTCTGGATAGACTTATTACAGTTGCTTTACCAAGAATAAGAGATTTTAATGGATTACCTCCTTCTTCTGTTGATGGTAAAGGTGCTTATACTGTAGGGATAAAAGAACATGTGATATTTCCAGAAGTAGATTATAATACGATTTATAAAGTTCAAGGTATGAATATTACAATAGTTACTTCAGCCAAAACTCCTGAGGAGACAATTGCCTTATTGAGAGAAATTGGTTTACCAATAAGGGAGGAATAAAGGTGGCGAGAAAATGTTTTTTCGAAAAGATGAAAAAGGAGCCAAAATTTAAAGTAAGGAAAAGAAACAGATGCTGGAGATGTGGAAGACCAAGAGGTTATTATAGAAAATTTGGAATATGCAGAGTTTGTTTCAGAGAACTGGCTTCTAAAGGTGAAATTCCTGGTGTAAAAAAAGCGAGTTGGTAAAGGAGGAATTCATGGTAATGACTGACCCAATAGCAGATATGTTAACAAGGATTAGGAATGCAAATGGAGTTTCAAAACCTTATGTGGATATACCTTTTAGTAAGTTTAAAGTTAAAATTCTGGATGTTTTAAAGGAAGAAAAATATATAAAAGATTATGAAGTTATTGAGGAAGGTGTTAAAAAAATTATAAGGGTTCATCTTCTTTATTTTGGGAAAAAGAAAGCAATAACAGAGATTAAAAAGATAAGTACTCCTGGAAGAAGAATTTATGTTAGTAAAGATGAAATTCCAGTGGTGAAAAATGATTATGGTATTGCAGTGTTAACAACTTCAAAGGGTATAATGAGTAATAAAAAAGCAAGAGAACTTGGTATAGGTGGAGAAGTGCTTTTCTATATATGGTAAAAAAAGGGAAAATATATGGCAAGATTGGGTAAAAAACCTATTGAAATTCCAGATGGAGTAAATGTAAAAATAGAAAACGGGATAATTTATGTTGAGGGGAAAAATGGGAAATTATCTCAAAAGATATTCCCCAATTTAAATGTAGTTATTGAAGATAAAAAAATATTTGTGAAAAATGAAGTTGATCCTAAAAATAAAAAGTTATATAGAAAAACAGACCAAATGTGGGGTCTTTTAAGAAGTTTAATTTTTAATATGGTTAAGGGTGTGACAGAAGGATATGGAAAGATACTTGAAATTCATGGGATTGGATATAAAGGTGAAGTTAAAGGTAATAAACTTGTCCTGACTTTAGGTTTTACACATCCGGTTGAATTGGAAATACCGGAAGGAATAAAAGTAGAAGTCAGTAAAAATACAATAATATTTGTAAGAGGCGCTGATAAACAGAAAGTGGGTGAATTTGCTGCAGAAATAAGAAGAGTTTATCCACCTGAACCATATAAAGGTAAAGGGATAAGATATAGAGGAGAATATGTGAGACAGAAAGTTACAAAAGCAGGAGTAGGAGCAACAAAATGAAAGTTAAAGATAAAAGAAAAAGAAGACATTTAAGAGTAAGAAAAAAAGTTAGAGGGACATCTGAGAGACCAAGATTATGTGTATTCAGAAGTAACAAGCACATATATGCTTCTTTGATTGATGATACCTGTATTCCAAATAAAGTAATTACTACTGTTTCAAGTTTATCTCCTGAATTTAAAAAAAATGTTTCTGATAAAAACATTCATGGAGGAAATATAAAAGGTGCCGAAATAGTTGGAGCACTTATTGCTGAAAAGGCAAAAGAACTTGGAATAGAAAAGGTTGTTTTTGATAGAGGAGGATATAAATATACAGGAAGAGTAAAAGCACTTGCAGAATCAGCGAGAAAAGGAGGTTTAAAATTTTAGAAAAAGAAAATTTACTCGGTGAGGAAACAGAAGAAAAACAAATTGTAGTTGAAATAAGGAGAGTAACTAAAGTTACCAAAGGTGGGAAAAATTTAAGTTTTAGAGCATTGGTTGTTGTTGGAAATGGTAAAGGGAAAGCAGGGTTTGGCATTGGTAAAGCAAATGAAGTTCCAGAAGCAATAAAAAAAGCAGTTGAACAGGCAAGAAAAAACATGATAGATGTTCCATTGAAAGATTCAACAATTCCTCATGGTGTAGAGAGTAAATTTGGACCTTCAAAAGTAATTTTAAAACCCGCTGCCAAAGGACATGGAATGGTAGCAGGAAGGACAATGAGGGCTTTTTTTGATGTTTGTGGAATAAGGGATATAACATGTAAATGTCTTGGTTCAACAAATCCAATTAATGTTTTATATGCAACTGTTAAGGCGTTAAAGAAGATAAAAACTACAGGAGAAGAAAATGAAACTGCATCAGTTAAAACCACCTGAAGGAGCGAAAAAGAAAAAGAAGAGAGTTGGAAGAGGAGATTCTTCAGGACATGGTGGAACTTCAACAAGAGGACATAAAGGACATAAAGCAAGGAGTGGATATAGATTACCTTTTAATTTTGAAGGTGGGCAGATGCCTTTATTTAGAAGGGTTCCAAAAAGAGGTTTTACTCATTTGAAGAAATACAAAGTAGAAATAGTAAATCTAAATCAGATTGAAAAAAAATTTAATGATGGAGAAGAAGTTTCACCTGAGACATTGAAGAATAAAGGTCTTATTAAAAAAGGCGAGTTTGTAAAAATTCTTGGAGATGGAAATCTGACTAAAAAACTTACATTTTTCGCACATAGTTTTTCAAAAAAGGCAAAAGAGAAAATAGAAAAGGTTGGAGGTAAAATTAATCTTATAAAGGAAAATTAAAATGTTTGAAGCGTTTAGAGATACATTTAAAATACCAGATTTGAAGAGAAGAGTTGGTATTACAATTTTACTTCTGACTGTTTATAGATTTGGTTGTTATATTCCTGTTCCAGGGATTAATGGAAAGGAACTTGCAAAAATATTTGAGAGTTCAGCCAATACTTTATTTTCACTTGCTGACCTTTTTTCAGGAGGTGCTTTAAGTCAGGCAACAATTTTTGCCCTTGGAATTATGCCTTATATAAGTGTTTCAATTGTTCTTGAATTACTTGCTTCAGTTGTTCCATATTTTGAAAACATGTTAAGAAGTGGAGTTGAAGGAAGGAGAAAATTAACTCAATTAACAAGATTTGGAACAGTTGCTCTCTGTATTTTTCAGGGCATGGCAGTCAGTATTTTTCTTGAGAATCCAGAACATTTTGGGGGTATTGTTATAGTTGCAAATCCTGGTTGGTTATTTCGCATTGTCTCTACATTAACATTGACAGCAGGTACTATTTTTCTTATGTATCTTGGAGAGCAAATTACAGAAAAAGGAATAGGGAATGGTATTTCATTAATAATAACAGTAAGTATTATTTCGAGGATGCCTGTTGCATTTCACAGAATGGCAGGACTGGTTGCTTCTGGAGAAATTAATTTTTTTGTAGTTTTGATACTCTGTGCTTTAATTTTTGGTGTTGTTGCAGCAGCAATAGTTGTAAATGAAAGCGAAAGGAGAATCCCTATCCAGTATGCAAAAAGAGTAATAGGTAAAAGGATATATGGAGGACAATCAACCTATCTTCCAATAAAATTAAATCAAGGAGGAGTTCTTCCATTAATATTTGCTATTGCAATTTTAACTTTTCCTGCGACCATTCTTTCTTTTACTGAAAATAAATTTTTAAGTAAAATTGCAGTAATTCTTTCTCCTCAACAGCCACTGGGTATGTTATTATATGCTGGTTTAACAATATTTTTCTGTTATTTCTATGCAGGGATTATTTTCAATCCAGATAATATTGCAGAAGATTTGCAGAAATATGGTGGTTTTATTCAGGGAATAAGGCCTGGGAAATCAACTGCTCTTTATCTTGAAAGGATTGTAAACAGATTAACTTTGCCTGGTTCTTTAATGCTTACTGCTATTGCCATTTTTCCATATATATTGATGCATGTTTATAGGAAGATACCATATATTGTTGCAAATATTTTTGGAGGGATTGGGCTTTTAATAGTCGTTTCTGTTCTTATTGAAACAATAAGACAGATTGAAGCACATTTACTTTTAAGGCATTATCAGGGATTTATTAAAAAGGCAAAAATAAAATGAAAAAAATTTTGATTTTACTTGGTCCTCCAGGTGCAGGCAAGGGTACTATTGGAGAAAGGTTAAGTCAAATTCTGAATTTACCATTGATTTCAACAGGAGACTTATTGAGGGAGAATATAAAGGAAAATACGGATTTAGGGAAAAAAGCCAAAAAATTTATGGAAAAAGGGGAACTTGTTCCTGATGATATAGTGATTTCAATTCTTCTGGAAAGGATAAAAAGAGATGATTGTAAAAATGGTTTTATTCTTGACGGATTTCCAAGGAATATAAATCAGGCAGAAATTTTAGAAAAGTTTATAGTAAAAGATAAAGTAAAAATTATATACCTAAAAGCAGAAGATGAATTTCTTGTTAATAGATTGTCAAATAGGAGAGTGTGTAGTAATTGTGGAGCAATATACCATCTAATAAATATACCACCGAAAATTGACGGAATTTGTGACAAATGTGGTGGGAAGTTAATTCAGAGGGAAGATGATAAAGAAGATGTTGTGAGAAATAGATTGAATGTTTATCATAATTTAACAGCGCCTTTACTTGATTTTTATAAAAACAAAAAAATTTTATTTACTGTTAGAGGAGATGGAAAGTTGGAAGAAGTTGTTTCTCAGATTATTAAGATAGAAGAAAATGGATAAAAAGGGTATAGATATGGTTAGAACAGCATGTAAAAAAGCGAGGGAGATAATAGAGGAATTAAAAGAATACCTTGTTGATGGAATTTCAACTTATGAAATTGAATTGAAGAGTGTGGAATTGATGAAAAAAAAGAAAGTTGTATCAGCATTTAAAGGTTATAGAGGATATCCAGCGAATATATGTATCTCAGTAAATTATGAGGTGGTTCATGGAATCCCTAAAATAGATAAAATATTAAAAGAAGGGGATATTGTTTCTCTTGATGTTGGAGTTAAGTATAATGGATATTATGGTGATTGTGCAGATACTTTCCCTATTGGTAAAATTGATGTAAAATATATAAAATTAATAGAAGTAACCAGAAAGGCATTTAAAAAGGCATTGAAGGAAATTTATGCAGGTTCAAAAACTGGAAATATTGGATATATTATAGAAAATTATGCTAAAAAATATGGATTCTCTGTAATTAAAGATTTTGCAGGTCATGGAATAGGTAAAAATTTGCACTTAAGACCTGAAGTTCCTAATTTTGGGAATAAGGGAGAAGGAGATATTTTATATGAAAATGAAATTATAGCAATAGAACCGATGATTACAGAAGGAGATGGTGAGATAGAAATACTTAAAGATGGATGGACTGCTGTAACAAAAGATAGAAAATATGTAGCCCATTATGAAAATTGTGTTCTTATAAAAAAAGGAGGATATGAAGTATTAAGTTAAAATGGTAAAAGAAGAAAAAATCAAATTGGAAGGAGTAATAAAAAAAGTTTTACCAGCAACAAATTTTGAAGTTGAATTAGAGAACGGACACATTGTTACAGCCCATTTATGCGGGAAAATGAGGATGAATTATATAAAAATTGTTCCGGGTGACAGAGTAATTGTTGAAATTTCTCCTTATGATTTAACAAGAGGAAGGATTATTAAAAGATTATAGGAGGAGAAAAAATGAAAGTGAGAGCATCTGTTAAAAAAATATGTCCAAAATGTAAAATAATAAAGAGAAAAGGAGTTGTAAGGGTTATTTGCAGTAATCCACAGGATGGACCAAAGCATAAACAGAGACAGGGTTAAATGGAGGTAAATTATGGCAAGAATACTTGGTGTGGAAATACCTGATAATAAAAAAGTTAAAATAGCATTAAGATATATTTACGGCATAGGAGATGCACGTGCTTTAGAGATTGTTCAAAATACAGGAATAAATGGAGAAAAAAGAGTAAAAGAATTAACAGAAGAAGAACTTGGAAGAATAACATCCTTTATCCAGAAAAATTATAAAATAGAAGGAGATTTAAGACAGGAAGTATCCCAGAATATAAAAAGGTTAATAGATATAGGATGTTACAGAGGGTTAAGACACAAATTTTCTTTACCAGTTAGAGGACAGAGGACTCGTTCAAATGCAAGAACAAGAAAGGGTCCGAGAAAGACTGTGGGAGTTGTAAGAGATAAAGCAGCAAGAAAAGCATTAAAGCAAAAATTACAGGAAGAGAAAAAATAAGGAGATAGGAAATGGCGAGAAAATATACTAAAAAAAGAAGGAAAAAACTTAATGTTCCAAAAGGAGTTGCTCATATAAAAGCGACTTTTAACAATACAATTATAACAATTACAGACCCTGAAGGACATGTTTTACTATGGGGGAGTGCAGGGACAGTGGGATTTAAAGGAACAAGAAAAGGAACCCCATTTGCTGCTCAACTTGCTGCAGAAAGTGTTGCAAAAAAGGCACAAGCATTATTAAATATGAAAGAAGTGGATGTAAGAGTTAAAGGTCCTGGTCCTGGAAGAGAAACAGCAATAAGGGCTTTACAGAGTGCAGGTTTGAATGTTGTTTCTATTAAAGATGTTACTCCAATTCCTCATAATGGATGTAGACCACCAAAAAGGAGAAGGGTATAGGAAGGAGGTAGAAATATGGCAAAATATACAAAACCTTTATGTAAAATATGTAGAAAATACGGAGAGAAACTTTATCTGAAAGGTAAAAGATGTGAAAGTGATAAATGTGCAGTTGATCCAAGAAGGGGAAAAATCAGATTGATAAGGTCTAAAAAACTATCAGAATATGGAATGCAACTGAGAGAAAAGAACAAGGTGAAAATATATTATGGAGTTCTGGAAAGGCAGTTCAGGAGATATTTTGAAATTGCAAGAAAACACAGAGGAGTTACAGGAGAAATTCTTCTTCAATTACTTGAAAGGCGTCTTGACAATGTTATTTATAGAGCCAACTGGGTATATTCAAGAAAAATGGCGAAACAACTTATAAATCATGGACATCTACTGGTAAATAATAAAAAGAATGACAAACCTGGTTATCTTGTAGAAATTGGAGATGTTATTCAGTTAAAACCAACCAGTAAATATGTCAAAATTGTTAAAGAATGCATTGAAGAATATAAAACAAGACCTGTCCCTTTATGGCTTAAAGTAGATAATGAAAATTTAAAAATAGAAATTTTGAGATATCCCACAAGAGATGAAGTATCAATCTCTGTAGATGAACAATTGATTATAAACTTTTATTCAAAATAAAAAATGGAGAGGTGAAAAATGAGAGATTTTATTTATCCAGATAAATTTATTTGGGAAAAGGAAACATATAGAAACAATTATGGAAAGTTGATAATTGAACCTCTTGAAAGGGGATATGGGGTTACTATAGGAAATGCTTTAAGAAGGGTTTTACTTTCATCAATCCCTGGATTAGCAATTACAGGATTAAGAATTGAAGGAGTTTTACATGAATTTGCAACACTTGAAGGGATGAAAGAGGATATTGTTGAAGTGGTTTTAAATATAAAGCAGATTGCTTTAAAAGAAATTGTTAAAATAGATAACTTCCCGCATGTAATTAAAACAGAGATAGAAGGCAAGGATGAAATATGTGCTGGTGATTTAATAAATGATAATTTTGTTGAAGCAATAAATAAAGATTTACATATTGCAACTGTAGACCCATCTAAAAAATATAGATTTGAAATTGATATTACAAAAGGATTTGGATATTTACCTGTAGAAAAAATGAAACTTATGATTAAAAAAGAAAATATGCCTGTTGGAACAATTCTTATAGATGGTTTATATTCTCCTGTTAGAAAAGTTACCTTTCATGTTGAGAATACAAGAGTAGGGCAATTTGTAGATTATGAAAAATTGATACTTGAAGTATGGACAACTGGAGGAGTAACGCCTATTGAAAGTGTAAAATATGCAAGTGAACTGCTCAGTAAGAAGTTTGGACTTATTCTTTCTTATCAGAAATTAGAAGAGGAAGTTGTAGAAAAAGAAGAGATAAGAGATGAACTTGATACTCCAATTACTGATTTGAAACTTCCAACAAGAATTTATAATGCTCTTGAAAGTAAAAATGTAAAAACTTTAAGAGACCTTTTAAATATTTCCAGACAAGAACTGGAAAGTATAAAAAATTTGGGCAAGAAATCTATAGAAGAAATAGAAAATATACTTGAAAGAATGGGTTATCACTTAAAGTCGTCGGGTGAACCTGTTCAAAAGAGGGAGAAAAAATGAGGCACAGGAGGGATGTTAAAAAACTTGGCAGAAACAAGTCACACAGGAAGGCATTAATGAGAAATATGACAATAAGTTTTTTTCAAAATCAGAAAATTATAACTACGACAGCAAAGGCAAAGCAATTAAAGAGAGTTGTTGAAAAATTGATAACTATTGGTAAAGGTGGAACTTTGACGGATTATAGAAGAATAAATCAGTTTGTTAATAATCCTGAAATAACAAAAAAAATAATAGATATTTCAAAAAGATTTTCTGATAGGAATGGTGGTTATACCCAGATTGTTAAAGTTGGTTTTAGAAAGGGAGATAGTGCTGAAAAGGCAATTTTAAAACTACTTTAAAAAGATGGGAAACAGAAATTTAAAATTGCTTGATCTTATTGATAAAGAAAAGAATATTTATGAGATTATTTCTGAACTTGCTCAAAGGAGTCATGAGTTAATGAAAGGGGCTTTACCTTCTATTGAAATAAAAAAAGGTGAAAATCTGATTCAGGTTGCGATAGAGGAGTATTTACAGAAAATAAAAATTAAAAAATGAAAGATTTTTTTTCTCTCCTAAAATTTATGAAGGAAAAAGACGCATCTGATTTACATCTTAAATTTGGAAGAAAACCCATTTTAAGGATAAAAGGGGAGTTATTTGAAGTAGAAGAGTGGGAGTATACTTTGACAAATGAGGATTTGTTCAAAATTTTAGAAATAATTATGCCAGAAGAGGAAAAGGGGATATTTAAAAAAGAGAAAGAAGCGGATTTTGCTTTTGACAATCCAGAAGTTGGCAGATACAGAGTTAATGCTTTCTGGCAGCGAGGTTATCCTGGAATTGTATTGAGAAGAATAAAAGATACAATTCCAACGCTTGAGGAGCTCAATTTACCCTCTGTTGTGAAGAAAATTGCATTTTTTGAAAATGGACTTGTTTTGGTTACTGGACCCACAGGATGCGGTAAATCAACAACTCTTGCAGCCATGATAGAAATAATAAATAATGAAAAAGTTGAACATATTATTACAATTGAAGACCCAATTGAATATTTATATACAGATAAAAAATCAATTATAGATCAGAGAGAAATAGGAATAGACACTCTCTCTTTTGCTTCTGCTTTAAAACATGTTTTAAGAGAAGACCCAGATATAATTTTAATAGGAGAGTTGAGAGATGTTGATACATTTCAAGCAGCAATAAGTGCATGTGAAACAGGTCATCTCGTTTTTTCAACATTACATACTATAGATACAGTGACAACAATTACAAGAATATTGGATTTTTTTCCATCCTCCCAGCATGAACAGGTAAGGAAAATACTTGCATATCATTTAAGAGCAACTATATGTCAGAAACTCGTACCTAAGAAAGATGGCACAGGTATTGTTCCAGTTTGTGAAATTATGATAGTAACAC
>Ga0185342_1000853_pt1 | contig 14023 bp, 10 predicted proteins | sample ConPoolayeEmetaG_FD_128045 | JGI IMG/M metagenome (GOLD analysis project Ga0185342, IMG submission 128045) | Hot spring microbial mat communities from California, USA to study Microbial Dark Matter (Phase II) - Cone Pool mat layer E metaG... ...
TGCTCGGCTTCTATTCGGGCTGAAGAGCTAAGGGCTTTCGCTTGATGGAACGAGTTTAGGATGTATGGGAGAAGGAAGAAAATGGTCTTTTTATTAAAAAAGGCTAAAATTAAAAGCTGCGGGCGGGAGCTAAGATGCACTAAAAACTCCCTATTTTATTGTCCAGTCAATGGGGGGAAGTTCATAGGTTCGTTTTTTGGTTCCAATTTTTCGGTTTAAGCTTATTCATATTCCTTTCTCACGTACTCGATAGCTTTAATTGTTTTCAGGGTTCTGGCCTTGAACTCATTCCCAATCTGAGCAATGATGGAATAAAGCAAAACTAAGACTGACATGATGGAGTTGGAAAGAGTGACACTTTCTACGGCTGCCTGGATAGTGGCGTCGCTATATTTGGTAATTTCGCTAGTGACTTTGTCCGTTATCGAAATGGTTTTAATCCCTCTGGATTGGGCATACCGGGCGGCTAAAATTGTTTCTCGAGAATAAGGGGGAAAGCTGAAAGCGAGGATGACGCTATTTTTGTCCATGTTTATTATCTGCTCGGTAAATTTTAATGCGCCATAGGGAATAAAACTGGATTTGATCGAGGCGCGATTAAAAAGATAGTTGGCCATCTCGGCCAAGCAGCTGGAGATGCCCATGCCCATAAAATAAACATGGTCGGCTTTCTTTATTAGCTCGAGAGCTTTATCGTATTGTGTTTTATCGATAAGCTGGAGTGTTTTCTGAATATTTTTTATCGTCTCCTCGGCCGTTAGTTCGACAAAATTTATCTTTTCGTGCGGTATAGAGAGGAATTTTTTATACCTTTGGATAGGCTCGAGGCTATTTTTGATTTCTTCTAAAAACTCGGTTTTCAGGCTATGAAATCCGTCATAGCCCAGGGCCTGAGCCAAGCGGACAATTGTCGCCTTGCTCACCCGCAACTCCGACTCTAATTCCTGAAGGGAAGAAAGGGCGAATTTTTGGGGATTTTCGACCATATAATCAGCAACTATTTTTTGCGATTTAGATAAATTTCCTAATCGGTTTTTAATTCGCTGCTTTAATTCTTTTAAATTCCTTCTCATTGGTAATTCTCTTTTCGGGGGTTTAAAATATCGACCATATAATTAATCTGTTTTTCTGGCTCGCTGCCACGTCTTTCTTGTTTTCCATACCTTTCTTAGCTCCTTATTATCGTTAATTTTCCAAAAATTGAGCTAAAAACCATTTTATCATCGAGGCGGGCCGCCTGTCAAAAAAAAATTGGTTCTCTTCCGCCGTGTACGGTTGAGGGTTAAGCAGGCAATAGTTTTTTCTGCCACCCCAAAATTATTCTTTGGCTGGGCAGCAAAAAAGGGGAGGAAGAAAAAGGTCAAAAAAGTAATATTTGAGCCGTCGCCCCGTTCTGAAAAATAGATATATGTGAACTGTCGCCAATTAAAAAAACGGAGAAAAAAGGTAAATATGTGAGATATCAGCGATTATTTAACCATTTTTCTGGAAAGCAGGACCTTGAAGGTTCGTTTCTGCCATCCTGGATCTAGGGTTAAAAAAAGCCCCTGCTAAATAAAAAGAACCAAAAGAATTAATCAAGAGTTATATAGGTCAGGCTGATTAATTTAAGCAATTTAAGGAGAAACGGAGTTAAAGAAAAAAAGTTTAACTAGCTCGAGGAGTTGACAAAAAAGTCGTTATTAATCTATATTAATGGTAGCGAAAACATTTTTTCGTTTATAATAAAGAAAGAGAAAAAAGATGCAGGGGAAGGGAAGGGCGATGATAAGACATAGTAAGAATCAAGGCCTATAAGAATAGATTTTGGGCCGAGGAAAGAGGATATGACTGTGGGGTTTGGCGGCGGCGTAAGGGGTGTCTTTATATTCAGCCTTCGAGTTGCAAGGGGTTGAAAAATGGCCTCGTGGGTGGAGGTTTACAGCGCCATCATGGTGCTGTTTTTATGAAATGCAAAAAACCTAAGACAGAAAGGAGGTGAGAATGGAAAAAGGGGAAAATATGTTGGGGCAGGGAAGAAAGACAAGGAATTAGAAAGCTAAGGAGGAAAAAAAATGAAAAAAACAGCTTCTCTGATTCTTTTACTAATTCTGGGCTTATTCATCTTTCCTTCCTTGGGTCTGGCCCAAGGGAAACAGACCGGAACTATCTCGGGGACTGTTTTGGACAGCGAAAATAACCCTCTGCCCGGAGTAACTGTGACTCTTTCTGGTCCAGCTATGATGGGCTCAATGAGTTATTTGACCACTGAGGCAGGCAAATTTAGGTTTGTCGCCCTTAATCCTGGCGAGTATGACATCAAAGTAGAGCTCACTGGCTTTAAGACCTACATCAGAAAGGGCTTGAGAGTCAGCGTCGGCAAGGTGACGGAAATCGATATTATTTTAGAGCCAGCCCCAGTAGCGGAAGAGGTTACGGTGGTAGCGGCTTCGCCTGTCGTCGACGTGGAATCAGCCAAAATAAGCATCAATTATGGCTCGGATTTTCTTTTAAGCCTTCCTCAATCTCGCGACCTCTTCGGCATCCAGCAATCGCTTCCCGGAACGGTTGAGGCCGAGGCGGGACGGGAATATACCCGGATGTCTTCGGTCTTAGGCGGGCACCTGCGGAGTATTCTCTACCAGATTGACGGCGCCATCATGAATGACCCTACCACCTTGTATGTGTCAGCTAACATTAACGTGGATACGTTCGAGGAGGTTGAGGTTAGTTTAGGCGCATTGCCCGCGGACGTCGGCCTTACTGACACGGCGGTGATTAACGTCGTTACTAAAAGCGGGGGCAACAAGTTTTCCGGCGGGTTTGGAGGCTATTATACGGGAACTGGTGACCTCCGGAGTTTTAAGTTCTTGCCTTCTTTAGCTCAGGATATGTGGAGTAAAGAGCAGCTTCAATCTATGAACGTCTCCGCTCCCAGCCGTTACAACGATTACCGCGACGCCTCTGTTAACTTGGGTGGGCCCGTCATCAAGGACAGGCTTTGGTTCTTCCTCAACGGCCGGTATCTGGACTGGAAACAGGCCAATCCCAATACTCCAGAAAACAGGATTAAGCAAATCTACGATGTTAACCCCAAGGCTTTTGACCCCCGTGACCTCCAGCATTACGACCTTTCAGAAGAGAACTGGCTGGGTTTTCTCAAGCTGACTTTCCAGCTGAGCAAAAAATTGCGTTATATGGGCATGCTCCATTTCAACATGGTCAATCAGCCGATTTATACCCTGCGAGTGGGAGCTACTTATGCCTGGGGCTACACGGCTTTGAACGACCACGAGAAAGTCTATACTACTTCCCATCATTTAAACTGGGTTTTAGACCAGAATACGTTTATCGAATTAGTCGGCAACTATGTTAATCGACATTTCCCCAATATGATGCGCCGGGAAACAGCCAATAATTACACCCAATACGACCGTGAAGCTAATGTTTATTGGGGCAATACAAGCATAACTGACGATTATTACCGCAAGCGAGCTGGCCTTTCCGGATCGATAACTCATTTTGAAGATAATCTCTTTGGCGCCAGCCACGAAATGAAAGCGGGAGGAGAATGGGAAGATACCTATTACATTCGAGACAGGTGTCGTGGTTATGAACCAGGCGACAACCCCTATTATACCTACTGGTACAGTTTTAAGACGCAGAACAAATACTACTATGATACTAAGAACAAGATCGGTCGCCTCTATATCCTTCCCTATGCTCATTTAGGAGTTGTCTCTGGAGATGATAATACGAGGCGTTTTTCTGGCTATTTCCAGGATTCAGCGGTAATTAAAAGACTGGCCATAAACTTTGGCCTTCGTTTTGATTACTCCTATGCCTATGAACCGGCTAAGCATCGACCACAGCTCCTGAACTACAAAGTCGGGCCCCAGTTCTTGAACCCTGTTTTAGCCCAGGCTGACCCCAATGTCCTGCTTAAAGCCCTTAATGACCAGTATCATCATGACCCAACAATTGAGTACAATCAGGTTTCTCCGCTTGATGAACATCATATTCCTTATCGGAAGACTGTTGAATTTACTACTCTTTCACCGCGCATCGGCTTTGTCTATGACGTCTTTGGTAATGGCAAAACTGCTGTCAAGCTTTCTTTGGCCCGCTATTATGAGCCCATTTGGTCTGGAAAATATAACGCGCCCCAGCTTATCGCCGCTGGTGGGATGAACTGGTATTGGTACGACCTCAACGGCAATGGCTACATGGATTTGCCTCGGACTGGGCCAGTTGACCCCAAGTATCTTGACCCGAACGGTGACAATTATGTCTTGACCAGCTACGTTGTCCAGGACCCGAACGTTAAATATTATGCTGATGATATTAAATGTCCTTACATGAATGAACTCATTGTCGGCCTGGAGCATGAGTTGATGAAAGATTTCCGTGTCGGCCTGCAGTTTATTTACAAGCAGAATAAAAACATTACCGAAGATGTCGATGCCGTTAACGGCTATGACGCTAACAAAAAAGATGAACAGGGCCGGCCAATCTGGCTGCCTTATACCTTTGTTGACCCCGGCTGGGATGGCAAATGGGGCACAGCCGACGATAAACAATTTACTGTCTATGGTCTGGCTTCTTACGCTCCCACTCCTTATTTCCTCGGTTCCAATCCTCCGGGATGTAAAAGAGAGTATATCGGCGGCATTCTTTCTTTCCAGAAGAGAATGTCCAACCGGTGGCAGCTCAGTGGTTCTGTCGTTTACAGCGCTTTTAAAGGGAATGCCAACCATGATTATGGCGGAGCTGAAGGAGAAACAGCTCTTTATGATGACCCTAATTCCCTCATCAATGCCGATGGCCGTATTCGCTATGACCGGCCGCTAAATATAAAGATTCTTGGTACCTATGTTTTACCTTATGATATCGCGGTTAGTGCTTATTTTAATTTCCGCAGCGGCTCTCCTTGGGCGAGGACAATAGAGCGGGTTTATTTTCCGGCTAATTTTGGCGCCAGAGTCAGCTACGTCGGTATTCTGGCCGAGCCGGTAGGTAGTCGGCGCACACCTTCGGAATCCTGGCTGGATATGCGGGTGGAAAAGAGCTTCAGTTTTAGAGGCATGGGAAAATTGAGTCTTTATGTGGACATGTTTAATGTCACTGGCAGCACCTCGGTTAATATAAACCAGAACCCCAATACCAGAATTTATTATTATCAAACACCACCCACCTTCACCTTAGATTCAAACTATGGCCGGATCAACAGCGTAAGCGGAGTGCGCTCTGTGCGTCTGGGTCTCAGGTGGAGCTTTTAGACCGGCGACGGAAGGGCTATTTGTAAGAAGCTACTGAAAAGCAGGGCATATTTAAATAGCGTTCAAGCCGAAAAGGCCAAAAATTTAAATCGAAGAGGCGGGCTCTTATAATCAAAGGGCCCTGTTCTTCTTTTTTATCAAAAATAAGGGGAAGAAAAGGATAGCTTATTTTTTTGCTTTGATAAGTTTTTTTTGTTTATGCCACAGGCTATAAAACAAACCTTTTACTTTATCTGTCCGCCCTGGGCTGGCTCTTGGGCCAATAGTTTGATGACTTATTAGGCTTATATCAGCTGTATTTCTTTTAAAAAGAGGAAGATAAGGATATCCGATTCTGAGCCACCCATAGAGGCTTTTAAAATTAAAAGAAGATTTATTAGCATTTAAACCTTTAAAGGGGGCTTGAATGAGGCCATATAAAAACCCCCTGTTTTCGCCAAGAGAAGCGCTTTTTAGGTAAAAAAAGTCTAAATAAATATTCATGATAAAAAGCCGCTCGAACAACCAGAATTTTTAAGGTCGAGCGCCCAGGCTTTTGACTGAAGCAATTAAGTTTGATACATAAGAAAATGATTAGATAATAGCGGTGACCACAATTATTTTTTTGGCCGTCAAAAAAACGATGAGAAATTCAAAAAGATATATTTCAGGTCGGTTACATGTCTCCAACAAGATGCTACCCATTGACTGCCTATGGAAATGAGCCGAAGAACAAACTAACAGAAGTAATGGTTACTTCGTTCAACTCAAGGTGAGTTTCAGAAGTAAGGAAGAAAATGGCGAGAGAAGAGGAGAAGATGAAAAAAAAGGGATTCCGTCTGCCTCATACCCTGGTTTTGATTTATTTGTTGGTGATAGCCGTTTATATTTTGGGGCTTTTTCTTCCGGCGGGAAAATTCGACCGGATTGAAAAGACTTTCCAGGGACAAAAAAGGCTAATTACCGTTCCCGGAACTTACCAAATGTTACCGAAAAAGTGGCTGGGGCCAGAATGGTTGCTTATTGCTCCTATTCGTGGCTTCCAAGATGCTTCCTTAATTATCATCTTGATTTTTATCTTCGGCGGGACATTTGGCATTTTAGGACAATCCGGAGCGATTGAAGCCGGGATTCATCGCTTGGCTGGCTTCTTTTCCCGTCAGCCAAAGTGGCGGATTTTTGTTATTCCGGTCTTGATGGTCCTTTTTTCTTTGGCGGGAAGCGTTTATGGTATGGCCGAAGAATCAATTCCTTTTGTCTTAATTTTCATTCCCTTCGCTCTTTCCCTGGGATATGATTCGATTGTCGGCGTCGCCATACCCTTTTTGGGTTCAGCGGTTGGCTTTGCGGTGGCCTTTTTTAACCCCTTTACGGTCGGAATTGCCCAGGGCTTTTCAGACCTGCCGCTTTATTCTGGCCTTAGCTACCGTCTCTTTCTCTGGGTGATAGCCACAATAATCGCCATTGCCTTTGTCATGATTTACGCCGAGAAGGTCAGAAAAAATCCTGCGCTTAGCCCGGTCTTTGATATTGATAAAACCAGAATAGTGGGAAGCGAAAAGCAGTCTCTTAAACAAGAGTGGGGGAGAGCCCAAAAATTAATAATTGCCGCTCTTTTTATTGCTGTGGCCGCTCTAATTTTTGGCATTTTAGCCCGGGGTTGGTATATCGAGGAAATTGCGGCGCTTTTTTTAGGGCTCGGGCTAATTTCCGGCTTTATCGCTGGGATGAGGCCCTCGGCCATGGCTCGTTATTTTGTGGACGGCGCTAAAGACATGATGAACGTAACCTTAATTATATCGGGCGGCCGAGCGGTGCTCATCATTCTTAAAGAAGCACTGGTTCTTGATACTCTGCTGCAAGGAGCGGCCGGCTTGATCGCTGCCGTTCCCTCTGTCATTACGGCGCAGTTGATCTTTTTAGTCCAAGCGGTAATTAACTTTTTTATTCACTCCGGCACAGCCCAGGCCGCGTTGACCATGCCCATTATTGCACCCTTAAGCGATTTGGTAGGAATATCAAGGCAGACAGCCGTTCTGGCCTTTCAACTTTGTGAAGTCATTAACCCCGTTCTGCCGACCTCGGCCGTCACGATGGGAGTGCTGGGAGTGGCCCGTATTCCCTGGGAAAAGTGGGCAAAGTGGTTTCTGCCGCTGATGTTGGTTCTTATCATTTTTAGTTTGGTCGTCCTGATTCCGCCGGTTCTTTTCAAGTATGGCCCCTTTTAATTAAAATGCCGGCGGAAAATTTAATAAAGAATGAGGCAAGCTTGGCAAGCTCGGAAAATAGATGGTAAAATTATTTTGGTTGGCATAAATAAAATTAATTCAATCTCAAAAAACAGAAGCTCAGATTTAGTGGCAAATTTCATCAGGCGCACTGATTTTTGAAGGCTCTTGAGGCTAAATTTTTTAATGCTCAATAATTCCAATCTCATTCCGGCGGGGAAACAATATGGAGGCTAAGAAATCGTTTCTTTTGGTTGGGTTTTTTATTTCTTTAGTTGGGGTAGGGCTTTTAATTGCGCCGATAAGCCCTGTTTCTTCGCCTCAGCTATTGGAAGAGTGTACCAGCGCCGTAGTGGCCAGTTGGGTGACTCCAGATGGCCGACCTCTCCTTTGGAAAAATCGTGATACCGATAATATCGACAATAAAATTGTCTTTCTAACCGAAGGGCCTCTTAAGGCGTTAGCTTTAGTCAATGCCGATAGCCTCAATTCTGTTTGGATGGGAGTCAACGAAGCCGGCCTGGCCATTATTAATACTGTTTCCGACGACTTGGAAGGCACTTCCAGTTCCCAGAATGGTTCCTTCCAAAAGCTGGCTCTGCTCAATTGTCGCTCGGTCGAGGAGTTTGAAATTCTCTTACGCCAGACTAATACCCCGGGCCGGTTGACCAGAGCAAATTATGGGGTGATTGATAGTGAGGGGAGAGTTGCTTACTTTGAGACCGGTAACCATACTTTTGCTCGCTTTGACGCCGAGGATACTGGATTCTTGGTCCGAACTAACTTCGCCTTTACCGGAAATGGAACGGGCTCGGGATATTTTCGTTATAATCGAGCGGTGGAGTTAATTAAACAAGCTGTCTTGAATGGTCTTATTAATCCTCAGTTTATCCTGCGCCAGGGTGCCCGCGACTTAGTTAATGACGTTATTAATCCTTATCCGCTTCCTTATACTGGGGGTCAGGACGGCTTGCCCGCCGGGTTTATCCGCACGGCCAATTCGATAAACCGTTATCGGACTCGCTCCGCAGTTGTTTTTCAGGGAGTTCGTCCCGGAGAAGACCCCCGGCTTACCACCATGTGGGTTTTGCTCGGCGAGCCAGTTTGCGCCGTGGCTTTGCCCCTTTGGTTGCTGGCGGGAAGGGTTCCTCAGGAATTGGACGGCGCAGGGACGGCCTCTTTTAGTGATACCGCCCTCATTAAGAAAGCCCTTTGTTACCCGCTTCTGACTAATCAGGAATATCTCAATACTCGAGTTCTTGATGACGGCCAAGGTCACGGTATTTTTGGCTATACTTTGCCTCTTGAGGATTGGGTTTTTAACAGGACTTGGAGTCGTCTTGAATCCTGGAGGCAGAGCTTGCCTTCAGCCGGAGAAGTCAGCCAGTTTCAAGATGAGCTAAGCTCCTTAGCTTATGCCTGCTTTTTAGCCGGTTCAATTCCTAACGACAACTTGCCGGCACCTCAGAATTTATCCTGTCAGGTCATCGAAAACCGGTCGCTTTTTCTTAATGAGTTCGGTCATTATTTGAAATGGGACCCGCCGCTTTCCCAACTCTCTATCTCTGGCTATAGGATCTATGATGTTACCCTGGGCGAGCGCCAACTAATCGCCGAAGTTTCGGCTAAAAACACCAGTTATTTCCGACGGGGCATATATTTTAATCGGAGTTATTTTTATGCTGTCTTAGCCGTTGATAATAAAAAGATGGAAGGAAGCCCAGCTTGCGTTAAGGTTAGCTCTTCAGTTCACCTCAACCAGTCTTGGAATTTATTTTTGGTCACCACTAATTAATTTCAACAAGAATTAGGTACGAAAATTAAATATTGACTGTCGTTGCTATCCTGATAACTGAAGGATAAATTTTTGACGCCGGGAACAAAGCTTTTTGGTACTTCCTGGTTTTGTGCGGGTAAACCTGGGGAATTAAAGGCGCTATAAAGCCTGAAGGCAGCCCTTCGGCGCAGAGTTTTAGAAGAAAGTCTCTTGGGTCGTTACCGTATCTCATTTTATTCATCTAATTAGCCTCAGGGATATAAAAATCACTCGAGGCGAATTCTCCAAAGGGAGCATTCATGTATCTTATTTTTGCCCACAAGAAAGTCGGCATAACCGGTTTTCTATCCTGAAACGATTTGGCCTTGATCTGTTCGCCATGACCTCTCTATCTATGTTAGCTTGGCGTGCCATTTTTTCGTTACCTTTCTGGGCACTAAAGAACTCACCCTGCAGATAATTGAAGTTATCTAATCCTAATCTATTTTGCCGCCTTCTACTTTTCTCATACTTCTCGCCTTGTCTGGTTTAGAGCCAGAGTTCTTCGGCGGCCCGGGCATCCCCGGTGGGGATAGGGGAAGGCTAAACCTTCCATGGTCAATTCTGCCCTCCCAAACTTAGCCTTAAACCTGCCCATATAAAATGGAAAGGAACCATTAAAAATTAAAAAAAAATTAATACAGGCTTAAAAAATATGAGCTATGATGTTTGTTGAATTTCCTGACCAGGAATGCGGCTTTAGTTATTTTTAAGCTAAACAAGATGGTAGAGAAATAGAAACAGCCGAAAAGTAAGGAAGACTTAGGAGAATAAAGGAGCTCTAAAGCCTATTGTGTATTATTACTGAGGTCTGACCAGTTGCTTGGCCAAGAAGGCTTGATTTTAAAGAGATAAGGCTTTTATACTGAATATGGCTTCTTTTTTAAGGAGGAAGAATGGAGAGAAAGTTTGACGAGGAATTGCGGGAGTTAAACGAAAAGCTGTTGCGCATGGCGACGATGGTTGAAGAGTCCATTGCTATGGCCATCAAGGGCTTAAAAGACAGACAACAGGAGTTGGTTCAGGAAGTCCTGAAAAGAGAAGAAGGGGTGAACCTTATCGAAATCGAAATCGACGAACTTTGCATGAAATTGCTGGCGCTGCGCCAGCCCATGGCCAGTGACCTTCGTTTTATCACCTCCGCCATGAAGATTGCGGCGGAATTGGAGAGGATGGGAGACCAAGCGGTAAATATTGCCGAGCGGACCGATGAGCTTCTTCAATATCCGCTGCTTAAGCCGTTGATTGATATCCCGCGAATGGCCGAGATTGCTCAAGAAATGGTCCGGGATTCGATCAATGCCTTCATCAGCCATGATGAAAAATTAGCCCGGGCTGTCTGCGAACGAGATGATGAAGTCGATTGTCTCAATGACCAGATCTTTCGCGAGCTCTTAACCTATATGATTGAAGACCCCACGACGATAAAACGGGCCGTCAACCTTATCCTGATTGGCCGGCATTTAGAGCGCATCGCTGACCATGCTACCAACATTGGTGAAGACGTTATCTATTTAGTTAAAGGAAAGACCATAAAACATCATATCGAAGAGAAAAGGTGCGAGATAAAATCCTGAATCCGCTTTCAACTCGGCCTCATATCTTAATCACCGGACAACCGCGAACTGGCAAGACCACGCTGATAGCGGAGTTTGTCGCCAGTTGGCCAGACCGGTGCGGGGGTTTTCTGACCGAAGAAATAGTCGAGAAAGGACGGCGCTTGGGTTTTCGCCTCCGGACCCTGGATGGTCGCCTGGGAATTCTGGCCTCGATTCATCTCTCCAGTCCCTACCGGGTAGGGCGTTATGGCGTCGATGTGGAGAGCTTAGAAAAAATCGGGGTTGAAGCTATTTATAAGGCTTTAGCCAAAAAGGAAATAGTGGTAATTGACGAGATTGGCAAGATGGAACTTTATTCTGTCCGCTTCCAGGAGGCTGTCTTAGCGACGCTTGACTCAGCGCGGCGTCTTCTGGGGGTAATTCATTTAGCTCCCCTTCCTTTTCTCCATAAGATTCGGCTGCGGCCCGACGTGGCTCTTTTTGAAGTTGATGGTCAAAATAATGAGCGGATAAAAAAAGAAATTATCTCTCTGGTTGAGGCGAAAAAACAATAGGCGAGATTAGCGAGGTTATTTCATTCGGCGAATCCGGACTTCAATTCCCTTTTCGTCCTTAAGGAAAGCTAGCAGTTGAGAAGTATCTGTTTCACCATAATGATAGGGGTAGAGGATCTTTGGTCTGATGGCTCGGGCTGCCTCCGCCACCATTTCTGGAGTCATGGTATAAGGAAGATTCATTGGCAGAAAGGCAATGTCGATGGCCTTAAGGTTTTTCATTTCGGGAATATTTTCGGTATCACCGGCGATATAAATTTTTTTATCGGCCAGGGTCAGGACATAACCGTTGCCCTCTCCTTTGGGATGATAAGGAACTCCCTGGCTTCGCATGTGGACGATATTATAGGCGGGGACAGCTTCAATCGCTATACCATTGATAGTTGTGGTTTGGCCGTTGCACATTATTTTCCCCGCGGAAAATTTAGCGGCACATTTTTCCGTCAGAATGACAACCGTTTTTTCGTGCGAGAGGGTAGCGATAGCCTTGAGGTCAAAATGGTCGAAGTGTTCGTGAGTAATAAGAATCAAATCGGCCTTGGGAAATTGAGTATAATCAGCGAACTGACTAACTGGGTCAACCTGAATGATTCGGTTATTCCAGCGTAGCATCAGGGAAGCATGGCCAATGAAGGTAATTTGCAGCGGCCCTTGCGAGGTTGGAATTTCATCCTCTTCAAAAGTCTGGCCAAAGGAGTTCGCCCCGCAAATAAAAAAGAGACATAATAATAAGCTGATGATTCTGAGCATCTTTTCCTCCTGGCTTAAGATTATAATGAGGCCGCCGGCAATAGACAACTTAAAGGCAGGTCAAGATGAAAAAAACAGTTCTTTTTGTTTGCACCCATAATTCGGCCCGCTCTCAGATGGCCGAAGCTTTTCTGCGGACCATATATGGCGAATGGTATGAAGCTTTAAGTGCCGGGACTGAGCCAAGAGGGGTCCACCCCCTGAGCCTCAAAGTCATGGCTGAAGTGGGGATAGATATTTCGGCCCAGCGCTCCAAATCAGTGGAAGAATTTCTTGACCGAGAGATTGACTTGGTCGTGACCGTGTGCGATTCCGCGCGGGAAAGTTGTCCTTATTTCCCGTTTGGGCGAAAGAAAATCCATCAGAGTTTTCCCGACCCCGCGGCCATAACCGGCACTGATGCTGAGAAACTCGCGGCCTTTCGCCGCGTCCGGGACGAAATCAAAGCCTGGGTTAGTCAGGCCTTTAACCCTTCTCCAAAGAAAGAACCAGACTCTCTTAGCTGACAATTGCCGTCGACTGTGGCCAAAGAGGATTTACGCGGACAAGGAGAGAAAAAAGGAAGGGATAATTTTCTTTAAGATGGTAAGCATAATGTATCCAGGCCTCAAGGAGCAGACCGGCCACTCGCTTAATGTCGTTATTTAGGTGATGGAGGTCAGAAGTTGGCAAATCAGCCATTTCTTCTGGTCTAAAATCAAGCTCTTCAGCGAGATGGAAAATAGCCCACAGCAGGTCAGTAAACGATTCATGTTCTAATAAACTCGGGTTGGCCAGGAGAGAGAGTAAAAAATGACGTTGCGGCATAAGAAAAGCGCGCAACCTGGCTAAATCTTCCGGCCCAGCCTTGATATCAAAGGAGGCGGGAATAAGTTTTCGCGCCGCTTGGTCAAAATCTTTTTTTTGCCAGTGTGGCTGGAAGAGGAGATTTGGTTTTAAACCTTCCAGGCCGGAAAAAAGAGGGACCAGTTGGCGGATCAAACCCTGGCCCAGTTGGCTGAAAAAAGCCCCGATGAGCATATTAAGCTTATATAGGGTGATTTTTTTCTCCCTCTGGACCAAAATTTGCTCGATGACAATTACCACCAGCATAACGTCAAGAAAAAGAAAACCGAGGTCGCCGATTAGATAAATGAAAATATGATGAATATCATGGAAGATGAGATAATGAACGTAATAAACCAGAACCGAAGCTCCCAGAAAAAAGAGAATTAGCCACCCTCTTTCTTTTACAAATTTAGCCATCGCCGTCGCTCCTCTCTATTCTATTTTTTTAGAACAAAATTTATTCCGATATTTTTATATCAATTTATTATAAATATTTTATAAAAAAAGGGAGAATATATCAATCACTTAGTGCGGGCTGAAGAAACTAAGAACGAGGCCGGCTGGCCGATTAATTATATAAATTCATAATGCCGTCGATTTTTTAAGCCTGTCTTCCATTCAAAGAATAAAAAAACAGCCTTAAGATAAGAAAGCGGTCTTTTAGCTAAGTTTAATGACTTCACGATTTTAATCAGTTTTAAATCAATTTAGAGGTAGCTATAGGGGCCAAAAGAGAATTGAGGCTGCCAAAACGGAAGCGGGGCTGTGCGGCATCAGATACATGAGTGACCCATTAATGATCCTTCCAGTAGTGCCGAACGTCAATCTCTTTTCGCCTATGCGAATTTTAAGGTTTTAGCCCTCTGGACGACTTGTGCCGCGAGCTTCAGGCAGGGACGAAAAAAACCTTTGACCAGAAAGAATCCCGGTTAAAAGTTTCCCTGATGTATGGGCCCCATAGGAAGCATCTCAAGAACCGTGAGGAAAAAAAGGGAGGCTCACCTTATACTGTTGTTTGAATCAAAAACACTGGAAGTGAGCCTTCAAGGGC
>Ga0185342_1000854_pt1 | contig 14007 bp, 7 predicted proteins | sample ConPoolayeEmetaG_FD_128045 | JGI IMG/M metagenome (GOLD analysis project Ga0185342, IMG submission 128045) | Hot spring microbial mat communities from California, USA to study Microbial Dark Matter (Phase II) - Cone Pool mat layer E metaG... ...
GCCTGGGACCGGTCCTGCGTGACCCGGCCACACAGCCATCCAAGCACAAAGTCACGGAGGCAGGAAGGCCGCGTGCCGCCGCTCGGTCAGCAGCGCTGCGACAAGACGTAACAACACAATGGTAGCAATCCTGGGAATTTGCCGACCTGCTGCGCTCACCGGCTGGATTCTGCTGGCGGCCGCCAAATCTCTGGCGCAGCCGCCGGCGGCAACCACACCGCTGGGTTTTTCGGACCGGGCCCGGGAATTCCAGCCGGCGGACTACCTGCACCGGGTGAAGAAGGCCGCCCTGGTCGCGATGGAGAAGTATTGGGACCCGCAACGGGGTTTCTACGTATCGCCGGTACAGGAAAGCAGCCTCACCAACATCATGATGGTCCAAGCTTTTAGTGTTCTGGCTGGCCTGGGCGAGCTGGATGAGGAGCACCGGCAACGCTGCGCAGAGCTTATCGACCGACTGGTCAGCCGGCCGGTGTGCAGCGAAGGCGGCGGCGTCAGCCTGTACATGTCGCGATTTGCCGAGCCGCACATCTCGGTTTCCGGACCCTACTGCACCGCTTTGTACTACGCGTGGAAGTACCGGGCTGAGCTGAGGCTGGACGATCGGCTGGCCGAGGCCATCCGGCAGCGAGTCACCCAGCAGGCCCGGTGGCTGATGAGCGAGCTTTTCAACAACCGCACGGGCACCAATCAGACCGCGCTTCGCTGGGCACCTGAGGCCGCGGCCGCGGCCTACCGCATCACCGCCGACCCACTCTACCCCGAGATCGGCCGGCAGTGCCGGGACGTATTCTGCGCCAACTACGCCACCGTCCGGCCCGGCTATCGACGGCCCTGGCTGAATCCGGATTGGACCTGGATATACGATCCGACCTTTCCCCGGTCACACAGCCAGAAGCGCGATGAGTACGATTTCGGCTATCTGAGCCATTGCTCGGCCGGAGTCTTCTTCTGGCAGACCCTGAAAGTCTCGCTGGAGCCGGCGGAACTGGCGGCGGTCAACGCTATTCTGGCCCGCAGCCTGACAAACTGGACCGTGGCCGGCTATCCAAATTGGATCAGCACCCAACTCGACCATCGCGCATTCAGTACCAACTACTGGGTCTGGTGCCTCTTCAGCCTGACCGCGATGACCAGATGGCAAGGCTGGGACCAGAACCATCAGAGCATCAGCCGGGCGATCCTCGACCGGGCGGCCGAGCTGTTCGATCAGATGTTCCTGTCCGACCCCCATCGACTAGATGATTCCTTCATCGCCAACCCCTACCGCGTGCGATTGCAGAAAACCCTGAGCCTCAACCGGCACAGCGATCTGGCGGTCGCCATGTACGCAGCCTATCTGGGGCTGGCGATCGAAGAGAATGTGTTCGAAGTTCCGCCGGCGGAACTGCCGCGACTATGGGGCTTCGAGAAGGAAACGAAGAACCTTTATGTCAGCACGCCGGCCTACTCCCTGGCCTCGGGCAACGAAATCCTGCGGGCCTACTACGAGGACCGCGGGGACATCACACTGCTGTACCACGGCAACGGACGACTGCTCAGCCCGGCGTACGTGCAAGCTGCTGATCCCCCGGCCCAATGGTCATTCTGCGTCCGGTCCGGCCAGCAGACTGTCTACAGCGAGCAGACCAAGCCCGACCGGGTCACCGTGCGAGTCGACGGTCACGAGCTGGATCCGCCGGATTATGATTTGACGATGCACGATTTGCGCTTCGGGCGGATCGAAAAGGAATCAACCTGGCTGCGGCCCGAGTTCGAAGTGACTGTGCGATTGACGTGCCTGCCGGATCGCATCCTCCGCGAGCTGCGCGCGGTGCCGCTCCAGTCTCGGCCGCTGGAGTGCTACTGCGTGCTGCCCAGCCGCGAGAACCTGGGGGCCATCCGGATCGCCGCCCGCGACGGCCCGATCTTCGACCTGCCCGGGACCCGGCCGGCCGGGCCCGATCTGGTCGCCACCGACCAGCAGCCTGGCGACCGGGCCCGCAGCACTACCGGCCAGGCGCCCAGCCAGCCCGCCGGTCCAGTCCCGCTGGAGTCGATCGACCTGAAACAGCTCGCGTCTGTGCACTTTCGATATTCAAATCTGCCCGCGGCAACCTCCTCGGACACCTGTGCGGACCGGCGCGATTCCTACGGATATACGGTCGTTCCGCTGACCATGGAGTTGGCAGACGATTACATGGGCCGGATCGAGCGGTTCTGGCCGCCGGAATGGGAATGGGACCGTGGCCGCGGCCAGTGCATCATCCTGCGGCTCAGCGATGGCCAGACCTCGGAACGGGCCATAAGCTTCAGCCACCTCATCCTTTTCGCAGAACCAGGCTGACGCTCGCCCCGATGGGCCGCCGAAGATCCCCCGCCGAGTAGCGCCGGACGTTCCGAGTCCGGCGTGGCCCAACGCGCTGGCAACAACCCATCGGTCTATCAGATGCGTCGGCATGGCCGGCGCGTTACCGGCCCGGCTCAGTCACGTCCGGCCCGCCCTGCCCGTTCGAGTCCGGCATGGAAGCCGGCTGGCTGCTCGGAAGCTCGTCGGCGGGACATACCAGCACATCCGGTCGGGCGCACAACACAATCATGCGCTGCATCGAAATGCCGCCCTCACCTTGCACCATGAAAGTCGGCCGGAGGTAAAGCGGCTGCGCTCCAGCCTTGACCAGGAACCAAGCCATCTGTTCCTGGCCGACCGGAAATCGGGCCTCGGATATCGGTTCCCCGTTCAGGCTGGAATCGGGGTAAAGCAACCCGCGCAAAGCCCCCTTCGCATCGCCGTCGCTGGAATAATGAAGCCCAACCAGCAGCCGGCCGTGAGGCGGACAGGCCAGGTAACGCCGGGCGGCGGATTTTTCAAGCCAGACAAAGAGCGGCTTGGAGCGCCGGCTGACGTGGAAAGCAAGCCGCGGCAGCCCGTCGACCTCCTCCAAAGTGATGCCCTCATCAGGTATTCTCCAGCCCCACACCGTTGGGCCACTGGCGGTCTGCTTGACATAAAAGGGCCATTCTTCGACCCGCTCCAGATGCGAGCCCAGCTCGATCAGCTCCAAAGCGGCGGCGTTGGGAGCCGGCGTCGACAAGCGGTACACCAGCGCCCGACACTGACCCCGGCCGCGTAACGTCAGTCGGAGCTGGAAGCGAATCGACTCGGCGTCAGTCCGAAGCAGGAAGGCGTGCGCTCCGTCGCGCTCCAGCAGGCAGCGGCCGACCGGCTCCGCCTGACCGCTCTCCGAAATGATCCGGGCCCCGGCTTCCACCCGGCACGACTGGTCCAGCCAGACGCCGATGCAAATCGCATGCACGCTGGCGGGCTCCAGGGTCCAGATCGACTCGGCCGCCGACTCATCGGACACCAGGCACACCTCCTGACCCTCCGGCAAGTCGAGCGTCAGCAGGGCATGCCCCTTTCGGTCACGCCGTACGATCAGGTCCGCCGGTTGTGCGAGTTTCCAACCCTCCAAGCGGTTGGCTCGACCGGTCCCGGTCGACTGCGGCCCCAGGTCGCGCAACTCGAAGGCGTGCTGATAGCCGGCCAGCACCGCGGTCGAGCCAACCGCCGTAGCCGGCAGAACCTCGTACAGCTCGATGGTTCCGCGGCTGTTGGGCTGGAAGCGTTGGGCCGCCCCCACCACGATTTCATGCAGTTCAGGTTCGATCGGTCGCCAGACGGCCGGCGAGTCGGTCGGATCCAGCGACGGAAACCACTGGAAACGCAGCCAGTCCCAACGCGAGCACCAGGTATCGAAGCTGGCGATCCTGCGTACTGCGATCCGGCCATCGGTGACATTATGCCAGGCCGCGGCGTGAACCAGCCGATCGAGCAAACACCGCGCCGGCGCGGTCAGAAGCGCCTGGTCCTTCACGAACGGAGCCACCCGGTCGAACTCCAGGTAGTAGAACCCCCCCCGGGCCAGCAGAGAATCAAGCGCTTCCTCGGTGACCGTGCTGGCCCGGTGCAGGTATGGACGTGGCTGACCGTGCAGCATCTCATCCAGCCGACTCTCCAGCGCCCAGGATGCGAACACCGGTCGCGAAGACTCGTGATAGGCGGCCGCGACCGCCTGATTGACATTGGCGACCGCGTGCGACCAGTAACTATTGCCGGCGAAAAGATCCATGCCCCGCAGGCCCGGCAGCAGCGGCAGAAGGACCGCCACGGTACCTAGTACACGCGCGGGCCCCGCCCGCCACCGGACCGGCACGACCCTGGCCAGCAGCCTGAGCAGCCATACCAGGACCGCGGCGTACATGATGGCCGCAAGCGGCACCACCGGGATGTAGTAGCGGGCCTGGATGGTCGGGGGCAGGTAACGGCTGAAGTTCATCGTGCCCCAGGTCGTGTACGCGAATAGCCACAGGGCCAGGCCGAACACCGTCAGGCGCCACCGGCCGCGTAGAAACGGATAGATCAACAGGCTGCCCGCAAAACCCAGTTTCAGCACCGTCGGATACAGGGTCGGGTCGGTCTCCTGCATCATCCAACGCCAGCGGGCCGAAGGTGCCAGGCGACTCTCCACCTTCCGCACGATCCATGGGGTGATCTCGGACGTGCCCATGGTCCAGCCCAGTCGGAAGAAGGGCCGTCCGGTCAGCACGCTCAGAAGCGCAAATTCGCCGACCAGGGTCACCAATAGCCCGACCGCAAACCCGCTCCCCGTCACCAACGCTTTCCGGCGTTCGGCGCGCACCTCGACCAAAAGCCACAGGACGAAGAAGAACGGCACCAGGAGCAGGCCGCTTTCCTTGGTCAGGTAAGCCAGGCCGGCCGCGGCACCGGCGCCAAACATGGCCAGCCACGCCAGCGTCCGGCGGCCAGCCCGGCGCAGGTCGCACCCCCACAGAAAACCCATCAGCGAGAGCAACACATAACAAGCCAGCGGAATATCCGGCAGGATTTGAGAGCTGAAGACGGTTAACGCGGGGAAGAAGGCCACCGTGCACGCGGCCACCAGCCCGACCGTGCGGTCAAACAGCCGCCGGGCCAAAAGACCCGTCAGCACTACCGCGAGCTGATGAAACAGCACATATGATGCGGCGATCACCTGGACGCGATATCCCAACAGGCTGGCCACCAGGAGATTCCACAAGACCAGCGTCAGGCGCTTCTGCCCAAGCGTGGGACTGGAGCCCAATGAGCTGCGTTCCATAATCAGACGCGCCCCGGAGAGGTACTCCAGGTCGTCGCTACAGTAGAATCCCGTGAAGAAAAAGAGATCTGTCAGCGTCGACAACGCGACCAGCAAACCCAGCCAACACCAGAACTTCGGCCACGCCGGACCGGCGACGATCCGGTCGGCGGGCTGAGCCGCGCACGTGTCCCGATGGCCCATAGCTGCCTCGCCCGGGTCGGAGCTACCAGTCTGGCGCGGCGTCCTGCCCTAGTGAACGCTGCCGCGGGCCGGCCGGGTCGGTTCGGCCACGCCGCGCTGCGTCACGCGGCGCTACTGGCAGGTGGGCAGTTTAGCGCCCATGACGAACCGTCTCAAGAGCGCCTTCGTCGCCCGGGCCGTAGAACGCAGCATGCGAGGCGGCCGGCCGCCGTTCAGCTTCGCGGCCTGGGCCGAACGGACAGCCCTCGGGGTCGAAGACGTTGCGCGGGCCGATGCGTCCTTGACACTGACCGTGCCGGAAGGTAAATGAACTTGACGGCGCTGAAACGCCAGTTGCTCGCAGCGCGGCGGCGGGCCTGGCTCCCTGCCCCCTTGGAGAATTGCATGAAGGTACCGCTACTCGATTTGCGGGCGCAATTGCGGAGCATTGAGGCCGAGTTGAAGGCCGCGGTGCTGGAGGTCATCGACTCGACCCAGTATATCCTGGGGCCGAAGGTCGAGGAGCTGGAACGGCGGATCGCCGAATACCTCGGCGTGCGGCACGCGATCGGGGTATCCTCCGGGACCGACGCGCTGCTGGCGTCGCTGATGGCCCTGGGGGTGGGCCCGGGTGACCTGGTTATCACCACGCCCTATTCGTTCTTCGCCACAGCCGGCGTCATCGCTCGCCTGCGAGCCACGCCGGTGTTCGTGGACATTGATCCACGCAGCTACAACCTCGACCCGGCCCGGCTCAAGACCTGGCTGGACCAGGCGGGCGACCGGCTGCCGCGGGTTAAGGCGATCATGCCGGTACACCTGTACGGGCAATGCGCCGACATGGCCGCGATCCTGCCCTTGGCGCGGCAGTACGGCATTCCGGTGGTCGAAGACGCCGCTCAAGCAATCGGTGCGACCTGCCCCATGCCCGACGGCCCGCGCAAGGCGGGGACCATGGGCGACGTCGGCTGCTTCTCGTTCTTTCCCAGCAAGAACCTGGGCGGCATCGGCGATGGCGGGATGGTGGTCACCAACCGTGATGATCTGGCAGAGCTGGTCCGCCGACTCCGCAATCACGGAGCCCATCCGAAGTACTACCACAAACACGTGGGCGGCAACTTCCGTCTGGATCCGATTCAGGCCGCAGCCCTGCTGGTGAAGCTGCCGCACCTTGAAAGCTGGCACGCGGCTCGCCGCCGCAACGCCGCCTATTATGACGAGCACCTCCGCATCGAGGGTCTGCGGACGCCTGAGGTCGTCTATCGGCGCCAGGACCACATTTACAATCAGTATGTGATTTCAGTTCCACGCGGGCGGGACGAGCTGCGGGTTTTTCTGGGCGACCATCAGATCGGGACCGAGGTCTACTACCCCGTGCCCTTCCACCTCCAGGAGTGCTTCGCCTATTTGGGCTACCAAGCGGGCGATTTTCCCAACGCCGAGCAGGCGGCCACCCACACCTTGGCGCTGCCCATCTACCCGGAGCTTACCCCCCAGATGCAGGACCATGTGATCGCCAAGATCGGAGAGTTTTATGCCCGCTAAGGTGTGCGTAGTCGGGGCCGGACGGTGGGGCGTCAACCATGCCCGGACGCTGCACGAGCTGGGCTGTCTGGGCGGGATCGTCGAACCACGCACCGAGCGGGTGCAGGAACTCCAGCGCACTTTTCCCGAACTGCGCTTCTACAGTTGTCTGGAGGATGCTCTGGCGGCCGACTTGGACGGCTTCACGGTCGCCACGCCGGCCGAAACGCATCATCGCATCGCCCGCCGGATCCTGGAGGCCGGCAAGCCGGTCCTGGTGGAAAAGCCTTTGGCGCTGACCGCCGCGGACGCCCGCCACTTGCGACAACTGGCCGAGGCTCGCGGCCTTACCCTCATGGTCGGCCACGTCCTGCTGTTCCACCCGGCCGTCGACAAGATCAAGGAGCTGATCCAGCAGGGGCAGATCGGAAAGCTCCAGTATATCTACAGCAACCGCCTCAACCTGGGCACCGTGCGGACCGAAGAGAACATCCTCTGGAGCTTCGCGCCTCATGATATCGCCATCTTTCAGCACCTGACCGGGGCGCTGCCCACCGAGGTGACTTCGCGCGGCGGCGCATTTTTGCAACCGGGTATTCAGGACTCCACCATTACGGTGTTGAAGTATCCGGGCAACGTGGTGGGCCACATTTTCGTGAGCTGGCTGCATCCGTTCAAGGAACATCGGCTGGTGGTCATCGGGTCCAAGGGCATGCTGTCCTTCGAAGACTCGTCCAAGGACAAGAACATCCTGTTCTACGAAAAAGGGATTGACTGGATTCGGGGCGAACCGGTCTGCCGAGACGGTCCCACCGCGGTCATCCACTACGAGCGGGCCCAGCCGCTGACCCGCGAGCTGCGCTACTTCATCGACCACCTGCGCAATCCGGCGCTGGAAATCGCCAGCGCCGCAAGCGCCGTCGAGGTGCTCGAGGTGCTGGAGAAGGCCACCCGGGACCTGCTCGGCCAGGAAGCGGGCAAGACCGGCTGCGAGCCCGGCCAGCCGGCCGCCGACTACTATGTGCACCCCTCCAGCTACGTGGACCAGAACGTTTCCATCGGCGAAGGCACGCGGATCTGGCACTTCTGCCACATTCAGTCCGGCGCCCGAATCGGCATCCGCTGCTCCCTGGGCCAGAATGTCAACGTGGCCAGCAACGTGCGGATCGGGAACTACGTCAAGATCCAGAACAATGTCTCGATCTATGAGGGCGTCGAACTGGAAGATTACGTGTTCTGCGGGCCTTCGTGCGTATTCACCAACATCCGCGACCCGCGGTCCAAGTACCCGCAGCGCGGGTCCGAGCACTACATCAGGACTCTGGTCAAGGAAGGTGCCACGATTGGAGCTAACGCCACCATCGTCTGCGGCCATGTCATCGGCCGGCACGCGTTCATCGCCGCCGGCGCCACGGTCACCAAGGACGTGCCCGACTACGCCCTGATGGCCGGGGTCCCGGCCCGGCGGATCGGCTGGGCCTGCGAGTGCGGTCAGGTTTTGCCAGGCTTCGACCGGCGGGTCAGTTGTCCGCGCTGCCAGCGCAACTACCGGTTGCAAGAAGAACGTCTGATCCCGGATGTATAGGCAGAAAACCATCGGCATCGTAGTGCCCGCGTATAACGAGGAAAGGCTGATCGCACGCACTATCTCCACCCTGCCGGATTTCGTGGACCATATCGTGGTGGTGGATGATTGCAGCTCCGATCGCACGCCCGAGATTGTCAGCGAACTGGCCACTCGTGACCCCCGGATCCACCTGATCCGGCACCGGTCGAACCGCGGCGTCGGCGGGGCCATCAGCACCGGATACATATGGTGCCGCGACCATGAGGTGGACATCGCGGTGGTCATGGCCGGCGACGGCCAGATGGACCCGGCCGATCTGCCGGCCCTGCTCGACCCGGTGGTAGAGGACCGGGCCGATTACTCCAAGGGCAACCGGCTGGTGACCGGCGAAGCCTGGAAGCGGATCCCCAAATCGCGGTATCTGGGCAACTCCGTATTGACCTTTCTGACCAAGATCGCCAGCGGCTACTGGTGGGTGACCGATTCGCAGACCGGCTATACGGCTCTCAATCGCCGGGCTCTCAAACTGTTGCCGCTGGAAGACATCTTCCCGCGCTACGGAATGCCGAACGACTTTCTGGTCACGCTCAACATCTACAATATGCGGGTCGTCGATGTGCCGGTGAACCCGGTCTATAATATCGGAGAGCGGAGCGGCATCCGGCCCGCCACAATCGTTTTCCCGCTGGCGCTTCTGCTTCTGCGCCTGTTCATAAAGCGCATGGTGCAGAAGTATGTAATCCGCGATTTCCATCCACTGATTCTGTTCTACGCCTTCGGCTTTCTCCTGCTCCTGCTGGACATCCCTCTGGCGATTCGCCTGTTCTATCGCTGGAGCCTGGACGGGATGGTCCCGCCGACCACGGCCCTGACCATCGTTTTCGTGACCATCCTGGGCTTTCAGTCGATGCTGTTTGCAATGCTCTTCGATATGGAGGCCAACCGGGAACTGAAAGGCGGCTAGGTCCGCACCGCAGTTCGGCCGGTCAGGTACCCGGCCGATTGCGGACGCGGGCTGCCGGGAAAGCCATGTGCGGCATCTTTGGGGTTGCGACCACCGAAGCCTCGGCCCTGTCGATAGAAGACCTGAAACGGCTGGTGGGCGACCTTTTCAAGCTGTCCGAGTCGCGCGGCAAGGAGGCCGCCGGCCTGGCCATCCTCAGTCCCGACGCCATCTACGTCCACAAGGAGCCAGTCTGCGCCTCCCGGATGATTCGCTCACCCCGTTATCACGAGGCCTTCGACACCGCGCTGCTCCGTCCGTACGCGACCAGCGTCCGGGTCCCATGTTCCCGGGCCCGGCTCGGCCAGCCGACCACCATTATCGGCCACTCGCGACTGGTCACCAACGGCGGCCAGGAACTTCACCAAAACAACCAGCCAGTGGTGGCAAGCGGGCTGATCGGCATTCACAACGGGATCATCACCAACGTCGATCGGCTCTGGTCGCACTTTCCAACGCTTCAGCGGCGCTGCGAGGTGGACACCGAGGTTCTGTTGAGTCTGGTGCGACACTTCCTCTCTCAGGGACATACCCCGGTGGACGCTGTCCGGCAGACGTTTCGGCTCATAGAGGGAGCCGCGTCGGTGGCGGTGCTTTTTGCGGACTTCAACTGTCTGCTGCTGGCCACAAATAACGGCTCGCTATATATCGCCCACAGCTCGAAGGCCAACCTCCGGCTTTTCGCCTCCGAGCACTACATCCTGCGCGCCCTGCTCGCCAAACGACGCTGGCGGTGGCTCAACGATTGCACCATCCGGCATGTGAAACCGGGCAGCGGTCTGCTGATCGACACCCGCTCTCTGGCGACCCAGTGGTTCTCGCTCGACCCCGACGCACCCGCGCCGAACGACGGGCTTCAGCGGGTCGGACCGCGCGTGATCTGGGACCGTCCAGTTCAGGTCGGCCAATGCCGCGGTGCGGGCACCAGCCAACCGGTCGCCCGCCGGACACCCGACTCCTTCCATGACCACGTTCGGCGTTGCGACCAGGCCATTGCCCGCCTGCGCCGCTGCACGCGCTGCATCCTGCCGGAGACCATGCCCTTCATCGAGTTCGACGACGCCGGCGTGTGCAACTACTGTCGTCATTACCGTCGTCTCAATTTGCGCGGCGCGGAGGCATTACAGGCCCTGGTCGAGCAGTTTCGACGCCGGGACGGCCAGCCGGACTGCGTAGTGACCTTCAGCGGCGGCCGCGACAGCAGCTACGGACTACATTACGTCAAGCGCGTGCTGGGCCTGAACCCGGTCGCGTACACGTACGACTGGGGCATGGTGACCGACCTGGCCCGGCGCAACCAGGCCCGGCTGTGCGGCAAGCTGGGCGTCGAGCATGTGCTTATTTCCGCGGACCTGGCCCAGAAGCGGCGGAACATCCGACTGAATGTGACCGCCTGGCTGCGCAAGCCCGACCTGGGCACGATTCCGCTGTTCATGGCCGGCGACAAGCAGTATTTCTACTACGCGAACAAGCTGCGCCAGCAGATCGGCTGCAAGCTGGTGGTGCTTTGCGAGAACATGCTTGAGACCACCGGGTTCAAGAGCGGGTACTGCGGGATCCGCCCGAACTTCGGCGCTGAGCACACCTACTCGCTGTCGCTTTTCAACAAGCTGCGCCTGGCCGCCTACTACGGCCGGCAATACCTCCGTAACCCGCGCTACATCAACGGCTCGGTGTGGGACTCGCTGTGGGCATATTGCTGTTACTACTTCATTCCGCACGAGTACCTGAACATCTACAACTACATCCGCTGGGATGAGGATCTCATCGAGCGCACCCTGCGATCCGAGTATGACTGGGAGGTCGCCGAGGACACGCCCACCACCTGGCGGATCGGGGACGGCACCGCCGCCTTCTATAACTACATCTACTACATCATCACCGGATTCTCGGAGAACGACACCTTCCGCAGCAACCAGATTCGCGAGGGCGTGCTGACCCGGCAGCGGGCACTTGAAATCGTGCGCCAGGAGAACCGCCCGCGCTTCGAATCCATCCGCTGGTACTGTGACACGATCGGAATCGACTTCGAGTCGACCATCGCGCGTATCAACCAGATCCCCACCCTGTACCGGCGATGAACCTCTCTCAGCTCAGCGCCTCCTTCTCATTGAAAAACCGCTTCAACCGTGAGGTGGCCTGGAACCTGGCCAGTTTCGTGGTGCTGGCGATTTGCGGCCTGCTGGTCAACGCCGTTATCGCGCGGGCCTACGGCCCTGCCGCGCTGGGCATCTTCAATCAGGTCTTCGCCTACTACATACTTCTCTCGCAGATCGCCGTGCTGGGGGTCCACTTCTCAGTCCTGAAGTATGTCTCCTACAGTCAGAACGACCTGCCCCGCTGCGGCCAGATCGCAACGGCGGCGCTGCTGACCGCCTTGGTACTGTCGGTAGCGGTCGCCGGAATCACCTACCTACTGCGGGAGCTGCCGGCGGCCTGGCAAGGCAGCCCGGGCGTCGGCGTGGGCCTGGCACTGGCCTGCCCCGGCCTGGTGCTCTTTTCGGTCAACAAGGTCCTGCTCAACGTGCTCAACGGCCTGCGCCACATGCGGGCTTACGCGGTGTTGCAAGCTCTGCGCTTCGTGCTGATTCTGGCAGCGATCGTACTTTTGGCAGCACTCGGACGGCCGCCAGAGCAGCTCGCCCTGGCCCTGACCATAGCCGAAGGATTGGTGTGCCTGGTATCGCTCGGCTACGTTTACGGCGGCGTCTTGCCGTTTTCGCTGTCGGGTCGACTACGGTTCTGGGTGAAGGAACATTTCTACTTCGGTCTGCGGGGCTTCCTGAGCGGGGCGTTATCGGAAATCAACACCCGCGTCGATGTGCTGATCCTCGGCCTGCTTTGTACTGACGAGGTAGTGGGCATATACAGTTTCGCGGCCCTGCTGGCTGAGGGATTCAGCCAGATCGCCATGGTCCTGCGCCGCAATGTGGATCCGATTCTCGGGAAAGCCTTCGCCATGGGCGAAACCGGTAAGATCCCGGGCTATGCCGCCAGAATCCGCCGGGGTGCCTATCTCCTAATGCTGGCGGTGACCGTAGTCTCAGTCGGCCTTTATCCGCTGGTGCTGCGCGTGCTTGCTCCGGACCGGAGCTTTACGGCCAGTTGGCTGGTGTTTGCAATCCTGATGAGCGGCATCCTGTTCAACGCCGGCTATCGTCCGTTTCTCGGAATCCTGCTCCAGGGCGGCCGACCCGGTACCCACACCCTCCTGGTGGTCGCGCTGGTCACAAGCAACGTCATCCTTAATGCCGCGCTGATCCCGTTGCTGGGCATGTACGGAGCAGCCCTCGCCACCGCCCTGGTCTACGTGCTGGAAGCGGTTTTGATCATTGCTCTAGCCCGACGGATTCTCGGCGTCCGGCTCTGACCGGCCGTCCCGCTCCGCACCTGGCGCCAGAAGCGAATGCGGCTTAACGGTCCATTGAAACAGATTAGCGCTGGACCTTCGGTCGAGCGCGACCGCACCGGCGAGCCCAAGAACGCCGGACTCAGAAGTCGGGCGCCATTGACTCAAACACATCGAGCCGTTTTTCAGCGGACTATTGACCGTGCCCGCGGGGGTGGGTGTCAAGCTGACCTGTCGGCCCCGAGTCCCCCTGCGTCACGCGCCGCTAAACCAGGGCGGGCTCCATGACAGCGGGTTCGCTGTGGGCCAGCCGGCAGGTCGGCCGGTCGGCGGGATCGGCCGGCTGGCCGTCGGCTTGGCAAACGTAGCTGAAACGGTCGGAGGAGTACATGCGCGGCTGAGACCGCATCAGCCGACTCCACCACTCCAGCGGGCTCTGAGCCCAGGCCAGTTTCTCGGCCGCCGGCCGGACCAACTCCGCCGGAATGCACAAGGTCCACGGATGAAGCTTGTTCACATAGCGGTACTCGCGCTCCGGCGAAACCAGACGCGGCGGCTGACCGTAGGTCGATTGAAACAGGGCCGCCTTCCCGATTACAGCCTGGCGCACGTAGAGCGTGACGTTTGCCAAGTCGGTCAGATAGTGCGGCCCGTAGTAGTCATCTGGGTTCATCGCCACCAGATAGCCCTGGCTGACCTGGTCGGCGGCGGCTCTCATCACCTGGCCCCAGGCGGCCCCTTCTGCCACCACCACGCTCACCGCCACCCCGCCCGCCCCGGTGACCCGATCGACCGCCTCTGCCACGCCGGGGCTGGTCGTGCAGATTATCAGCCGCTTTCCCGGGTAAGACTGCCGCCGATAGTTCTCCCACGCGGCCGCAAGCTGCTCCACGCTCTCGATCGCCGCCAGGAAAGTTAGTTCGGTTCGCCCGGTGGAGCCGGACTTCAGGCCGACCACCTGAAGCACAGTGTCCAGACGATGTGAATAGGTGTGCTCGGAGAACACCTTGCGCTGCCCGCGCAGGGACAGCCGGGCCCGGTAATCCTCGTCCTCCAGCACTCGGCGAAGCAGCTCCCGCGTTTGGGCCTCTTCTCGGCTCATCAGCACCACGTCGCCGCCCAGCAGATTCTCGATGCCCTCCGAGTAGGCGCTCACCACCGGCGTGCCGCTGGCCAGCAGCTCGAAGACCCGCCGTGAAAACATGGTGGGTGAATTGCTAACGCTATTGATATTAATGAATACCTTGTAGCGCTTATACGC
>Ga0185342_1000855_pt1 | contig 14004 bp, 14 predicted proteins | sample ConPoolayeEmetaG_FD_128045 | JGI IMG/M metagenome (GOLD analysis project Ga0185342, IMG submission 128045) | Hot spring microbial mat communities from California, USA to study Microbial Dark Matter (Phase II) - Cone Pool mat layer E metaG... ...
CCTTTCCCCTTAGCAACTACATAAACTCCCTTGGGTCAGTTATCTCGCCAGCGATGGCGGTGGCGGCGGCGGTGGCAGGGCTTGCTAGGTAGATATAAGATTCAGGGTTTCCCATCCGCCCCTTAAAGTTGCGATTGGCGGTGGAGAGACATGCCTCCCCGTTTGCCAATATCCCTTGATGCATCCCGACACAGGGCCCACAGCCTGGGGGTAGGATAACTGCCCCCGCCTCAATGAAGGTTTGGATATATCCCGCCTCGATTGCCTTGGTGAGAACCTCTTTGGAGGCGGGCGCAATGATAAGCCTCGTGTTGGGGTGACACCTTCTCCCCCCCAGTATCCCCGCCGCCACCCCCAGGTCCTCAAGCCGTCCGTTGGTGCAGGTGCCGATGAATACCTGGTTGATCTTGATCCCCTTTAGCTCTCTGGCTGGGGCAGTGTTATCTACACTATGGGGCCTTGAAACCGTAGGCTCGATGCGCACCGCGTCGATCTCGATAACCTGCTCGTAGTTCGCATCCGGGTCTGCTTGGAGGGGGCGGTATTTTTCTCCGCGCCCTCGCGCCTCAAGGTATTGTTTTGTAACCTCATCGGAGGGGAAAAGCCCCACCTTAGCCCCTGCCTCCACAGCCATATTGGCTATTGTGAGGCGCTGGGACATGGTCATATTAGCTATGGCTTCACCACCAAACTCGAGCGATTTATAGGTAGCGCCTTCAGCTCCGATCATCCCGATAAGGTGGAGGATCAAGTCCTTGGCATACACGCCATTCCTAAAGCGACCGGTGATCACAACCTTAAGGCTCTCGGGCACCCGAAACCACGTCTTCCCCAGGGCTATGGCGATGGCGATGTCAGTTGAGCCCATCCCGGTGGCAAAGGCACCCACTCCCCCTGCGGTGACGGTATGAGAATCGGCCCCGACAATTACGTCACCGGGGTTGGCGTAGGATTCGATAACCAGTTGGTGGCAGATGCCCTCCCCTATATCGAAGAGTTGGCAGCCGTTCTTCCTTGCGAACTGGCGGAGGAATATATGGTCGTTAGAGAGTTCCTGAGCCGGACTTGGCGAGGCATGGTCGAGGAAGAGGATTGTTCTCTGCGGATTTGCGATGCTTCTTAAGCTGCTTTCCTCAAGCTGTCTAATAGCTAGCGGGCCGGTGCTGTCCTGGAGAAAAGCCAGATCCACTGTGGCGATTACAATATCTCCAGCACGGGCATCGCTCCCTGATTTTTCGCTCAGTATCTTCTCAGCTATTGTCTTCCCTGAGGCAGGTCTCATAATGATTAGATTCTCTTTAGTTGTCTCTCGGCAAGCTCGCCAATGTAGGGCAACTTGTACCTTTTGCCGGTGAAGGCTTTGATCATCAGGACTACCCAGAGTAAAAATGCCACAAGCCACACGATAGCGCTTAGGGCTACCCTCAAAAAGGGAATCCAGCTCGCAACTATAACGATCAGGTTTAGGATGCCGAAGGTGATGAGCGACTGCATGGCATGGAAACGGACGAACTGGTCATTCTTCTCTATGAGAAGGAATATTAGTCCGGTCACCCAGCCCAGAATATAGCAGAGCAGGCCGGCTAGATTTGACTCAAGCCCGGTTGTTGACCTGGCCTCGGGCTTCCTCGTCGGTGTGTTTGAGGTCAGGCTAGCCCCACAGTTTTGACAGAACTTGTTGGTGTCAGCGTTCTCAGAGCCACAGTGGGGACAAAACATCCTTAACCCCCTTGGGCTCATTTTCAAGTGGGGGCAATTATAGCTAGCACCTCATCCTTGGCTACGCTATCCCCTTTTCCATGGGTGATGGCCTTGACTATCCCATCGATGGGTGAGGCGAGGGGGGTCTCCATCTTCATGGCCTCAAGGATCACCACTGTATCGCCAGCTTTGACCTTATCCCCCACAGTTACCTCATACCTGATGATCATGCCCGGCATCGGCGCTGTGATGGCGGTCTCTCCTACTGCAACTGCTGCCGCCAGTGGCGGCTTCTCCTTTTTCTCTACCGGCTTGGGTGGTGCCTCCACTTTTGGTGATGCCACGCTTGATGTGCTGGTTCGAATCACCCGGGGGGCAATGGATGCCGGGCTAACCCCCTCCGCCTCCACTTCAACTTTATAGTATTCGTCCCCTATATAAACATGGAAGGTTCTGATGCCGGGTCCCTTTGGAGGTATGGGCGGCTTCTCTACCTTCTCGACCAGCCTCCCCGCCTTAGCCTTAGCGATTAGCTCATCCTCCTTCTTTATCTCCTCCAGTGTCTTCGGAGCTCTGGGGGGCTTCCAGTCATCAGGGATCTCCTTGTCTAACCCGTATTTGTATCTCAAAAACCTCATCCCGGTGGTTGGGAAGAGGGCGTAGGTGAGCACATCCTTATCATCCCTGGCGATACCCTTTGTTGCCTCTCTTGCCTTCTCCAGCTCGGGCTCAAGCATATCTGCAGCACGACAGGTGATCGGCTCCTCACCCCGCTCATAGCCTTTGAGAACCATCTTCTGGATCTCAGGATCAATGGGGGCAGGTGGCCTGCCATATAGCCCCCAGCAATAGTCCTTCACCTCCTTGGAGATGAGCTTGTAAGGTCCGACGAGGACATTCTGCACCGCTTGGACCCCGATAATCTGGCTTGTAGGGGTAACCAGTGGAGGATAGCCAAGCTCGGCACGAGTCTTTGCGGTCATCTTCTGGCACTCAGCTAACCTATCGAGGGCACCCGCCCGCTTAAGCTGCTCCACTAGGTTGGTAGTCATCCCTCCAGGGATCTGGTGAACCAGTACACCAGCGTCGATGACCGACATCCTTGAGGTGTCCAGGAAGTCTCTGTATTTGGGGGCTATCTCCTCAAGCATCTCACCGCATCTGAATAGCTGCTCGATGTCAAGCCCGGTATCCCTATCAGTCCCATATAGCGCCACCACTATGGGCTCGATCGCTGGCTGTGAAGACCTCAAGGCAAATGGAGACAGGGCAGTATCGATGATATCAACCCCAGCCTCGATAGCCTTTAGGAGGGACATCGAGCCCTGCCCGCTGGTGTAATGGGTGTGGAGCTCGATGGGGACATCTAGGGTCTCCTTAAGGGCCTTAATTAGCTCATAGGCGTCATATGGGGATATCAGCCCCGCCTGGTCCTTGATGCAGATGGAGTCAGCGCCCAGATCCCGCAACACTTTACACTTCTTAATGTAATATTCAAGGTTATAGACCGGACCACCCATCCTGGGCTGGGTAAGCGAATAGCATACCGCCCCTTGGTAGTGCTTTCCGCACCTCTTGATAGCCTTTGCAGCACGCTCCTGATTCCGCTCGTCGTTCACTGCATCAAAGACACGGAAGATATCGATCCCCACCTCAGCAGCCAACTCAACGAATCTATCGACGAGGTCGTCCGGGTGGTTGCGATAGGCAACCAGGTTCTGCCCCCTGAGGAGCATCTGAAGCGGGGTATTGGGCATGAGCTTCTTTAGTTTCCTAGGTCTATCCCAGGGGTCCTCGCCCAGGAAGCGGTGGGAGACATCAAAGGTTGCCCCCCCCCAAACCTCCATGGAATAGAAGCCGCACTTATCCATCTCCGGGGCCATCCATTCCATATCCTCGGTTCGCATCCTGGTGGCTAACGAGGATTGGTGCCCGTCGCGGAAAGTGGTATCGCAGACCTTGACCGGGTTCTTAGCCTTTGGCCTAGTCTTTACCTTTTCCGTGGTGAGCTCACTTGCCTTATATGGACCCTCTCCAATACCAATCATAGCTCCCACCTCCTAAGACATCTATCTATCTTGGAACAATCCGTAGCTGCCACAAGAGCCGCATCCTCATCATCTCCTCCCGCCCTGAGCTTCCCCACAGGCTAACAGTGACCTGGGGCCTTCGCAAAGGGATCGCTGCCAATAGGGCAGCCTCTTCTTCCTCAACATAGGCAGCTAAGGCAGCGGTAATCGCTGCCGTAATGCCGCTTTTATCCGACATCATTCCCCCTTACATCGGGATATTTCCATGCTTCTTTGGTGGTCTGGTCTCCCGCTTGGTTGAGAGAATCTCCAGGGCGCTGATTATCTTTGGGCGGCTATCCCTTGGCAAAATAACGGCATCAATAAACCCTCGGGCAGCGGCAACATAAGGGTTATAGAAGAGATCCTGATATTCTCTTATCTTCTCCTGTAGTTTGGCGTCCGGGTCAGCGGCCTCCCTTATCTCCCTGCGATGGATGATGGAGGCAGCACCCTCAGCACCCATGACGGCAATCTCCGCTGTTGGCCAGGCAATTACGAAGTCAGCCCCAAGGTCGCGACTACACATGGCCAGATAAGACCCTCCATAGTCCTTTCTGGTAATGAGGGTGATCTTGGGCACTGTTGCCTCAGAGTAGCACCAAAGTAGCTTCGCCCCGTGTCTAATTATCCCTGACCATTCCTGGTCGCTTCCCGGCAGATAGCCGGGGACATCAGAAATAGTGATGAGGGGGATATTAAAGGCATCGCAGAAGCGGATGAACCTGGTGGCTTTGTCTGAGGCATTGACATCTAGGCAGCCGGCGAGCACTTGGGGCTGGTTGGCAACAATCCCCACGGTTCTGCCATTTAGGCGGGCAAAACAGACGATGATATTCTGGGCATAGTGGTAATGTGGTTCGAGGATCTCACCGTTGTCCACGATGGACCGGATTACAGCCCTCATATCATAGCTTCTCCGGGGATCGTCGGGGATTATGGTATCGAGGCTGGGGTCGATGCGGTTGGGGTCGTCTCCGGTATCAACAATAGGAGGGTCCTCCATATTGTTTGAAGGCAGGTAACTCAGAAGCTGCTTTATCTGCTCGATGGCGTGGGCATCACTATCGCAGGCGAAATGGGCAACGCCACTCTTTGAGTTATGAACCATAGCCCCCCCGAGCTCTTCGAAGGTTATCTCCTCACCGGTAACTGACCTGATCACATCAGGTCCGGTGATAAACATGTAACTTGTTCCCTTCACCATAAAAACCCAGTCAGTCATGGCTGGGGAGTAGACCGCCCCTCCGGCGGTGGGGCCCATTATCGCTGATATCTGAGGGATAACCCCTGAGGCGCAGGAGTTACGATAGAATATCTGGCCATATCCGGAGAGGGCATCGACCCCCTCTTGGATTCGAGCCCCGCCGGAGTCGTTGAAACCGACAATCGGGACGCCGGTGCGGAGCGCAAGATCCATGACCTTGCATATCTTCTTGGCGTGCATCTCCCCCAGTGTTCCCCCCATTGAGGTGAAGTCCTGTGAGAAGGCGCATATCGGTCTCCCGTTCACTGTGCCAAAACCGGTGACCACCCCCTCCCCAGCGACGAAGGTTCGGGGCATATCAAAGTCAGTACAGCGGTGGCGCACGAACATGTCCAGCTCATGGAAGCTTCCTGGGTCAAAGAATAGATCAAGCCTTTCCCTGGCGGTTAGCTTTCCTCTCTCATGCTGTCTCTTGATCTGCTCAGGCCCTCCCAGGGCCTTTTCCCGTGCCTCCCTCTCCCTTAGCTCTTTAAGCCGGTCAACAACGCTGGCCATTAGACTCCTCCTTGACCGATTCTAAATCTTGGCTTTCTTTGTGACAATATGCACATACCTATTTTATCATCATAACCCCTCAACTGCAAGGAAAATGACTAGCTGGTAGCTACATTCCTTGTTTTTTCCTCTTTGTTGGTGATGGCTTGAGCTAGCATAAGAAGCCTTCTTGCCCTCTCTGCAATAGGAGTATCGATCATCATCCCATCCAAGGAGGTCGCTGCTGAACCCCGTGCTTTGGCAGCCTCGAATGCCTCCACCACCCTCCGGGCATGGGCAACCTCCTCGGGGGAGGGGGAGAAAATCTGGTTCACTGGCTCTATCTGGCTGGGATGGATAACAAACTTCCCTCTGAAGCCAAGCTTGCGGGCTAGCTTTGATTCCTCGATCAGCCCCTGTTCATCCTTAAATTCTGTATATGGGGTATCAAGGGCGGCAACCCCAGCTGCCTTGGCGGCGATGGCGACCATGGAGCGGGGATAGAGGAGTTCATCTCCCACTTTGGAACGCACGATCTCCATGTCTCGGGTAAAGTCTTCAGCCCCAAAGGCAATGCCCGCGACACGGCTTGAGGAGGAGGCTATCTCAAAGGCATTGAGGATAGCCTTCGCCGTCTCCACCCATGGGATAAGCTTGATATAGCCTGGTTTAAGACCCTTGCCTCTTTCCAGGGCGTTGAGCAGGGCATCTACCCTCTCTATATCTTCCCCTGAATCGACCTTGGGCAGGCTGATCCCGTCAAGACCTTGGCACACTACTGCCTTGAGGTCATCCTCGGCAAGCCCGCCTGCTATAGGGTTGACCCGGACGAATACCTTTTGTCCCGCAAGCGCCAGACCCGAGATTGACCTCCTCACCAGCTCTCTTGCCCTGCCTTTCTCTTCGAGGGGCACGGAGTCCTCGAGGTCAAGCACCAAAACATCGGCGGGAAGCAACCGTGCCTTTTGGATCATGCTCTCCCTGTTGCCGGGGACAAAGAGCAGCGTTCTGAGAAGTTCCACAGGGTTCTCCTCTCAGGGTTAGTATGGCTTCTGGTTTTGGCCTTGTCAAGTGTTCCCAAGGGCAGGGCAGTGTGGTAGAATTAGCGAGGGTTCGAGGTGATAGATGGGAAACCCTTTCTCTGACGAACTTGGTGTTACCCGTTGTGGGGATAGAGAGTTTCGGTGGGGGGAACGAACTTACGTTATGGGTGTGATCAATCTCTCCCCCGATTCGTTTGCGGGGGATGGGTTGGGGGATGACCTCGATGCGGCGCTGGAGAAGGCGCGGCGCTTCGTTTCCGAAGGGGTGGACATTATTGACGTTGGCGGTGAGTCCACCCGCCCCGGATCGACGCCAATACCGGTTGAGGAGGAGCTGAGGAGGGTGATACCGGTGATAGAGCTCCTGGCGAGGGAGGTGCCGGTGCCCATTAGCGTTGATACCTATAAATCCGAGGTGGCTCGCCGTGCGGTGAGTGCTGGGGCACGGATGATCAACGATGTATGGGGTCTAAAATTTGACCCCAAGGTAGCCCGGGTTGCCGCCGAACACCGGCTGCCGCTCATCCTTATGCAGAATCAGCGGGATGCCCCTTTTAGGGATTTCTTCCCTGAACTCATCTCAAGCCTTCGGCGGAGCATCGAGATTGCTCTAGAGTCGGGGGTGGAGTGGACCGATATTATTATTGACCCCGGCATCGGCTTCGGGAAAACGGTGGAACAGAACCTGGAGATCGTCCGCCGGGTGGGCGAGGTGAGGAGGCTGGGCAGGCCCGTCCTTATCGGTCCATCACGAAAGTCTTTCATCGGGCTGGTGCTCGATCTCCCTGTTGAGGAGAGACTTGAGGGCACGGCGGCGGTGGTGGCTATCGGGATCGCCAGTGGCGCCGATATGGTGCGGGTTCACGATGTCAGGGAGATGATCCGTGTTGTAAGGATGAGCGATGCCATTGTCAGGGGAAGACTTGCCGCAAGATGATACTGGCCTGGTGAAGGTTTACCTGAGTCTTGGCTCAAATCTCGGGGAGCGCCTGGCTAATCTGGAGAGGGCGATAAAGCTCCTGGCGGAGAAGGTCGAGCTCAAGCGGGTCTCTTCCTTTTATGAAACGGAGCCCATTGGCTACCCTGATCAGCCTCGATTCCTCAACGCCGTGATTGAGGTTGCCACCAGCCTTGGCCCCTTGCAGATTCTTTCCTTGGTTAAGGGGATCGAGGTGACCATGGGAAGGGAGACCAGCTTCCGTAATGCCCCCCGCCCTATCGATGTGGATATCCTTTTCTATGGTGAGCGTGTTATAGAAACACCTCAACTCGAGATTCCCCATCCCCGCCTGGCGGAGCGGGCCTTTGTGCTCATACCGCTGGCTGAGATAGCCCCCGACCTTGTGCACCCGGTAAGCGGTAAAACAGTGCGGGAGTTGGCGGTGGTGGTGGAGGGGCAGGAGGGGGTAAGAAAGTATGAAAGGGGTGAAAGGAGCGGCAATGTATGAAGTATCTGTTCGTGAGCACTTTGATGCCGCACACTACCTGAGGGGCTATCAGGGAAAGTGCGAGGGCATCCACGGGCATCGTTTCTTGGTAGTCGCCATTGTTCGTGCCCATGAGGTTGATGATATCGGCTTGGCTTATGATTTCGTGGCCTTGAGGAGGCACTTAAAGGAGATACTCGCCCGCCTGGACCACGTTTACCTAAATGACCTACCCCCCTTTGACCGGGTCAACCCATCCTCGGAGAATATCGCCTCCACTATCTATGAGGAACTGAGTGCCCGGCTATCCACAACTCGGGTAACACTCTCCAAGGTTGAAGTTTGGGAATCCCCCGAAAGCTGTGTAGCCTATATGCCCTAGGGTGGCTATGCGGACTTTGATTTGTCGCTGGAGGCTGCCTTGTCAGCAAGTTCTGGCTTCGGTGCCTCGGTCACTGTGGTCGCGATCGTCCAGCCAATCCAGAAGCCAAGGGCGAGCACTCCCAAGAAGCCTATCATCACTGGGATAGCAATCGCCCAATAGCTCCTGATGATTATTCCCCAAATGAAAAGCACGGCGACCACAACAGTGCCCAGACAAATAAGCCAACCTCCTAACCGAGACATATCCATCGCTACTAGCACCTCCTGAAGATTCCCCCCATGGCTAGCCACGAAGGTCTGGGGGTAGCAGATTTGGAATGGCATCCTCGATGGGATAAAGTTCGGAACAATTCTGGCAATACAAAGACCCCTTTATGATTTCCCTCTCATCCTCCTCTTGGACGGTGAGTTCAAGGGGTCCTTTGCACAAGGGGCATGCCAGGATTTCCATTAGCTCTCTTCTCATCTCCCCTCCTGCTATTGGATAATTCTACCTTACAAGCCTTAATTAGTCAACCTTGACATTGCCCAGTGCTGGCTATAGAATGAAGTTCAACCACCGCGGAGAGGAGGGTTCTCTTGAAAAAGACGAGGATTTGCGACCTATTGGGTATCGAATACCCGATAATACAGGGGGGGATGAGCTGGATTGCCAATGCGGAGCTTGCCGCTGCTGTTTCCGAGGCAGGCGGCTTTGGGATAATCAGCCCCAATGCGGGGATGGCGCTTGATGCCGACCCGGCGGAGCATCTGAGAAGCCTGATCAGGAGAGCAAAAAGTCTCACCAACAAGCCCTTTGGGGTGAACTTCCCCGTGCTCGGGACTCCCAAGGAGCTGGTAGATGTTGCCATCCAGGAGAGGGTTCGGGCAGTTACGACCTCGGCAGGCAACCCCGCTACCTATACAGGTTACCTGAAGGAAGCTGGAATAAGGGTTCTTCATGTGGTAGCCTCCGTCAGGCATGCCCAGGGGGCTGAGAGGCGGGGGGTGGATGCAGTCATAGCCGAGGGGTATGAGGCTGGAGGCCATAATGGCTTCGATGAACTCCCAACAATGGTGCTTGTCCCACGGGTTGTGGATGCGGTGAAGATACCCGTGGTGGCAGCCGGGGGGATTATGGACTCAAGGGGCGTTGCCGCCGCCTTTGCCCTGGGCGCCGAGGGGGTTCAGATGGGGACTGCCTTCATCGCTACCCGTGAGTGTGTGGCGCACCCCAATTTTAAGAATGCAGTAATAAAGGCAGGTGATACCGATACCGTCATCACCGCCAGGAAGCTCGGCCCCACCAGGTGTCTGAAGAACCCGCTCACCGAGAAGGTCTTGGAGATGGAGGCTAGGGGGGCATCCGCTGATGAGCTACAGGAATTCATCGGCATCGGCAGGGCGCGACTGGGGCAATTAGAGGGGAACCTAGTTGAAGGTGAGGCATATTGCGGAGCCGGTGCCGGAATGATAAAGGAAATTTTGAGCTGCGCCGAGGTGATAAGAAGAATAGTTGATGGCTATAATGCGGTGGTGAGGAAGCTAGCCTAGTCCCCTTTGATGATCCTTTCTCCATATTCCATGATAATCTTCGCCCGATCGGCTGGGGTTTTCCTTGAACTGAGGTAGAGCCTCAGCGCCTCGATGGCAGATAGACCCTCGGCTCCCCTTTCCCCCAGTCTTGTGCGAGGTCTGCGCTCCACCTCTTTGGTGATAGCGGCGACGAAGTGAGCCTCGGCAAGTGCCCGGCGAATCTCGCTTTCCCGAACAAGCTCCTCCTGAGCCTCTGAAATGCTAATCTGAACCCTGACTATGGCGTCCCTTACTCCCGGCTGTCGCCGGGAGATGGCGCGAAGGACAGTCGTAGTGGGATCGGTGTCATTAGTGGCTATATCCACCCTGATGGTTAGGAAGGGGCGCGCCTTCACCGGGCGGAATTCAAAAGATGCCCTTCCCCTTTCAATCTCTACAATATAAAACCCCTTCTCCTCATCTTCCTCGGCGAAATCAACCCGCTCCAGGCTTCCGGAATAGACAACGGGCGGGTTGTGGCAGAGGACCTGGGATTTGTGGATGTGCCCCAGGGCGATATAGTCGAAGGCCGGGTTTGCCACCACGCTCTGGGGAAGGATGTGCTCCCGGCCCGCCATCATCGTCCGCTCTGACCCGATTCTTGCGCCAGACGCTGATAGATGGGCAGCCATGATGGCGGGAAAGTCTGGATCAAGGGAACTCACCTCACCGGCAAGCTGCTCGGCTAATGTGTCCTCCAGCTTTCTGTTTATCTCATCGATGCTGAGGTTTTTCGTTTCCTCGCGGCTTAAGAGGGCGCTCCGCCTCACCCAGGGGAGTGCCACGATTTGGAGGAGACCATTCTTGGTATTTATGCGATGGGTTCCGGGGTGGTTGGCGACGAAGATATTCTTCACGGCGAGGGTATCAAAGATGTCAACTGAGGTGGCTCTTCCGATGGCATTTGGCAGGTCGTGGTTTCCAACGAGGAGGAATACCGGGATTCCGTTTGAAGCCAGCCTCCCGATCCTTCTGGCGAATTCCCGCTGGTGGGTCTGGGAGGGGTCGCGGGTTTTATAGGCATCGCCGCAGAATAGAACAAGGTCTATTTTTTCGCCCAGGGCGTATTCCACCACCTCATCGAGGACCGACAGGAAGTCGCCGAGGCGTGAGGAGAGCCCCGTCTCGGGGTCAATTCTCCCGTAGCTTTCCACCCCTAGGTGGAGGTCTGCGAAGTGAAGGATTTTAATCATTGCTTGAGCTCACTTACTTCTGGCTCCCCCGGGCGGGACTCGAAACCCCCCCTATCCCTCAAACCCCAGCCAGTAGCTGCCGCCGGGGGGCAGGACTTCAAATGCCTCACCACCGAGCTTTGCTTGGAGCGTCCTTGCAAGCTCCTTTATGGGCACCCTTATCTGCCTCATCGTATCCCGCTCCCTTATGGTAACCTGGTTGTCCTCAAGCGACCGAAAATCGATGGTGGCGCAGAATGGGGTCCCTATCTCGTCCTGCCTCCGGTATCTTCTCCCGATGCTCTGGGCATCATCGTATTGCACCATAAAGCTCTTCCTCAGATCGGCGTAGAGCTCTTTGGAAAGGGGGACGAGGGCTTCGTTGCGGCTTAGGGGGAGCACGGCAACCTTGATCGGGGCGAGCGAGGGATGGAGGCGAAGCACAACCCTGGTTCCCTCGTTGTCCGGCTCCTCATCGTAGGCATCGAGGAGGAAAGCGAGGGTGGCGCGGTCAACCCCTCCTGAAGGCTCGATAACATAGGGGATGATGTGCTCCCCGGTCTCCTCATCGAAATAGGTGAGCTCCTCGCCACTAAACTGAGAGTGCTGCCTGAGGTCGAAGTCGCCACGGTCGGCGATTCCCTCAAGCTCTGACCAACCCATAGGGAAGAGGTATTCAATGTCGTAGCAGTCACGGGCATAATGGGCAAGCTCTTGCTTTGTGTGCTGGCGGAGGCGAAGGTTATCCCTCTTAATCCCCAGTTTTAAATACCAGTTGAAGCGCTCCTCAACCCAGTACTTAAACCACTCCTCGGCGGTCTCCGGCCTGACGAAGAATTCGATCTCCATCTGCTCAAACTCGCGGGTTCGGAAGGTGAAATTGCCCGGGGTGATCTCGTTTCTGAATGCCTTGCCGATCTGGGCGATACCGAAGGGCAGCTTCTTTCGTGTGGTGTTGAGGACATTGGCGAAGTTGACAAAGATACCTTGAGCAGTTTCGGGGCGGAGGTAGACCAGCCCCGCCTTATCCTCCACTGGCCCCATGAATGTCTTGAACATAAGGTTAAAGAGCCTGGCTTCGGTGAGCTCACCGCCGCATGAGGGGCATCTCCCCTCTTTGATGTCATCGGCGCGCCATCGTTTCTGACAGCCCTTGCAGTCAACCAAGGGGTCAACGAAGCCTTCCACATGACCGGAGGCGACCCAGGTCTGGGGGTGCATCAGTATTGCGGCATCAAGCCCTACAATATCATCCCGTTCCTGTACAACTGAGCGCCACCAGGCGTCCTTGATATTGCGTTTGAGTTCCACCCCAAGCGGTCCGTAGTCCCAGCAACTGGACAGTCCACCGTATATCTCACTCGACTGGAAGATGAAGCCACGCCGCTTGCAAAGGGAGACAATTGTGTCCATGTCTACTTTGCCCCGGCCTTGTCTCTTCATCGCCCGCTCCTTATTATGACCAGGCTTTGCACAAAAAATTACCAGTTTTCCCTTCAAAAGTCAAAGGCTTTTCGGGGCGGTTAGCTGGATTGACAGTCCTTTCCGGACGCCCAATAAAGAGAGGAGATAAGTATACCCGTTGGGCATCCAGAGGGCATACCTATCTCATTCTCTCTTGTAGAGCCAGCGCACTAGCGATTGCTACGCCGTGCGCGTCTCACCTCAAGTTTGTTCCTTTTCTACTGCCTCCTCTAGACCTTATACCCGGCGAGGAAGCCTTGCTCGACGGCATTGATTATCTTGCCCGGCTCGGCGCAGTCCCCGATGACATGAAGGGACGCCACCTTACCCTGTAGTTCCTGGGCAAGGCTCTTATCAGGCTTAAGCCCGGTAGCCAGCACTATCGTATCTGCTTCGAAGAACTCCGATTTTCCATCCCTCGCCACACGGACGCCGGTTTTAGTTATCTCTTCAGCCTTTGCCCTGGTCTCCATCCTGACGCCGGCGCCCCTCAGGCGCTGCATCGTAACCCAGCGATTGGGGGCGATTATGTCATTGCCGATGCGGGGCAGCATCTCAATGATGGTAACCCTCTTGCCCTTTTCTGCAAGGAATTCTGCGGTCTCACAGCCCACCAGGCCGCCACCGACTATGACAACATTCTCGCCGACTTCCTTGCGCCCGGAGAGGACATCGAGGGCAGTAACAACGTTACGTCGCCTCACACCTGGTATATCAGGGATGAGAGGCGTTCCCCCGGTTGCCACAATTACAGCGTCTGGCTTGCCCCTCAGGATACCCTTAGCGGTAGTCTTCCTTTTAAGCTGGACCTTTACGCCAAGTTTCTCCATCTGCACGCTGAGGTATCGGATGAACTCATTGATCTCGCCCTTGCCCGGGGGTACGGCGGCGAGGCGGAGCATCCCCCCGAGCTTATCCGCCTTTTCAATAAGTGTAACCTTATGTCCCCTCAGCGCAGCCACCCGTGCCGCCTCCATCCCGGCGGGGCCGCCGCCGACGACGATGACTTTTTTCGGTGTCGGTGCCGGCTTAATGGGGTAATCACCCTCTCTTCCGGCGCGATAGTTGATGGAGCAGGTGATACCCTCTGCAGTTTCTATGCCAGCAAAGCATTGATTGCAGGCGATGCAAGTCCTGATCTCGTCGAATCGCCCCTCCTTTGCCTTGTTAGGAAGCTCAGGGTCAGCAAACAGAGGTCGGCCCATATAGACCATGTCCACTCTGTTTTGGGCAAGGATCTGCTCTGCCAGGATGGGGTCATTTACCCTGGTGCCCCCAATCACGGGGATCTTGACCACCCTCTTCACTGCCTCTGGCATGAAGATCCAGTTGCCCCGCGGCACCGACATGTGGATAAAGGGCGTCGTGGACTCATGCCAGCCGGTGGACACGTTGAGGGCAGCTATCCCCGTCTTCTCCAGCAGGGGGGCGATTATCACGGTATCCTCC
>Ga0185342_1000856_pt1 | contig 13992 bp, 15 predicted proteins | sample ConPoolayeEmetaG_FD_128045 | JGI IMG/M metagenome (GOLD analysis project Ga0185342, IMG submission 128045) | Hot spring microbial mat communities from California, USA to study Microbial Dark Matter (Phase II) - Cone Pool mat layer E metaG... ...
TTTAACTATGTGGTTTTGGATTTTTTGTTATTATACCGTCATATTCGCCTCCTTGTCAATAGATTTTCTCTTTCGGGTTAAGACATAGTATCCAGGTAGAGAAAGCATGGGGAAGTAATATATGGAAAAGAAGACATTTAGAGGTATTTATTCCAAAAAATAAGAAAGAGGTAAATTTAATAATAGAAGAGATTTTTAGAAAAACAAAGTCGCCTCCTGTAAAATGTTTAATTAATCTTTTAGTACTAAAAATCCTTAAATCCTTTGTGCATCAATAGTTTTTGGCAATTTATTGGTAGATTCTTTGGGTCTGGTACCTCATTTAAAATTCTAAACATGGTTTTTCCTCTTTTTCGATTTTCCACTTTTTTATTTTATTCTCAAGAAGATAAAAAAATTTCAAGTAGATTTTTAACGAATCAATTCGGGATATTGAAAAGAAAAAGTAAATTGGTTATAATTAAAATAAAGGATTTTTAAAATGAAAGGAAAATTTCTTTATTTAATTTTAATCTTCCTAATTACAGGTTGTGCAAAAAATAAAGAAGTAGGAATCCCTATAAGTCCAGAAGAGATTAAGGAAGCGATAAATTATGGGGAAAAGAATGCATCTTTGACATTTACAGAATTTACAGAAAAATGGACTATTGATTATGGATACAGAGAAGGGAAAGGTAAAGCAACTATAATAACACCTTTTTTAAGAGTCGCATTACTTGCAAAAAATTCAGCAGAAAAAAATCAAAAAATTGATATGAAAATTGTAAATATAGCTTTAAAAGATATTTCTGATAAACTCTGTTTCAGGGTTTGTCTCTATGGTAATTATGCTACATTCGGAAGGACAGCAAAGTTTTATTTAGAATATAATGGGAAAAAAATCCAGCCAATATCTTCCTATATGTCACCATACTCTCAATTTACAAGAGATTATACCCATATATCTGAGGGAGAAGTTAAATTTTCAAAGAAAGAAATCCCGGAAAACGCGAAGGTCAAACTTATTGTTATTTTCAAGCCATTTGAAGAGTTGGAAGCAGAAACCTGTATATTTGAATTTGACATAAGTAAATATAAATAAACAAAAGGAAAACTAAATGAAATTCAGGTCTCATATGGAAAAAATTGGGAGGATATTCTTCAAATGGAGAAGTTTTTTCCCTTTCATTCTTTTACCATTTTTATTTCTTGCTTTAAAGGAAAAAACAGAATATTATGAAGACATTTCCTTTAAAATATTATGCCTTTCTATTTCTTTCGCAGGATTGGTTATTCGTTGTATTGTAGGTGGATATGCTCCAAAAGGAACTTCAGGTAGAGAAAGCACACAGGTTGCAGAAAAACTCAATACAAAAGGATTATATTCATTGATAAGACATCCTCTTTATTTTGGTAATTTTTTTATATTTATAGGAATGGTTTTACTTACAAAAACCTGGTGGTTCATTTTAATCTCTGTGATTTTATTTTTTCCATATTATGCATCAATAATTTTTGCAGAAGAAAGATTTTTAAGAGAAAAATTTGGTGAAACTTTTTTAAAATATTATCAAACAACGCCAGCCATTATCCCAAAATTTAAAAACTGGCAAAAACCAGAATTGCCCTTCTCATTTAAAAATGTTGTGAATAGAGAATTTCAAACTTTATTTGGCATTATTGTAGGATTTACATTTATTGATGCATTAAGCCAGATTTTTGTAAAGAAAAAAATTATAAATTTATTCTGGATAAAACAATTTTTGATAATTTTAATTCTTTATTTAGTTCTTTTAATATTAAAAAATAAAACGAAATTGTTAAATGTTGAAGACAGATAAATACTAAAGTTTTTCTATCCACATTTTTACTTCTTTTTTAATTTCTATTAAACTTACACTTTTAGCATGACATCCGGAATGTATAATATAAGAATTGTTTACTTTTAATGGACCCTCCATCCTGATATGGCTGTGCCCACCTAAAATCAAACATGGAATTTTAAGTTTTTCAGCCAATTTTACATCCCTATTTAAACCAATATGGGTTAAAAATATAATAAAATCGTATTTTTCTTTCAATTCTTCTGCTAATTTAATTCCGTAAGAAATAGGTTCAAAAAAATTTAAAGGTAACAATTTTCTCCAGAATCCCTTAACTATCTGAAGTGTCAATCCTATAACAACAACCTTATACTTTTCATATTCAAAATCTGTATATGGACGTACTTTTTCTATTTCACTTCTGGATACAAGATTTGCTGAAAGATGATAAAAAGAAGAATCTCTCAATTTCCATTTAAAAAAGATAGGTAAAGGATGAAATTCTCTATTTCCAATTGCTCCAGCAGTATAACCAATCTTACTCATCAGAAAAAGTGTTTTTTCATGCCATCTAATATCAAAATTACCTGAAGAAAGAGCATCTCCTGAATCAAGAAGAACTGCACCCTTTTCTTTAAATTTCAAAATTTTCTTTGCCTTCAAAAAATTAAGTTTTCCATGGATATCAGATGTATGAAGAATGAGCATTATCCCTCCAATTTTAACTTACCTTTTGCTTCGTTTAAAATTCTAAATGAAAATTTTTTCTTTTTCAATTTTTCACCATCTATTGTGAACTTCCGAAGTTCACAAATGGTTGATGGTCAATGAGTTAGAAAAATTTTAAACAGGTTATATAAAAGATGCGGAAGTAGAGTTATTAAAAAGGAAAATTTTATCTCTATTTTTAAACCAATTTTAGTTAGAATGAAAAAGATTAAAGAAATTAAGAATGTTGAAAAATCAAGAATTAGTGGCTCTTTTTTTCCTGGATAAAGGTCAAATTTTCTCAAAATAAAACCAATTAAAAAACAAAGAGATATAACAAGATATAAATATTGCGGTTGATGTTTCCTAAATATGAAAATCACAAGAAAGTAAATAAAGAGCCATTTTACAAGGATTAAAAAGTGGTTCATTTTCATTTAAAAATGTGAAAAACCTTTATCCTTTATTTCAATAATTTTATCTTCAAGAATACCTATAAACTCTCTTTTTCCTGTCATCTCGCCAATTTTTGTAATTTTTATTTTTCCAATTTTTTCAGGAATTTTTTCTTCTCTTCCAGCAGTAAATAGAATTTCATAATCTTCTCCATCATTTAAAACATGTAAAATTTCTTCAAATTTATCTTTACTTATTTTTTTTGCTTCCTCTGAAACAGGTAAATTTTCAAGATATAATTTAAATCCAAGTTTATTTACCTCACATAATTTAATCAAATCAGAAGAAAGACCATCAGATATATCAATCATTGAATTAACTTTATATTTTTTGACAATTTCTCTTACCTCAAAAATTCTTGGTTCTAAATTAAACTGTTTTTTTATCTGTGATGCCCCAAGAGACCCTGTAACATAAATTAAATCCCCAGATTTTGTTCCTTTTCTTGTTTTTAAATATTTTTTTTCAACAATTCCTACCATAAATACATCTATAAAAATTTCTTTTGATTTTGTTAGATTTCCTCCTATTATCTCAAACTTATATTTTTTACACATCTCTTTTATTCCTTCTGCTAACTCCTTTATGATTTTAAAATTACTCTCAGGTAATCCCAGAGATACAAGTGCAAATTCAGGAATCCCACCCATTGCTGCTATATCACTTAAATTAACCGCCATTGCTTTTTTTCCTATCTGAGTCCATGTGAATTTCCCTTTTTCAAAATGGACATTTTCAACAAGAACATCGGTTGTTAGGATTAGATAGTAATTTTTTGAATATTCAATCACAGCACAATCATCCCCTATACCAATAAATGCCTTTTTACTTTTAAAATTCTTTTTTAAAAAATCAATTATTTCTTTTTCTTTCATTTCACATAATTATAAACAATTTCTTCAAGAATACCAATTTCGTCAGCAATATCAAGAATAGTAATCCTTTCTCTTATAAATCTTGATAACAAAATGGAATTTTTAATAAGTTTTTTATTATTACAAATTTCTTTTAAATTTAATGGACATTCTGCTTTTTTCAGATAGGTCTCAATTTCAAAGGGTAAATAAACGATTGGGATTGCTTCTTTTTTTATTTCTTCCCATCTTAAGGGTAATTTTTCTTTAATCTTTTGAATGACTTTTAGTTTTTGGTCAAATATTTTTTTGAGGAGATTTTTACTGGAAGGAAAGATTAAACAAAGTTTTTCAAATTTTTCATTATAATCTATATTTCTTTTCTTTAATTCTTTTTCAATCTCATCAGTTTTAAAATTTTTCAGTGAATCATAAATTAAAGAACTTATATAAACACCTATTCCTACCTGTAATCCATGAAAAGAAAATGGCTCAATTTTATTTTGACAACAATACATATCAAGAAAATGGGAAATCAAATGTTCTCCACCTGATGCAGGAGAAGAAGAACCAGCAATAATCATAGAAATACCTCCCAAATTTAGTCCATCCATAATATCCTTAATAACTTTTTTATTCCTTTTTTTAATTAATTCTCCTTTATTTATATATTTTTTCTCTGCATTACTTACAATTTTTAAAGGCAGAGCACAAAATTTCTCGTCAGTTATTATTGATGATATTTTCCAGTCAGCATTTGCAAAACTTTTAGCAAGAGAATCAGCAAAGCCAGATTTTATAAGTTCAATAGGTGCATTTGTGATTACATTTTCATCTATATAAACATATTCACATGGAGCAACAGAGACTGTAATTTTAACTCCATCTTTTATATAAGCAGAAACTGGTGAAGTAAATCCATTCATACTTGGTGCTGTTGGAAAAGAAATTACAGGTATTTTATATTTATTTCCAGTAAATTTCCCAAGGTCTGTTATTGTTCCTGTTCCACATGTTAAAATCAAATCTATATCTTTAATAATTTTTTTAATTTCTTCAATATATTCATATTTTGCTGTAACTCTTTTTTCATTCCTTGGTTTAAGTATCAATGGTAAGGCATAACTATGTTTTAAATTTTCGCATATACTTTTGCCTGCAACTTGGTATGTGATTTCATCGCACAAAACAAGTATCTTTTTATCTTTTCCATAAATATTAAAAATAAACTCATCAATTTCATCTAAACTACCATACTTTATATCTTTAACATTAACTTTATGAATCTCTCCACATTCCTTGCATTTAAACCTTTTTCCAAGTAGATTCTCCATAAAATTATAAACCTTTAAGTTTATTATAAAATTTCTGGGCATTTGAAAGCATATTGTGGTCATTATTAAAATATGCAAAAATTTTTTCTGGTTTTGAATTCTTTATTTTTTCTACTATTTCATCAAGCTCTTTATCAGTATAATTATGAGAATACCAACCAGTTCTTCCATGAAATCTCAAATAAATAATATCATTTGTTTTTACAATAAATGATTTAATTTCAGGGCTATCAACACTTACAAAAACAATACCAATTTTTTCAACCTCCTTAACCCAATTTTTTGTAAACCAACTTTTATGTCTGAATTCTATTGCAATTTTATCTTTCTCTTTAATATCACTAAAAAAATTAGCCATTCTATCAAAAAGTTCTGTTGAAAAACTTGGAGGCATCTGAAAAAGATAAAATTTTATTTTTTCTTCAAGTGGTAGAAATAAATTTTTAAAATCATTCCATACATTTTTACTTTCTTCACTCAACTTTAATAGATGTGTTATTTTTCTGTGGACTTTAACTGAAAAAAATATATTTTTTGATTTGTTTGCCCATCCTTTAATTTGATTTTGAAAGGGGAATCTATAAAAAGAGGCATTTAATTCTACTGAATTTAAATTTGAATTTTTAACATACCAGTCAAAATTTTTCCCTTCATTCCAACTATATAACCATCCACTTGTTCCTGTATATACTTCCATTAATTATTTATTTCTTTCACCTTCAAGTTTACTTGTAAGACCCAATATCTCAATAAAACCAGTTGATGCTTTATGGTCAAATATATCTTTTTCTGTATATGTTGCAAGTTCTTCTTTATAAAGTGAATATGGTGATTTTCTGCCAACAACTATACAGTTTCCTTTATAAAGTTTTATTCTTACCTTACCAGAGACATACTTTTGGCTTTCTTCTATAAATTTATCAAGACATTTTTTTAATTCTGAAAACCACTGCCCAAAATAAATAATTTGAGAATATCTTATAGAGACCAATTTTTTGAATTCATATAAATCTCTTGAAAATACAAGTTTTTCAATTTCATTGTGTGCTGTATGTAGAATTACTGCTGCAGGTGCTTCATATATTTCCCTTGATTTTATCCCAACTAATCTATCCTCAATCATATCAATTCTTCCAACTCCATGTTTTCCACCCATTTTACTTAAATTTTCAATTATTTCGATCAAATCCATTTTTTTACCATTTAAAGAAACAGGAACTCCTTTTTCAAATTCAATTTCAATATATTCTGGCTTTTCTGGTGCTTTTTCAGGTGATGTTGTTATCTGATATGCATCTTCTGGTGGTTCAGTATATGGATCTTCAAGAACTCCACATTCAATTGATATCCCCCACAAGTTTTCGTCAATACTGTATGGTTTTTTCTTTGTGGTTGAAATAGGGATTCCTTTTTCTTTTGCATATTCAATTTCTTCCTCCCTTGATTTAAATTCCCATTCTCTTAAAGGTGCAATAACTTTAAGGTTAGGTGCAAGATATTTAAATGTCAATTCAAACCTTACCTGGTCATTCCCTTTACCTGTACATCCATGAGATACTACATCTGCCTTTTCCTTTTTTGCAATTTTAATTAATGATTCTGCTATTAAAGGTCTTGAAAGTGAAGTTGCAAGAGGGTATTTATCCTGATATAATGCTCCTGCTTTAAGTGCTGGAATTATATATTCATTTACAAACTTTTCCCTTAAATCCTCATAATAGAATTTTTTTGCTCCTGCTTTTTTAGCCCTTTCTTCAAGAATGTCAGGTGATTCTATTTTCTGTCCAATATTTGAAGTATAGGCAATAATTTCTGCATTATATTTTTCCTTTAAATATCTAATAGCAACAGAAGTATCAAGTCCTCCTGAATAAGCAATTACTATTTTCATTTTTCTCCTTTTTGCTTAATTATAACATTTTTATTCCTGATATTCCAGTTTTTGTACAATTTCCAAAATTACTCTCAGAAAATGTGAAGAAGATACTAAAGAATTTTTTCTTCTCTTAATTTTTTGTATAATTTCAGGCGGTCAATTAAGAATGCTCCAAACCCCGAACAGGCAGAAATTATATTTAAAATTATTTTAAGGGTTGGATTTAAAGAAAGAATATTAAAAATTAGAATACCAATTATAATTGATAAAACCCAAATAATCCTTTTATCTTCAAATTTATAAAAAATCTTTCTTGCAAGATAAATAAATATAAAACCCCTTGAAATATAAAGAGATGATACAAAAATTGAAATTAAAATTAAACTAATTGGAACACCTATAATTGTTATAAGAAAAACAAAAATGAAAAAACTGAAAATAATTACAAATAAAGACCCGAAGAATAAAGATTTTATAAAACTTTTTCCAACTACCAGTGTCGTTGATTTTAATAAATTGGGTGCAAAAATTAAAAGTAAAATATAAGGAAAAATTAAAGATAAAAAAGAATAAAGAAATTTTATCCTTTTTAATTTTATTGTTTTTTCTTTAATTTTTTCTCCATATGGTTTCTTCCATTCAATTTTCCCTTTAATTTCTACTTCAGGTGCATAAATTTCTTTTGGAGAATAATATACCAAACTTCCAAGGATTTTTGTTCCTTTTGCAATTTCAATTTCTTCTCCATGTAAAATAATATCTGAAAAAATGCCAGAAATTTTAATATTACCTCCATAGATTGATGTTTTATTGAAAACCTTAACATTTTCAAGAATTACCTTACTTGCCATTATCCTTAAACTCTCTTTAATTTCAGAGTTTTCAATTTCTATATTTCTTGCCATTGATGTAAAATTTCCACCGATTTTACCATTGAAATATATTCTGTTTCCAACTGAATAAAAATCATTTTCAATAATTGATAGGATTTTCATATTTAAAGCAGATGCCAAAAAATCTCCATTTATTTTAAAATTACCATCTATATTTTTCGCCAATCCTATAAAATCATTTTCAAACAAACCATTTAGATTTATATTTTCACCAATTACAAAAACTTCTTCTTCTGAACCAGTCAAATTTATCTCATCTTTAATTAAAACTTTGGCAAAACAAAGATTTGATAAGATTAAAGTAAGAATTATAATTTTTCTCATTTTTTCAATATCTTAATCATTGGTATTTCATCACATCTTGGAAATTTTGGACAGTTTATACAGTCAATCCATATTTTATGAGGAAGTTTTGATTTTATTATTTTTTCAAATCCAAACTTTTCAAAAAATTCTGGGATGTATGTTAAAACAAATACCTTTTTTATATCAAGTTGCTCTGCTTCTTCTAACAAAGATTCAACAAGTTTCCTGCCATACCCTTTTTTCTGAAAATTTTTTCTTATTGCAATAGACCTTATTTCAGCAAGGTTTTTCCATATTATTTTCAAAGCACCACATCCAATTATCTTTCCTTTTTTTTCAATAACTGTAAAATCTCTTATTTTTTCATAAAGTTGATTTAATGAAAGAGGAAGCATCTTCCCTTCCTCTGCAAACTTATTAACTATTTTCCTTATTTCATTTACATCTTTCAATTTTGCTTTTCTTATAACTATTTCTTTTTTCATCTGATATAAACCTTTCTTCCAGATATACTTACTCTCCCCTCTGATATCAATCTTATTGCAAGTGGATAAATTACATGCTCTTTTTCCTGAATTCTTTTATGAAGTGTTTCTGGTGTATCATCTGGAAGAACTGGGACAACTGCCTGTAAAATTATAGGACCTGAATCAATTCCTTCATCAACAAAATGAACAGTACAACCTGTAAATTTAACTCCATAATCAAGTGCCTGTCTCCACGCTTCAAGACCTGGAAAGGCAGGAAGAAGTGAAGGATGTATATTGATTATTTTATTTGGAAAACTTCTTATAAATGTCTTTTTTAAAACTCTCATAAATCCAGCAAGACAAACAAGTTGGACATTATTTTCTTTCAAAATTTCAACATATTTCTTTTCTATTTCCTTCCCAAGAATTGTCTTATATTTTTCAGACGGAATACAAATTGCTTTAATACCTTCTTTTTCAGCCCTTTTTAAAGCAAATGCATCCGGATTATCACTTATAACTACCCCAATATTTACTGGTAAATTTTCTTCCTTTATATAATCAATAATTGCTTGTAAATTTGTCCCTTTTCCAGAAGCAAGAACTCCTATTGTAAACATTTTTTTATCTCCTTTATCTTTTTCAAAATCATTTTTAATAATTTAACATATTCTTTTCTATTTTCCAATTCTTTTTTCCTTAATCTTTTTTTTACTCCTTTAATTTTAAAACCTTCGTTATAAATCAATTTTTTCACATTTCTCAGTTTTTCAATATCTTCTTCAGTATAAATTCTATTTCCTTTCTGGTCTCTCATTATTTTAAAATTCAATTCTTTCTCCCAGTATCTCAATATATGAGTTGGAATATCAAGTAATTTTGACACATCTTTTATATAGTAAAATTTCCCTTTCATTCTTCTTTTAACTCCCTTAACATTAAATTTCTAATTTCATCAAAAGGGTTTGAGTTTTTATATATAATCCTATATATTGAATCAGTTATTGGAAGTTCAACACTATATTTTTTTGACAATTTATAAAATGCTTTTGTTGTTGGAATGCCTTCAATTACCATTTTGACCTTTTTTAAATATTCCTCTTTCCCAATTTTAATAATCCCTTCTCCAAAAGACCTATTTCTACTATATTTACTAAAAGATGTTGTAATCAAATCACCAAGCCCTGACAAACCTCTAAATGTCCTTTCCTCGCCACCAAGAAATTTTCCTATTCTAATCATTTCATTTAGACCCCTTGACAAATAAGATGATTTTGTATTAATTCCAAAAGAAAGTCCATCAATAATTCCTGCTCCAATTGCTATAATATTTTTAAATGAACCACCAATTTCTACACCAATTACATCACCAGTTGTATAAACTCTAAATTTTTCACAACTTATTAATTTTTGAAAAAATTCCCTTATATCTTTATTATATGAGGCAATAACTGCTGCTGTAGGATATCCCTTTACTATTTCCTTTGCAATAGTTGGACCTGAAAGAACTGCAAAATTATCAGTTTTTATAAATTCTCTTAATACTTCAGACATTCTTTTTCCTGTTTGATATTCAAGCCCTTTTGTGCCTACAAGAAGTGGTTGATTTTTATAAACATTTTTAAGAAGTAAAGCAGTTTTCCTGAAAAAAGAAGACCTGACAACTATAATTAATATATCTGTCTCATCAACAACTTCCTCTATTGAATTTGATATTTTAACTGATCCAGGAATTTTTACTCCCTTGAAATAATCTACGTTTTCTCTTTTCTTTATTAAAATTTCATAATTTTCTCTCAATGGTTCCCACAAATATACTTTATATTTTAACCTGTTTAGCAAAATAGATAGTGCAATTCCCCATCCACCACTACCAAGAATACCTATTTTTTCTCCCATGGGAAAATTATTTTATTTTCTTTTTTATTTATAAGTCGTTTAATGTTTTCTCTATGAGTAAAGATTATGAAAATAAAAATGAAAACACTTACATAAAAAAGAAAAATGCTTTTAGTAAATATAATTGTAGAAATTGCCAAGAAGAGAGCACCTGTAATTGATCCCAGTGAAACATATCCAGTAGAAAGGACAACTATTAACCATATGATAAAAGAAATTAAAGCAGGAAGTGGTAAAAGTCCTATTACGACACCAAAACTTGTTGAAACACCTTTTCCTCCTTTCCCTTTGAGAAAAATAGAAAATGAATGTCCCAAAATTGAGAGAAGACCACCTACCAGAATAAGAGGATTTGAAAATTGCAGTAATTTACCTATATAGACAGGCATAAAACCTTTAAGAATATCCAGAATTAATACAGGAAGACCAAATTTAAAACCACATACTCTGTAAACATTCGTTGCTCCAATATTACCACTTCCAAATTTTCTTATATCAATATTTTTAAAAATTTTACAGATAATATACCCAAATGGAATACTTCCAATTAAATAACTTAACAAGAAATAGTAAATTTTATTCACATTATAAACCGAGCAATTCTTTTACTTTATCAACAGCACTTGCAGCATCAGGAGCATAACCATCTGCACCAATTTCATCAGCAAATTCCTGAGTTACAGGTGCTCCACCAATTATTATCTTAACTTTATCTCTTACCCCCTCTTTTTTCAAAACCTCAATTGTGTCTTTCATCTGAATCATTGTGGTTGTTAAAAGTGCGCTCATACCTATTGCATCTACTCCACTTTTTACAACTTCAACAAATCTCTCCGGTGGGACATCTATTCCAAGGTCAATAACTTCAAATCCAGCGCCCTTCCACATCATAGCCACAAGATTTTTCCCTATATCATGTAAATCTCCTTTAACTGTTCCAATCGCAAGTTTAGCAATCGGTTTTATACCTGCCTGAACAATCAACGGTTCAAGCAAACTCATTCCTTTATTCATTGCCCTTGCTGCAATTAAAACTTCTGGCACATAATATTCATTATTTTTAAATTTTTCACCAACAACCATCATTCCTGCAATCAAACCCTCATTTAATATTTTTTCAACTGAAATATTCTCCTTGATTGCTTTATCCACCAACTCTTCTGTCTGCTTCATATTACCTCTAATTACTGCTTCTTTTATCCCATTCAATAAATCGCCTGACATTTTCCCTCCTTTTTTGTTTTAATAATTTTAATTATTTTTACTCTTTTGTCAAATCCTATTTTACATACAAATAAAAAAATTGTAAAATAAATTTCATTAGGGCGGTTAGCTCAGTGGTTAGAGCACTACCCTTACAAGGTAGGGGCCGCAGGTTCAAGTCCTGCACCGCCCAAACTAAGGCGTCAAGAGAAAACATAGGGATGGAAAGGAGTAGTAACATAGGTTAGGGTAAACTGCAGGACTTGAAAGGAGCCAGTTTATAAATTGCGATGTTGCCAATGCGACGAGTAAGGAGCATTGTTTGGCAGGACTGGCGAGACGGTGAGCCAGTCGCACCGTCCAAACTAAAGAAAAATTGAAACTTTTTTAAAAAATCCCCATCTAAAATAAAAAAAGGAGAATAAAAAAGGAGGGAATAAAAATGGCAGAAAAAATTATAGGAATTGACCTTGGAACAAGTAATTCATCTGCTGCTATAATGGAAGGAGACAAACCTGTAATTATTCCAAGTGCAGAAGGGACAACAATTGTAGGAGGTAAAGCATTTCCTTCTTATGTTGCTTTTACAAAAGATGGGCAGGTTCTTGTTGGAGAACCGGCAAGAAGACAGGCAGCAGTTAATCCAGAAGGAACAGTTTTTGCGGTAAAAAGAAAGATGGGAACTGATTATAAATATAACATTTATGGAAAGACATATACTCCAGAACAAATATCTGCTTTTATTTTACAGAAAATCAAAAAAGATGCGGAACAATTTCTTGGATATCCAATAAGAAAAGCAGTTATCACAGTTCCAGCATATTTTAATGATAATCAGAGACAGGCGACAAAAGATGCAGGAACAATTGCAGGACTTGAAGTAGTACGACTTATAAATGAACCAACTGCTGCATCTCTTGCATATGGACTTGATAAATTGAAAGAAGAATTAAAAATACTTGTTTTTGATTTTGGTGCAGGAACTCTTGATGTCACAATAATGGAAATGATGGGAGGTGTCTTTAAAGTTCTTTCAACAAGTGGAGATACTCAACTTGGTGGAACAGATATGGATAATGCTTTAATTGAATACATTGTTGAAGAATTTAAAAAAGAAACTGGAATAGATTTAAGAAATGATAAAATGGCTATGATGAGAATAAAAGAAGCAGCAGAAAAAGCAAAAATAGAATTATCCTCAGTTGTTGAAACAGAAATAAATTTACCATTTATAACAGCAGACCAGACAGGTCCTAAACATCTTGTTATGAAAATAAGAAGGGCAAAACTTGAAGAACTTGTTTGGCCAATTATAGAAAGATGTAAAGGACCTGTTGATAGAGCAATTGAAGATGCAAAACTTACTAGGTCCGATATAAATAAAGTCATTCTTGTTGGAGGACCTACAAGAATGCCAATAGTTCAGAAATTTATTCAGGAGTATATTGGAATTCAACCAGAAAGAGGCGTTGACCCTATGGAATGTGTTTCTATTGGTGCAGCAATTCAGGGAGCAATTCTTTCTGGTGAAATGAGAGATAAGGATATATTACTTCTTGATGTTACACCTCTTTCTCTTGGAGTTGAAACACTTGGAGGAATATTTACAAAAATTATTGAAAGAAATACAACAATTCCTGTAAAGAAAAGTCAGATATTTACAACTGCAGCAGATAATCAGACATCAGTTGAGATACATGTCCTTCAAGGTGAAAGACCAATGGCAAAGGATAATCTTTCTCTTGGTAGATTCCATCTGGATGGTATTCCACCTGCTCCAAGAGGAATTCCACAGATTGAAGTTACTTTTGATATAGATGCAAATGGAATTTTACATGTTTCTGCTAAAGACCTTGGAACAGGAAAAGAACAGTCAATAAGGATAACTGGGTCCAAAAAATTATCACAGGAAGAAATTGAAAGAATGGTAAAAGAAGCAGAAAAATATGCGGAACAGGATAAAAAATTAAAAGAATTGGCAGAACTTTCAAATCAGGCAGATTCATTAATTTATACAGTAAATAAAACATTAAAAGAACATGGAAGTAAGTTAAGTGAAGCAGAAAGAAAGGAAATTGAAGAAAAAATAAATAACTTACAGAAAATTATACAATCTGAAAATAAAACAGCAGAACAGATTAAAAAAGGAATAGAAGAACTTGAACTTGCGTCACATAAACTTGCTCAAATA
>Ga0185342_1000858_pt1 | contig 13970 bp, 14 predicted proteins | sample ConPoolayeEmetaG_FD_128045 | JGI IMG/M metagenome (GOLD analysis project Ga0185342, IMG submission 128045) | Hot spring microbial mat communities from California, USA to study Microbial Dark Matter (Phase II) - Cone Pool mat layer E metaG... ...
CTTTGGTTTTCATCCGGATTATTCTCGAATTAGTCCATCCTCAAAAAAATTACTCATCCTCAGGATCTTTCACCTTCTGGTAGAAAAATTTTCAAAAGGGGAGAAACCCTTAGATATCAAACAGATTGCACAAACCCTTCAGATTCCTCTTCGTCTGGTTCGTCAGCTCCTCAATGAGCTTCTTGATGCGGGTTTAGTAGTAGAAGTCTCTAAGGGGAGGCGAGGAGAATGGGCCTTTCAACCGGCAAAAACCATTGAAGGAATGACGCTAAAAGTGGTCCTCGAGGCTTATGAACAGAGAGGAGATTCCTTCTTACCTCATTCTGATTCTGATCAGGCTCAACGAATCCTTCAATATTTAAAAGAGATCGAAGAGGCGATGGAAAGATGCCCTGGAAACGTCCAGTTAAAAGAGATTTGACGTCCCTTTTTAAAAAGGCCATAATTAATCTGCATGTGCGGGATTTTTGGGATCTATAATCATCCTGAGGCTTCAAACCATACCTATTTAGGCCTCTATGCCCTTCAGCACAGGGGTCAGGAGAGTGCCGGGATCGTCTCTTCTGATGGAGGTCATCTCTACCATTATCGCCAGATGGGACTGGTGGCAGAGATTTTTTCCCGGGAAATCCTCAAAAAACTTCCGGGCAAGAGTGCTATTGGACATGTTCGATACTCCACCTCCGGTTCAAGTGAACTGAAGAATGCTCAGCCTTTTGTCGTGGACTATGCCAAAGGGACGATGGCGATTTCTCATAACGGAAATCTGACCAATGCCTTTCTGATCAAAAGCGAACTCGAATCAAAAGGCTCCATCTTTCAATCCAATATGGATTCGGAAGTCATTGTCCATCTCATCGCTCGAGCTAAGGAGAGGACATTTATCGAACGGGTGGTTCATGCCCTAAAACAGGTGGAGGGAGCTTACTCCCTTCTTCTCCTTACAGAGAAAGAAATGATTGCGGCTCGGGATCCCTATGGGTTTCGTCCCCTGGTGTTAGGGGTCCTTAAGAATTCGCCCGTCGTTGCCTCAGAGACCTGTGCCTTCGATCTGATCGGGGCGAAATTTATAAGAGAGATCGACCCAGGAGAAATTCTCCTCATCAATGAGGACGGAATTCGCTCCTTCAAGCCCTTCCCCGCCAAACCCCATCATCAATGTATCTTTGAATTCATCTATTTTGCCCGTCCTGACAGCTTCATCTTCAATCATAATGTTTATGAGATCCGGAAATCCCTGGGAATCCAGCTCGCAAAAGAGTCTCCAGCAAAGGTGGATATGGTGGTTCCTATCCCCGACTCTGGATTTCCAGCCACCCTGGGATATGCCTTTGAGTCCAATCTCCCCCTCGAACTCGGGATGATTCGAAACCATTATGTAGGTCGAACCTTTATCGAACCTGAGCAGAGGATTCGTCACTTCGGGGTCAAGATTAAATTAAATCCGGTGAAGGAACTTTTGAGAGGAAAGAGGATCGTCATTGTCGATGACTCTATTGTTCGAGCAACGACCAGCCGAAAGATCGTTAGGATGTTCAGAAATGTTGGAACTAAAGAGATTCATGTCAGGATCAGTTCTCCCCCCATCACCGATCCTTGTTTTTTCGGGATCGATACCCCAAGTAAAAAGGAACTGATTGCCTCTACTCATACGGTAAAGGAAATCCAGAGGTTTATCAATGCAAATTCTTTAAATTACTTAAGTTTGGAGGGGTTAAAGAGTTGCGTAAAAGGGGAAGAGGAGAACTTCTGTTATGCCTGCTTTACAGGGGAATATCCCTACCCTTTTCAAATGAAGTTTGATTAACTCGCCGTTCCTTGGATGGCTCTATTCTCTTCTTCGATATAGTTCTTGACGGTTTCATAAACTTTATCACTAATCAGACCTACCTGATGGAGCCACTCCATCGCGTCCGAGATATTAAAAAGGACATGGGGTTCGATGCGGGCTGCTCGGAGCCTCTCCTTTCCTCCCTGCTCCCGATCTAAAAGGACGACCAGTTCATTGACGATCCCTCCTTGATCCCGAACCACCTCAGCCGCTTCGATCACACTTTCACCTGTCGTAATAAGGTCATCCACAATCAACACCCGGTCGTTCCGTTCAAGGATCCCTTCAATCTTTTTTCTCACCCCGTGTTCCTTTCTTGCCTGACGATAATAGATCATAGGGATTCCTAACTTTTGACTCACCACCGTTGCAAATGGAACACCGGCAGTAGGAACCCCCAGGATCTTGTCCACCTTATTCTTTCCAATCTCATTGATCACAATTCGGGTCAAAGAATTGCCGATCCAATCCAATGTGATGGGACTCGAAATCGTCAGTCTTAAATCGATATAATAAGGGCTTCGCTTCCCAGAGGCTAAAATATAATCCCCGAATTTTATGGCATCATTTTTAATGAGAAGGATCCCTACCTGCTTCATCAGGAAGAGCTTCTCTTCCATCCAGACCCTTTTTTCAATTTCGTCAATTCCTAAAATCATTGCCTCTTTTTTATATAATTCATTTTTAGAAGTCAAGAGAAATTATTTTCCCTCCTCTAATCCCTCAATGAGAGGTTGGGAATACCCCCTCCTATCTCTTTCCAAAGATCATCGCCAGGAGAGCCATTCTCACGAAGATTCCGTTTCGAACTTGACGAAAATAGGCAGCCCCTGGATAGGCATCCACCTCTGGGTGAATCTCATCGACCCTTGGCAGAGGATGAAGGAGAACGATTTTCTTCTTGAGTTGGGTTAGAAAATCTTGGTCGATGATGAAACTTCCCTTTACCTTTTCATATTCAGAGAGGTCGGAGAAGCGCTCTTTTTGAATCCGGGTCATATAGATCAAGTCGCTTCGAGACGCAGCGTCCATCAAGTCTTCCGTCTCAACCACTTCCAACCCCTTTGCTTTCAAATTGGAGGTAATCTCTTCTGGCATTCTGAGGAGGGGTGGAGAGACGAAGAAGAATCGTGTCTGATAGTGAGAAAGCAGTTCTACCAAGGCATGAACAGTTCGGCCGTATTTTAGATCTCCGACCAGGGAAATGGTTAATCCTTTCAGCTTTCCAATCTCTTTGCGAATGGTATAGAGATCAAGGAGGGCCTGAGTGGGATGTTGTCCGGCTCCATCTCCAGCATTGATCACCGGGACGGCAGAGACCTCCGCAGCTTCTTTTGCTGCCCCGATGCGGGGATGTCTTAGGACAATGACATCTGCATACTGCGAGACAGTGCGCACCGTATCCGAAAGGGTTTCGCCTTTCGCTACTGAAGAACCCTCTACCGAACCCATACTGATCGCACCCCCTCCAAGACGCTGCATCGCCGCCTCGAAGGAAAGGCGAGTTCGAGTGCTTGGTTCAAAAAAAAGGGTTGCTAAAATCTTACCTTTTAATAAAGAGATAGAAGATTTATGTTTAAGTTCTTTCTCAAATTCCGAAGCTACTCGAATAAGGGTTTCAATCTCTTTGGGGGTGAATTGATTCCCGTGAAGGATGTGTTTTCCTTTAAGACTACCCATTTATCTCCTCCTATTAAATTATTTAAAAATTCAAAAAATTCAATAAGTTGTATTATAAATTTAAATAAAATTCTCAGATTTTTACCACTCATCGCTCCCCATTGGTGAAATAGGCCTGAGAGGGGGATGACTAATTGAATCTCATAATTTTTGTTTTAAGAAATTCTCCTTGGCCTGGCTCTCCCTTCATCTCTCCGTTTTCGATCAATATTCTTCCTCTCTGGATTACAAGAACGGGTTTTCCTCTACATCTTCTCCCTTCATAAAGGGTATAGGGGGCTTTTGAATGTTGAGTTTGATGCCGAATCTGATGGAGTCTTGTTGGATCAAAAATGACGAGATCTCCATCGGCACCCTTCTGAATCACCCCTTTTTTGGGATAGAGGCCAAATATCTTTGCAGGCATCTCTGAAAGAAGTTGAACTAATCGAGTAAGTTTGATTCTCCCCCGATTTACCCCTTCATCATAGGTCACCGTTAGCATGGTTTCTGCTTGAGGAGATCCATAAGGTGCCTCAAAAAAGGGATCCTCCCTCTTTTTTGTTTTTGGAGCATGATCACTCGCTATTACATCGATGATTCCTTCATGAATGGCTTTCCAAAGGGCTAAACGATCCTTTTCAGTTCTAAGGGGAGGACCGATCTTGGCCGGGGCACCCCATTGTTGAAGGACTTTATCGGTCAGGGTCAAATATTGGGGGCAAGTCTCCACATAGACTTTTTGACCTTCTTTTTTTGCTCGCCGTAAAACCTCAGCCCCCAATGCCGTGCTGAGATGGACAATATAGAGGGGACACCTCATCACTCTTGCTATGGAGAGAGCCCTAAAAATCCCTTCGGCCTCTAAGATATCCGGTCTTGTCTTCAAAAAGACCCTCTTTTGGTCCTCTCCCCTTCTTAGAGAGCGATCTTCCAGATAATCGGTTACCAGTCCACTCTCTGCGTGAACCATCGCCATTCCCCCACACCGAGAGATGAGGTCCATGGCCTCTGCAAGGTGATAATCATCTGTCATCCAACCGAGTTTGGCATAGGTCATAAACATCTTAAAGGAACTTACCCCAAGTTCAAAGGCCTTTGGGATTTCCTTGATTTGAGAGGCGGGGTCAAAAAGGGTTCCATGAAGCCCAAAATCAAGATAGGATAGCTTTAATCCATCCTCTTTGTATTTTTCAATCGTTTCTACTAACTTCATCCCAGGTTTGGCATAGGCAAAATGGATAAGGGTGGTTGTTCCACCAAAAGCGGCTGTATAGGAAACCCCTCCCATATCATCTTCATAGACTGGGTGAACATGGACGTCAATGATACCCGGTAAGACATATTGATGTGAGGCTTCTATAACCTTCTTCGCTTCCTTAGATTTTAATCCCTTTTTTATCTCTACAATCTTTTCCCCTTTCAAGGCCACATCACATTTTACGATCTCTTTACCTGTAACTACCCAACCTCCTTTAATTAAAAGATCATATTTCCCGTTCATCGATTTCACTCCTAAACGGTGAGTCTTCAATTTTTAAAGGATCAAAGCCAGTAGAGCCTTTTGGGTATGAAGACGGTTCTCTGCCTGATCAAAGATGACGCTGTTTGGCGAATCGGCGACCTCATCGGTGACCTCTTCTCCACGATGGGCAGGAAGACAGTGCATAAAGAGGCAGTCCTCTTTTGCTTGTTTGATCAATCGAGAATTGACCTGATAGGGCTGGAAGACCTTGACCCTTTCTTCCCGTTCTTTCTCCTTTCCCATACTTGCCCAGACATCCGTATAGAGGATATCCGCACCTTTGACGGCTTCGAATGGATCCTCCGTCAGTTTCACTTCCGATCCATTTCTTTTTGCTTCGTCTTTGGCATAGGCGACCACCTCAGGATGTGGTTGGTATCCTTTTGGGGAGGCCACGGTTATATTCATCGCCATCTTCGAACATCCGTAGAGAAGGGAATGGGCTACATTGTTGCCATCTCCCACATAGGCAAGCCTTAATCCAGAGAGTCTTCCCTTCTTTTCATAAATGGTAAAGAGGTCCGCGAGGGCCTGACAGGGGTGAGAAAAATCCGAAAGGCCGTTAATGACAGGGACTCTTGAATACTTGACAAGATCGAGAATGGTTTGGTGTGAGAATACTCTGGCCATCATCCCGTGGACATATCGAGAAAGGGTCTGTGCCGTATCCCCAATGGTTTCCCCTCGCCCTAATTGGAGATCGCCTGCGCTGAGGTATAGGGCATATCCACCTAATTGCCACATTCCTACCTCAAAGGAGACACGAGTTCGGGTAGAAGGTTTTTCGAAGATCATCGCTAAGGTCTTCCCTTTCAGTAAAGGATGATCCTGACCTCGAAGCATCTGGAGTTTGAGTAATTCGGAAGTTTTAAGAATTTCTTCGATCTCTTCCCGGGTGAGATCCTTTAAGCTGGCTAAAGATTTCCCTTTCATCCTTACGGCCATTGTCCTCCTCCTGATTTTAAGATTGAAATGGGAGACTCTCCATGAGAGCCCTATCCTCTATGGAAGAAAACTTTAACAACATCTTTTTTTTATTTCAAGAAAAAAACGGATGATCGGAACACCTTGACTTCCATAAAGGTATTTGTTAATTTTCAATAAACTTTGTCAAAAGGGGGTGATGATGGTGTCGAATGTACTGGGGATCATTGCAGGAGTGGTAGTCATCGTCATCGGTCTCGTCCTTTTGGTCACCTGGTGGAGTATGTTTGTGAAAGGCCTCATGGCCACCGTCCCCATTCTCCTCATCCTCATCGGTGCAGGGGCCTTGGTCTACTTCATCAGCGAGATCAAGTCGAAATTGGAGCTCAAAAAGGAAGAGGCGTCCTCAGAAAAGAAATAAGCCAATTCGAGAGAGGATCGAAAGAGGCGATGGTCATTTCTCTATCCCTTCGCCTCTTTCGATTTTTACCGCTTTTTTATCCCTTCAGATGAAAAAATTACAACCTGAAGATCACATCGTAAAAATAGATGAAGAGCTTGGGATCGCCTGGATTCTCTTACCTCCTGATCCGAATCTAAATGGTTTTCAAGGCATCTCCCCTCGAATCATGGATGAGACTAAATTTCTTGCCGCCAAACAGAGGGCTCAGAAGGAGAAAAAAGAGGCCTTTTGACCCTTTCTCCCATTCTCAATGTTTGATTCTCTCTTGCTGTGTCCCTGACCTTTCTTTTTGAGAAAGAATCCCTCCATGAATAACGATTCCATTAGGATCGGCGCAGATTGCTTTTAAATAATAGTGTTCAGCTTTTCGTGCCTCTCCGATCCGTTCATAGCATTCTCCCAAGAGATTCAGGGCATCTTTGTAAGTGGGAAGGAATTCAATGATTTCTTCGAGCGTATTGATGGCCATGTAGTAACGACCCAATTTCCAAAAACATACCGCTAACCAATAGTGTCCCTGATAATGTTTGGGATTGATGCGGATGACTTTCTCGTAATAAGGAATCGCCTTTTCGTAGCTTCCCCTTCTAAAATGGAGGCCCCCCAAATTCATCAATACCGGGATGCTCCGGGGTTGTTTCCTCAAAATTTTCTCATATTCTTTTCCTGCTTTTTCAGGAAGGTTGGCCCGCTCGTAAGCATTCGCCTTCCCAAAAAGATAATTGGTTCGGATTTCATCCCACGGAACCTTTTTAAAAATAAGGTCTCTGAGAAGGTCTCCCCATACTGGGATCATAAAAAAGAAGAATTTCAGGAAGTTCATCTCTTTTCCCCCTAAATGAAATTTAGTGGAGAATCGATGAGTGTTGATTCAGGAAACGTGAAAACGGAAATGGACGATATCTCCATCCCGAATGAGATAGTCTTTCCCTTCTGACCGAAGGAGTCCCCTCTCCCTTGCCACCGATTCAGATCCACAGGAGATAAACTCTTCAAAAGAGATCACCTCAGCCCGAATGAATCCTCGTTCCATATCCGTATGGATTTTACCTGCCGCTTTTGGAGCAGGAGTTCCTTTAGGAACCGTCCAGGCCCTCAAATCCAGATGAACGATGGTATAAAATGTGATCAAATCCAATATTTCATAACCTACTTGAATGAGCCTTTCCAGACTCGAACCTTCGAGCCCCAATTCTCTTCTGAACTCTTCCCTTTCTTCCTCCCGGAGTTCAGAGATTTCGGCCTCAAGATCCCCACAGATGACGACCACTCGCTGCCCTTCCCTCTTCGCCCAATCGAGCAAGGTCTTAAGACAGCCACCATTGTTTCTCAGTTCCGTCTGATCGACATTGGCAATATAAAAAACAGGCTTAGTCGTCAGAAGATGTAGGTCTAAAAGAATTGCCTTTCGATCCTCACTCAAAGAGAGGGTTTTAGGAATCTCTCCTCGATTTAAGATCGAGTAAACTTCTCGATAAACCTCGATCTGAAGAGCGGTCTCCTTTGCCCCAATCCGATGGAGTTTCTCTACCTTAGCCAGCCTTTTCTCCACGGTCTGAAGGTCAGCCAAGATGAGCTCCGTATTCACGACCTCAATGTCTCTTACCGGATCAAGAGAACCGAATTCATGGGCTACCTTTTTATTCTCAAAACAGCGAACTGTATGGGCGATGGCATCCACATTTCGGATATGGTCTAAAAATTGATTTCCTAATCCCTCCCCTTTGCTGGCTCCTTTGACCAGCCCTGCGATGTCAAAAAATTCGAGGGTAGTAGGGGTGACCTTTTTGGGTTGGAGGAGTTTGGCAAGACGTTCTAAACGGGGATCGGGAACCGGAACCATTCCGACGTTGGGCTTGATCGTGCAGAAACGATAACTTGCGACCTCAGCACCTGCAGCCGTAAGGGCATTGAAAATGGTTGATTTCCCCACATTGGGAAGGCCTACAATTCCACATCGAAACCCCATGAATCCCTCATTTTGGTGAGTTTAATTTTTCGATGGATTTCTTAATTTATATTTGTATAATAAACTCATGAGAAAATAAAGGGGCCTCTTTGGTCAAGAGGATAGGAGGAGGATGAGATGATCAAGGCTCAGAACAGAATGCTGGTAGAGATGGCCTGTTCCATTGTCAAAAAAACAAAGGCGAGCGGAGTCTTGCTCTATGGGGATTTAATCCAGGATTATGATTCCCTTTTTAAGATCCGCCAGGAGAAGAAGGTTGAGATGATCCTTGCCATCAAAGATGAGGGATTCTATCAGGAAGCCACTGCCTATTTCGATCGAGTCCTTCGCCTTCCAGATATTCCCTTGGGGAGAATCAATCAGATTAAAATGGCTATCCTGCAGGCCCTTTCCGAGGGGTTGGTGAAGAAAGGGGAAAAATGGATCTGCCTCTCAGGGATGCCCCAGTCCAAACTTCTTGATAATCTGCTGATCCTCGATTTTGGGAAAGAGTTTGAGATTCTCTCCTCAGCCGACCTTCCTATCATCTCGGAGATTGTAAGACCAGAGGTCTTTGAAGCCGTATTAAAACTTGCCCTGGAGATCTCCGCGGAAGGAAAGGAAGGAAGGAAACCGGTCGGGACCATCTTCGTCCTTGGAAGACATGAAGAGGTTCTCAAATTCTCTCATCCGATGGTCATCAATCCTTTTCAAGGCTATCCTGAAGAGGAACGAAATATCTTGGACCAGAGATTAAAAGAGACCGTAAAGGAATTTTCCTCGATCGATGGAGCCTTTATTTTACGTGAAGATGGAGTGATCCTTGCAGCGGGTCGTCATCTGGATGCCTCCGGGGAGCATATTGAGATTCCTCTTGGCTTAGGAAGCCGTCACCGCGCAGCCGCAGGGATCACCAGTCTCACCGACGCCTTGGCCATTGTCGTCTCGGAAGAGACTGGAGGGATTCGAATCTTTCACCATGGGAAGATCTTTATGGAGATTGAAAAGGAAGAATGAGTCCTCACCCCCCGAAAAGATCGAGAGGGAGGACTCATTGTTCGATTAGAAGATTCCTGAGAACTTCGAAAGGACAGGAGCCAAGAGAAGGGAGATGACGGACATCAATTTGAGCATGATATTGAGCGATGGTCCTGCTGTATCCTTCATCGGATCACCGGTCGTATCTCCTACCACAGCCGCTTTATGGGCATCTGACCCTTTTCCACCAAAATGACCTGCTTCGATCCATTTCTTGGCGTTATCCCAGGCCCCCCCTGCATTATTGAGGGTCACAGCAAGAATAAACCCTGTCGCCAGGGAGCTGATGAGAAATCCACCTAAGGCATATTTGCCAAGGATCACTCCTACCAGAATAGGGGCAATAATCGTCATAATAGAAGGAGCAAGCATCTCTTTTAAGGCAGCCTTGGTAGAGATATCCACACATCGGTCATACTGGGCTCTGGCTTTGCCTTCCCGAAGTCCAGGGATTTCACGCCACTGCCTTCGCACCTCTTCCACAATGAGTCCAGCCGTGACTCCCACCGATTTCATGGTAATGGCCACAAAAACGGCAGGAATCAAAGCACCAATCAACATTCCTACAATGACGGAAGGAGAAAGTAAACTCAACTCTGGAGGGGCAGTAATCTTTCCCTCCGATGTGATCGAAACCAACCCGGCAGCCAAGGCATAGGAAAGGATAAGACCCAAGGCATTTAAGACTGCCGCACCGATCGCAAACCCCTTTCCCGTAGCCGCTGTGGTGTTTCCAAGAGAATCCAAGGCATCCGTTCGTTCCCGAACCTCTGGAGGGAGTTCAGCCATGGTGGCAATTCCTCCCGCATTGTCTGCAACCGGGCCATAGGCATCAGTGGCTAAAGTGACGCCCAGGGTAGAGAGCATACTGGCCGCTGCGATGGCTACTCCGTAAAAACTGGCAAAATAGAAAGCAATAAGAGTAGCGATAGCGACCAGAATCACTGGAGGCCATGTGCTGATCAATCCCACTGCAAAACCTCTCACCATAGTCGCTCCACCTCCAAAAGTGGAGGCCTCGGAAATCTCTCGGGTCGGTTTAAAGGCATAGGAAGTATAATAATTGGTGCTCTCTCCCATGAGAACCCCTGCGATCAATCCGGAGAGAACGGCCCAGAATAGCCCCATTTGGGCATTTAAAAGTCGAATGATGAGTAACGCAAAGAGGGCAGTCAAGATCGAGGCACTGAGAGTCCCCCTGCGAAGGGCACCCAAAAGGGCAGTCATCTCAACCTTCTCTCCCACTCTCACAAAGAAGCAACCGATAATAGAAGCGATAATTCCACCTGCCATAATGAGCATGGGAAGCCACCAGGCAGCTTTTAGAGAGGCTTCTGGAGATTGAGCGGGAAACAGAGTTTTTACCCAAGGAGCAATCGCCTCGGGAGCAACGACCACTCCCACGATACAAAGGGTCATCGCAGCCACTACGGTTTCCACATAGGATTCAAAAAGGTCAGCCCCCATGCCGCAGACATCCCCAACATTATCTCCAACGAAATCAGCAATGACCGCAGCATTTCTCGGATCATCCTCAGGAATCCCTGCCTCGACTTTCCCAACCAGATCCGAGCCAGCATCTGCACCCTTTGTAAAGATCCCTCCTCCTACCCTCGCAAAGAGAGCGACCAGGGAGGCTCCGGTTCCAAAAGCAGGAATGACAGCCAGAAAATTGGGATCCTTATGCCAGGCAAAATAGAGGATGGAGAGTCCAATCACCCCGATGCTGACCACCGTCAGTCCCATGACGGCTCCTCCTCGAAAGGAGACTCTTAACCCTTGATTCAAACTTTCTTTTGCTGCAGCAGTGGTCCTCCCATTGGAACGAATGGCCATATTCATCCCAGCGTATCCTGCCCCCATGGAACAGACGGCTCCAAAGATAAAGGCAATGCTCGTCTTCCAGCCCAGTGCCGGAATAAGGGCTAATAGGATTGCAGCAATAATAATCACTATGATCTCGGTTCGATATTCTCGATGAATAAAGGCCAAGGCCCCTTCTTTAATGGCCCCCGAAATCTCTTTTATTCTTTCCGTTCCTTCGGATTGCCGTAAGACATAACGAACGAAATAGAGCACGGTGGCAAACCCTAAAATCCCACAGATCACAGAGATCCAAACCAGATCCATAGCTTCCTCCTTTCTATTTAATTAGAGTTTTGGCAAAGGGTAACCCATTTATTTCTTAAACAGGGTGAGTCTTCGTTTTTATTTTATCCACCTCTTCGTTGAAATTGATTCATCGCCTTCTCTATCCCCTCCAAGAGCATCGTGACCAAAGCCTTACAAGCCCGAGCAAGGATTTCATCGAGAAGGGGTCTCTCCTCTTCGCTAAAAGGGCTCAGTACATACTCAGCAGGCTCCATTCCATCGGGAGGTCTTCCAATCCCGATTTTTAGTCTTATAAAGGTATTTCTTCCAAGGTTTTCAATGATAGATCGAACTCCCTGATGTCCTCCATCACCTCCTTTCCTTTTAAAACGGAGTCTCCCGAAAGGAAGATCCAAATCATCGTGAACCACAATCAGATCCTCGGAAACGAGTTTAAAAAAATCAAGGGTCTCTCGAATGGCTACTCCGCTTCGATTCATAAACGTCATCGGCTTGAGAAGGAGAATCTCTTGGGATTCGATCTGCCCTATTCCATAAAGGGCATGGAACTTTTTAGTGGAAAGAGGGATATGGTGATTTTTAGATAGACAATCGATAACCCGAAACCCAATATTGTGGCGATGGTTTTGATATTGGATTCCAGGATTCCCCAAACCAGCAATGAGTTTCACTTAATTTATTCCTTTTCCTCTTTCTCCTCCTCTGCTGGAGTAACCTCAGCGGCTACCTCCTCTACCTTCTTTTCCTCTACAATGGGTGCCAAAACAGTAGCAACCGTCTCCTCCGGATCTGTAAGAATCTTCCCTTTCTCAAATTTGATATCGGAGATATGGATGGAATCACCGATTTTGAGTGAACTCACATCCACTTCGATGCTATTTGGAATATCGCCTGGGAGGCATTGAATTTCGACGACCCTACGAATCTGGTCAAGAATCCCTCCAAGTTTTGCTCCTTCAGGTCTTCCAACAAGGTGAATGGGAACTTCAACCGTTATCATCACATCCATAGCCACTTCATAAAAATCGGTATGAAGGATCTCCTTTCCAAGATAGTCATATTGAACCTCTTTAAGCATCACTACTTTTCGGCTCGGAAGATCTCCATCCTTTATCTCTAAATCGATCAAGACATTGCCACCGGCCTCTGTTCGAAGGGCCTTCGCCAATTCCTTGCGCGAAACGGTCAGAGAGATGGGTTGGCTTCGAGGGCCATAGAGGATAGCCGGAATCAATCCCTTGGCTCTCAATCTGCGGGCAGCCCCTTTCCCTCTTCCTTCTCTTAACTCCGCTGTTAAAACCAGCCTTTCCATAATTAAATTCCTCCCAACCTATCGAATTCAAAATTGAAACTGATAATAACCTGCTTTTCACACAAATAAACAACTCACTGATTCGTCCCTGTATATCCTCCTAATGGCATCGGCTAAAAGTTCAGAGATAGATAGGACCTTAATTTTAGGGCACCGGGCTGCTTCTGAACGAAGAGGGATCGTATCGGTGACGATTAGTTCCACAATGGGAGACTCCATCAGAATCTCCACGGCACTTCCAGATAGAACAGGATGGGTACAGCAGGCATAAACTGACTTAGCCCCTTTTTCGGCAAGGGCGTAGGCTGCCCTAGTGAGGGTTCCGCCGGTATCCACCATATCATCGACTAAAACAGCCACCTTTTCTTTAACTTCTCCAATAATATTCATTACTTGTGAAACATTTGGGGCTTCTCTCCTTTTGTCGATAATGGCCAGGGAACTATCCAGTCGTTTTGCATAGGCTCGAGCCCGTTCTACTCCTCCTGCATCTGGAGAGACGATGACGATGTCGTCCTCGAGTTGTTTTAGATAACTTAAAAGCACAGGGGCAGCATATAAATGGTCAACCGGAATATTAAAAAAACCCTGGATCTGTCCTGCATGAAGATCTACGGTGAGGATTCTCGAGGCTCCTGCTGTAGTGATCAAGTCTGCGATCAGTTTTGCTGAGATGGGGGCCCGAGGAGAGACCTTCCGATCCTGTCGGGCGTAGCCATAGTAGGGTAAAACGGCGGTAATCCTTTCGGCAGAAGCCCTTTTCAGGGCATCAATCATAATGAGGAGTTCCATGAGATTATTATTCACAGGATGACAAATAGATTGGATGACAAAAACATCCATCCCCCGGACACTCTCATCAATCTCTACATTGATCTCTCCATCACTGAAATTCTTAACTACAGATTTTCCGATGGAGACCCCGAGATGCTGAGCAATCTTTTCAACCAGGGGAGGGTTTGAGTTTCCAGTAAAGATCCGAAGCCACTTCAACTCTTCATTTTCTTCCTTAAGAAATCGTCTTTTCACTGATTTCCCTTCATTCTTTTAGAAATAAAATTGGCTGGGGTGGGAGGATTCGAACCTCCGAATGCAGGTTCCAAAGACCTGTGTCTTACCACTTGACGACACCCCAACCGAGATATATTTTAATACAAG